>Ga0163144_10017780_pt1 | contig 14453 bp, 13 predicted proteins | sample OliLak19BULKMAT1_FD_123175 | JGI IMG/M metagenome (GOLD analysis project Ga0163144, IMG submission 123175) | Freshwater microbial mat bacterial communities from Lake Vanda, McMurdo Dry Valleys, Antarctica - Oligotrophic Lake LV.19.BULKMAT1 | ecosystem: Environmental > Aquatic > Freshwater >... | reverse complement strand
CGCGCGCCTACAACTATGGCCTCGTACCGCCTGATGAGATCTCGGTGCCCTCCCGCAGGATCGCCATCAACTTCTTTTCGAAGGGAAGGGGGAGAGCCGCGCTACCGTCGCCGTTGGGGTGGATGAAAGGCTTCTGGTTACTCAGAAGCAGGCGGCGGAGATGCTCGGCGTCAGCCGGGTTACGATCTGGAGAATGACGAAGGAGTGCGTCCTGCACCCGGTGGAAATCCTGCCGGGCGCCTGGCACTACCGACTCCGCGAGCTCCTCGAACTCTCCCACACTGGCAGTTCCGGAGGTGCCGGTACAGGCCGTCAGAGCGAACGGTCGGCAGCGTAGCCAAGGCCACATTCGGCAGAACGCGAGAACGCCCGGTCTCCTTCAGCGGAGCCGGGTGTTTCCGTTTGGGGGTTGGAAGAGGTTATGATCCTGAAAGTCGTCCAACTTAGCTACCGAAACTACACGCGAGAGGAATCGAGGAACGCTGCGACCTCCTGCTCGTCGAATAGCACCACGCGGGCGTTGATTTTGTGGCGTGAAATCATCCCATCGTCAGCCCACCGAAAAATAGTGCCGGGGCAAACGCCGAGGCGTTGAGCCAAGACTTTTGCTTTGCTAAATGAGCGACCAGTGAGGCCACGGGTAGAACCCGGCATGGCAGCCGCGGATTTCGTCGAGTTCATGTCATAATTGATCTTCGAAAACACGGTCGAGCCAAGGGCCTGGGTATCCCGAACCTTCGGTAGGCGAGATACCGTAAAACCGGTACCGAAGGATCAGTTTCGCCTTCCACCTCGGAGAATTCCCGACAACGAGAAAATCACTTCGTTCGGGGATTCCCGACTCCGTCTTTTGCGGAAGGAAGCGGCGTATCGAGCGATTGCAGGACCGGACAGTAACCGGACAGTGACTTTTTAAAGGAGAAGCCCAACAACGTTTAAGTTGTTGGGCTTCATTGGCTGCCCGGGTAGGGGTCGAACCTACGACCAAGTGATTAACAGTCACCTGCTCTGCCACTGAGCTACCGGGCAGTGGCGTTCGCGTGACCCATGTCGTGCGCGAGAGGGGTGGAAAAACAGAGTCGGGGGGGCGCTTGTCAATGCCCCTTTTCTGAATGCCGCAGAATTTCCGGGGCCTTCCAAAGTTTTGTTTGCTTTCACCCCTTGCCGTTCTATGACCTGAATCCCTTTTCCACTACGCCTGCCCTCAATTCCGGGGCGACAGGGGGAACGAAACCTATGAGCCAACAGTATAAACTCAGTGTTGCCGAACGCACCCAGACGGGTCGCAGTTCATCACGGCGTCTGCGCAAAGCCAATCGCGTTCCCGCGATTCTCTACGGCAAGCACACCAAGCCGGAGTCTCTCTCCATTGAAGGTCCGGAGTTCACGCGGTTGCTGAAGTCCGTCCGGGGCCGCGCCGTGCTGATCGAGCTCCAGCGCGAAGGAAAGTCCGAGACCGCGCTGTCGTTCGTGCAGGAGCTGCAACGCGACCCGATCACGGACAAGTATCTCCACGTCGACCTTCAAGAAGTGAAGGGCGATGAGAAGTTCGAGATCCGCGTGCCGATCCGCCTCGTGGGCGAATCATTCGGCGTTAAGAATCAAAGCGGCGTTTTGGAAATCGCGACCCAGGTCCTGCGCATTCGCGTGCTGCCGAAGGATCTTCCTGAGGCGATCGACATTGATGTCTCCGAATTGAAAGTCGGCGAGACGATCAAAGTGGGCAGTATGAAGGCCGTACCGGGGGTTGACTTCCTCGATCCCCAAGGCCAGCCGGTGATCTCATGCGTCGAGCCCGTCGCTGAAATTGCACAAGCCACGGCCGGAACGCCCACGGCCGGAGCCGCCGCCGGAGCCGCTGCCGCCGCTGCCGCCGCTCCCGCCGCAGCGCCCGCCGAAGGTGCTGCCGCAAAGCCTGCCGCCGCCCCCGCCAAGAAGTAAGGCCCGTTTTTCCGTGCCACTCCGCCGCTTCCGCGGCGGGGTGAGCCGAATGTTCTTTGAGTCATGTTCCTCTCGCTCGTTGCCGGCCTCGGCAATCCGGGCCGCTCCTACGAAGCGACCCGCCATAACCTTGGCTGGGTCGTCGTCGAAGCGCTCGCCCGGAAACACCGTCTCACTTGGAAACATGTGGCACAGTTCGAGGCGGACGTCGCCCGTTGGGATGTTGGTAAAGGTCAGACTCGCTGGCTGGTAAGGCCAGTCACCTTTATGAACCTCAGCGGTAAGGCGGTGGCCGGCCTGGCTCGATTCTATAAAATCGACCCGGCGGAAACGGTCGCGGTCTACGACGACCTCACGATCGATCTCGGCTTACTTAAGGTATCGGTTTCGGGCAGTGCCGGCGGCCACAATGGTGTCGCCAGCCTGCTCGAGCACCTTGGCCCCGGCTTCGTGCGTTACCGCCTCGGGATCGGCCCAAAGCAACCCGCGCAGATGGACATGGCAGACTTCGTACTCGGAAAATTCACTCCTGAACAACAGACCCTCGTTAACCAGAAAATCGATCATTACGTATCAGGGCTCGAACTGCTGCTAGCCCGCGGCATCGAGCCAGCCATGAACCAGCTTAATCGCAGAGACATAAAATGAATTCCACCCATCGCAACTACCGCGCGACGTTCATCCTCGATAACCGCGGCAAGGAAGACACCGTCGATCAGATCATTGACGGCGTGAAGAAAGTCATCGCCGAAATCAAAGGCGAAGTCACCGCCGTCGAAAACATTGGTAAGAAGGATTTCGTCCGCGTCACGGACAAGAAATTCACCAGTGCCAACTACGTGCACGTCAATTTTTCCGCGCCCAGCGAGGCGCCGTCGCAGCTCCTGGAGAAGCTCCGGTTAAACGATAGCGTTTACCGGACCTTCATCCAGTCCGCTTAACTCTAACGCCCATTGCCGCGGACTTCCTCTCATGCCCTCGCTCAATAAAGTCTTACTCATGGGCAACCTCACGCGTGATCCCGAATTGCGGGTGACGCCGAAAGGTACCTCGATTTGCCAGTTCGCGCTGGCGATCAATCGCCAGTTCAAGATGGAATCGGGTGAGAGTCGGGAGGAAGTGATTTACGTGGACGTCGAAGCTTGGGGCAAACAGGGCGAGACCATCGCCAAGTATTGCGTCAAGGGTCGCCCGCTTTATGTCGAAGGCCGTTTGCGCCTCGATCAGTGGGAAGACAAGACTACGAAGGAAAAGCGGAGCCGCATGAAAGTGGTGCTCGAGCAGTTCCAGTTTCTTGGCGATGGCCGGGCCGGCGGACCTGGAGGCGGGCAATCGTCCGCAGGCGAATTCGACCAGACCGGTGGCGGCACGCCGGAACGTCATTCGCCTCCACCGCGCGCGAGCGCCAAGCCAACAGCGCCGGAGAATCTCGAAGAAGATGTCCCGTTTTAAGCAACGGGTCTGTATTGAATGTTGATGCGACGACTCGCGAGAGTCGCCGTCGGTCCCGATCGCGGGATCGTGAAACCTAAAACCAAAACCTCCGCTCTCGCGGACTGATTTAACTCATACTGAAATGGCTACCACAGAAGTACTCCTTGTCCAACCCGTCGAAGGTCTCGGCGGCGAAGGCGACCAAGTCAAAGTCCGCGCGGGCTATGCTCGTAATTACCTGCTTCCGCGCAAAATCGCAGTGACGCTGAATGCGTCCAACAAGAAGCACGTCGAAGCGCTGAAGAAGCGCCGGGCGCAGCGCGAACAGTCCGAGGTCACCAGCGCGCAGGAACTCGCGAAAACGCTCGAAAAGACGAGTCTCGCCTTTGCCGTGAAGACGGGTGAAGGCGGCCGGATGTTCGGAGCGATCACCGCGCAGGATGTGCACGAGAAGCTCGTCGCCGCCGGTATCGATCTCGACAAGAAGAAGATTCACCTCTTTACCCCAGTGCGGACGCTTGGCCGCCATGAGGTCAAGGTGAAGCTCCATCCGGAAGTCAGTGTCGATCTCGCATTCGATGTCGTTTCGGAAAATCCGATTGAAGCCCCCGCGGCGGAAGAACAACCCGAGGGCGAACGCACCGAGAAACGTTCCGAGCGCCGTCCCCGTTCGGATTCGTAAGGATTGACCGTTCGCAGAAGCGGCGTTCCGGCGGTAATAGGATCCCGGGGCTTTGCGAAACGGTTTCATTTCCAGCCGGATCGCTGGCTGGAAATTCCACGCTAAGAGCCGCGTGCCTGGCATGCGGCTTCAATTTGTGAACATCCCGCCAGTAAGTTCCGGTAAGTCTCGTTTGCGTTCGATGGCTGCCGCCATTCGCATCCGGGTTCGATCTGATGGTCCAAGACTTCTCCAGCAACTCACCCCGTTCCCGTTCCAAGCCTCCGGCTGGCGATGCCGCCGTTGGAGCGGTGGGGCGGACAATGCCGCACAGCCTCGAGGCGGAGGAGTACCTGCTGTCATGTTGCATGATCGACGGCCCTGACGTGATTTCGCGCTGCCTGGAAGCGCGCATCAAGCCCGAGTCGTTTTACGATCCGAAGCATGGGATCGTTTTTGAAAAATTGGTGGACCTCTATAACCGGCAAACGCCGGTGGATATCTCCGTGGTGGCGGAGGAGTTGAAGACCTCGCGGCAACTGGAGCAGATCGGAGGCTATGCGTTCCTGGCGCAAGTGAGCAGCCGGATTCCCACGACGGCGCAGGCGAGCTACTTCATTGAAAAAGTGCGCGAGCAAGCCTTGCTCCGCGAAATCATTCGCTCGGCGACCGGAGCGGTGGAGGATTGCTACGCGTTTTCAGGCGGGATCGATGAGTTCGTCGATCAGGTCGAAACGAAGATTTTCGGGGTGACCCAAAATCGCGTCAGTGAGAGCGCGAAGCAGATGCGCGAACCCACTCGGGAAGCCATGAATGTCATCACCAAGATGATGATGAAGAAAGGCGAACTCACGGGGGTCTCATCGGGTTTCAAGGATCTCGATGGCTTCACGTATGGATTTCAGAAGCAGGAAATGATCATCCTGGCGGCCCGTCCCTCAATGGGAAAGACGTCGTTGGCGCTGAATTTTGCAGAGGCAGTGGCGTTGCCGAAGAAAGGCTCGGGAGCGGGCGTGCTGGTCTTCTCGCTGGAAATGGGCGCCGCCCAGCTCGCCCTGCGTATGTTGTGCTCACGCGCGCGGGTGAACATGAAGCTCTTGCGCGATGGTTTGCTCTCAAAAAACGGAGAGGAACAGAATCGCCTGCTCGAAGCAGCGGACGATTTCTCGAAGTCTCCCATTTACATCGATGACTCGAGTTCCATCTCGATCATGCAGTTACGGGCGAAGGCTCGCCGGATCCATTCCCGCTCGCCCCTTGGTTTTATTATAGTCGATTACTTGCAACTATTGAGTCCGACGGACTCACGTCAGCCACGTGAACAGCAGGTTGCCGAGGCTTCACGTGGATTGAAGGCACTTGCGAAGGAACTCGACGTTCCCGTTCTTGTATTATCCCAACTCAACCGTTCGTCTGAAAAAGATAATCGTACTCCCAAACTCTCCGATTTGCGTGAATCAGGTTCCATTGAGCAGGATGCCGACGTCGTGCTGATGTTAGCCCGCCCCAAAGACGCCGACGAAAAATTCCAAGTAGCCGCCGATTCGGCCGAGTTAATCGTTGCCAAGCAACGAAACGGCCCGGTAGGAGAACTGAGACTAACTTTCCTTCGAGACATCACCCGCTTTGAAAACTTCCATCAGTAACCCTGTGTTCAGGGTCGTCTCTTTGTGTCTCGTTTGTCTTGGGTTGCTGACCGCAGGTGGACCGCAGGCCTTTGCGCAGCCTGGCCCGGCTCCAACGCAGGCTCCGACCTATCGGGTGGGCACGATCACGATCAAGTTCGTCGGCACGGCCAACGTGAACGAGCAGGTCGTCCGTGCGAACATGCAGATCCGCGAGGGCGGTGAGTTCGACGAGGTGACAATCGATCGCGACATCCGGTCGCTGTACCGCACGCAGTTGTTCGAATACGTCGAGGTGAAGCATGAGGCGGTGGGCAACGACACCTTCAACCTTGTGGTCGAAGTGACGCCCAAGTTCCGCGTGCTGGATGTCCGTTTTGAAGGCAACCAACGCGTGAAAGACAGCCGCCTCGAGAAGGAGGCCAAGATCCGGCCGAATCAGGCGCTCGATGAGCGGCAGGTAAAAGAAGACGCGGAGAAGCTCCGCGAGTATTACCAAAAGGCCGGCTACAATCAGGTCTCCGTCAACTATACGATCGATAAGGATCGGATCGGCGGTTTCGGTACAGTCATCTTCAACATTCGCGAGGGCGCGAAAGTGAAGATCGGCGAGATCAAGTTTGAAGGTAACGACAGCATCGGTGCCCGCCGCCTCCGCCGCGTGGTCGAAACCAAGAAGTGGTGGCTTTTTTCCTGGCTGACCGGTTCGGGCCGGTTTAAGGACGAACTTTTCGAGGACGATCTCGACAAGCTCCGCGATTTCTACCGGGAACAAGGCTTCCTTGATGTCGAGATCCCGCAGGAGCAGGTGATGTTCAACTATCCCTCGCCAGAGAAGCTTCAGCTCGTCATCCGGGTCAACGAAGGTCGCCGGTATCGACTCGGCGAGGTCAGCTTTGCGGGAAACAAGCTCTTTGAATCTTCCCTTTTGCGCCGGGTTGTCCGGCAGCGCAGCGGGGCGGTTTTTGTGCCTTCCCTGCTCGACAAGGACGTCGAGCGCATCGACGACTTTTACGGCAAGGACGGTTACCTTGACACTCGTGTTCGCCTCAACCGCAAGCCCAACGTCACCACGGGTAATATAGACGTCGAGTACGTGATTGATGAGAGTGAGAAATTCAGCGTCGAGTCGATCGTCATCGAGGGAAACACGAAGACGAAGAGCACGGTTATCTTACGCGAGCTCGTGCTCGGTCCCGGTGATGTGTTCAGCACGGTCTTGATGAAGATCAGCCAGCTGCGTCTGGAGAACACGCGCTTCTTTGAGAGCGTGAACATGACGCCGCAGGAGACAAACATTCCCGGTCGCCGCAATATGCGCATCGCCGTCCGCGAGGGGCGCACCGGCAATCTTACTTTTGGCGCCGGCTTCAGTTCACTCGAGCGAGCCACCCTCTTCGCCGAGGTCTCGCAGTCGAATTTCGACATGTTCAATCGCCGCTCGTTCTTCCAAGGCGACGGCCAGAAGTTCCGTCTTCGGATGCAGCTCGGTTCCCTTTCGAGCGAAGTGGTGCTGTCGTTTGAAGAGCCCTGGCTTTTCCAGAGGCAACTTGGTTTGGGCTTCAGCATCTTCCGGACGAGCTCCGAATTTAATTCTTCATTCTATACGCAGCTTGAAACCGGTTTTGAAGTGTATCTGCGGAAGCATCTCTTTGAACTTTGGAACGGCCGCTTGTCGTACACTTATCAGATTGTCGGCATCAACGATGTCTCGCCATCGGCTTCGCCGGTTCTCCAATCCTTGGCAGGTAATAATGCACTGTCGCAAATCGGCTTCACCATGGAGCGCGACACTCGCGACAAGATTATCAATACGACCTCGGGCAACCGCGTCGAGATCAACACCCGGTTCGCGGGTGGTCCGCTCGGGGGCGATCAGATTAATAATTTCTACAGCCTTGAGTTCCGCGGGTCCCAGTTTTTCCCGGTCTTTGAAACCCAGACGCAGGTGCTGAGCCTGATCGCACGGGGTGGCGTGGTCCAGAATTTCGGAGACGCCGCTGATGTGCCGTTCTACAATAAGTGGTATCTCGGTGGCCCGACCACCTTGCGCGGTTATGAGTTCCGCGACGTCAGTCCGCGTGACCAGTTTGATGAGCCGATCGGCGGTAAAACCTATGGCTTTTTCAGCGCGGAGTACTCGCTGGATATCGTCAGCCCGATCCGTTTCGCCATCTTCTACGATGCGGGATTTGTGAACACCGGGGCCTATGATTTCAATCCGGCCACCTACAACGATAACTTTGGCTTCGGCTTGAGGCTTTTCGTCGCCGGCGCGCCGTTGAGTCTCGATTTCGGTATCCCGATTACCGGCGATCGGTTGAACAAGAAGGGGAATCAGTTCAATTTTTCCTTTGGCACCCGGTTCTGATTCTGTCCTGAATTTCCATTCCACTCTCATACACCACCCATGAAGAACTCCATCAAATCCATTGTCGCCATCGCGGCATTTGGCGCCGCTGTCCTAGCCGCCCACGCTCAGCCAGCCGTCAAGGTCCTTGTCGTCGATATGGCCAAGCTTTACGACAGCCATTACAAGACCGTTGAGCAAAACGCCAAGATTCAGGGCGACGACCAAAAGGCCCAACAGGAGGTCGAGAAGATGAATCAAGAGGGCAACACGATCGTCGAGGAGTACAAAGCCTTGGTGGAGCAGGCGAATAATCCTGCTCTGTCGGCTGACGCCAAAACGAAGGCGCAGAACGAAGCGCAGGGAAAGCTCGAGTCGATCCAGCGCAAGCAGGATGAGGTTCGTACCTTTATTCAGAATACCCGGAACACCCTGCAGCAGCGCCTGCAGACTTTCCGCAGCCTCATGCTCGAGGAAATTGGCAAGGTCGCCGCTGACGTCGGCAAGCGCCGCGGCGCCACGCTCCTCTTCGACAAAGCCGGTCCTTCCATGATCGGCGTGTCCAATATCATCTACTCCGATCCTGCCTTCGAGATCACCGATGAAGTGATGGCGGAAATCAACAAGACCCGCCCAGCCGGTGCGATGACGGCTCCTGCTGCTCCGGCCCCCGCTGCGCAGGCCGCTCCCGCCTCCGGCGGTTCGACCATCAGCGTCCCGGGCATCGGCACCAAAAAGTAATTCGTCTATCGTCTGCCACGGTTTCAAAAAAACCCCGCTCACTTCGAGCGGGGTTTTTCTTTTTCACCCGTTCACGAGGCTTCAGCGCGTTTGCTGAATTGCACGAGCCTTGGAAACTCCCACGCTCCCGCTCATGCAGGTCCAGTTTTCAGCTGCGGAGATTGCCGCGATCACCCAACCCAGTTCCTCGCGGGGCGAGACCCGTGAGACGATCCGCGGCTTGGCCGCTCTCGGAGACGCGAAAGCGGGCGACCTCTCCTTTCTCGGGAACGCGCGTTACAAGACCCAGGTCGCGGCGTCGCAGGCCTCGCTTCTGCTGCTGCCGAAAGACTTTGGCGGCGAACCATTGCCCAATCAACTCTGGTTGCTGGTCGATAATCCGTCGGTCGCGTTGGCGCGCGTGTGCGCGCGCATCGAGCAGAGTCTCTGGCCCAAGCCCGCCGCAGGCATTCATCCCAGTGCGGTCGTGGCGTCGGACGCTCGCGTCGACCCTTTAGCGACGGTCGGTCCGCTCTGTATTGTCGAGTCGGGTGTGGTGATCGGAGCCCGCACCCATTTGCAGGCGCAGGTCTTTATTGGACGGGGAGCGAAAATCGGAGACAATTGCTGGTGCATGCCTGGCGTGGTGGTCGCGACGGAATGCATTCTGGGAAATCGCGTGCGCCTCCAGCCCGGCGTGATCATCGGATCCGACGGTTTTGGCTACGAGTTCACGCAGGGCCGGCACGTCAAGATTCCTCAGGTCGGTCAGGTGGTGATTGGGGACGATGTGGAAATCGGCGCCAATTCGACGATCGATCGTGCGCGCTTCAGCCGGACCGATGTCGGAGAAGGGACCAAGATCGATAATCTGGTCCAGGTGGCTCACAACGTAACCATCGGCAAACACTGTTTGCTCTGTGCCCAGGTCGGCATTGCGGGGAGCACGACCTTGGGAGATTACGTCGTGCTCGGCGGCCAGGCTGGGGTGGGAGGTCACGTCACCCTCGGCAAGGGAGCAAAAGTCGGAGGGGGCGCGGCGGTCACTTCAGACCTTGCCCCCGGCAGTTTCGTCAATGGCAGCCCCGCCATCCCGTATCTGCTCGAACGCCGAATTGCCGTCCTGCAACAGCGGTTGCCAGACCTGTTCAAACGCGTCGCGGCGCTCGAAGAGCAAGTCATTGACGCAAATAAGTCTTCCTCCTGACCGGGCGCGCTCCAACATGGCCGTTCCGACCCTATGAGCGAATCGCGGCTAAAGATTTTCACTGGCAACTCCAACCGTCCTCTTGCTGAGGAAATTTGCCAATCGATTGGCGAGCCTCTCGGTGAGGCGACGGTTACCAGCTTTCCGGATGGCGAGTCATTCGTGAAGATCAACGAAAACGTCCGCGGGCAAGACGTCTTCATCATCCAGTCGACCTGCCCGCCGACCAATCACCACTTGATGGAGCTGCTGATCATGATCGATGCCGCCCGGCGCGCATCGGCTCAGCGGATCACCGCGGTGTTACCATTTTATGGATACGCGCGCCAGGATCGGAAGGATCAGCCGCGCGTGCCGATCACCGCGAAGCTCGTGGCCAATCTGTTGGTCGCCGCCGGCGCCAATCGGATCCTGACGATGGATCTGCATTCGCAGCAGATTCAGGGTTTCTTCGATATTCCGGTCGATCACCTGTATGCCTCTCCCGTTTTCTTTCAGCATCTGGCCCAATATCGGTCGGAACGTCTTGTCGTTTGCTCCCCGGATGTCGGTGGCATGAAGATGGCCGCCGCCTATGCGGATGTCCTGGGCGCGGGGCTCGGCCTCGTGGCGAAGAAGCGCAAGAGCGCCACGAAGGTGGAAGCGATCAACGTGGTCGGCGAGGTCGACGGTTGCGACGTGTTGCTGGTCGACGACATCACCGAGACAGCCGGCACGCTTTGCGCCGCGGCGAAGATTTTGCGCGAACATGGCGCGCGCAGCATTCGCGCTGCCGTCAGTCATTGTGTTCTCAACGAGATTGCCATCGAGCGGTTGAAGAGCGGGCTGATCGATGAACTGATCACCACGAACTCCACCCCCGTGAATCCCCACGGCATGCCCATCCGGGTCCTCAGTATTGCCCCGCTGCTGGGTCAGGCCATTCAGCGCATCAACAGCAACGAAAGTGTCACCGGGCTTTTTCGGATCAAGGGCTTCTGATATGAAGTCCGCCCCTAAAGTTTAAGGACGACGGCCGAACGAGACGACCGGGCGCAGTGCCCGGCCGCTCGGACGAGTCGGAAAGACCTGCGATCGGCCCTTGGTTTTCGCTTCGGCTGGTGGGTTGCCGGATCCACCCGCCGGCACTCAGTGTCCATTGTCACCTTCTCCCATCGGGATTGGGTTTCGCCCGAATCGTGGCACCCCTACTCGTAAACCGGCAGCAAACTGGATTTCATCTGTCATAGCGAAGCGTAGGGCAGGTCTGTGACCTGCTTACGGCGGGTCACAGACCCGCCCTACTTTTAATCCATCCAGCGGGATTGCCGCGCCCTGGTTCCTCGGGCCGTGGCTCGCGCCTGCGTCGGTTTGCAGTGCAAAGTTGCAGCCGTCGCGAATTCGGTTACGCCTGTGCTGTTCGCCTGCCTATGATTTTTTCGCCTTTGGTTCGCTCCACGTTGCTGTCTGCGGCCTTGTTGGTCGCTTTGCCTTTCGCGGCGTTGTCCGCCTCAGACGCCAGGAAAGCCGCCCCGCCGTTGGCGAAGAAGCCAGCGGTGCGCATTGACCCCACGCCCGTGCGCGACGGTGGAAAAAGCGGCTTGGTCATGAGCTATGCCGACGCGATCGAGCCGGTGCAAAAAGCGGTGGTGTCCGTCTATTCGACGAAGATCATCAAGGAGCGTATCTCGATCAATCCGCTGTTTCGCCAGTTCTTTGGCGACATCCCGGATCGCGAGCGCGAGAGCCGCCAGGAAGGGCTCGGTTCCGGCGTAATCGTGACGCCCGATGGCTACATCCTCACCAATAATCATGTGGTGGAAGGTGCCGATGAACTGAAGGTCACGCTCGCCGACGACCGTGACTTTATCGCCAAGGTGATCGGCAGCGATCCCAAGACTGATATCGCGGTCCTCAAGATCGAAGGCGAAAATCTTCCCACGGTCACCTTGGCCGACAGTGCCAAATCGCGGGTGGGGGATGTGGTGTTCGCCGTCGGGAATCCGCTCGGAGTAGGGCAGACCGTCACCATGGGAATCGTTTCGGCCATCGGCCGCAGCAAACTTGGCCTGCTGGAAAACGTGTCCGGTTACGAAGACTTCATTCAAACCGACGCAGCCATCAACATGGGAAACTCGGGCGGGGCGTTGGTCGATGCCCGAGGGCGCCTGATTGGCATTAACAGCGCGATCATCTCCCCTTCGCGCGGGAACATCGGCATCGGTTTCGCGATTCCGATCAACCTTGCTTCCTTTATCATGAACAGCTTGGTGGAAACCGGCGGAGTGGCCCGCGGGTATCTCGGCGTCACCAGCGACACCGTGACGGCTGATGTCGCCGAGCAACTCGGCATGTCACTTGGCACGCGGGGCGTGGTCATCACTGATATCGATCCCGACAGTCCGGCCGAGGCGGCGGGTTTGAAACGCACCGATGTTATCCTGGCGATGAATGGTCGCGCGATCAGCACGTGGGAGGAGCTCCGTCTCTTGGTTTCCCAAGTGGTGCCCAATTCCAAGGTGACCTTGCAGGTGGTCCGAGACGGTAAGCCGCAGACAATTCAAGTCACCGTTGGACAAGTGACCGAGAACCCCGACGAAATGTTGGCCGGCATCGATGTGACTCCGCTTTCGCCTGATCTGCGCCGCCGCCTGGGATTGATCGATCCACGGCTGAACGGCTTGGTGGTCACTAAAGTCTCGGACGAGTCACCCTTTCGGGAACGCCTCGCGCTCGGCATGGTGATTCTCGAAATCAACCGGCGGCCGGTAATGGATTTGCGGGAAGCGCGGGAATTGTTGCAGCCGGGCCGAAACCTGCTCGCGGTCTTCGAACGCGGCGCGATTCGCTTTGTCAGCGTGACGATTCGCTGACGTGGCGGAGGGAATCAGCTGCCCGGTTTCTGCACGGGTATCCGGGCCAGCCATTCGGGCACCGCGTCCGCCGGATAAGTGGCGAAGCTGAGTTCGAGCAGCGAAACGGCCGGAACCTCAAACCGCGCCGCGCCTGAACTGCGATCGACGAGCATCGCGACGCCCGTGGCTTTCCCCCCCGCTTGTTTCACGATGTCCAGGCACTCGACCACGCGACCACCCCGCGTGACGACATCCTCGACCACCAGGATGCGCTCCTCGGGGGCGAGCGCGAAGCCGCGCCGCAGCACGAGGACATTGTTCTCTTTCTCCGCGAAAATGTAGCGCACCTTCGCCTGCCGCGCGACCTCTTGACCGATCACGAGCCCGCCCATCGCGGGTGCGAGCACGGTATCGAAGGCAATGCCCGCGGCGTTCACCCTGGCAAGGAGCAGCTCGGCGAGCCTTTCCACCGCATCCATCCGCTGGCAAACCTGAGCGCATTGGAAGTAATGGGCGCTGTGCAAACCGGAGCGCAGCACGAAGTGGCCCTCCAGCAGTGCGCGGGTGCGGATGAAAATTTCGAGGATCTCCTTCTGGTGGGCGTCCATTTCCGCGACCTTGGCGACCTCCTTTTAAAAAACAAAATCAATTTTGCGTGTGACGCTGGAGTTTCGTAGGTTGGATGGATCCCGTGAGCAACCTGCCTTCACCTCCGCTCGAAGACGAACTCGGCGATGTGCTGGAGAAAGCACTCCGCCGGAAACATCTTTCCATCGAGGCGCTGGCGAGCCAGGCGAATGTATCCGTTTTGAAGATATGCGACGCCATCGATTATCGCACGGACCTGACCTGCGACGAACTCCGGCGCATGGCCACCGTGCTCGATCTGAACGAAGTGGGGTTCTGTGCACTCGGGAGCGGACGCTATCCTCATCCTGAAATCGGCGCCCTGCCATTTTCCGTCTGGCCGCTGCGCATGCCTCATGGGATTGGCGTCGCCAACGCGTACCTGGTGGCGGAGTGCGGCGCGGATCATGCGATCTTGTTCGATACCGGCGCCGGCATCGAGGCTTTGCGGTTGGCCTGGCCCACGGCGATCCGGGGAGTGGACGCGGTTTTCCTCACTCATGTGGAAGCCGAGCATACCGGTGGGCTCTGCGAAGTGGTGGCACAGTTCCGCGTCTCGAGTGCCTTTCTTCCGGTGGGAGCCATCGCTCCCTGCGGAGAAGGTCTTTCGGAAGGGGATCGGAAAGTCTTTGGAGGCTTGGAGGTGACCGCATTCGCGACGCCCGGACATGCCGCCGCCCATAGCTGCTATTTGGTTCGATCGCTTTCGCGACCTCAGGCTGAAGCATTGCTGATCTCGGGGGATCTGGTCTTTGCGGGGTCGGTGGGGGGCGCGTATTTTTGTCCGCAGCAGCTGCAACGCAGCCTGCGTCGGATGTTGGGAAGTGTGCCGCCGCGAACCGTGATCGCTCCCGGGCACGGGCCCATGACGACAGTGGAGAATGAGTTGCGCTTCAATCCCTTCGCGGTCTGAGGCGGTCCCGCCGGTGTTATCAAGCCGAACCTCTTCGCCGGGTGAAACGAAGGAATAAACCAGTTTGGCTTCGTAAACGCGCATGGTGAGCGCTCGCGCGAGCTGCGTTTCCCTACTCAACAAAGTGTCGTGTGATCGCGG
>Ga0163144_10017776_pt1 | contig 14454 bp, 10 predicted proteins | sample OliLak19BULKMAT1_FD_123175 | JGI IMG/M metagenome (GOLD analysis project Ga0163144, IMG submission 123175) | Freshwater microbial mat bacterial communities from Lake Vanda, McMurdo Dry Valleys, Antarctica - Oligotrophic Lake LV.19.BULKMAT1 | ecosystem: Environmental > Aquatic > Freshwater >... | reverse complement strand
TCGTCTGCGGGGATGGCCCCGACCCTGCAATGAACGCGGTTCTGCTCAAGACCACGAGCGCCGACGAGGCGGGACGTACAGCCGTGGAGCACGACGCGGTTCTGGCGTTCAGCGACGCCGAACTGGAAATCGGACCGGGCGAACCGATCGCCGTCGGCAAGACCCTGCATCAGTTGCAACTGCCCGAAGGGGGCGAAAAGCGGTTCCCGATCGCGATCGTGGAAGACGGGTTCTACGCCTTGTTCACCGAGCATGGGCCGGACGAGTTCGGGGCGAAGCTGATCGGCCCGACCGGCGAAGCGACGGCCACCGCTACGCACGAATACAAGCCGGACCACGTGCACGACGAGGAAGTGTCGTCCGTCGGCATTACCCTAGCCGGCGACCTCGATGCGAAGCGGCTCAACGCTTGGCTGTCCAATCTGCTGCAAACCAAGGGCACGGACATCTTCCGCATGAAGGGCGTGCTGACGATCAAGGGGGACAAGAACCGGTTCGTGTTCCAGGGCGTTCACATGCTCTTCGACGGCAAGCCGGACCGACCGTGGAAAGCGGGTGAGGCCAGGTCGAACAAGCTCATCTTCATCGGCCGCCACTTGAACCGCGAGGAACTGACGGAGGGCTTCCGCTCATGCTTGGCTTGACCCGCGAGAAGAATCGAGTGAAGCCGGTTTGGTCCGGGGCAGTGGCGGACCACGTCATCGACCTCGGTTGGAGCGCCGACGGCCGGTTCCTGGCCGCCGCTGCCAGCACCGGCCCAGTGACGGTGTTCGATGCGAACGCCGGCACGGGGGACGTGCGGCTCGCCGGTCACTCCCCCGGCACGCTGGCCCTGGAGTGGTCGCCGCGGGATGCGCACCTGGCGACGGCGGGGAAGGATGGTCGAGTCCGGCTCTGGGACGCGACGGGCCGCGAAAGTGCCTGCCTGGAAACGGCCGCCCGTTGGGTCGAGCGGCTCGCCTGGAACACCGGCGGTTCGCGGTTGGCGGCCGCGGCCGGGCGAACGGTTCATGTGTGGGACGCCGACGGCAGGAACGTGAAGAACCTGACGGATCACCCGAGTACGGTCTCGGACCTGGCATGGAAGCCGAACGCGGACACCGTTGCTGCCCTCGTGTACGGCGGCGTGATGCTCTGGACGTTGCCCGGCGATGGCCCGCCTTCGTTCCGCCTGTTCCCTTGGAAAGGCTCGCCGCTGCGGATGGCGTGGTCGCCGAACGGGGCCATGCTCGCCCACGGCAATCAGGACTCGACCGTTCACTTCTGGTACGCCGAGACGGCCGAAGAGCTTCAGATGTCCGGGTATGCGACGAAGGTGCGCGAACTGAGTTGGAACACGACGAGCCGCTACCTGGCCACCGGCGGCGGCTCAGCCGTGTGCGTGTGGGACTGCGGCGGGAGCGGCCCGTCCGGAAGCAAACCGTTGATGCTGGAAGGCCACGCGGAGAACGCGACGCTTTCGGCCGTGGTCTTCCAACGCCGGGGCCACCTGCTCGCATCCGGCGGAACCGACGGCCGGGTGTGCGTCTGGCAGCCGCAGAACAAGAAGCAGCCACTGATTGGGGCAACTCGCGGGGACGGCGAGATCACGGCCCTCCGCTGGTCGCCCGACGAAAAGCTGCTCGCCGCCGGGTTCGAGTCCGGTGCCGTCGAAGTTCTATCTGTATCGTGAGAGTTTCCATGGGCCGGCTTTTGCTGCTGATTGTCTTCACCGTACTCGTTTCAACCGATGTCCCGCTCCCGCCGATTCTTCACGGTCAAGCCACGCCGCTGGTTGAGGCTCAGGTTCGGAAGTTCGTCTTCTCGGTCGCGGCGGTTTACGAATCCTGGCTCGCTCGAAGGTCAAGCCCGCACACGCGGCGGTCCTACGACCAGGATGCGATGAACCTTGTTCGGGTGTTTCTTCAGTGGAGCTGGCCGGACGACGCATCCAAGTTGCTCCAGGTTTCGGTTCAAACGGTGCAAGCATACCGTGACTGGCTTGTCGCCAAAGATGCGCTCAAGACCATCAATCGCCGGATCTCTTCGCTCTCCGGCTTCTACAAGTTTCTGGCTGCTTCGGCGGCTGAACTCCGTTTGCCGATCATCGTACCTAACCCGGTTCATTCGCAGTTCATTCCAAGGGCGCCCAGCGATCCGGTCGATGAAACCAAAGCCCTCACGGCTTCCCGTGCTCGGCAGTTGATTGCCTTGCCTTCCGGCGCCGGCTCAACAGCCCGGCTGCGTGAGAAAGGGGATCGGCGACGCACGATCGGCCTCCACGTCGCGGCAAGCCAAGCGATCCAGGAATACATCGCGAAGGCTGAACTGACTTCCGGGCCGCTCTTCCGTGCTCAACGGAACTCACGGAGCGAAAAGCTCGGTGATAAGGGGTTATCATCCACGCCGCGATCCGCCGACTGCCGCAGAACGGCCACGTCGCGTACTGCCGGTCGATGAGCGCCATCAGGGCCAGGTTCTCCACCGATTCCTTGGTCGGCGGGAGGTAATAGCTGGACCGGGTCAGCCCGACCAGTTGGCACTGTCGTCGAACGCTCTACGTCGCGTGGTCCGGATCGATCAGCGTCCGCAGTTCGTCAGCCGAACGGGGCAACTTTTTTTTCATCCAGTCGAGTTCGACCTTGAGTCGACCGATCTGCTCGTACAACTCGGCGGTGCGATCGTCGGCCGGGGCGGTCGCCTTGGCCCCGGCGAACACCGCCTCGGCCCCGCCCAGCAGTTGCTTCTTCCACCCGTGGATGAGTGTCGGATGGACGCCGAAGTGGGCGGCCGGTTCGTTCACCGCGTGGTCCCCCTTCACCGCCGTGAGTGCCACCTGAGCCTTGAACGCGGCCGTTTGCGTCTTCCGCTTGCCCGCCATGATGTCCCCTCCGGGAGCCGCCGGCAGTAGCTTATTAACCGGCGGTCCACTCGCTTCAATTCATCCGGGACGTAAGCTATACCTTGGACTGAGGAACCGATCCATGCGTATTCTGGTCACCGGCGGGGCAGGCTACATCGGCAGCCATTGCGTGAAGCACCTGCTGAGCGCTGGGCACGAGGTCGTCGTCGTCGATAATCTCTCGGTCGGCCATCGCGCGGCCGTTCCCGCGGACTCTTTGATCGTGGCGGACTTGGCGGATGTCGACCGGCTCGATCAGTTGCTCTTGAGTCGCCGAATCGAGGCGGTGATGCACTTCGCTGCCGATGCCGCCGTCGGCGAGTCGGTCGTGAACCCGGCGAAGTACTACCGCAACAACGTGGTGCATGCCTTCGGGTTACTCGAACTGGTTCGTCGTCACGGCATCGGCCGATTCCTGTTCTCCTCGACCTGTGCGACCTACGGCCTTCCCGATTCGATGCCGATCACCGAGTCCACACCGCAGCGGCCGATCAATCCCTACGGTCGCTCGAAGCTGATGTTCGAGCAGATGCTTATCGACTATGCAGCCGCGCACGGCATCGGTGTCTCGGCGCTGCGATACTTCAATGCGTCGGGTGCGGCCGCCGACGGGACGCTGGGTGAAGACCACACGCCCGAGACGCATCTGATCCCCTTGGTGCTGCAGGTCGCCCTCGGGCAACGGCCGAACATCCACGTCTTCGGCACCGACTACCCGACGCCGGATGGGACCTGCATCCGGGACTACATCCACGTCGAAGACCTGGCGAACGCCCACAATCTCGCGCTCACCGCGATCCGCCCCGGCACCTTCGCGGCCTACAACGTCGGCACCGGGACCGGCTACAGTGTCCGCGAGGTGATCCGCACCTGCGAAGCGGTCAGCGGCACGTCGATCCCGGTCGTCGAAGCCCCCCGCCGCGCGGGCGACCCGCCGATCCTCGTTGCCGCGGCCGACAAGATCCGCACCGACCTGGGCTGGACGCCGAAGTACCCCGAGTTGAGGCCGATCGTGGAGAGCGCCTGGCGTTGGCATCGCGCTCGGCCGAGGGGGTATGGGAGTTGAGGCTGCACATTTTCCCGCTTTTCCGCTTGCCTGTGTACCCGGGCGGGTGCTACGTTTTCAGTACCTCGGAGATGTGTTAATGTTCGTCGTTGTGGTTGCCTCTGTTGCCGTACACACTGCCGTCGCGTTCGACGCTGCCGTGGCCGCAGCCACGTAGTCTCCGAGGTCCTGAAAGCGTTTGAACTTTCGCAGGCCCCGGAGTGATCTCCGGGGCCTGCTTCGTTTGGTGGCTCCTCCAGCGAGGTTGTTATGTCGTCTGCTCCGTTTGCGTTCTCGGCTCGGACATTGCGTACCGGCGATTCGCCGATCAGCTACTTCATCCAAAAGGCGATCGAAACGCCGGGACTGATTTCCCTGGCCGCCGGGCTGGTCGATGAAGGCTCGCTGCCCGCCGCTGAGGTGGCCGCCGCCGCCGCCGCGATTCTGGGGGACGACCGCGCCGCCAAGGCCGCGCTGCAGTACGGCAGCACCCAAGGCCTGGGCGGGCTGCGCCGGCAGATCGTCGAGGCCCTCTGCAAGGCCGACGGCACGACGCCGGCAGCCCAGCACCTCAGCGAAGCCGATGTGGTGCTCACCACCGGCTCGCAGCAGATGCTCTATATCCTCGGCGAAGTGATCTTCGATGTGGGCGATATTGTGATCTGCGAGGCGCCTTCCTACTTCGTCTATCACGACTGTCTGAAGAGCCACGGCGCCAAGGTGCTCTCCGTGCCGATGGACGCCGGCGGCATGGACCTCGACGCCCTCGATGCGCTGCTCGCGAGACTCGAAGCCGCGGGCGAACTGCCGAAGGTGAAGTTGCTCTACACCGTCGACTACTTCCAGAACCCGACCGGGCTGAGCCTGAGTGCGGAGCGCCGGCCGAGGTTGGTCGAAATCGCCGAGAAATACTCGAAGAATCACCGTATTCTGATTCTCGAAGATGCCGCCTACCGCGAGTTGCGCTACGACGGTCCGGACCTGCCGAGCGTGAAGTCGTTCGATGCGACCAACGAATTCGTGATCTACACCAGCACCTTCTCCAAGCCGTGTGCCCCGGGGTTGAAGACGGGCTTCAGCGTGTTGCCGGCGGGCCTGATGGACCCGGTCTGCAATCTGAAGGGCAACCACGATTTCGGCAGCACCAACCTCACGCAGCACATTCTTCATCACATGATCGATACGGGTGCCTACGCCCACCATGTCGAACATCTGCAAAGTGTATATCGCGTGAAAAAAGAGGCGATGGTTCGAGCCGTCGCCGCCGAGTTCGCGGACTTCCCCGGCTGCAGCTGGACCACGCCCGCCGGCGGGCTGTACGTCTGGCTGTCGTTCCCGAAGCACGTGAACACGGGCAAGACCGGCAAGCTGCTCGACCGCGCTTTGGCTGAGGGGGTGCTGTACATCCCCGGTGAATTCGGCCACGTGCCGGATGCCCTCGGCTTCATCCCCCGGCACGAAATGCGGCTGAGCTTCGGCGTCGCCGATCCGGCTGGGATCGTCGAAGGCATCCGCCGGCTGCGGCGTGCCTGCCGCGGGCTGGAAGCGGAATAGGGCATCCCATGGTCAATTCCGCCGATCATCGCGGGAGTAATCGGATCGGACTTGGCGGACTTGACCTGGTGGTAGACTTCGGGAACGACGGGACCGTGCTTCCAAGCCTCGATCGGTTCCGGAAAAAGCGGCTGGGAGAACACGGCCAAGCTCCAGCCTTGACTGTAATACAGCAGCTTCTGGAGTCGCATCGAACTGACGGAAACCGATTCTTCTGCGTTGTCGGGATCGTACCGATTCCGACAAGCCGACGTGCCACATCCATCGCAGGCATCTCAGAGTTGCGGATTTCCTTCACGGTCACGTCTCCCTTCCCGTCATTCGACTTGTACTATGCGGTTCAATCCCATCTGAGATCCTAGCTCGAGCTTCATCGACGAGCTATCGACGTTCCGCACCAATCGACGCTGCTTTCGCTTCGTCCCGTTCCGTGGTACACTGGCGAGCCTGCCAGTTGTCCCCGTGCGGAGTCTCCCCTGATGCTTCGGTTGTGCCTTGCGGTCGTCGCCCTCATGCCGGCGGCCGCGCTCGCTCAGAATCACATCGCCCCGACGGAAGCGAAAACGGCGGCGGAGGAACTGAAGACCTTCACCGTACCGGCAGGCTTGGCGGTGCAGCTCGTGGCCGCCGAGCCGGACATCGGCAAGCCGATTCAGATCGCGTTCGATTCCAAAAACCGCTTGTGGGCGACGACCAGCCGCCACTATCCGTTCGCGGCGGCGGCGGGCGAGAAGCCCAGCGACAAGCTCTTCGTCCTCTCGGACTTCGGAGCCGACGGCAAGGCCAAGTCGGTCGTGCTGTTCGCGGACGATCTCAACATTCCCATCGGCATTCTGCCCCTGCCGGACGGCAAGTCCTGCCTCGTCTCCGAAGTCGGTCGCATCGTGAAAAAGTCGGACACGGACGGCGACGGCAAGGCGGACAAGACCGAAGCGCTGCTGACCGGCTTCGGCACGCGCGACACGCACGGCATGATGAATTCGTTTCTGCTGATGCCGGACGGCTGGGTGTATGCCTGCCACGGCTTCTCGAACGAAAGCAAAGTCGTCGGCATCGACGGCTCCACGATCGCCATGCAGTCCGGCAACACCTTCCGCTTCAAGCCGGACGGGACCAAAGTGGAACACTGGACCTTCGGGCAGGTCAACCCGTTCGGGCTCACCTTCGACCCGAACTTCAATTTGTACACCGCCGATTGTCACTCCAAGCCGATCACGCAACTCATCCGCGGCAGTTGTTACGACAGCTTCGGCAAGCCGCACGACGGCCTCGGCTACGGACCGCACGTCACCCGGCACGACCACGGCAGCACAGCCCTGTGTGGGCTGAGTTGGTACCAGGCCGGTTACTATCCGAAGGAATACTCGGGCTGCATGTTTCTCGGTAATGTCGTGACCAACCGCATCAATGCGGACCGCATCGTCTTCAAGGGGTCGACGCCGGTCGCGGTGGAACTGCCCGACCTGGTGAAATCGTCCGACCCGTGGTTCCGCCCGACCGATGTGAAGCTGTCGCCCGACGGCGCCCTCTACTTCGCGGACTTCTACAACCGCATCATCGGCCACTATGAAGTGGACCTGAAGCATCCGCAGCGCGACAAGGACCGCGGCCGCATCTGGCGCGTGGTCCGGACCGACTCGGCCCCCAAGGCGCCGTTCGCGGACCTGAACACGACCGACCGTACATTGTTGGCCTCGCTGCTCCAGCACGACAACCTCATCGTGCGGACGATGGCCGCGAACGAACTGATCCGCCGCGACAAGATCGAACCGCGGCCCAAGTCCATGGTGGACGAACTCAGCGAGATGCTTCGTGAAGGGGGAACACCCGCGAAGGCCGCCGGAATTCGCACCGCCGTCGAGCGCGTCATCGGCGAGCCGAACAAGGAATTCCTGCCCGCACTCTTGGCCATCGCCGAGCGTGCCCCGGCCGATGACACACACATGATTCACGCCGCGCGCATCGCTCTGCGGAACTGCCTGCAGGCGCCAAGCGGACTGGAGAGCGCGATTCAATTGAAGGACCTTTCCGACAAGGCGCAAACCCTGCTCGTCGGCGTCATCGTGGCACTGCCGGACGCCCGCGCGGCCAAGTACCTCGCCGGCCGCTTCGCCGGCGGCGACCGCAACGCGGACTACTGCGGCACCATCGGCCGCTACGGGGATGACGACGATTGCAGCCGTGTGATCGGAGCACTGACCGATCCGCGTGAAGCCGCCGCCAAGGTGCTGCCGCTGTTGCGCGGGGTGCAGGCCCGCGGCGGCGCGCTGCCCGCGGCGAGCCTGAAGCGGATCGAACGGGATTGCGAAACCGCGATCGTCGCCGCCGATCCGGCGACCGTCACGGCCGGCATCACCCTCGCGTCCACCTTGAAGCTGGCGCCGATCTTCCCGACGCTGGTGAAGTTCGCGGCCGACTCGAAGACGACCGAAGACGCCCGCCGCCAAGCCTACGAGGCGCTGGTGCAGATCGACGCGGGCAAGGCTTCTCCCATTCTTGCAGCCGTGGTCCGCGATGCCGGCAAGCCGCAGCGGGAACGCGACCGTACCGCCGTGCTGCTCGGCGCCGCCGGCACGGTTGCCGGACGCACGGAACTGCTCACCGTCCTGCTGACCGCGCCGACGAAGTTCGCCGGTACGCTCGCGCTCGGCCTGGCCCAGACCCCCGCCGGTTCCCAAGCCTTGTTGGAAGCCGTCGAGGCAGGCAAGGCTTCCCCCCGATTGCTGCAGGATCGTGCCGTTGCCGCCAAGCTCCTCACGCACGATCGCGGCAAGTTCAGGCCGACCATCGACGGGTTGACCAAGTCCCTGCCCAACCCGTCGGCCGCGATGGGAACACTCCTGAAGGATCGCGCAGCCGGCTACGCCAAGGCGACGCCGGACGCGGCCCGGGGCAAGATCGTCTACGCCGCCCAGTGTGCGAATTGCCACCGCGTGGGCGATGTCGGCGGAAAGATCGGGCCGCAGTTGGATGGTATCGGCAACCGAGGCCTCGAACGCCTGCTGGAGGATACGCTCAACCCCAGTCTCAACGTCGATGCCGAGTTCCGCGCCGCAGTGATAACGACCGTCGACGGCAGGACCTTCTCCGGCCTCGTGCTCCGCGAAGAAGGTGCGGTGCTGGTGATGAGCGACAACGTCGGCAAGGAAATCCGCATCCCCAAGGCCGACATCGAAAGCCGAACCATCTCCCCCCTCAGCCCGATGCCCGCGAACATCGATACGCTCATCAAGCCGGAGGAATACTACGACCTGCTGGCCTACCTGCTGAGCCTATCCGCGACGAAGTGAGATCGGTGGTGACCTGAAGGAGCCGCGCACGAAGCAAGCGGTCAAAAAATCAAGCGCTGACTTCGTGCGCGGTTCAGTGATCACAACGAGGAACTTGCTCTACGCCGCCTCGGACTGATCGTTGGCGATTGCGGGGGACGGGAAGATCTTGCCCGCGGGTTTGGGCATGCTGTTTGGGCCGACGTGGGCGTTCGGGATGCCTTCCCATTGGTGGTTGCTCAGGGCGTCGAGGACGCGGTGCGCCAGGGCCAGGGCGTCGCGGCCGGCTTCGCCCGTCACACGGGGGGTGCGTCCGAACTTCACGCAGTCCACGAAGTGACGGAGTTCGCTGGTGAGCTGGTCGCCGTTGCGGTCGCCGTCGATGCCCAAGACTTCCAGGTGACGGCCGAAGACTTCGTCCTTGAGTCGGGCGCGGGCGGAGGCGTCCATGCGGTCGATCCGCAGGCCGTGGCGGCGGACGTCGTCGGAAACTTGGACGAAGTGAACCTTGCGGCTCACGAAGTCGATGCCGGCGTACCCTTCCGGAGCCCAGATGCGGAGGCGGCGTTTGGGGCGGGCGCTGATGCGGCTGGCGGTCACGTGGGCGACGCAACCGGATTCGAACACGAGCCGGGCGTTGACCATGTCCTCATGGCCGCCGAGGACCGCTGCACCCACAGCGTGAACTTCGCGGACCGCACCCGGCACCATCGTCAGGATCAGGTCGAGGTCGTGGATCATGAGGTCGAGCACGGCGCCGATGTCCGTACTGCGGCCGGTGAAGGGGCCGTGGCGTTCGGCTTCGATGAACTTCGGCGTGATGCACCGGTCCATCAGTTCCTCGAAGGCCGGGTTGAAGCGTTCGATGTGGCCGACTTGCAGGGCGGCACCCGATTGTCGGGCCAGCTCGATGAGTTCTTCCGCTTCGTCCACCGTTTTGCAGACGGGCTTTTCCACGAGTGCCGAGACGCCGCGAGCCAGAAAGGCCGTGGCGACGTGGTGGTGGAAGCTGGTCGGGGTGACGATCGAGACGGCATCGACCAGGCCGACGAGCGGCTCGAAGCGGTCGTAACCTTGAGTATTGTGGATGCCGGCGATGTGCTTGGCGACTTTGATGTCGGCATCGACGACGCCGACCATTTCGACATCCGGGAAGGACGCCAGAATGCGGGCGTGGTGGCGGCCGAGGTGACCGACGCCGACCACTGCCATGCGCAACCGTTTCATACCGTCCCTGGCTTTCGTCAAATCCGGGGCAACGCCATCCATGACGTGCGTCCGAGGGGATCGTACCGAATCGACCGGGTAGCGCACGACCGCCTCGGACTCAACCGAGGAGCAGTCGCGGGGGGGCGATTCGGAATGGGGGCAAGGATGTTTCATGCTCAGGCGGCGCGCCGACTCCGAGGAAGAGACACCCGCGTCGGCACGACGGCTTCGCTTCGCATCGCCGCGCGGTCCATGAGTTCCAGTGCCAACGCGGCATTCAGGGCATGTCCCGAGCGGTAAGCCGCAGCATGACCGACAATGTCGAATCCGCACAAGGCCAAGTCGCCGATCATGTCCAACACCTTGTGCCGGGCGGGTTCGTCGGCATGGCGAAGGACGTTGTCGATCGGGCCGCGTGGGCCGAACACGAGCACTTCCGAGGCGCTCAGGTGCCTGCCGACGCCTTCTTTGCGGAGTTGTTCGGCTTCGACTTCGAGCAGGAATGTGCGGCAGGCCGCGACGTCCCGCACGTAGTTGCCGGGCGTCACGTTCATCGTGAACACCTGACGCGGAATGTGGGCCTGCGGGCCGTAGTCCAGAATGTAGCCGGCGCGAAACGTCATCGCGAGGTGCGGCTCGGGTGGATGCAGGGTGATTACCGCACCGTTCTGCTCCACCGTGATCGGTTCCGTCGGTGCATAAATCGGACGACGGGACGATTGAAGCACGCTGCCCGCCCGGTTCAACGCCTGGACATAGCCCAAGGCGGATCCGTCCAAACCCGGCGGTTCGATCGCGTCCAACTCGATGGTGCAGTTGTCGATGCGAAGGCCTGCGAGTGCGGACAGCACATGTTCGACGAGAGTGACGCCACTGTGGGCATCGCCGAGCGTGGTGCGGCGATTGGTGCCGGTCACGCGATCGGCAACGGCCGGGGTCGTCGGTCGATAGGCAAGGTCGGTGCGGGCGAACACCAAGCCGGTATCGACGGGAGCCGGCACGAACCGCAGCGTCACCGGGATTCCCGTAACGATTCCCACGCCCCGCACAACAGCGGGGGCGGCGAGGGTTCGCTGATGTCTGAATCCGATCCGACGCACGCCCCCCGCCTTCCGGCTTATGCCGGTCGAGTGCTTCCGATGGTTTCAGGTCCGGTTGTCGTTCCACCGGCTCGCGCCGTGGACTCGCAACCCCGAAGTCAGGTCATCGACGGCTCGCGCCCACATCTTTATCCGCATCTCTCAGCTTAGCCATTTTCCCGCAGCGAGGCCGCCAAGTTCCGGAATCTCAGACGGAGTGTACCACCGAAACGGGATGAGCCAACCGCTCTTACCCATTTTAACAAATGTGCGCCCTGTTCGGCGACCCCCGATTTATCCGGCGTGTTCGCGCGAACTTACGGAGAGGCGATAAAAGGCGAACGGGGGACCAAAGTCGCCCGTTCGCCTATTTATCGACTAAGGCTTCGGCGCGGCCGGCGGAACGCCGGGGGCCGGTGCGGCGGCGGGGACGGCGGCGGCGGGAGGCGGGAAGTTCTGATTCAGCGTGTCAATCAGGACGCCCGTCATATCGACGTTCGGGCTGACGTAGAACGGCATCGCGGCCGGCGGACGCAGCTTCAGATCGTAGTACAGCGGGCTGTTCAGTTCTTCCGTGGTGATCGCGTCCGGGTAAGCCATGACGATGTCGTAACCGTTGGCTTCGACGATGGCCTTCACGCACTGTTGAATTTCGGCGAACAGGTTGCGCAGGTAGCCGGCCGATTCCTCGTCGAGCGACTTGCGATACTGCTTTTCCTTGTCTTCGAACTGGCGCTGAAATTCGGTCACGCTGCGGGCGATTTCTTCCTGCTTCGCCTTGATCGGTTCGGTCGGAATCTTGTTCTGCAGCTCGGCGATCGTGTTGCGGAGCTTGACCAGATCGCCCGAGGCGACAGTGCGCTTGTCGTTCATGACTTTGGCAAAGTACTGCCAGCGCTTGTAGTCCTTCATGACCTTGGCGACGTTGAACACCGACACGCGGCCGGTGCTCGGCTTGGGGGCCGCGGCGGCGGGAGCCGCGCCCGGCACTTGGGCCACCGCTTGGCCGACCAGGCCGGCGACCGCGCCGAAACCAACCAACGCCGACAAATGGATCCACATGCGTTTCACGTTGCAGCCCTCCTCTGGCCGAGTGCCCGATTCCGGCGAATCTGTTCCGCAGTTCGCGCGGCCGGTGGGCGAAGCGTCCGCTGCTTCACCCGAAAATACCTGTTGACCGACGACTTTTAACCGACCTCGCCAATCGCGTCAATCGCAACGATCCCGCTTAATTCGCCGGGCCGGAAACGTCGATGAATCATCGAAAGCCGAGTTGCGTTTGAAAGAGATCAACCCATGCGGAGCCGGTTCAACATCCTCCGGTTCGCCACCGCCGCCTTACTTGGGTCGGCATTGCACGGCTGCGGCAAGCCGGCGTCCGTCCAGCCGGTCGCCGTTCGCGGACAGGTGCTGCTGCAGGGTCGTCCACTCGTGAACGGCTCGATCGTCTTCGCCCCGAATCGGGAAAAAGGGAACATCGGCAAAACCGTCGCCGCCCCGCTCGACCTCGAAGGCCGCTATCACTTCCCCGCCGACGGCCCCAAGAGCCTCACCCCCGGCTGGTACCGCATCGCCCTCGCCGAGCCGCCCGACCTCAACCTCACCGCCAGCGGCTATCCGCCCTTTCCGATCGCCCTGCGCCGACCGGACCTCGCCGGACTCGACCGGGAGCTGGTCGCGGGCGGCGAAAATACCTTGGATTTCCTGATTGAAGTCGGGGAGTAGACGAGCCGGTCCCACAGTGTTTCCGCGGCCCGCTCACAGCCCGCGCAGCAGGGCCGCCTTGCCGACGCGCTCGACGGCCAGGGCGAAGGCGGCGGTGCGCCAGTCGCAGCCGTGCTTGGTCTTCGCGGCCTTCAGGTCGGCGAAGGCTTGGGTCATCTTCGCTTTCAGCTCGGCGTTCACTCGGGCTTCGTCCCAGCGGTAGCATTGCACGTTTTGGACCCACTCGAAGTAGCTGACCGTGACCCCGCCTGCGTTGGTGTAGATGTCCGGCAGGATCGTCACACCCTTTTCGGAAAGCATCTCATCGGCGACGAAGTCGGTGGGGTGGTTGGCTCCTTCGAGGATGATCTTCGCCTGCACGCGGCCCGCGTTCTTCGCCGTCAGCACGTCGCCCAGCGCGGCGGGGATCAGCACGTCGACGGGTTGATACAGAACCTCTTCTCCCATGAAGTCCACGCCGCCGGCGAAGCCCTTGATGGCCTTGGTCTCGGCGACATGCCGCTGCAGGGCGGGGATATCCAAGCCCTTGTCGTTGCGGACCGCGCCGCTCATGTCCGCGACGGCGACGACTCTGCCGCCCGCTTCGTGGAGCAGCCGGGCTGTCCAGCCGCCGACGTTGCCGAAGCCTTGGATGGCGTAGCTGAAGTCCTTCACCTGCTTGCCTTCCTCCGCGAACAGACACTCGGCGGCGAAGAGCACGCCGCGGCCGGTGGCCGATTCGCGCCCGAGGCTTCCGCCCAACTCGATCGGCTTGCCGGTGACGACCCCCGGCTGGAAGCCGTGGAACTTGGCGTACTCGTCGACGATCCACGCCATGACTTGGGCATTGGTGCCCATGTCCGGCGCGGGCACGTCCTCGTAAGTGCCGATGACGTCGTGAATCTTCTGCACGAACACCCGAGTCAGCCGCTGCAGTTCGCCGATGGTGAGGGTCTTCGGGTCGACGGCGATGCCGCCCTTGGCTCCGCCGTAGGGCAGGTCGAGCACAGCCGTCTTCCACGTCATGAGGGACGCGAGTGCGACGACTTCATCCTGATCGACCTGCGGATGGTAGCGGATGCCCCCCTTCATCGGCCCGCGCGAGTTGTCGTGCTGCACGCGGAAGCCGACGAACGTGGCCAGGGTGCCGTCGTCCTTCACGAAGCTGCATTCCACCTTGATCTCGCGATGCGGAGTCATCAGGAAGTGCCGCTGCCGATCGTTGAGGCCGAGCAGGTCGGCGGCGCGGTGGAAGTACTTGTTGGTCGCTTCAGTGGCGGTCATGGAGAGACTCGGAGGAGAGAACGAGTGCCTTGGGAAGTTTGTCCTCTATCGAATCTACGAGCTGAAAGCGCGAGCGAGGAGAGACTTCGAAGTCCCGACCTTCGCACAAGCTCGACACCATCCACGCACGGGATTGCCGGTCCACCTCCGGGATGAATCCGGAGGCTCGTCGATTCAGGGTCCTCCCCACGAGCCTCCGGGCTTACCCCGAGGTCTGCGATGGCGTCCCATTGCGCGAACGGCGGGTGCGGCAGCAGAGAGGCTTGGGGAGACGATTGAGGCGATCGCTCAAGACGACGGGATTGCTCATCCGGTTCGAGACCGTGCTTCGTCGCCGTGGCTACTACCCCACAAAGACGCCGCCCGTGAAGGCGTCGTCGAAGGGGGTAAAGGTTCTGAGTTCGGCGCCGGTGGTGCCTGAGAAGGTGC
>Ga0163144_10017775_pt1 | contig 14455 bp, 14 predicted proteins | sample OliLak19BULKMAT1_FD_123175 | JGI IMG/M metagenome (GOLD analysis project Ga0163144, IMG submission 123175) | Freshwater microbial mat bacterial communities from Lake Vanda, McMurdo Dry Valleys, Antarctica - Oligotrophic Lake LV.19.BULKMAT1 | ecosystem: Environmental > Aquatic > Freshwater >... | reverse complement strand
TTAGTCCAATATCAAAATAGATATTGAACTCAAACAGCTACTATATCGGCATTTACATTACTAAGCCCAAATTATCCTTTGGACTAATTTGATCTAAGTAATGGTATAATAAATGAAATTAATATTATTACATTTAAGTTGATGAATCAATTATGAGCAAATTAAGGGTAATAGATTTTTTTTGTGGGGCAGGAGGGTTTTCTGAAGGTTTTAGACAAATGGGCTATAAAATTGTTTATGGATTTGATCATTGGAAACCTGCCGTAGACACATTTAATCACAACTTTGATTTGAATTGTGAAACCAAAAACATTCTTAATTTTAAGAACTCAATTGAGGAAATTGAAAAATTGCCAAACACTCAAATTATTATAGGAAGCCCGCCATGTGTCAGTTTTTCTAGTTCTAACAAATCTGGAAATGCCGATAAATCTTTAGGAGTACTGCTGTCAAATTTTGTAAAAAATTTATATTCAATCAACAATTTGCTATTAATTTTGAAACATGGAAGACAAAAAATGGCTTTTAGAAAAAATGCTCGAACATATTTCGGAGAATAAACAAAACCTGTTTGATACAATTATTCAAGATCGCACACGCCATATAACTGTTGTATTAGAAAACATTTTTCAGACTCAAAACGCAAGTGCCGTTCTACGCTCATGTGATTGTTTCGGTGTTCAAGATATTCATATCATTGAGAACAATAATAAATTTGAAACAAATCGTGATGTTGCATTGGGTTCTTCCAAATGGTTAGATTTAATTCGATACAATAAATCAGAAAATAATTCGGCCGAATGTTTTTCTTCGCTGAAAAAAAAAGGTTACAAATTAATTGGAACAACACCACACGAAAACGATTCTTTGATTCATGAATTGCCAATTGATCAACCCATCGCTTTAGTATTTGGTACAGAGTTAACAGGCTTGTCTGATCTTGCAATGAAAGAAATGGATGGTTTTGTAAAACTACCAATGTATGGTTTTACAGAAAGTTTTAATATCTCAGTCTCAGTTGCACTTGCCCTTTACGATACCACCGAAAGACTGCGCAAAATGGATTTCGATTGGCATTTGACGGAAGACGAAAAAATTACAACAAAATTAAATTGGGTTCGAAAAGTAATTAAACATTCTGCCAAAGTTGAAAAAGAAATTTTAGCTAGAAAATAATTTTTCAATTATCGATTTGCAAGATTTTTTATGCAATCAACAAATTGTTTTTTAATTCGATTTATATCCGGCAAATTTTTCACAGACTCCACTAATTTCCCATGTGAAATAACGCCGCGCTGCATTGAGCTATCACTTGCATAAACAATTGTTGATGTTAAATTTTCTATACTTGAACTTGCTATCAAAGGTGCATCCGCATCAAACAACGCTGCATTAAATGGTTGACCTACTTTAAAAAATTCGGATTCGAAATTATTCATTGCCTTTCTTCCGGAAATCGTGATTTGATTTATCGCAAACTTTCCACCGTCTCCTTCTGATTTAGAATAAAACGTATTTCGTTTGTGAGATGTTAAGCGCTGGCCGTAATCCAATATTCGCAACTCTTCCAAAGGATTAATTCCGATGTGACTATCTGTACCGATGCTCCAGTTCCCACCATTGTTTTTATATTCAATGAACGGAAAAATTCCATCTCCTAAATTACCTTCTGTGCTTGGACACAAAACAACATTGGCTTTTGATTTTGCAAGATTTATTGTTTCCGTATTTGTTAAATGAGTTGCATGTACTAAATGAAAACGCTCATTCAAATCAACATTCTCCAACATCCAATCAACCGGTCTTTTGCCTAAATAATAAATTGAATCTTCAATTTCCTTTAATTGCTCTGAAACATGAATGTGAAAAGGAACATCTTGTGGGCCATTTTTGGCAATCTCTTTAATTAACTCCGGCTCAACCCCGCGCATTGAATGAATACCTATAGCAACGTTTGCGTGGTCATAATTTTGACATGATTTTTTTGAAGCTTCGTACAATTTCAAATACGAATCTAAGTCTGCCGAAATAAATCTTCTTTGACTATCATTTGGTGCTTTTCCAAAACCACCTTTTTGATAAAAAATTGGAACTAACGTGATACCGATTCCTACATTTCGAGCAGCGGAAATTAAACGTTCGCCCATTTCGGAAAGATGTCCGTATGGTTTTCCGTTCTTATCGTGATGCACATAATGAAACTCAGCAACATTTGTGTATCCGTGGCGAAGCATTTCAGAATAAAGCATGGTAGCAATTATTTCCATCTGATCTGGATCAACTGAAAGTGCCAACTTATACATGGCCTCTCGCCACGACCAAAAATCATCAGGCGTTTGTGATGTTGAATGTCTCTCTGCCAACCCAGCCATTGCATATTGAAACGCGTGCGAATGAGCATTTTGAAATCCGGGTAATCCGAAACAATTTAAATCGTGATCTATTTTAGAATTAGTTTCGGATGAAATAGAAACGATCATTCCTTTTTCATCAACAGAAATGTGTGCTGGTGAAATCCAACCGGAATTTTGAAGAAGGCCTTTGAGTTTAAATATAATCATACACACACTTGATGATTGTAAAAATAGGGTTATTAATAATACAGATTCAAGCTGAATGAAAATTATTCTACCACAAAAATTAGATGTCAAAAAATAAATAGCCCTCCTCTTTATTCCGTCATAAAAATATTTAAAGTTACTTTTATCATCTTTTTATAATAACATTTAGACCAATGCAACAACCAATTGAAAACAAGTTTTCAATTGGCACAATCAATAATTATCTTTACAACATGAAAATTTCAGAAATCACAAATTACCTAGAATCAATTGCGCCTATTAGTAGTCAAGAGTCGTACGACAATTGCGGATTAATTGTGGGAGATAAAAATACGGAAATTACGAATGCATTAATTACGCTAGATTGTATTGAATCAACAATTGATGAGGCTATTGAAAAAAAATGTAATTTGATTATTGCTCATCATCCAATTATTTTTAAAGGATTGAAAAAAATTACAGGAAAAAATTATGTTGAGCGTACAATTTTGAGCGCCATAAAAAACAACATTGCTATTTATGCTGTACACACTAATCTTGATAATTTCAGGTATGGTGTCAACAAAAAAATCGGTGAAAAATTGGGAATAAAAAAAACCAAAATTCTTCAGCCGTCACTAAATACACTTTGTAAAATTTCAGTTTACGTACCTAAAATGCATCAGCATCACGTAATGGACGCAATGTTTAATGCAGGCGCCGGAAATATTGGTCATTATGCCGAATGCAGTTTTTCAAGTCCTGGACAAGGAACATTTAAAGCAAGTGCAGGAACAAAACCTTTTGTTGGTGAAATAGAAAAACGCCACACAGAAGATGAAATAAAAATAGAATTAATTGTCTCTACTCATCAAACCAATCGAGTCATTCAAGCTATGCTCGCTGTTCACCCTTATGAAGAAGTGGCCTATGACATTTACCCTTTATTAAATCAAAATAATTTTGAAGGCGCAGGTATGATTGGAGAACTTGCTAGTGAAATTTTAGCAACAGATTTTTTACAAAACTTAAAAAAAGTATTTGGTTGCAAAGTCATACGCCATACAAGCTTACTTAATAAACCATTGAAACGAATTGCTTGGTGTGGAGGAAGTGGAAGTTTTTTATTATCCAAAGCGATCGCTTCGAAAGCAGATATTTTTATAACCGGAGATTTCAAATATCATGAATTTTTTGACGCTGACAATCAACTAATTATCGCTGATATCGGGCATTTTGAAAGCGAACAGTTCACAATTGAACTTTTAAATGAGTTAATCCAGAAAAAATTCCCTAAATTTGCACCCTGTTTAACAGGAAAAATAACCAATCCGGTAAATTATTTTTAAAGAAATGGCGAAAAAAGTAGTAGACATTGCAATTGAAGAAAAGCTGAATGCTTTGTTTTTAGTTCAACAAATAGATTCTGAAATTGACAAAATTAAAACCGTAAGAGGTGAATTGCCTCTTGAGGTGCAAGATTTAGAAGACGAGATTGTTGGTTTAGATACACGTCTAAACAAATTACAAGAAGAGAATGACGAGTTAGAAACTGTTATTTCTGACAAAAAAAACATGATCAAAGACGCTAAAGCAGCGATAAAAAAATATTCAGATCAGCAAAAAAATGTCCGTAACAACCGTGAGTTTGATTCGATTTCAAAAGAGATTGAGTTTCAAGGTTTGGAAACGGAATTAGCTGAGAAAAAAATCTTGGAAGCAAAAGTAAAAATAGAACACAAGGCTGAAGTATTGCAGCAATCCAAAGATCGTTTAGCTGAGCGTAAAAAAGATTTACAAATCAAGAAAAAAGAGTTGGACGAAATTTCTGCTGAAACAGAAAAAGAAGAAGAAAAATTATTGAAACAATCAGAAAAAGCAAAAGGTTCTATCGAAGATCGTTTGTTAGTTGCATACCACCGATTGAGAAATAATTCAAGAAATGGTTTAGCAGTTGTTTCAATTCAACGTGATTCTTGCGGAGGATGTTTTAATAAAATTCCACCTCAACGCCAATTAGATATTCAGGCTAGAAAAAAAATTATTGTATGCGAACATTGCGGACGAATTTTGGTAGAGCCACCTCAAAAAGCAGAAAAACCTGCTAAAGCCGATAAGGCTGAGAAAGCAGAAAAAGAATAAAACTTAAACCCTTTCGAATTTCGAAAGGGTTTTTTATTTGTAATCAGTCGCGCTTACCCACTCGATTTTGCAATTCACCACGTAAATTTTGGATTTCACCAAAATCTTTAATTTCATAACCTTATTCACAGTAAATTCAGATCGAATATTAAATTAAACCAAATCACGTTATGAAAAAAATTATTTACGTTTTTAGCGCATTAACATTAGGCCTCGCAAGCTGCGGAGGTGGATCAACAGAAGAAACTATTGGAACAGACTCAACAGTTGTTGAAACTCCTGAAACACCAATTGACAATTCAATTATTGACCCACGAGTTGATGATTTAAATGGGGTAATTGCTGCTGCAGACCTTGAGAATTCAATGACTGTTTATTTTGGAAAAGAAATTCATATTCTCGTTTATCCTCAGCCAATGTACATGGGCACTAAATTCGAACAAGACTTACATGCATCAGGTACTTCAACAACAGGATCATCTAATGTTACAATCAATTTTAAAACTATTCCTGAGAAAGACGTTGTTAAAGACCAACCTTATTTAATCAAAGGAATTATTGAAGACATTGGTTTTTCAAATGAACTTAGGATTAAAGAAGCAGAGTTAATAGACTTGCCTGCTGATTATAAAGTTGAAAAATTCAATCCTAAAGCTATTTCAAACACAGCATTTTATAGTGCTACAGAGATTGCAGAATGCATAGCGGCTTGGGATAAAAAAATAATTACAGTTAATGGAGACTACAATGGTTCTACTGTTTCAAAATCTTATGATCAGAAAGAATTGTTGGAAGCGCGTGTTGATATAAGTTCTCCAAATGCACAAGGAAAAGTTGGATGTGCTTTTGCGACTGAAGCTGAAGTATTGGCTTTTGCATCGGGAATGGGAGCAGTAACAATTAAAGGAGAATGTAGTGCAACTTTACATTATGGTAACCCATACTTATCGAATTGTGTTCTAGTTAAATAACAACTTTTTTCTGAATGCCCCGAGCGAATCTTTACCAATTTGCTCGGGGCTTTTTTTTTCTGAAACGACGCCATCATTCCTAAGAAACTCTAAATAAATTCAGCTATATTTGAGCCACAAAAAAATAAGTTAGAAATGGGATTATTAGACGGAAAAATAGCCATCGTAACAGGAGCTTCAAGAGGAATTGGAAAAGCAATTGCAGAAAATTTTATTGCACAAGGTGCAACAGTTGCATTTACTTATTTATCATCAGATGAAAAAGCAAAAGCATTGGAAGTAGAATTGACTGCTAAAGGAGGTGTTGCAAAAGGTTTTAAATCAAACGCAGCCGATTATAATTCGGCGCAAGAATTGGCAGATGCTGTAGTTGCTGCGTTTGGAACAATTGATATTTTAGTTAACAATGCAGGAATTACAAAAGATAATTTAATAATGAGAATGTCGGAAGAGCAATGGGATGAAGTCATTAATACAAATCTTAAATCAGCATTTAATTTAACAAAGGCTGTTTTGAAACCCATGTTAAAAGCAAGAAAAGGTTCGATCATCAATATGAGTTCTGTTGTGGGTGTTTCAGGCAATGCTGGTCAAGCTAATTATGCTGCATCTAAGGCCGGTATGATTGGTTTTACAAAATCGGTTGCGCAAGAATTAGGTTCTAGAAACATACGTTGCAATGCAATAGCGCCAGGATTTATTGAAACAGAAATGACCGCTTCGTTAGACCCTGCAGTTGTTCAAGGCTGGAGAGATAGTATTCCATTAAAACGAGGCGGTAGTCCGGAGGATGTTGCCAATACGACACTTTACCTCGCTTCAGATTTATCAGCCTATGTAACCGGCCAAACCATCAATGTTTGTGGCGGAATGCTGATGTAATAAGGTCGTAGCTGTACATCGAATTTAGCCGAATTAATGGCATATTTTATTGAAAATGAGCTTAATTGATGAATTTTAAATTAAAAATTCTTCTAAAATGTGTGTTATCTCAATTTTTTTTTAACTTTGACTAAATTAAAATTTAAGTACAATGAGCAAAGGAATTGTCAAATTCTTCAACGACACAAAAGGATTTGGGTTTATTAAAGATGACGAAACACAAAAGGAGTATTTCGTTCACGCAAGCGGTTTAATTGATAAAGTTAAAGAAAATGACACAGTCACTTTCGAGCTTGAAGAAGGAAAAAAAGGATTAAATGCAGTAAAAGTTAAGAAAGCTTAATTTTAAGCTGCACTAACATACTAAATTTGACTTTTGAGCCTTTCCATAAAACGGAAAGGCTCTTTTTTTGGAATTAATTTTATCCGTTCAAAATAATTCATGTGTCTTTGCGTCTTTTTAATTAAATTTCGGATTCTAAAAATAAGTTCTTATGAAAACCATTTCATCTATTGTAGTTCTCTCAATCATTTTGGCATTTGCCGTTATTTCATGTAAAAAAAATCAACCTACAAGTAAAATTGAAGGAACATATACAGGCCATTTTGAAGGAGTAGTTGATGGCAATGATACCATTGTAAATACCGGTTACAAAGTTACTGTAACAAGAATAGATAAAAACATAGCAACGGTAACTGCTTCTCTTTTTGATCAATTTGAAGTACTCGTTACACCAAATGGCATCAATGTTGAGTTAGTATCTCCTACAGATGGTTTATCGGATGATTTTTTATATGAAGGAGAAACAAAAACACTATCGTTTATGTACGTTAAAGATGGCGATACCGCTATTTACAACGGAACAAAATAACATTACCTAAATTTATTTTTCTTTATTAAGTTACATCCTTTCAGGAACTTCAATTCCTAACAAATGCATGGCGTTTTTAATTGTTCGACCAACGTTTGCGCTTAATATTAAGCGCATATTTTGTTTGTCTAAATTTTCTTCTTTAAAAATGCTAACGCTTTGATAAAAAGAATTGAAGCGTTGAACCAAATCGAACGAATAATTCGCAATCAAAGCCGGTGAATATTCGCGTGCAGCTTGTTCCAATACAATTGGAAATTCAACTAAATGTTTTATCAATTCTTTTTCTGTAGGTTGCAATTCTACTGCAGTTTGCAACGGATTCAATTTATCAGCTTTTCTTAATAAAGATGAAATTCGCGCATGGGCATATTGAATGAAAGGACCTGTGTTACCATTTAAGTCAACAGATTCTGTTGGGTCAAATAGCATTCGTTTTTTGGGATCCACTTTCAGTAAATAATATTTTAAACCACCAAGACCAATGATGCGATAGAGATTTTCTTTTTCTATATCATCCATGCCTTCAATATGACCTCTTTCTTGCGTCATTTCTTTTGCTTTTTGAATGACCTCTTCCATCAAATCATCCGCATCAACAACTGTTCCTTCGCGCGATTTCATTTTACCTGAAGGCAAATCCACCATTCCGTATGAAAGATGAAAACAATTTTTCGCCCATTCATAACCCAGTTTTTTCAAGATTAAAAACAATACTTTAAAATGATAATCTTGTTCATTACCAACTGTGTAAATAATTCCATTAAGCGCAGGGTAATCCGTAAATCGTTGTCGCGCTGTTCCAATATCCTGAGTGATATAAACAGCCGTTCCATCAGCACGCAAAACTATTTTTTCGTCGAGTCCTTCATCAGTTAAATTAACCCAAACAGAACCATCATCTTTTTTGTAAAACACACCTTTAGTTAAACCTTCTTCAACTATTTTTTTTCCGTAGATGTAAGTATCCGATTCGTAATAGAGTTTTTCAAAATTTACGCCCATAGTTTTGTAAGTATGACCAAAACCATCATACACCCATCCGTTCATTTTTTTCCAAAGCGAATAAACCTCCGTATCATTGGCTTCCCATTTCAGCAACATTTCTTTTACAGTTGACATGATAGGCGTTTGACTATTTGCGAGTTCTTTTATTTTTCCTTCAATTGTTTTTTTTGCTTTGTCGTCGTCCTTCTCTTTCAAGGTGTGATTCAATCTTCTATACTCCGCTACAATATCTGCCGCTGCATTTTGAAAATTTCCTTGATTCCAATTTTCCATGACAGTTTTCGATTCTTCGCGAAGTGCCTTGTCAAATTCAACGTAATATTTCCCAACTAATTTATCTCCTTTTAATCCTGATAATTCGGGAGTTTCACCATTTCCAAATCGCTGCCAAGCCAACATGCTTTTACAAATATGAATTCCTCGATCATTAATAATTTGTGTTCGCACAACATCGTTACCGCTAGCACTTAATATTTCTGCTACAGCATGTCCAAGAAAAATATTTCGCAAATGGCCCAAATGCAAAGGCTTATTTGTATTTGGTGATGCGTATTCAACCATCATTGTTCCTAATAAAGGTGATGATGATTTTGATGAATCATTTTTGTTTATTGAATCTAATTGTTCAAGCCAAAAAAGATCATTGATGATTAAATTTAAAAATCCTTGAACGACATTAAACTCGGAAATAAATGGCAAACCATTTTGCAGTGCAATTCCTAATTCATTTGCCGTTTCTTGTGGCGATTTTTTTGAAATTTTGGTAAAGGGAAAAACAACCAGAGTAATGTCTCCAGCAAATTCTTTTTTTGTTTTTTGCAGTTGAATAATTTTTGAATCAATTGAAGTTGAATAAAGTGATTCAACAATTTCTTTGATTTTAGGAGCGAGGACTTTGTCCGGATTCATTTTACAATCGGGTTTCTAATGTGTCGGTAAATTTTTCTATTATTTCAAATGCAGTTTCAGCCATCATATTTACTTTATTATCTAAAGCCGGATTAATTTCTACCACTTCAATACAACATGTTTTTTCCCAAGCTGCAAATCCTTCTAATAAATCAGAAGCTTCTTTAGGTGTGATGCCATTTTCTGCCGGTGTTCCTGTTCCTCTTGATACTAATTCAGGGTCCATGCTATCAACATCAAACGACACATAAACTAAATCACATTGATTAAATTTTAAAGCAATGTCGGCAACTATTTTTTCTACGCCTGATTTTCTTATATCATCCACCTCGTAAACTTTTATTTTATTTTCAGCAATATAATTCTCTTCGGGTTTTTCCAAATCACGCAAACCTATAAAGACGACGTCTTCAGCCAAAATTTTTGGTGCCACATTTGCCATATTTTTTAACTTACCCCAAAACTCAATTGTTTCGAGCAATGGTTCGTTTATGCGTTCTTTTAAATTATCTTCATTTAAAGCAGTGGCCAAAGGCATGCCATGTAAATTACCTGAAGGAGTTGTATAAGGTGTATGCAAATCTGCATGTGCATCAATCCAAATAACACCTAAGCGTTTAGTTGGGTAAGCTTTTTTAATTCCGGCAATTGTTCCTCCTGCACTTGCATGATCCCCAGCTAATACAATCGGAAAATCACCATTCGATAAAATAAAAGAAACAACGTCTGAAACTTTTTGATAAATATTAACGAGCGCATCTATCCGCTTAGCCGTTCTAAATATCGTTGGTTCAAAAAGCACATCGTTTTCGCTATCAATTTTAAAACACTCATATCGACCAAAATAATCGCTTCTGGAGTTAAGACTAGCAACTTTTAAGGCACCAACTCCTAAACTTGCACCTCGCGTTCCAGCTGCAATTTCTGATGTGTTTTCGATAATTTTAATAGCTGCCATAAAGTTTAGGTAGAACCACAAAGTTAAACATTTTAGGCTCTTTCACGTTATTTCGGTCTCGCTTATCAAGAAAATCATATATTTGTCCAATTAACCCTTTTTATTTGTAATTCATGAGAATTTTAGCTGCTTTCATCTTGATTTTTCCGCTATTTATGTTGTCTTGTGGAAAAAGTAAAATTCAGGAAGGTGAATTAACTTATGGAATTGAGTATCCAAATTCAGGTGTTTCTGGTTTTATGCTTGCGATGTTGCCCGATGAAATGTCATTAATTTTTAAGGGAACAAAAATGATGACAACCATCAAAAAAGGTAAAATGTTTACGACTCAAATTATCACTGATGAGTCAGACAAATCAATTGAAATGCGATTAATTTTAGGCAAAGAAAAATTGATTTACACTATTTTAACTCCTGAAGACATCAAGAAATTGCAAGCATCACAACCCGTTTATAAAATACAACTTACCCAAAAAGAAGATAGTTTAAAAGGTTTGTGGGCAAAAAGTTATTCGGTTGAATGCGAATCTGATGCAATCGAAAATGGAGATGCATGGTTTACGGAAGACCTAGCGCCAACTGATGCTTATTGGTTTACATCCTATGCATCAATAAAAGGTGTTCCTTTAGCTTATGATGTTGAGCGATATGATGTTTTTATGCGCATTGAAATTTCTGCATTTAAACAACGAGAAATTTTAGAAAAAGAATTTGAACGCGACCCACGATTGACACTGGTTCGTTTTGATGAATATGAAGCAGAGGCGCAAGCTTTGTTTGACTTACTAATGAAATAAATCGAAAATGAAATCTTCCAAAAAATTGATTTTTATAATTAGTTCAGGTTTATTATCCCTTTTACTTTTGATGCCATCTTGTGGACCATCAAGAATAGAGCAAGGCGAAATTACTTTTGACATCACTTATCCTTACAATCCTGACCTTTCTGCCACAATGAAAATGGTACTTCCAAAAGAAGCAACATTTATTTTTAAAGGCTCTAAAATGTTGACCATAGTAAAAACTGGAAAAATTTTTAGAACAGAAATTTATGCCGATGAAACAACAAAAGAATTAGAAATGAGACTTGATTTTGGTTCGGACGATTTCTTTACTATTTTGAATGATCAAGATCAAAAAGATTTTTCAGCATCACAACCACATTATACAATAACACCAACTGAAACCGAAGATAGTTTAAAAGGTTTGTGGGCAAAAAAATACAAAGTAAAATATGACAGTGATACCATTCCTGAATTTGAATCTTGGTTTACTGAACAGTTAAGTTTACAAGCAATTACTTGGTTTTCAAATTATAAATCTGTTGTAGGTGTTCCGCTTATTTATGATATTGACCAATATGGAATCAGAATGCATTTTGAAATTTCAAATTTTAAAGCACGTGAGGTAGAAGACAAAGAATTTACAAGAGATCCTGCATTAAAAGAAACACCTTACAAAGAGTACAATCGTAAATTGGTTGAGTTATTTGAAGTAATTCTGAGCTAAAAAAATTGATTACTTAGTTGACAATTAATTTTTCAATCCAACTGTAATCTTCCGTTGAGACTTGAATAATATAAGTACCATCTGACCATTTTTGCGAATCAATTTCCATTTTTTGACTTGTTGGTTTTGACTTAAAAAGAATTCGTCCACTTAAATCTGTAATCGTAACCAAACATAACTCCATTTCACTTTGATTTAAAACAGACAAATCAATGATGAAATTTGAATAAGCTGGATTTGGATAAACATTAATTTTTCGATCACTTTTTAGTTCGGAAAAATTTATGTTGCCAATTTGAGCAGACTTATAAAGAGCCACTCCTCCTCTTGCATTTCCCAAAACCATTTCAAGTCGATTATCATTATTTATATCAAAAATAGTTGGAGCAGAATATGTACCTGTTAGTATATTATCAACCGTTGAATCTATTGCTGTAAATGAGCCACTAATATTTGTTTCGATGTCATCGTAATAATGAAGATAACCTGTTTTAGAACCTACAATTAATTTATATTCACCATCAATATCCAAAAACTGAGGCACCGCATAACCTTCTGTAGACCACCATTCCGACACATCTACTCCTCCTAAAAAGTTTGTAAGGTAAAGAAAACTAAATGCAGACGCTGTTCCAATATTTTCATAATAATTTAATTTTCCATTGCGTCTTCCAACTACCAAATCCAAATCTCCATCTCGTTCCAAATCAACTAAAGTGGGAGTTACAAAAATCCCTGCGGTTCCAGGCTCAACTAAAGGAAAACCAACACCCATATAATTATTCAAGATGATATATGTATTAAAAATTGCAGGATTTCCAGCACCACCTGTATTCTCAAAATAATAGCAGTAACCTGAATATTCGCCTAGCACCATGTCTTCATCTCCATCATTGTCCAAATCACCAAATGTTGGATAAAAATAAAGTGAATAACCTATTCCCATTTGTGAAATATTCATGTAGTCCTCTGTTACAAGCGTGTATTCTGGAATAGACAGAGTACCTGTATTTTCGTAATAATAAATGGTGCAGATTTGATTTCCAGTCAAAGGGTCAAAATGACCATTGCAACTCACTAATAAATCTTTTAAACCATCTCCAGAATGATCAAAGAAAACTGGCAAAGCGCGAGAACCAACGTCAATCATTTCTGCTTGTAAAAAATCGTCTGATTGATAAATAAAAATTGGCGCTAAGTCTGAACCTGTATTTATATATAGCCAAGCTGATGTTCTATTCTCTGAGCCAACTGTTGAAGAAGGCGTAACAACCAAATCCCTTTTGCCGTCATTATTTACGTCAACATGATATGCACCCGGAAAAACAGTAACGTGTACCGGAATAGAATTTGAAGGAAAATTGACATCATAAGAACTCATTCCTGAATTTAAGTTTGGAGCAATGCCACTATTCATCAACATCACCAAATTATCAAAAGCTATATCACCAATCACTAAATCGGTCACGCCATTCGCATTCAAGTCGAGTGGCAAAACAGTTGAGCCATCATGTCTTTCGTCGTTACCATAAGGCAAAACATCTTCTAAATTCCAAGGCGAATCATCGCATGGAGGATTTAATGTATCCCAAAGTGTAACAGAATTAGTTGTACTGTTTTCAGTAAATCTTCCCCAACATTCATTTTTCATTTCAAAAAACAACGAGTCGCAAACACCATACGTTTCCATGCTCATATTTTTGTGATACCAGAGAGTTTGACCAGACTGGCCAAATGTAATAATGTCTATATCGCCATCGCCATCAGCATCCATAATGCCTGGCAAATCCGCGCCACTCACATATAAATAATAAAGCGGATTTCCATATTGAGTTGATTTAATTCTACCTGATACTACTTCAAAAGAAAGACCGTCTGTAATATTACCTGTATTCTTAAAAACCTTTATACCACCAGCACGGTGTGCAAAAATATCTTTTTTTCCATCGCAATTATAATCTACCAACAATACCCAATTAAATAAATACAGTGAATCTTCGAGTTGATTATAAGTGTTGTTGTATTGCGGAAATTTAGATTCATATTGCGGGGCATAAACAAAATCTGTAGAGCCTGGCGCACCATTCTGTATAAAAGTCAACACTTTATTATTTACCCTATCAAAAACAAAAAGGTCTTCTGTACCGTCAAAATTTAAATCAATATTTGAGAATTGACAATAATCCATTCCACCAGCCCAAGCGTGTTTTTGAAAAACGGCCAATTCGTACACATCAATTGTATCGATGCGTTGAAAACCAAATTGAGCATTTAAATAGCATGGAATTGTAAATAGAGCGATGAAAATTATTCGTTGGAACATATAAGTAGGAAATACAAAATAAAAGTAAGTTTTCTATATCAATAAACGTTGAAAGTCAGCAAAAGGTTGAAATGTTTCATCTCAACAGACTTAATATCTGCCGCACATGTAATTGGTCGTACCATTTCAAAAAAACTATTTGTATTTTCGTCATCTAAAATTCTACTAATGAAATCTATTCTTTATTACAGTTCAATCTTTGTAAGTTCAATTCTTTTCGTGAGCTGCGGTGGCAATGAAACCAAAACAGATGAATCAAAAGATACCATAGTTTCTAACGACATCACAACATTTGAAATTGAAATGTTTGCCGACGTGCAGGTTTTGAGTTACGAAATTCC
>Ga0163144_10017774_pt1 | contig 14455 bp, 12 predicted proteins | sample OliLak19BULKMAT1_FD_123175 | JGI IMG/M metagenome (GOLD analysis project Ga0163144, IMG submission 123175) | Freshwater microbial mat bacterial communities from Lake Vanda, McMurdo Dry Valleys, Antarctica - Oligotrophic Lake LV.19.BULKMAT1 | ecosystem: Environmental > Aquatic > Freshwater >... | reverse complement strand
TCGCGCCGCAAGCGGGGAAATACACCGTGCTCTTCCCGGCGGACACCAACTCCGTCGCCGGCCCGGAATCCGACGGCTTCGGCGCAGTGACGGTGACCACGAAGGGAGCCGTCTCGCTCACCGGCACGCTCGCCGATGGAACCAAGGTCACGCAGAAGACCGCGCTTTCGAAATACAGCCAATGGCCGCTCTATGTCCCGCTCTACAAAGGCAAAGGCTCGCTCATCAGCTGGGTGAACTTCACCAACGAAACCACGACCGACGTCAGCGGACTGTTCAACTGGTTCAAGCAGACGAACAGTGCGAAATATTACGCCGCCGGCTTCACGAACGAAGCCGCCATCGTCGGCTCGCTCTTCGTCGCCCCGAAGACCAATGCGATTCTCAACCTGTCCAACGCGCTTGTCGCCTTCACCGGCGGCAATCTCACGACGGACTTCACAAACGGCATCGCCATCGACGCCAAGAGCAAGGTCACCCACCAAAGCCCAAACAAGATGTCGCTGACCTTCAGCAAATCCAGCGGGACGTTCAGCGGTTCAGTGACTCCGCCGGCGGGTGGGAAAGCCATCGCGTTCAAGGGAGCCATTCTTCAGAAGCAAACCAACGGCTCAGGCTTCTTCCTCGGCACGAACTCGAGCGGCCGCGTCACCTTGCAGGCGGAGTAACGCCTCGTTGTAATCACACCTGTAGCCGCCGACGTAAGGAGGCGGAACGGGTAGCGAGGCTCAAGACCTCCGCCTCCTCACGTCAGCGGCTACGCGGCATGTTCCAGTTATTTGGATTGGCTCAGCCTCAAATCCCTGCGCCGAAGGTGGAGAAGGCGGTGTCTCCGGAATGAATCTCAGGCGAGAGCGGTTCGCTTTCGCCGCGCAGAATCCGGTAGCGCTTGATGATGAAGGAAACTTCCTGGCCTTCTTTCAGTCCAAGCGCGGAATACTCCTCCTTCGTCATGCGTGAACGAATCGTCAGGCCCGAGGGCAGCTCCAGTTCCAGCCGCAGCATCACGCCGAGGAAGAACGTGTGCCGCAGCATGGCGCGACAACGATAGGCGGAGGTGTCCGGCGAGATCTGCACGGCGAACGGGCGGAAGCCAATGCGCATCTTCGAGCCGTCCGACCGGTCCAGCGCCGGAAACTCCAGCTCACCATAGCGCGCCACACCGCCCTGCACCGTGAGTTCCAGCACATTGAGCACGCCGATGAAGCGCGCGACAAATTCATTGGCCGGCTCCTCGTAAACTTCCCGCGGCGTGCCGATCTGCTCCAGGTTGCCCTTCGAGAAAATCACGATGCGGTTGGAGACTTCCATCGCCTCCTCCTGATCGTGCGTCACGAAGAGCGTCGTGACGTTGAGGTCCGTGTGCAGCGTCACCAGCCAGTCACGCAGTTCCTGGCGGATCTTCGCGTCCACCGCGCCGAACGGTTCATCGAGCAGGAGCACGCTGGGCTTCGACGCCAGCGCGCGGGCGATGGCGACGCGCTGCCGCTGGCCGCCAGAGAGCTGGTGCGGGTAACGCTTGTCCAGCCCGTCCAGGCCGAGCAGATGCAGCAGCTCGTGAACGCGGTCGTGAATGTCCGTCTTCTTCCACTTCTTGATCTTCAGGCCGAACGCGATGTTCTTGAACACCGTCATGTTCTTGAAGAGCGCGTAGCTCTGGAAGACGAAGCCGATGTTCCGCTTCTGGACGGAGATGTCGTTCATCCGTTCGCCCCGGATGAAGATGTCGCCGCCGGTCGGCATTTCGAGGCCGGAAATCATCCGCAGCACCGTGGTCTTGCCGCCGCCGCTCGGGCCGAGCAGCGCGACGAGCTCGCCTTCCTTCACGGAGAAGTTGACGTTGTTGACGGCCGCGACGCCGCCGAACTTCTTGCTGACATTTCTCAGTTCAATGCTCATGCGGGGCGGCGCGTTGGTTCCATCGTGAGGAGGGCGGGCTTCATTTGGTTGAAGTCGGGACAAAGGTGTCAGGCTCAGGCACGGCAAGCTGCGCGAGCTCGTATTCGCGTTCCTGCTTCCATTCGAGAATCGTCTTGATGCCCAGCGTCACCAGCGCCAGCAGCGCCAGCAGGCTCGCGACGGCAAAGGCGGCGGCCGCGTTGTATTCCTGATACAGCTTCTCCACGCGCAGCGGCATCGTGTCGGTCTGGCCCGTGATGTGGCCGGACACAATCGAGACCGCGCCGAACTCGCCCATCGCGCGCGCATTGCAGAGGATGACGCCGTAGAGCAGCCCCCATTTCACCGAGGGCAGTGTCACGTACCAGAAGGTTTTCCAGCCGCTCGCGCCCAGCGACAGCGCGGCCTCCTCCTGATCGGAGCCGGTGGCCTGCATCACCGGGATCAGCTCGCGCGCGACGAACGGGAACGTGATGAAGACCGTCGCCAGCACGATGCCAGGAACCGCGAAGATGATCTGGATGTCGCGAACGTCGAGCCACGGACCGAGGTAGCCTTGCAGGCCGAACATCACGACGAACATCAGCCCCGCCACGACGGGCGAAACCGAGAACGGCAGGTCGATGAGCGTGATGAGCAGCGGCTTGCCCCGGAAGTTGAACTTGGCGATGCACCACGCGGCGGCGAGTCCGAACACGACGTTCAACGGCACGCTGATCGCGGCGACGAGCAGCGTCAGCTTGATGGCCGACATGGTGTCCGGATCGGACAGCGCCTTGAGGTAGCCCGCCCAGCCCTTGCTGAACGCCTGCGCGAAAACATTCACGAGCGGCAGCAGCAGGAAGACGAGCGTGAAGGTGAGCGCGATGGAAATGAGCAGCCACTTGATGACCGGCGATTCCTCGGTGCCGCGCTGCGACTTGGAGGACGCGTCGCGGGAAGGGCGTGAAGTATTTTTGACGTAGCCAGCCATGATCAGTCCTGATAGCGGCCCGCCCAGCGTTCGAGCAGGTTGATGGTGATGAGGAGGCAGAATGAGATCACCAGGAGCACGACGGCCAGCGACATCGCGCCGCTGTAATCGTATTCCTCGAGCCGGATGATGATGAGCAGCGGCGCGATCTCGGACTTGTTCGGGATGTTTCCCGCGATGAAAATCACGGAGCCGTATTCGCCAATGGCGCGGGCAAAGGCCAGCGTGAAGCCCGTGATGAGCGTCGGCAGCAGCGTCGGCGCGATGATGCTGCAGAAGGTCCGAAAGCGGCTGGCCCCCAGCGTGGCCGCCGCCTCCTCGATCTCACGCTCCATGTTTTCCAGAACGGGCTGAAGTGTCCGCACGACGAACGGCATTCCCACAAAGGTCAGCGCAATGACCACACCGAGCGGCGAGAACGCGGCGTTAATTCCCAGCGGCGCCAGGTATTGCCCGAGCCAGCCGTTCGCGGCGAAGAGATTGGAAAGCGTCAGCCCGGCCACTGCCGTGGGAAGGGCGAACGGAAAGTCGATGAGCGCGTCCATGAAACGCTTGAACGGGAAATGATAGCGCACGAGCACCCAGGCAAGGATGGCCCCGAAGACGGCGTTGATGCAGGCCGCGATGAACGACGCGCCGAACGTGAGCTTGTAGGCGGACATTGCGCGCGGCGTGGTCGCCAGACGCCAGAAGTCAGCCCAGGAAATTTCAAACACGCGGAGGATCAGGCAGGCCATGGGGATGAGCACGATGACGCTCAGGTAAGCGATCGTGTATCCCAGCGTCAGGCCGAAGCCCGGCAGCACGTTGAATTTTTTCTCGGCCATGAATCGCGGTGATGAAAACAGAGTTCGCAGGGCAGGTGTAGGAAAAACAGCCTCTCGGCAAACGCGCGAACCGCAGAACTATTTTCGAGACTGATAGATTTGATCAAACGCGCCACCTTCGCTGAAGTGCGCCGCCTGCGCCGCCGCCCAGCCGCCGAAATCTCCGTCAATGGTGAGGAGCCTGATCGTCGGGAACGACGACGCGTGCTTCGCCGCGACGGATTCCAGACGCGGCCGGAAATAATGTTTCGCGGCGATCTCCTGTCCCGCCTCGGTGTAGAGATATTCGAGATAAGCCTTGGCCACGGCTTCGGTCCCGCGCTTCTTCACCACGCGATCCACGACGGTCACCGGCGGCTCGGCCAGAATGCTGATCGAGGGAGCCACAAGCTCGAACTCTCCTTTGCCAAGTTCTTTGATCGCGAGAATGGCTTCGTTCTCCCAGGCGATCAGCACGTCGCCAATGCCGCGCTGCACAAAGGTCGTCGTAGCGCCGCGTGCGCCAGTGTCGAGCACCGGCACATTCTTGAAGAGCGCCTTGAGAAACTCCCGCGCCTTCGCCGCATCGCCCGTGCGCTTCCATTCGTAGCCGTAGGCGGCGAGGTAATTCCAGCGCGCTCCTCCGGAGGTCTTCGGGTTCGGCGTGATGACGGATATGCCGGGCTTGATGAGATCGTCCCAGTCCTTGATGCCCTTCGGATTCCCCTTTCGCACGAGGAAGACAATGGTGGACGTGAATGGGGCGCTGTTGTTCGGCAGCCGCTTCTGCCACTCCTTCGGAATCATTTTCCCCTTCTCCGCCAACGCATTGACATCCAGCGCGAGCGCGAGCGTGACGACATCCGCCTGCAAGCCGTCGATGACGCCGCGCGCCTGTTTGCCGGAACCGCCGTGCGACTGCCTGATGGAAACCTTGTCGCCGGTCTTGGCCTCCCAATGTTTGGCGAACGCTTTGTTGAAGTCTTCGTAAAGCTCGCGCGTGGGGTCGTAAGAGACATTGAGCAGCGTCACGTCCTTGGCGAGCAACGAGCCTGGCAAAATGCCCAGCACCGCCAGCAGGATGAACAGCGAACGAATCGAGAGTCTGTCTTTCATAAGCGGAGGTTCGTGTTGCGTGGTCGGGGAGAGTTGGAACGAGATTCGCGCGAGAGGGAAGCCTTGGAGAGTTCCCCATACCCCACCGAGCCGCAGGCGGTTCGCCTGCTGGATCACCCATTCGCACACGTTCATCCGCTTCTCAGTTCCAACCCGTTTCAGTTGCATGAGCGGATACTAGATCATATCTCTAGCGCAACAGTCGAGTTTTAATTGTTGGTAAACCATTATCCCAGTTCCAGCCCCATAATAAGCCTTTAAAACGATCAGAGTTATTCTTGATGCTTTTGATTGAGATTATACACTGCGGTCAATGAAGCTCTCCGTTCGGGGTGAATACGCGTTGCGGGCGTTGATTGTCTTGGGGCTGGATTACATCGAGGACGACTCGGTGGTTCGCATCCAGGAAATCTCCACGCGACAGAACATCCCGAAGCGTTTCTTGGAGCAGATTCTCAACGACCTCAAGTCCGCTGGCGTGCTGGAGAGCAAGCGGGGCATCGCCGGCGGTTACCGGCTCAGGCGCGCTCCAGAGAACATCACGCTCGCCGAAGTCATCCGGCACATCGAAGGCCCGCTCGCGCCCGTGAGCTGCGTGAGTGAACGCTTCTATGAGAAGTGCTCTTGCCCGAACGAGGACAAATGCGCCATCCGCAGCGTGATGAAGGAAGTGCGGGACGCGATTGTGAAAATCCTGGAGGACGTGACCGTCGCGCAGATGTGTGAACGCGTGAAGAAACTGCAAGGCACGCAGGCCAACCCGCTCGACTACATCATTTAGCCAAGCGCTGGAAACAGCATTTCAACCACGGATGGACACAGATGCACACGGATAAGAGAAGGGAGGAAGACACGAATTCCACGAATGTTCACGAATGCAGTTTTCAGCCTTCGAGCTGAATCGTGAAATTCGTGTCTCATTCCCCATCCGTGTGCATCTGTGGCCATCCGTGGTTGAACAACTTCATTCTCAGTTCCAACTGCCGGATTCAGGATCAGTCCGAGAGCTTGGAGCGGCCGGCGCGATGCTCCTTCAGACGGCGAACATCCTCATCCACCATCAGCTTGGTCAGCGCCTCAAACTTGGTCTTCGGCTCCCAGCCCAGCTTCTTCTTCGCCTTCGAGTAGTCGCCGATCAGCAAGTCCACTTCGGCCGGGCGGAAATACTTGGCGTCGATCTCGACGTACTTCTCCCAGTCCAGACCGACATGGGCAAAGGCGACTTCCAGAAACTCCTTCACGCTATGGGTCTCGCCCGTGGCGATGACGTAGTCGTCCGGCTGGTCCTGTTGCAGCATCAGCCACATCGCCTCCACGTATTCCTTCGCGTAGCCCCAGTCGCGTTTCGAATCGAGATTCCCGAGATACAGCTTGTCCTGCAACCCCAGCAGAATGTGCGCGACCGCCCGCGTGATCTTCCGCGTGACGAAGGTCTCGCCGCGCCGGGGCGACTCGTGGTTGAACAAAATCCCGCTGCTCGCGTGCAGGCCGTAGGACTCACGATAATTCACCGTCACCCAGTGCGCGTAGAGCTTCGCGCAGGCGTAGGGGCTGCGCGGATAGAACGGCGTCGTCTCGCTCTGCGGCACCGCCTGCACCAGTCCATACATCTCGCTGGAAGACGCCTGATAGAACCGGGGCTTCATGCCCGATTCCCGAATCGCCTCCAGGATGCGCACCGCTCCTGTCGCCGTGATGTCCGTGGTGTACTCCGGGCAATCGAAGCTCACCCGCACATGGCTCTGGGCGGCGAGATTGTAAATCTCGTGCGGCTCAATTTTCGCGAGCAACCGGGAAATGCCGCTGGCGTCGCTCAAGTCGCCGTAGTGCAGCATCAGCCGCGCGCTGCTCTGGTGTGGGTCGGTATAGATGTGGTCCAGACGGCCGGTGTTGAACGTGCTCGCGCGCCGGATGATTCCGTGAACCTCGTAGCCCTTGGATAACAGGAGCTCCGCCAGATAAGAGCCGTCCTGTCCCGTGATGCCAGTGATGAGCGCGCGTTTAGACATAGATTTCTGGGGCGACAATCCAAAACTCCCGGTGCCGACGCAAGCCAAAGCCTATCGGGCCATCCCGGCTCCTTCACCGCGAGGGTCCGCCACGCCCAGAAATCCTCCCTTGGGATTGACCGATACCGCCTGCGCCGCACCCAGACTTTCCACGACCACCACGCGATGCCCGCGCTTCATCAGCTCCAGGCGCACGCTTCCGGACAGCCGCTTCTCCACCTTCAATTCGTCCGGCTGCCATTGATGATGAAAGCGCGGCTGAGCCAGCGCCTGCTTCGCCGTGGTGCCGAAATCAATCACCTGCAAGATCGCCAGCAACGTCTGGCTGATGATCGTCGGCCCGCCCGCCGCGCCCACCGCCAGGATCGGGTGACCGTCCTTCAGCACAATCGTCGGGCTCATGCTGGAGAGCGGACGTTTGTTCGGCGCGACGGCGTTGGCTTCTGCGCCGAGCAAACCGAAGGCATTCGCGACACCCGGCTGGATCGAGAAATCATCCATCTGATTGTTCATCACGATGCCCGTGCCCGGAATGACCACCTTCGATCCGAACGTCGTGTTCACCGTCGCCGTGCAGGCCACCCAGTTTCCCTCCGCATCCGCGCATGAGAAATGCGTCGTGTGCTTGCCGAACAAATCCTCCGCCGCACGCTCCGGCGTGTCGTGCTGCGGCACGGCGGTGGCTTGCTTCATGTCGATCCGCTTCGCGAGTCTCGCGGCATACTGTTTCGACAGCAACCCGCGCGGCACCGGCACGAAGTCCGGATCGCCCAGCCAGAAAGCACGGTCGGCAAACGCCAGCTTCATCGCTTCCGTCACCACATGCACGAAGTCCGCCGAGTTCGCGCCCAGCCGCTTCAGGTCGAACTGTTCGAGGATGTTCAGAATCTGCGCGACATGAACCCCGCCTGAACTCGGCGGCGGAAATCCCACGATCTCGTAGCCTCGATACGTCGTCCGAACCGGCTCCCGCACCTTGAAATCGTAATGGCGAAAATCCTCCGCCGTCGCGATGCCGCCGTTGGACTTCATCCAGCTCGCCGTCCGATCCGCAAACGCGCCGCCGTAAAACCAACCAATCCCCTGCTCCGCCATCGCGCGATAACTCCGCCCCAAATCCGGCTGGCGCAGAATCGCTCCCTCCGCCAACGGCGATCCGTCCGGCTTGAGAAAGATTACCCGGGAAGACTCGAATCCACGCAGCTCACCCGCCGCTGAAGCCAGCCGTTGCGCATAGGTGTGGCTGAGCGGAAAACCCTTCTCCGCAATCTCCGCCGCCACCAGCAGATGTTGTCGCAACGTCAGCTTTCCGAAGTTCCGAATCGCGTGATCATAGGCCGCCAGCGAACCGGGCACGCCGATGGCGAGCGAACCTGTCTGGCTCAATCGCGCATCTCCTTTCCCACCGCGCACGAACATGTCGCGCGTTGCGGCAGCCGGAGCTTTCTCGCGCCCATCGATGGACACCACGGAACCATCCGCACGCCGGAGCAACAGGAAGCAGCCGCCGCCCACGCCGGAGTTGAACCCATCGACCACGCCGAGCGTCAAGCCCGCCGCCACCGCCGCGTCCACCGCGTTGCCACCGGATTCCATTGCGCGGATCGCCGCCTCGCTCGCCAGCGGATGCACCGTCGCCACCGCGCCGCGTTTTCCCGCACTCGGCGCCGCCTCGACGACGCCGGTGAACGTGACGATCAGCAGGACGGTCATGCACAACGTGCGAACGGTCGTCGGACACACGGCATTCCGGCGCAGAAGAGCTTTCATGAAAGCGATGGTAAGGAACCTTCCTCCGCTGACAACTGCGCAATGGATGCGATTCGGATGTGATGGCCAGTTGAATCACAGGGAGCGCAGGGAACCCCAGACGATAATGACCTCATGCCATGACACCTTGCCCGTTTGACACGCCTGCCGATTTAAGGTGAGATTCGCCCGTCTTAAACCAAGTCAACTCTATGAAGCGACTGAACTTCCGTCTCCCGTTCTCCTCCGCCATCCTTTCTGCCCTGCTCGCGCTCGCCGCCGTCACGACCGCGCTCGCCGCCGACAAGTCCGTCGCGCTATACCAACGCTTCGAGCAATCCTTCGAGAGCGCCGCCACGTACGCGAATCCGCCGCAGGAAGCCTCGTTCACCGCGACGTTCACTTCGCCCACCGGTGCGAAGCTGAAAATCCCCGGCTTCTGGGACGGCGGCAAGACGTGGCGCATCCGCTTCGCGCCCAGTCAGACGGGCAACTGGCTCTTCGAGACCGCCTGCTCCGATGCCAGCAACAAAGGTCTGCATCAACAAAGCGGCCAGCTCAACGTCACCGCCGCCAGCGGCAGCACCGCCCTCGCGCAGCACGGCGCCATCCGCGTTTCCGATGACGACCGCCATTTCGCACATCAGGACGGCACGCCGTTCTTTTGGGTCGGCGACACCGCTTGGAACGGGCCGCTGCTCTCCTCGAAGACAGACTGGGATCTTTATCTCAAGGAACGCACGCGCCAGAAGTTCAACGTCGTGCAATGGGTTCCCACACAGTGGCGCGCCGGCCCCGAGGGCGACGCCAACAAGCAGCTCGCCTACACCGGCACCGACAAAATCACCATCAACGCCGCCTACTTCCAGCGCCTCGACGAACGGGTCGAAGCCATGAACAAGGCCGGAATCGTCAGCGTGCCCGTCCTGCTCTGGGCCATCAATGCCGGCAGCAATCCGAAGGTGAACCCCGGCGTTTCGTTGCCGGAAGATCAGGCCGTCCTCCTCGCCCGCTACATGGTGGCGCGCTGGAGCGGCAACGCTTCGGCGTGGATTCTCGGCGGCGACGCGGACTATCGCGGCGAGAAGGCGGAGAAGTGGAAGCGCATCGGCCGCGCCGTCTTTGGCGACATCGCGCACGCGCCCGTCACCATGCACCCCGGCGGCATGCAATGGGTCTGGAAAGAATTCATCGACGAGAAGTGGTACGGCTATCACGGCTATCAAAGCGGCCACGGCGACGACGACAAGACGATGAAATGGATCACCGAAGGCCCGCTCACCGACGACTGGACCAAGCTTCCCCATCGCCCCTTCATCAACCTCGAACCACCTTACGAGAACCACATCGCGTATCAGTCCAAGAAACCCATCTCGCCCGAAACCGTGCGTCGCGCCATCTACTGGTCTCTGCTCTGCGCGCCGACGGCTGGCGTGACTTATGGCGGGCACGGGGTGTGGGGCTGGGATGATGGAACCAAAGACCCGACCGACCACGCAGGCACCGGCATTCCCCTTCCTTGGCAAAAGGCGCTCACCATGCCGGGTGCGGAACAGATGGCTCACCTTGCTGACTTCTTCGCCTCCGTCAACTGGTCCAAGCTCCGGCCCGCGCCCGTGACTGTCGTGAACAATCCCGGCGCGCAGAAGCCCGCGAAGTTCATCGCCGGCGCCAAGACCGACGACAAGGAACTCATGGTCATTTACGTGCCGGAAGATCGCACGGTGGAGATCAAGCTGGACTCCATGCCGCCCTCGCCGAACGTCACCTGGTTCAACCCTCGCACCGGCGAGAAGAGCCCTGCTGTCGCCGTCGTCACCGCCAACACCTGCCAATTCCCCACGCCTGCCGAAGGTGACTGGATTCTCTTCATGAAGACCGACAAGAAGGACGCGGGGACCGGAGAGAAGAAGGAACCCGCTCCGGAAAAGAACTAAGCCGCTGACCTTCGCCAGCGACCAGTCACGGCAAGATCAGAAGCTGATTTTCTTGCCCTCGCTTAAATAAGCCGCAGACGCAGCGGACGTCCGCTGACGGTTCGCCGCGATCTTGTCGAGGCAACGGCAACCTAGTTCAACCAACGCCGGGCGCAGGCGTTCCAGGCTGTCGCAATTCTCCGGCGTGAGATCCGCAGAGCCTGCTTCCACTCCATCCATGAACTGACGACAGAGCTTCTCGCGTTGAGCCGGCGCGTCCTTGATGGCCGTGAGCGCGTCGCGGTGATGGAGAAAAGCCTGCTCGACATCGTGTCCCTCGAATTGAGGTTCGAGATGAAGCCGGGCGAGATCGTTCCTAGCCTCGGGATAATCCGGCTTGTATTGAAGCGCGTCCCGGTACGACGCGTCCGCTTCAGGAAACCGGCCCAGCGCGAAGTAAGTGTTGGCCAGATTATCATGCGCAAAGATGAAGGCCGGATTAATCTTCAAGGCGGCCTGGCACTCGTTGATGGCAGACTGAAGCCGCTCGCGCCTTGACGGTTCATCGGCGGTGCGCTTTCCCCATTCGAGGTAGAGGTTCGCCAGGTTGTTATGGGCGATGTAGTGATGCGGATTCAGCGCATGGGCCCGGCGATAATAAGAGATCGCCGTCTCGCGGTTGCGCTCCGCCGCCTGGCGATCCGCAGGCAACCCACTGGACTCCTGAAACTCGCTCATTTGATGGCAGGCATAGGCGTAGGCCTTGGCTGCGCCATCCATCTGAGGATCGAGCGTGATGGCCATGCGTCCGTGATACACGGCGTCGGTGAGCAGATGCGGATCGCGCGTGTTGAAGCGGTGGAACTGAGACAGCAACGCATTGGCCAGCCCGCTGTGAGCCCGGGCCTTGAGGCGGCTTTGCGTGGCATTGAGGGCGGCGCGGAACAGCTTGATCGAATCGCGATTGTCCACCTCGCGCCATCGAAAGTATTTCAGGATTGCGAGGTTGTAGTTCGCCGCCGGATTGTTCGGCTCCAGCTCCAATGCCTTGCCGTAACGGTTCACCGCCTCCTCGTAATCCGCCGGACGCTGCAAATCCACCCAGGACAAATAATGCGAAAGGCCGATGGTGTATTCGCGAAAGGCTTCCCAGCTTTTGAACACATCCTCGCCGGTCAGATCGAGATAGATGCGATAGGCCAGTTCCTCCACGGTTTCCGGCAGGGCATCCGGACTGTTTTGTCGCTGCAAGACTTCCCACAAATGCGTCGCGCTCTGCGGCCCGCGTTTCCTCCCCAGCCATTCCAGCGTGGCAAGCAGCCGGATTTGGTCGCCGTATTTGTGAATCGATCCTCGCAACTGAGCCGGGCGCAGAAACACCGGCACGAGCCGGAAAAGAATCATCAGGATGCTGCTGACCACGTTGCCGTATTTGCCGAGTTCGACGGAGCCGAGCAGCTTGATGTCATCATCCAGCCCGTGACGAAAGGCGGGCATGTCCTGGCTCGGCTGCCACGTCTCAAGTTTCCGCACGCTTTGATCATGGATGCTTTTCACGAAGCGCAGCTTGAACAGCAGAAGATCCGCGACGCTGCGCCCTAGGTCCGCTCCGGTGCCCTCCGCCATGTTGACCCACGCCTCGAAGACAAGCTGGCGTCGGCTGCGAAAATACAGCCTTGCCGCCGCACCAACCACGAGCAGCGCCGCGAGCACGGGCAGGATGGCTTCAAGCCATAGGAAGGCTTCCTTCAAGTGGGTGATCAGATTGGTCATTGCGATTTTTAGGCTGGAAGGTTTTATACTCAGGGCACCGTCTGTTCTACAATCTTTCCCTCCTGCTCAAGCGTCAGGCGAGTCCGCAATTGCCCGTGCTGGCGTGAGAACAGGGAGGCGCGAACATAAAAAAAGCAGAACCAAGTTTAACCTTGGCTCCGCTCGAGATTAATTGGCCTAACTGGCCAGTTGCTTAGTAGCGACCACGGCCGCCACCACCACCGCCGCCGCCGCCGCCGTAACCGCCACCACCGCCGCCGCCGCCACTACGACGGCCGCCGCCGCCGCCGCCGCCGGCCGGACGCTCTTCACGAGGACGCGCGACGTTGACCGTCAAGGCGCGACCGTCGATTTCCTTGCCATTCAGACCTTCGATGGCCTTCTGGGCGTCTTCCGGGGAGGACATGGTAACGAAGCCGAAGCCGCGGGCGCGACCGGTCATGCGATCCATCATCAGGTTTGCTTCGATGACCGTGCCGTAAGCCGCGAAGGCGTCCTGCAGGTCGTTCTCAGTCATGTTGAAGGAAAGATTCCCTACAAACAGTTTATTGCTCATGTGATGTATTTACTGTCCGACTAACCGTTGCTTTCACAGACTGTTCCCGAACGCCGGGTTTCGAATCATCACTGAACAAGGTTCACCTGAGGATTTACCAAGCCTTGAAATGGACAAGCTATCTAACAGATGCGAGCAAGGTGACAAATTGACCACTGTTGGCAAGAATTATTCTCAACTATTTTAAGGCGGGAATGAACAGGGTAATCCGAGCCGCTACGATGCGCCTTCAACCCCGGCATCCGGTGGAACAACGGGTTCGCGGACGGGCTTCGGAGCCTCGGGGTCGCGGGCCGGCTTGGCGCGCTGATCGCGTGGCAACGGGCTGATGATGACGTGCATGTCGCGGTCACCGGCCATCTTCGGCGGTGCGTCCGCCCGTCCGTGAGTGGCCGCTTCCGCCACAAAACGGTTGACCACTTGGAAACCAAATTCTTTATGGGCCCGTTGCCGGCCACGGAAGCGCAGCTTCACCCGCACCTTCATGTCTTCATTGAGAAACCCAATCGCGTGGTTCAGCTTGGTGCGAAAATCATTCTCGTCGATGTTCGCGGAAAGCTGCAATTCCTTCATCGTATTTGCAGGCTGACGCGCAAGGGATTCCTTCTTCTTCTTCGACTCCTCGTACTGGAACTTGCCGTACTCGATGATGCGGCAAACGGGCGGGACGGCCGTGGGCGCGATCTCAATCAAGTCCAGCCCGCGATTCTGCGCCAGACGCAAGGCATCCCCCAGGCTCATCACTCCCAGCGGCTGCTTCATCTCGTCCAATACCCGAACTTCGCGTGCGCGAATCTTGCCATTCCGGCGGTGCAATGGTTCTCGGGAAGGATATGGACGAGGCGAATAGGGGCGGCTCATGCGTGAATTAAATATTTAACGGATGGGATGGATGGATTGGGGAGTTGAGGGACATCTGACCTAATTGCTTGTCGTCGGCGCCCCGCTGCGCGGGCTGCGCCGCATGAACCGCAGCACGCCTGCCGGCGGGCAGCTCGCCGTATCCTTCACCAGGATGGCCTTGTGTTTCTTGAGAAATTTTTCCAAAGCCGCCTTCGCCGAAAGCTGCGTCGGGGAGCGGAACGTCGGCTCCTTGAAATGCCGGTAATGGACCAGCGTCCGGCCGACAAGGCCGATCTCCAGCCTTGAATCGTCCATCTTCCAGACTTGGCCCAATTCAAACGGCACTGCAGTAAAACTGCTGTTTTGCATGATAACGAATGACCGTGCGGCGTTCTCGGTGAAGCAGTCCAGAAACGGCTGGACCCGGACGAATGATGCTGCGATTGCGAGAAACACCGAATTGGAATCGAACCGAACAAGGTAGCAAGCACCTCAAGGCACTCCAAGAAAGTCTGGCCAAATTCCAACGGGAGCTTCTCCTCGCACGCAGGGCAATGCAATTGAATTACCGATCAAAAATCCCTTCTTTGCTCCCCCCGCCGTTGTCTCACCCTGTCGCGTAAGGTCGCACCACTATGAAAACACTTGTGAACGGAATGAACGAACCCTGCCGTTGGAATTACATCGCCAGCTTCGGCCAGGCCAGCCTGGTGACCAAGACCACCGGCCGCGTCGAACTGCTCGGCGGCTCTCCCTCGGATCGCGCCGAGGCGCAGGAATGGATCTCGCTTTTCCTCCACGACGCCGTTTTGCAG
>Ga0163144_10017773_pt1 | contig 14456 bp, 13 predicted proteins | sample OliLak19BULKMAT1_FD_123175 | JGI IMG/M metagenome (GOLD analysis project Ga0163144, IMG submission 123175) | Freshwater microbial mat bacterial communities from Lake Vanda, McMurdo Dry Valleys, Antarctica - Oligotrophic Lake LV.19.BULKMAT1 | ecosystem: Environmental > Aquatic > Freshwater >... | reverse complement strand
TGGTTAAAATAGAAAAATAAATTATCCACCGGATGGGTGAAAGATTGAAACTAGTATTCCCGAAAACTATCCCTTAGTTTGTTGAGTATGGATGAAGGAAGTAAACAATCCAACTGGGTTTGAATATCGGTAAAAGAAGAAAAACTATCCCGGGGGGATTGACCCTGTCGGTACAAACATCATTTCCAGTTTGATACTACCAGCGACTGGAGTCAAATAAACCCAGCATATTTAAAAAATTATCAGGTAGTGGTTTTCCTGGATACCCGTCCGGAAAAGACGGATCAGCGAGCGGCACTTCAATCTTATATGGAAAAAGGAGGAGCCTGGATGGGATTTCATTTTGCCGGTTTTGCTCTTACTCCTTCTGCTTATCCGCAGAATTGGGATTGGTATCACCAAACCTTTTTAGGGGTTGGCGAATTCCGCAGCAATACCTGGAGGTCCACAACAGCAATTTTATTCAGTGAAAACAAGGCCTATCCCTTTAATCAAAAAGTATCTAAAACATTTGTCTCCGCACCGAGTGAATGGTATCGATGGAGAAATGATTTGAGAAAAAACCAGGATATCACGGTGTTATTATCCGTACACCCTTCCATTTTTCCTTTGGGTACTGGTCCCAAACTCCATGAGATTTGGCATGAAGGTGATTATCCCGTTGCATGGACCAATATTAAATACAGGATGATTTATTTTAACATGGGGCACAATGACATGGATTATGATGGAGGGACGAATGAAACGATGTCTTCCTCTTTTTCCAGTAAAACCCAAAATCAATATATCCTCAATAGTTTACTTTGGTTGGGAGGGAATAAGAATTGATCAATTAATGCCTTGTAACCCGGGATATCACCAATTAAACAATCCGATGGATCGGATTGACAATTCACCACTCAATTCACCGTCCTGCCTCTGACTACTCTGGCTTCGGCATTGGTTGATTCGACATTTTGTAAATTGACCAGTAAGCCTGCGTACGCACTGTGATCGCTGGTTTCCCACTTCAAACCCTGATACGTGACCTCGCCGGATCGTTTTGTCCAATCGGATGCCAGCAATACATAACGATTGTTGATGTTAGGGTTGGGTCCGAACATTAAAAAATTATCTGCTTTATTTCCGACCTCAAAACTGACAGCGAGGCGGTTTTCTTTTGGGGTGAATAATAAAACGCCTGGTGTCCCTTTTTTAAACCTAACAACCTCGTATCGGCTGCCGTCGATTATTTTGATCTGGCCATCTGTGATCTCGGCTTTGCCCTGACTGGTCTTCCTGCGCAGGACAATATCATCACTTAAATAAAACTGGACTCGTTTGAGATCGGACTCCTGCCAATCGTACTTTTCATGCAGGCGTTGGGTATAGGGACTAAGGGAGGGCGCACAGGAAGTAAATAAAACACTAAAAGTAAATAGGCAGTACAATAGTTTCATACGTTTAATAAGTTTGATGCTCTACAAAATAGACTGTCTGGATCGGAATTAGTACATCTTTTAATACTTTTTAACGCATGGATTAACCTTAATTTAAGTTTAAGACCCAAATTTTACGGATAACGACCTATTGATGCTCACAGTCGTCTTTTGTCTTTAAAAAATGATTTTAGCAGCAGGCTGCTTTCCTCCTCCATCAGCCCATATTCCAGAACGGTTTTGGGATGTAAAATTTTACGACTGAATTTCATAAATCCATTTTTATCATCAGCTGCGCCATATACCACTCTCCCCAGTTGTGCCCATTTCATGGCCCCCGCGCACATAACGCAGGGTTCCAGCGTAACATAAAGAGTACAGCCTTCCAGGTACTTTGCGCTGAGGTATTCAAAACCTGCACTTAATGCAATCATTTCGGCATGAGCCGTGCTGTCATACAATTGTTCTGTCCTGTTGTGGCCTCTGCCAATAACTCGCTGATCACAAACCAATACGGCTCCAATGGGCACTTCATCGGCTTCATAGGCCATCTTAGCCTGTTCCAGTGCTTTTTCCATAAAATATTGATCCGTCATGGCAAATGAAAGGCTAAATTAATCAGTCTATTTCGACAATCCGCAGCCCTTTTAGGTTCGAGGGCACTTTGGTGGATATCAAATTCATGATACTGTTTTTCATTTGTTTCATGAGTTTTGTTTTGGGATTGTTTTGATGGTAAACTATGCTGATCTCCCTTACCGGTTGTGGAGCATTAAATGGCCTGATATGTGACCTTTGGGCCCTGCTTAGACCTAAGGTAGTGAGCTTAGGAATAATCGTTATGCCTCCGCAATGATCTACCAGGTTTATTAGCGTTTCAATACTGCCGGCCCGGTAATGAAATTGAATCTTGTTGGTATGGTCTTCCTGCAATTGACAAATATTGATCAATTGATTTCGCATACAATGACCCTCCTCCAGCAACCAAAGGTGTTCAGGATTGATGTGTTCAGGTAAGACATATTTTTTATTTGGCAGGTGTTCGGAGGAAGCAGCATAGACCAAAAACTCTTCGTAGAATAATTTTTCCTCCAGGATACCCGGTTCGTTTAATGGGGTAGCACATAGGCCAACATCGAGATCACCTTTTTTGAGTTGTTCAATGATATCATCCGTGATCAGGTCTTTGATGTCGACCCGGAGTAAAGGGAACTGGGCACAAAGAGGTTTGATAAATAAAGGCAAGAGGTAAGGGGCCAGGGTGGGGATTATACCTATTTTGACTTCCCCGAAAACATCTCCCCTGATTTCTGCCGCTTTGGATTGTAAGAGTTTGGTCTCCACCAGTATGCGTTGGGTTTGATCGATTAAAACCTGGCCATGTGGGGTTACCGATATGGGCAATTTGCTCCGGTCAAAAAGCAATACGCCCAATTCATGCTCCAGTTTTTTAATCATCATACTTAAGGTGGCCTGGGTGACAAAACAGGCGGCTGCGGCTTTGCTAAAACTTTTTTCTCTGGCGAGGGCTATCGCATATTCCAATTGCTGAAGATTCATAGATATCAATAATAACTATACTAATATAGAAAGTATTGATTTGATTTATATTGCGTAAAACGTTAATTTTAGGGTTTTAATCCAAATTCAAATCCAAATTCAAGTTATGTCTGAAAAAAATAAAGGCAGGAAACTCACTACTGCCTCGGGTAAACCCTATACGGAAAATGAAAATACCATGAGTGTAGGTGCAAGAGGCCCTTTGCTTCTTCAGGATTTTATCCTTCATGAAAAAATGGCCCACTTCAACAGGGAACGTATCCCGGAGCGTGTAGTGCATGCCAAGGGTACGGGAGCCTTCGGGACTTTTACAGTGACCCACGATGTCAGCCAATTTACCCGGGCTAAAATGTTTAATCAGATAGGGAAACAAACCAAACTGTTTATACGGTTTAGCACAGTAGGTGGAGAGAAGGGCTCAGCGGATACCGAAAGGGATCCCAGAGGTTTTGCTTTAAAATTTTATACAGAAGACGGCAATTGGGATCTGGTCGGAAACAACACCCCGGTATTTTTTATCAAAGACCCTAAAAAATTTGGTGATTTTATCCATACCCAAAAAAGGGATCCTCGCACCAATTGTAAAAGCCCTACCATGATGTGGGATTTTTGGAGTTTAAATCCAGAGTCTCTCCACCAGGTCATGATCCTCATGAGTGATCGCGGCACCCCGCATGGATATCGAGCCATGCATGGTTTCGGCAGCCACACCTATAGCCTGATCAATGGCCAGAATGAAAAAGTATGGGTCAAGTTCCATTTCAAAACCCAAACCGGTATAAAAAACTTTACCAATGATGAGGCTGGAGAAATGAAGGGCAAGGACCCTGATTTTGCGCAGCGCGATCTGGTGGAAGCTATCGATCGAAAAGAGTTTCCGAAATGGGTCCTGAAAATCCAGGTGATGACTGTTGCCCAGGCAATGGAATTTCCTTTCAACCCCTTTGACCTCACCAAAGTTTGGCCTCACGGGGATTTTCCGTTGCATGAAGTAGGGGTTATGGAGTTGAATCAAATACCGAAAAATTATTTTGCGGACGTTGAACAATCGGCCTTTGCACCGGCCCACGTGGTGGATGGGATCGGGTATTCGCCGGATAAAATGTTACAGGGGCGTTTGTTGTCCTATCCGGATGCACATCGATACAGATTGGGAGTAAACTACGAACAAATCCCGGTCAATAAATGCCCGTATATGGTTGCCAATTATGAAAGAGACGGCAAGATGCGGGTAGATGACAATGGGAACAGCGACCCGAATTATTTCCCAAATAGTTTTGATGACATTTACTCCGACCCCCAATACAATGAATTACCGATGGAAATGGACAGTACTTTGGCGGATTGGTTTGACCGCAATGGGGCGGGTGACGATGACCATTATACCCAACCGGGATTATTATTTTCCAAGGCCATGAACGATTATGATCGGCATAATCTGGTATCTAATATTGTCGGTGCCATGAGTGGAATCACCGGACCCAAAAAAGATTTAATTATCAACAGGCAATTATGTCATTTTTTCCGGGCAAATGTTAATTTAGGAACTGCCGTTGCCAAAGGATTGGGTGTCGATGTCGAAGCAGTAATGGCTTCCATGAAACACGAACCGGCATTGAACTGATCTGCCGACGACTCGCTAAATCTGAAAAGACTCGCTCTGTTATAAAAAAGGCTCTTCAGCATGCTGAAGAGCCTTTAATTAATATAATATAGACCAATCTAAATATTTCAGTTCTGATTTTCTTCTTTAATAATTTCACGAACTTCTTCAACGGTTTTTACATTTTCCTCTATGGCTTTTTTGACCGCTTCGTGTACCTCGCCCAATGGTTTTTCTACCTGATTATCGAGTTCGGGACAGATCAAACCGTTTTTGGTCATAGTCCACAATTTTCCGGACATGTTCCATGGATAGTCTTTGGTTTCATCTTTACGACCATCGACCGGATATACCTGTTCTCCTATTTTTACGCTTTTACCTACGGGAACGGAGACAAAAATGGATACATGTTGATTCCGCATTTTTTCGTTTTGCTCCAGTTCAAAATAATTGTTTACAAATAAGGTATTGCCGTCGATACGGGTTACATCATGAATGGTCTGGGCCCTTGACCTGGCCTCACGGCTGTTACTGCCTGAGGCAATATTGCTTTGAGTAATATGGAACTGGTTGTCTTCAGATTCCTGGATATGCACCGGTATCTTTGGCAATACGATGCGGCGGTCTTCAATCCAGGCTTCTCCAAATAAGGTAAAGATGTCTGATCTTTCTTTTTTATCTCCCAATTCAATATTGAGAATATCCGATTTGAGCTCACCCTCAAAAATGCTTTGGGTTATTTCTTCATCATTGCTGAATTGACGGGCTGTATTGATTCCAAATAAGGCTCCACCCATCAAGTTCAATACCCATAATCCACCAAGGCCAGCTGCGAGGGATCTGGGCAGTCGGGTTCCGTTATACATACGGGCAAACAAAAAGATCACAAAAACAAGGGGGATGATACCCAGAAAAAACAGATTCATCATGGCCAATGCGGACATTGGTCGAATCCCGGGGATAAAATAAGGGGCGTACGGCCAGAGGACGGACCATCCGAAAATCAAACCAACGATGAAAAAACATAAAAATATGATGCTGATGACAGCCGCTATTTTTAAAATTACAGGAACGATATGGTGAAGGATGTTTCCGATAAAATGAAATATACTGTTTAGGATATTGGCCCCTGTTTCCATACCTTTGCCAGCTGTTGACATACTGGCATTCCATTGTTTTTTAGTTTCCGGGTCGATAGGACCGCTAAACTCATTGGATAAATGTTCGATTTCATCCTGGATTTTTTTGGCAATCGATTGATAATCGATGGGTTCACCTTTCATAGCCAGCCGGTCGGCAGCGGAACTCGCTTTAGGCATAATGATCCCCAGGATAATATAAAGCGGAAGTCCAATGCCTCCTCCGAATATCATCAGGCCAAATATCAACCTCACCCATACCGGGTCCTGGATACCAAAATAAGCTGCTATACCGCTACATACTCCAGATATGATTTTGTCGTCCGGATCTCTGAATAATCTTCGTCCGGAACGATCTTTTTTAGGACGATCGGGGTCAATAATTTTTTCATCAATCGGGTCGGCACCGAATTCTTCCGGTGTGCCCATGATGGCAATCACTTCTTTTACCTCCCGAAGGTTAACAATCGACTTTGCCTGCATCCTTTCATTCAGGAGCTCTGCCAGCCGGCTTTCTATATCATTGATGATTTCCTCACAACCGGCTGAGGCTTTAAAGTGTTTCCGGAGGCTGCGGATATAGGCATGCAGGTATTCAAAAGCATCTTCATCGACAGTATATGGATGCCCTCCGAGATTTATGGTATGAATTTTATTCATTATTGATTGTTTGTAGTTTGATTAACACTATTTACCAATTCTTTCCAGGATTGATGCAGCTCCTGGTAGAGCTGTTTTCCGTATTCGGTGATCTGATAATATTTTCTGGGTGGTCCTGACCGGGATTCCTGCCAGTTGTACTCCAGATAACCTGCATCCTTTAAGCGGTTGAGCAAAGGATATAATGTACCTTCTACCACGATGAGCTCCGAGGCTTTCAATCTTTTTATTATGTCAGATGGATAGACCGGTTGTTCATGAATGATAGCAAGGATGCAAAGCTCCAAAACCCCTTTGCGGAGCTGGGCTTTACTGTTGGTGATATTGACTGTATTTCCATCCATGGCACAAATATATATGCTAAAACAGATATCTTGCTATACATAGTACTAAAATAAAAATAGATCCTGTTTAAACACATATGATATTGTGTTAAAAAACAGTAGTATAAAAATATAATTAAATGTAATATATAAAAGCTAAATGCTTTTAATCCGGCTTTTGATCAATAAAAACCGTAATCCAATAAGGAAAAAATTGACTTTTGTCGAATAAATGGGAAGGTTGAGGTTGAGCCCCGAAACTTCGGGGGAGGTTGAGGTTGATCAATCGTACTCAATCGATCGTAACTCGATCCGACTACTCGGATCAATCGTCAATCGAATCTACCATTTCAGCTTCTTATAATAATTGATATCGTATTCAAGGCTTTCAAAAGCGGATTTGCCATATTCTTCCTGTTCGATAAAAAAGTACTGCAGACCTGATTTTTTATAGTTTTTCAGCATGCCGGCAATATCAAGACTGCCTTTTCCGAATTCAGTGCTTTTTTTCTCGGTAAGGTTCATATCCTTAAGATGCCAGAGAGGGAAACGCCCTGGAAATTGATTAAAATAATCCAGAGGTCTTTTTCCTGCTGCAATCACCCAACCCAGGTCAAGTTCCATATGCACCAGGTCAGCCTGGGTATTTTTAAGCAAGATATTGTATAGAATCTGGCCATCCACCATGTCGAATTCATATTCGTGATTGTGATAACCAAACTTGATGCCCTTGTTTTTACATTGTTCACCGGCTTTATTAAAGGCATCGGCTACTTCGGTATAATTGCTTACGGTCTGGCCTGAAGTCGGCATGGTAGAACAAATCAAATATTCCTGACCCGCTTCAGCGGCCTGGTCGATTGTTTTAAGCCATTCTTTATCGACATGCACGTGACCGCTGCGCAAGGACATACCCAGATCCATACAGGTCTGTTTCATTTCCTTTGGGCTCAAACCATAATACAAACCTTTTTGGGATCTGGCGCTTTCGATTTGGTTGTATCCCATTTTGGCCAGTTTGGCCAGGGTTCCTTTGGCATCCTGGTTCATTTCAACCCGGACGGAGTAGAGCTGGACCCCTATGTTTTTTCGCCGTTTAGGGATGGAAAAGGAATCAACATTCAAAACAGGGAGGGTCACAGCAGCTAAAGTAGTCTGGTTTATAAATTTTCTTCGGGATAACATCTGGTAAAGTTTATTCAAATTTAATGGCATAAAACTTATCTTCTTCTATACTTTAGAGATAAATATAGAAAGGGACACATTTATACCGCAATATGCCACATATTTATCCCGGATTACACTATTTCGATCTGGAGCCCGGGTTTTAAGAATTTAAAAAATTGGACAGGCTGAATAAAAGGGGCTGAGGAATTTCCCATTCATTCCTTGAAATCTTAACCACCACTTCGCATAACTTCTGAGCTGGTTACGTTTGATTTTATATAACTTTAGAACCAGGCCGCTGAAGTACCACTTATTTTAAACTGGTTTAGCAGTATGATAAAAATAATGATGGGTATACTTAACGTGGGATCCGGCCTTCTTCTGTTAACACTGATTTCATGCTGGAATAGAAATTCTCCCTCTCCAGAACTGATCAACTCAATCAACCTCAAACAAGGCGATGTGTTTCTATGTGGGCCTTTTGAAACTCAATTGGGCTCCGTGAAATTTGAAACATCCTGTTCGGAGAAAGTAAAAAAGGATTTTAACCTGGCGCTGGCCCTTCTTCATTCCTTTGAATATGACGAAGCGGAGAAAGTATTCGCTAAAATTATTCATGTTGAATCGACCTGTGCGATGGCTTACTGGGGGGTAGCGATGTGCAATTACCATCAATTATGGCCCTCCCAACCCACACCTGCAGAGCTCGGAAAAGGATATAGCGCCATCTCATTGGCGCGGGACATCATTCCAAAATCACCAAAAGAATCAGCGTTTATTGAAGCAATGGCAATCTTTTATAAGGATTGGGATATAAAAAATCACGCCACCAGAACCCAGCTCTTTGAAAAGGCTATGGAAAAAGTGTATCAGTCTTATCCGGAAGATAAAGAGGCAGCTATTTTTTATTCATTAGCATTGGATGGTTCAGCAGACCCCTCGGATAAAACATATTCCAACCAACGCAAAGCCGGTGATATTCTGAATGCTTTATATCCAGGTGAGCCCGATCATCCCGGCATAGTCCATTACATCATACATACTTATGACTATCCGGGACTGGCCAGCCTTGCCTTGCCGGCAGCCAGAAAATACGCATCGATAGCACCCTCTTCGGCGCATGCCCAACATATGCCCTCCCATATATATACACGCCTGGGATCTTGGGATGAATCCATCGAATCTAATCTTAATTCTATCGCTTCAGCCAGGTGTTATGCCGAAAATGCCGGGATCAGGGGCCACTGGGATGAAGAACTTCATGGAATGGATTACCTGGTATATGCTTATCTCCAGAAAGGGGATAATAAATCTGCACGAGCTCAACAGGATTCACTGCATGCCATGGTTGAAGTATCTCCTCCTAATTTTAAAGTCGCTTATTCATTTGCTGCTATTCCCGCCCGTTATGCACTAGAAAATAAAATGTGGAAGGATGCCGCTCAACTTAGAATACACCCTGCAAATTTTCCCTGGAAAAATTTTCCCTGGCAAAAAGCAATTATTCATTATACCCGTGCTATGGGTTTTGCACATCTTGGACAGCTGGATTCATCCAGCGTTCAAATAAATGAAATGGGCAGGCTGGTCGATTCCCTGGTAGCTCTAAAGGATAGTTATAAGGCTAACCAGGTATTGATCCGGATGGCATCCGCTGAAGCCTGGTGGTTATTTAAATCCGGAAAAAAGATTGAAGGCCTGAGCCGGATGAAACAAGCTTCAGAGATGGAAGATAAAACTGAAAAAAGCCCGGTCACCCCGGGGGAAATATTACCGGCCAGAGAATTGTTGGGTGATATGCTGATGCTGATGCATAAATACACTGCAGCGCTGGAGGCCTATGAAGAGAATCTTAAAAACCATCCCAACCGGTTTAATGGTCTTTTCGGTGCAGGATTAGCAGCAGAAAAGTCCAACAACGGGGAAAAAACAAAGACCTATTATAGTCACCTACTGAAAATCGTTGATTCAACGAGCGCCCGGCCAGAGCTTGAACATGCCAGGTTATTTTTGAGTACTTTCATCAAATCGATATAGGGTTCAGTCAATACTTCTACGACAATTTCCTAAGGAGAACGTAAAACACAAATTAAGGAATGGATTCCAGAATTGATTTTTCGAAGCCACCTCAGCTGCGTAGTAGGATATCTGTGAGGAGTTGAATGAATTACCTGCCACCAGGGCAAAAAAAATTATAATCCAACTTACTTCTGTTATTTTTAAATTATGAAAACACAAATTGCCTTTTTTTGTGCGGTGTCAGTGGCTTTATTTTATTGTTGCAAAGGGTCAACCATAAAGGACAAGGAAACCCCATCGACGCTTCATTCCCATTCAAACCAAGACACTACACCTGGAATAGATGTGGATTATTTGGCCATGGGGCAGCGTATAGTAACCGAAGCTCAAGCGGTACTGGCCAAAAACCTGATGGGGGCTATCGGCGAGGGTGGGTCAGTACATGCCTTGGAATTTTGTAACTCAAAGGCGAGTTTATTAACCGATAGTATGTCCCGGGTATTAAATTCCAGCATTAAACGAGTATCGGACAAACCCAGGAATCCAGGGAACCTGGCCACTGAATTGGAATTGGCCCACATTCTATCCCTCAAAGATCAAATGGGAAAAGGAGAAGCTCCGGCAGGTGAAGTCCATACCATTGATGACAAAATAATCGGGTTATACCCAATAGTTACCAATGCCATGTGTTTGCAATGTCACGGTAAAAAAAATACAGACATTAACACGGCTACCCTTCGAAAAATTCAAAAATTATATCCCGGTGATAAAGCAACAGGATATGAGATCAATGAGCTGCGGGGACTTTGGGTGGTTGAAATGAATAAAAAATGAGGCTCAAATGAACATCAAAGATTTACATACCCCTGAAAAATCAGTTTCGGCAATCCCGATTTTTAAAAACGAGGGGTCACATTCAATTTCCCTAAGGATTTTGAAAGGTGAAATATTGAAGGAACACATTACTAAAGTACCTGCATTGCTCATCTGTTTTGAAGGAAACGCCCTTTTTGAAAATGAGGCGGGATTAAGTGAAACATTATTGCCAGGCGACTATATCCATATTGAACCGTTTCTGAAACATTGGGTTAAGGGAATTGAAGAAAGTCAGCTTTTGCTCCTTAAATAAGAACTTTTTTATTCGATATGACATATCTATGAAAAGCATTTAAAATCGATAATATGAAATCAGGTTCAATCGCTTCTAAAGCAGAAGAAGTCCTACACCTGGATTACAAAGAAAAAGACACCATCTGGTTGACCCGGCAGGATTCTCTCCGTAAACTGGTGGGTATCCTGGGTGTATTATTGCCCATATTATTGTTTCTTTTTTTATGGCTTGATACAGGTTATTCCAACCCTTTGGAGTCCATCAGCCATTATTATTACACCCGGGTGAGCGGAATTTTTGTCATTACAGTAAGCTTGCTCGCCATTTTTTTATTGGTTTATAAAGGGGAAGAACCCATTGATTTTTACAGTTCTGCCCTGGCGGGTATTTTCGCCTTATTTGTAGTCCTTTTCCCTACCAGTAATATTACCGATATCTGTTTTGACCAGGATAAACCGTATTCGGTGACCGTCCTTCCTGAAAACGCTTTCCGTTATTATTTTCATTATGCGTCGGCGGCCGTGTTTTTACTTTCGCTCGCTTTTATGTCATTGTTTTTATTTACTAAATCAGACAAACTGGCTGCACAACGAACCGATGGAAAAAAGAAACGTAATCGGGTATACAGGACCTGTGGGGTAATTATGGTTCTAGCCTTGATAACCATATTTGCTGGTTTCCTCCATTTGATTAACGATGAGTTTTATACCAGTCATCATTTGACGTTTTGGATGGAATCCATGGCGGTGGAGAGTTTTGGAATTGCATGGCTGACTAAGGCTGAAGTATTTTTTAAAGACTGATGTCCGTTATTCAACTTTTTAAGTTGAAACATGATAATCCTTACAAGAGTCAAGTTATATATAATTCACTTTGCCTTATTTTCCCACAATGACAGCGCAGCGCAAAGACCACAAAGAGCAAAACGAGCGAAGAAAAATCGGCGTGGGGTTGTAACAAGACCATATCATTTCGCAACATATCGGGTCACTATGTTCGTTGCTCTGAGCCGCTATGCCGCTAAGCCGCTGCGCTGTCGTTATGGTATATTTTTTCCTTCATAACTTGACTAACTTTACTCTAGTTAAAACTCGATAGTAGGAGCGTAAAATAAATTCACTTCATACTATAATATTTTAGAGTGATAAGCACTTTTTTTAAATTATGCTCCAAATTGATGACCATGGGAAAATTGATATTTTTAGCGGGATTAGCGGCCTCTTTATTTTTAGGCGTATTGGCTGGGGCACAGGATCTAAACCATAAGTTAAATCATATCCCGTGGTGGAAGAAGAATAACCTCCGCGTCATTCAAACCAATTTACCGGCCTATGAAGCTGCCACCCTGGATCCCGATTCCCTGGTGCAGGACCTGATCACATACTCCGCAAACACACTGATCATCAATGCTGGCGGGATCATGGCTTTTTATCCATCCAAGCTGGATTTTCACTATATCAATCCCTACATGAAATCCGATATGCTGGGCAGGGTAGTGGAAAAATGCCACCAACATCAGATCAAAGTCATCGTCCGTTTTGATTTTAGCCGTCTGGATAAAACTATATACGAAGCCCATCCCGACTGGGTGTATGTCGATAAAAATGGCCAGCACATGATCAATACGGATAAATATGTGACCGGTATCAATGCGCCTTACGTACAACAGAAAGCATTTGATATCATGGCTGAAGTCATGGATCTATATCCTATCGACGGTATATTTCTAAACATGCCGGGCTACCAGGTAAACAATGCCTATGAAGGGAAATATCACGGTATTGATCAGAATGAACACGATAAAAAGAGGTTTTCAGAATACAGTGGTGGCCTGACTTTGCCGGTTGAAGAAAATCGGGCTGATCCGGTCTACCTCAAATACCTGGCGTTTAAAAAGATGACCACCGATGAATGGCAATATAAACTACATCAACTCGTCAAATCTAAGAACCCCAATATCGCAATATGCACATATTCCGCAGAACATGTTGACATCATACGGCATGAATCCCAGACCAACAGCCTGCCCTATTTTCCTTACAATGCTTCAGATAATGTAAACAGTATGATCACCTCGTATCCGGAGCATATCGTCAGCAATGCCAGTATTCAGCAGATCTCTTTTCAAAGCCGGTACAATGCTATTGAACCGGAAGAAATTGAAATCCGGCTATGGGAAAATATTGCCAATGGTTCGGGACTTGACCTTAGCCTGATGGGAGATATGCGGGATTATGAAGATGAACGGAATTATGGGGTGATTAAAAAAGTCTACGGACATCATAAGAGAAATGAAAAATATTATGGTCGATATAAATCTGTTTCAAAGATTGCAGTGGTAGCCCCGGGTTGGTGGCCCAGTGGCCCTACTATGCAAGAGTTCCGGGGAATCCAGCTGATGCTTAAAGAAGCCCATATTCCGTTTGATATTATCGAAGACAGCCAGATCGGGGTGCGGTCGGAAGGTCTGAAAAAATATAAGCTCATTATACTCCCGGATATCTATACATTAAATACTTCTTCCATTCAGGTTCTTGATTCCCTGGCCATGAATGGAGTATCTCTCCTGGCTACCAACTCGAGTCTGAAAGATCAACCCGGATTGTTGACCAAATGGTTTGGGGTAAAATCGGGTCAATTTTTGGCGGATTGCAGTGGCCAATACCTCGGCATTTCAGATTACAAACAATATCCCTCGCTCGCCGGCCAAAAGATGATTTTCTTAAAATTTAATCTCATGGAATATGATATGTCGGGTTGTGATCTTACAGCCCTGCCCTTATTGGCTAAAGGCCGGCCTGGTCCACCGGAGATGATAGGGGGCCATGATCCAACAGGCAATTACGGACTGGGATTAAAAAAGTATGGTAGCAGTTGGAATGCTATTTTGCCCGTCAACCTCGGAAAACTGTATTATTTGCATGGATATGAACAGCATAAAAACATCGTTCTTGATCTTATCCATCAGCTATTGCCATCAGACCGTGATTTGATTCAGACCTCTGCCCATCCGCGAGTGGAGACGATTTTGCAAGAATTTGATTTTAATGAACCAAACACCTATAGTCGACCCTTCAAATCAAGAGGACTAATACTTCACCTGGTCAATCTCACAGGATTTAGTGGTAATACTTATTTTACACCATTGCCCGGCTATCAGATTAAATTCAGTATTCTATCCGCTTTTAAGCCAAGCCGGGTATGGGGTATAAATAAGAATACCCTTGCTTTTATATACAAAAGTGGAAGAGTTGAATTTACTTTGCCCAAATTGGAATCTTATGAAGCAGTGGTGATGGAGAGGTAATGGTGGGTTGAAACTTCAGGCGGAGACGCCTGAAGTAACCGCGGAGACGCCGGTTGTTTTAGGCGTCCTCGCCTAAAACTAACCGCGAGGCGCCGGTTCTAACCGCGGAGACGCCGGTTCTTTTAGTCGTCCTCGCCTAAAACTAACCG
>Ga0163144_10017772_pt1 | contig 14456 bp, 12 predicted proteins | sample OliLak19BULKMAT1_FD_123175 | JGI IMG/M metagenome (GOLD analysis project Ga0163144, IMG submission 123175) | Freshwater microbial mat bacterial communities from Lake Vanda, McMurdo Dry Valleys, Antarctica - Oligotrophic Lake LV.19.BULKMAT1 | ecosystem: Environmental > Aquatic > Freshwater >... | reverse complement strand
GTGCGCATCAAAGATGTTTAGTTGCAACTTGGAACATAAGAGAACCCCGCCACATTCAATTTCTACGCGGTAATCAGCGTGTTCCAAATGATTGGTCATTTCGATGCTGTTGTAGCGTTGAATGGATTGAAATAGCTGTTGCTGAAACATCGTTAATTTCACAGGATCACTGGGTGATCCCCCAATCAATTGTGTAGGAAATTCGTAGCGTGAAAAATGAACCTTGTAGACAGGGGATGCTGATTGGACGTGAGCCATTGGGTGTTCTTCAGCAGGACTGACCGTGTTGTATCCTGCTGGAGGGGTCTGCATAACATAGTCACTATTACCAGAATCCGAGAAATCACCTGCATGTGAACTCAGTACGTAAAACGCACCTAAAATAGCCATCAGTGGCACAGTGGCAAGTTGCAGTAACCAGAAACGCTGGTTAGGCTTAAGGGCATTCACAATAGTTGTTAAAGGTGTGGTCATCATTGTCGCTCCATATCGTCGAAAAGGGTGTGGCAGACAGGTCAGCTCCCAAGTATAGAGGGGTTCAATAAAACAATCTATACAAAAAAGAGCATCCCATCCATATATAGCGAACGGCTAAAACAATGAAACACTTTACTTCTTACTCCCTCTCCCTTAGGGGGAGGGCTGGGGTGGGGGAAACCAACCCGCTCAAACTGGAAGTGTTTCAACGTTTTTTGGTTTGGCTATAGTTGAGATACCCTTATTATAAAATATATAGTTACCTGCCCGCGAGATATCAAAGTCGCTTCATCCGTTAGGGGGATACCCGCCGTAAGCGCAGGCGTCGAGTTTTGTAGCATGGGGATGTCTTGTCTGGTCTGGGGAGGGAAAGGGACGCTATGGGTGTATTTATATATAAAAACAATCTCTATAGTTCTTGTGCTAGACAACCCGAGAAAAATGTCATTCCCGCGAAGGCGGGAATCGTGTAAGCAAAAGGGCAGACACAAGGCCTGCCCCTAAATGCTTTGTGAATAAAGAACTAACCCAATTTGGCGCCTGCAGATTTAAGGGCATCGATGTAAGCAGATTCATCCGATGCATTATCCACCGCGATTTTCTGAAACTGCTTGGCATCTAGGCCAAGCTGGCTCAAGCAACGCGAATCCATCGGGCAAGGAAATTTAAGATCAAATTGTTTAATCTGACCAGCAGCTTCCAAGCGCGCCTTGTCCGTCATGCGCGCGAGCCATGGCGTATCGGCAATAACAACGTGTCCACCACGGGGTTCCTGAGCGGTTTGTTGAGACATATTCAAACTCCTTCTTGTTCCCTCTCCCTAAGGAGGAGGGCTAGGGGGAGGGGGATCACTTAAAGCCCCCCTATTACCCTATTCATGCTAGCATAATAAACAATAAACTTTATAATATCTACAGGAAACGTTTAGTATGATGTGGTCCAGTTTTAAGAAGTTGCTTATTGGGGAGCCACTCGCATCATCGCGCGAAAAGCATGAGCGTATGGCCATTCCGATTGCCTTGAGCGTCTTTGCTAGCGATGCCTTATCCTCTACGGCTTACGCCACACAGGAAATTCTTGAAGCCCTCAACGTTGAAATGCTGCGCTCCTACCCGTTGCTCGTGAGCTTCCTTTCTATTCCTGTTGCGCTTTTTATTACCCTCCTGCTGGCAGTCGTTATTATTTCCTATCGACAAGTCATAAAAGCCTACGATGACGGCGGTGGAACCTATCAGGTTGCCCGCGAAAACCTTGGCCCCACCGCGAGCCACATTGCAGGCTCCGCGCTGATGATTGATTATGTGTTGACTGCTGCGGTATCCGTTTCTGCCGCCGTGGATGCGTTGACCTCTATGGGTTGGGTGGAACATGCCAACGCTGTCCCGTGGGCGATTCTCTTCCTCAGTGTGATTACCTTAGTAAACCTCCGAGGCGTAAAAGAATCAGGTGCGCTCTTTAGCATCCCTGCCTATATTTTCATTCTCACCATGGCTACCCTGCTCGGCAAAGGTGCCTTCATGATCTTCTCGGGGCAAGTACCACTCGATCTTTCTAACGGGATTCTTGCCGCCACCGAAGTACCGCCCGATGCATGGAAGAGCCTCCTGAACTGGAGCCTTCTGCTCATTCTCGTGAAAGCCTTTAGTCATGGGTGTGCGGCCCTCACAGGGATTGAAGCCATCTCCAACGGAGTCAGAGCCTTTAAAGAACCTGCCGCTGAAAACGCCAACAAAACCATGACGATAATGGGAGTCATTCTGGCCACCATCTTCTTAGGGATTACCATACTCGCTTTCGCGTTTAAAATTATTCCTGTTGAACTTGAAACCACCGTCTCGCAAGTCGGTCGAGCCGTCTTTGGGAATGAAACCTTCCTGTACTACCTCCTTCAGATTATCACCGCGTTGATCCTTATTTTTGCAGCGAACACCAGCTTTTCAGGGTTCCCGCGCCTTGCCTCCATTATGGCGAGAGATGGCTACCTGCCGCGTCAATTAATGAACCTCGGGGATCGTCTGGTCTTTACTAACGGCATTATCTTCCTTGGATTTATCGCAGCGGTTATGGTGTGGTTCTACGGAGCCGATACCCATGCGCTGATTCCTCTCTATGCGGTTGGCGTATTCTTATCCTTCACACTCGCGCAATACGGAATGTGCAAGTACCACCTCAAAAACAAAGAGAAAAACTGGAAGCGTAGCCTGTACATTAACGCCTTTGGTGCAACCGTCACCGGGATTGCGACCCTCATTCTCGGGATTGAAAAATTCTTCGATGGCGCATGGATCGTGATTGTCACGATTCCGATTATTGTGATGGGTTTCCGCGCCGTAAAGAACCACTATGAAAGTGTCGCGCGTCAATTAGCCCTGCCTGTTGGTCAAATTGGCCACGAGCCTCAACCCTTTGAACATAGCGTTCTGGTGCTGGTTTCGAGTTTGCATCAGGGAACGATTCCTGCGCTGGAATACGGACGAACCCTGTCTTCTACTGTAGAAGCCGTTCACGTTGAGCTGAACCCTGAACAAACCGCGAACCTGATTAAGCAGTGGGAGGCATGGGGTTGTGGCGTTCCCCTAACCGTGCTTAAATCACCGTATCGCTCGATTACTGAACCGTTGCTGGATTACATTGATGAAGTGGAAGCCCGCCATGAGCATAACCTGGTGACGGTAATTATCCCTGAGTTTGTGACCAAACGCTTCTGGCACAACATCCTGCACAATCAGAGTGCCTTACTGATTAAGACCTTGCTCAACCTGCGTAAGGGCAAGATCGTCACCACCGTCCGCCATTACTTGGATGAATAAGGCCGTTTTTAAAGCTTATTTGAAATGCCGTTACGCATAATACGTGACGGCATTTTTATCTTATACTTTAGCAATGTCAACCAAAACTGAACAATATACCTATACGCCGTGTCATCAACGAGATGCTGATGCCTTGGAACTCGCATGGTGCTACCCTGCAAGCTATGCTATTTCGATGGCGAGCTTGGGGTACTTGATGCTCTTTCAACGGCTCGACCAAGCACCCGACGTCAACCCCACACGCTTTAGCACCGAAGACTACGGCAATGGCGCGAACCTCTCGAATTACGAGGTAATGGGGTTTAGCTTTTCCTTTGAACTCGATATCCTCGAAATTCTTCGCTGCTTTGAAAAAGAACACTTCCCCCTTCGTGCGCTGGATCGGGATGAACGTTTTCCGTTGATCTTTGCAGGCGGGCCTGTGCCGTCTACGAACCCTGAACCCTACGCCGATTTTCTGGATTTCTTCCTTATCGGTGATGGCGAAGAATTGCTTTTGGAAGCGATGCGATGCCTCAAGCGGAACCGCCATCTTTCCAAACACGAACGTTTACGCGCCTTAGCGGTTGAAATCGAAGGCGTATATGTCCCGCGCTTTTATCAAATAGACTACGCCGATGACGGTCTTGGACCGATTGCATCAATCACCCCCACTGAATCCGATATTCCAGCTGCGGTTATCCGTCGTAATTTCAACGGCTTGGATAGCACGGTAGCGACGCTCCCGATTATTAGCCCTGAAAGTGTGTTTAGTAATAGCTACCTCATCGAAGTGATGCGGGGTTGCTCGCACCGCTGCCGTTTTTGTCTCGCCAGCTATTCCACGCTTCCCGCCCGCCCAGGAGGCATTGGCGCCTTAAGAACTGCCGTTGAAGAAGGGTTGAAATACACCAATCAAATTGGACTTGTGGGTGCGCTGATTGCCGACCACCCTGATTTCCCCGAGCTGTGTGCATTCATCCGCAGTAAGGAGAATGTCCGCGTCAGTTTCGGCGCCTTGCGCGCGGATACCCTCACGACTGATATTTGTGAAACCTTGGCTCACAGTGGGAGCCAAACCCTGACGCTCGCGATTGAAAGCGGGTCACCGTGGTTGCGTCGTCGCATCAACAAGAACCTCAAGCAGGAAACGATCTTTGAAGCCGCCGAAATGGTGGCCAAATCGGGCTTGCGCGGGATGAAGCTCTACCATATGGTGGGTCTCCCCGATGAAACCGAAGAGCATCTGGAAGAAAGCATCGAGCTGATGAAAGCCTTGCATAAAGCCTTCCCTACAATGAAGCTCGCGTTAGGATGCTCAACCTTCGTGCCCAAAGCATGGACGCCGTTTCAGTGGATGCCTCGACTGTCCACCAGTGAACTCAAAAAGCGTTTAAAGATGCTCGAAAAAGGGATTCGTCATAACGGAGAGTTCCGTCCGTCGTCTCCTAAATGGGATACCTTTCAGGCGATGGTCAGTCGTGGGGATCGTCGCCTTACCCCTTTCATGGAACGCTTTACCGCCTTAGGTGGAAGTCATGGCCACGTCAACCGTGCGATTAAAGAACTCACGCGTGAAGGGATTGCTCTGCCGAGTCCTGCTTGGTACGGCGAACGCGAACGCGGTGAACACGAACTCTTCCCGTGGGATACCCTTAAGCACACCGTATCCAAAGACATTCTCTACAAAGAAGCGCAAATTCCGCCTGCTTTGTTGTCTACTTTGTTATAGGGGAGATTCATGAATTTCCTTACAAAACTTACTTTTTATGAAGTTTGGGTAAGGCTAAAACAGGAACCGCAATCCCATCGCTTTTGATGCTTGGGGGGTTTTTATTAAAGTTATCCTTTCCAACCTGCTCACGTCACTAATCCAAACGTTCGGCTACTTTTTTGATTTGCCTCTCATCACTTTGCGAAAAACGCAAATACGCCATGTAGGCTTCAATGGCTTCGCGAGTATTGCCTTGAGCCTCAAGCACTTCGGCTTTATGCAGGTAAACGTCCCCCAATTCAGGGTTCAACTCAAGGGCTTTATCATACCATTTCAGGGCTTCACCCCACTCATTCTGTTTAAAATGAATATAGCCTTTAGAATCGAGTAAGGCGGCAGAAGGTGTCGCGCCCTCTTCTTTTAAAGCTTTATCAATGGCTTGGTGTGCCTTGGAGTATTCGCCTGTATGCGTTAGCGCGTATCCGTAATTGTTGTAAGCAGCAGCGGAATCATAGTTTAGCTCGATAGCTTTTTCACTTGATTTTGCAGCTTGATCAAACTGACCCTGTTCCGCTTGCCACACACCTAAGTCAAAATAATAGCGTCCATTTTCTGGTTCACGTGTAATGGCTTCCTGCATGGTTTTAGCCGCGAGTTCTTTTTGTTGAAGCACATTTAGGATACTCGCTTTTTTTGCCCACCGCTCAGCGGAAACCTGATCTGTATCCAGCGCGAGGTTAATGCTTCCAAGCGCTTTAAAGGGATCATTCACAAAAAGGTAGAGTTCAGCCACATGATCGTAAAGAGCAGCGGGTTTATCACTTTCAAGTGCAGCAGCTTCAAGGTGGTGAATCGCGCCAAGGCTTCGCCCTTTAAGAATCTCATGGCGGCCTAAAAGAGTATGCATACTCACGCGTTGCTGACGTAAAGGAATGTTAGGCAAGGCCCGAGGAAGCGACATTGCCTGCAATAAAGGCATAGCTGGCAACGAACAAAGAAGTGCTAGCAATACGAATGAGCCAAACCGCCGTTTAATAACATTGGGGAAGAATCCGAGCAGCATCTAAATAAGTCCTTTACGCGATTCAAAATAAACAAAGATACAGTCTCTAGTATTATGAATAAAGCATCCCACGTTTACAATGACGAGGATATAGGGAAAATCTACTCAAGATAGGGCGATGAGATGCTCTACAAATTGTTGAGTCGAAACTCCATTCCCGAGCGTGGCTTGGACAGTGGATAGTCCCGCGAGGGCTTTGTGTGTTCTTGGATGCTCAGGGCCTAAGAAAATTTGAATCTCTTTTGCCAAGGCTTCTGGGGTGCATTCTTCTTGCAAAAACTCAGGCAAAATAGGCGCATCTTCTGGATCAACCAGTAAGTTAGGCAAGCCAATGTACTTCACCAGAAGAAGTCGCCGTGAGAGAAACGCTGTAAATGCATCGACGCGGTAGGCAATAATCATGGGCGTGTTATAAAGTGCGGCTTCCAGACTGGTGGTGCCCGATGCCCCTAAGATCACGTCAGATGCTGAGAGGATGGCATGGTTTTGATGTTCAAGCACCCGATAAGGTAGCGTTGGATGATCTGCAAAAGCGGTTTGAAGCTGTTTGCTAAAATAAGCACTATCGAGATGAGGAGCCTTGGCAATGACAATTTGGAGCGATTTATTTTCTATACTCGCAGCGTGATGAGCTAACCCACAGGCATCCACAAAATCTTGTAGGAGGCGATTGATCTCTGATTTCCGCGATCCTGGAAACAACCCGAGCAATGGCGCGTGGGGATCAAGATCATGCTTCGCGCAAAAGGCTTCTTTGGATATAGGTGGCGGAAGCTGCTTCAAAAGGGGATGCCCGACAAAGGTATTGGGGACGCCTGCATGCGTATACAGTGCTTCTTCAAAAGGAAAAATAGTATAGACGTGTGAGATGTATTTCTTGATGATTTTCATACGCCCTGCACGGCTCGCCCAGAGCTGAGGCGGAATATAATAGCGGACATCATCACAAACAGGGGCGATGAGCTTGGCTAATCGGATATGAAAACCTGAATAATCAATCAACAAAACACGATCCACGTGTTCCTTTTGAATAAACTGCTTAAGGCGAAACGCAAGCTGGTAGTGCGATACTGCGCTTTTAACTGCTTCTGCGACGCCCCAACCACCCATGCCAATATCGTCGTGGTGCGCAAACAGGTCTGCGCCTGCGTTGCGCATATCATCATTCCCCACCGCCGTAATGCGAATATCGGGATGCGCAGCTTTTATCGCACGAATGAGATCAGCCGCATGATGCGCAGCGGACGCATCGCCCGTGGAGATAAGGAGGTGATTAATCGTAGGCATTTTTGATTCTCTTGAGTTCGGCATCTTGGTATCCCCCACCCTCCCTACCCCTAAGGGAGATGGAGGGTGGGGGATACCAACCAGCTCAACCACCTTTCAACTGGTATTCTTCAGGAGGGGCGGCGTATTGTCGTGCTTGTAATTGCTCTCGCCACGGTGCTAAGTGTTCATGCGATGCAGAGATCATACGAATGCCGTGTGTACTGGCATAGCGGGTCATGACATCAATATCATCTAAAAATAGCGTACAGTTGGCTTCTGTAACCAGTAAGGTCAAGCCGAGTTGTGACATCCGCTTAAGAGTCTTTAAGCCCACCGCAGGGACGTCAAAGCGGCTATCCTGTTCAGGCTTGGCCACTTTCGCGACACAGCCACCCTTTCCACGGAGAAGCTTCCCCGCACGGAGCAGGCATTTATCGGTGCCTTCAATTGCTTCAATCGCAATGGCCATTGTTTCATGAACCACCACCGTTTGACCTACATCCAAGCGACCCATATCTTTCGCCAGATCAAAGCCAAAGCAAGCATCGATCCAGTCATCATCAGACATGGGTAGCTCAGGCGTTTGAATCCCCTCAGGCTGAAAAAGCGTTTCCATGAACTGCACTTGCGGAATGATCTGCATGTTCATTTCTTCGATGAGTTCAATCAGAAAGCGCATCATCGCGTCATCATTTCTGCGAGGGATGTGCTTAAGAAGTGTCAAGGTCAATCGATCCACCTGAAGTTGGGTAAACAGCACCCACTTCTCCACCTTGCCTGCAAACGTGACATGGCTAATGTTGTAGCGATGGCAGTGGGCGAGGAATGCGCCGAACTTGCCGACATTCAATGGATGCACATACGGCGTGAAGGTTTTATATTGACGTTCGACAAGCCACCCCCCCAAGCAAAAAACATGGACACTATACCCTTGCGCCTGAGCATTGCGAACCACATGCACGGGCAATCCCCCATTGCCCGCCATAATGGCAAGATGCTTGGCTTGAGGTTCCCAGTGCGGGACATCCTTAAGAAGTTCTGAGACAGGCGTGGGTGTGGACATAATGCTCATTCTAAAACAAAACGCGAAAAAGGGCGGACATACCGCTCTCGCCATTAGCGAGGCAAGCCCGCCCCTAAAAAAAGAGGTTTAAGAAATTACTTGCTTGCGTTGAGGGCGCGAATGACCTCACCTGTCAGATCGCTTCCACCAAAGACAATCGAGCGTTGGTCTACAACAACCGTTACGCCTTTTTGTTGCGCAACACTTTTAATGGTTGTGTTCACTTTTGTATCGATAGACCCCAGCTCTTTTTGAGACCATGCCTTAAAGTCTTTAACTTCAGTTTCGAATTGTCCCTGAAGCTGAGATTCTAAGCCTTTAGAGGCAACAGGGTTCTTGGCATTTGCTTTGCGGCTGTCTTCAATGCGCTTCACATAATCCGCTTGAGATTTGCGAAGACCCGCTTCTTTCACTTTAATATCGCCGATGAGGTTTTGCGCTTTTTCGTAACCATCACGAATTTTGTCGTAGTCGACAAAGCCAACAGTATCCGCAAAAGCAGCCAATCCAGAGGTGGTGGCAACCATGAGGCCTAACGCTACAGCAGCGAGCTGGTTCTTACGACGGAATAATTGTTTAAGCATGAAAATAGGTCCTTACTTATCATAACTGCATCCTAACATTGGATACTCTCTCTAAGGTGTCGTCGCCTATTGTAGCACATGTTGTATACACTTTAAGGGTTTCTTTATTTCTATTGATTGTGTAGACTGTTTTCAGGCTTTAATGATGATTGAAATAGAGGATGAGGAAGTGCTACATGACCACAACAGATATGACGTTAATAGAACAAGAATCCAAAGGGGTTGCGTGGTCTCAGGGGGACGATCCTGTAAAATTCATAGAACAGTTGAAGGATCAATTTGAAATGGATGAGGCTGGTGTGGGGCGCATGCTCCTTCAGAATTATTCAAAAAACTTAGGAATCGATGCTGCCATGCAGGCTTTGAAGGATCAGTTTCCTAACCTGCCTGACTTCGAACTGACTTCTCAGGATCGAGCCAGACAATGCCTCGATGAGGCGCGAGACTTTCAGGAGAAGGGACAAAAGCGTCTTGCAAGAATAAAAATTAAAGACGCTCTAACCCTAGACCCCACTTGTGCAGATGCTTACCTCCTAGAACTAGACTTGCTTCCCATGAGTGCGTCGTTTAAGAAGGCTTACGGCATCCTCCAAAATGCAATTAAGGCAGGACGGTCTGCCATAGGGTCTGATGAAGAATTTGAAGAGCTGGTCGGCGAGTTTTGGGGATGGCCTAAAACTCGCCCATACATGCGCGCCATGGAAGAGCTTTTTTCGATGTGTTATGTCGAAGTTGAGCACAGTGATAAAGCCGTCGAGCATGGAAAAGAGATGTTGCGCCTGAACCCGAATGACAACCAAGGCGTACGGATGCGCCTCCTGTATCTGCTGATGGCAAAAGGCCGCTGGGGGGAAGCAGAAGCCTTATGGCAGGACTATAAGGATGCGGGGGATGCGTGGTGGTATTATGGACGCGTCTTACTAACGGCTCATCAAAAAGGGCCAAAAGATGCGAGAACCAAGAAGCGCATGAAAGAAGCACTCGACTACAACCCAACCGTCCCTGCCTTGTTGATGACAGGCAACACTCACATGATGAATGAATTGATGGGCTCTTACTTCCAGATGCGCCACCCCTCAGAAGCAGCAGCCATGAGCTATGATTTCATTCTTGCTCTTAAAGGGTCTTTTACAGAAGCGTCTGTTGTAAAAGAAGATAATTTGCCAGAAATGATGCATCTGTTTATGCAATCGCTGGATGCTATAGGAAGCAGAACTTTGACGCGTTGCATGACAGAGGCGGCCAAGGCGATAGGAAAGCTAGCGCCTGAAGAGTAAATGCTCGAAGTCCTCCTCTATTTGTGAGACACTTGGATACGGTTCAGAATCTAAGCCGTAAAGGACAGTGCTCATGTCAAATGCCTCTTCATCCCGTCGTAACATCATCGTAGTCGGTGCCCAGTGGGGAGACGAAGGCAAGGCCAAAGTCGTCGATATGCTGGCCGAATACGCACACGTCGTCATTCGTAGCCAAGGCGGCTGCAACGCAGGACACACCGTTAAATTCAACGGCGAAACCTTCAAATTTCATCACCTTCCGTCAGGATTACTCTACGAAGAAAAGCTTTGCGTGATTGGATCAGGGGTTGTGATCGCACCTGAAATATTGGCCAAAGAACTGGAAGACATCCACGGCAAGGGCTATTCCACCAAGAATTTAAAAATCTCTGATCGCTGTCATATCACGCTTCCCTACCATATTGAACAGGACAAGCGTCAGGAAATGATTCGCTCCGCAGGCGAAGGCAGCTCGAAAATCGGCACTACAGGTCGTGGCATTGGCCCCACCTACATGGATAAAGTCGGACGGCTTGGCCTCCGCACTGGAGACTTGCTCGAAGATGTGGCAGTGCTTAAAGCGCAGATCGAGCGCATCGTTGTGGAGAAAGGATTCTTCGCAGCCGCCTCAGTGGATTATCTTTTAAATGTGTGTCTCGATTACAAGAAAATCTTGGCTCCTTACATTTGCGATACCGTGGAACTCTTGCAGGATGCCTTGGCGGCGAAACAGCAATTGCTCTTTGAAGGGGCGCAGGGAACACTGCTTGATGTCGATTTCGGAACGTATCCCTATGTCACCAGCTCAAACGCCACAGCAGGCGGAGCATGTACAGGCACAGGCGTAGGCCCCTCTAAAATTGATGCGACTCTTGGTGTGATGAAGGCTTATCTGACGCGCGTCGGCGAAGGGCCGTTTCCTACTGAAGACCTCGGCGACGTGGGCGATATTCTGGGGGATCGCGGGCAGGAATGGGGAACCACCACAGGCCGTAAGCGCCGTACAGGCTGGTTTGATGGCGTGGTCGCAAAGTATAGCGTAGAGGTCAACGGCTTGGATGCGATTGCGCTCACGAAGCTCGATGTGCTCGATACCTTTAAAGAAGTAAAGCTCGCTGTAGGGTATCGCCATAAGGAAACAGGCGCGATGGTCAGCCGTTTTCCTGCGAGTCTGCACACCCTCGCGACCTTGGAGCCTGTTTTTGAAACAATGGCAGGGTGGGAAAGCGACACGACTGAAATCACGAATTACGACGACCTACCCGAGACGTGTAAGGCGTATATTACCCGTTTGGAAGAAGTCTGCGGCTGCCCCGTCTGGATGGTCTCCGTCGGCCCCGACCGCCAACAAACCCTCATCCGCCAACATCCGTTTGGTTAAATACAGGCGATTCTAACTTGCAAGTTTAATTTAAGCTGGCTTTTGCCATCCTCATTATACACGTTGCCAAAACCATGACGTGTTGTACTTGGTGTATCTAAATAACACGTGTTTAATAAAAATGTTTTAAACATAGGTAGGAATAATAAACGAAAAATATAAAATGTAAGCACATCACCATTAGCACGGACTATAAGACAGCCGCCATCGACACTAGGCAATCCTGACCAAACTGTATTAGGAATTAATCCCAATGCAGAAGCAAAAAGAAAGTCTTCAACCTTTGCCTGATATATGCTTGTGTCTTCTAAGGCTAAGGGGTTTTGTTTTGTTAGTATTTCAGTAAGGTGCAGCATGGATTTTTTCTTGGAACCGTAGTAAATACTCAAAAGTTCTGCCAAAATTATAGGCATTTGAGTATCAATACGCATAATGTTGTTTCGATAAATGTCGCTATCCATACTTTTAAAGATGAGAGTGATGTTTTCTGAATTGAGGTATAAAAGAAGCTTCTTAGCCTTGAGCGTTTTCGGTAACTCTCTATTTTGAGACAGAGTAAATGTGAAGTTGGTGGCCCTACTTGCGTTTATTAAAGTAGGCGACCCTCCCAAAAATGACTTGATTGTATACGAGAGATGCTCAGAAGTGTGAGTGTGCTCGTCGTGAACAGTTAAGTAACAGTCAGCTTTACTAGTAGATTTTGACTTTATAGATACATGGTTTAGGCGTTGAATAAATGTATTCATTGGCTGAATAGAGAAGGTTGTCTTTTCAGGGGGGCTTTTTATTACCTGAAGAATGGTGGTGCTGAGTGCCTCTATTTCAACGCGTGAGATAGAGACAACGGAGTCTTTGACATGAAAATGCACTTCGTCTTCGTCAATATCAAAGTGAATATCAGCGGATAACCGTCCACCAACTAAGGGGAGTGTCGTGCCTAATAGCGACAAGTCTGCATCACATAAGTGCAAACAGGCATCGGCTATTGTTTTTAGAATGCAGTAGGATTCAGACCACTCGCCTTTGTTCATCTTAAGCATATTGATGAACGGCCTGATAGTCTAGCGTAAACGCTTGTTCTCCCTGCTTGAGCACAAGCACAGGTGTTGTATGATGCCTTTCCAAATGGTTTAGTAGAGATTGTCCAACAACCTTGACGGCATCTACGGCCACACTATTTCCCAGTTGCTTCATGGCCTGTGTTTCCGAAACTGGAAACTCAAACGAAGCAGGAAGCCCCATCATCATCTTCCCTTCTGTAATGCCTAAGCGAACCACTTGGTCATCGACGCTATAGAATTCCCAGTTTCTTCGATCATGTATCCCAGAGCCACGCCCCCCAACACGCAAGGTGAACCCAACATCCTTGGAACATGCCCCGCCAAATATATCGGATATTGTGTACTTCAAAGGTAGAGGCTCAGGAAATTGAAAATCTTTTGGAAGCCCCAACTGCTTATCAAACCCTATAATAAAAACGCGTGGCCGATGCTGGGGAAGCCCGTAATCAGAGGCTTTCACAACTTTGTAATAAACATCGTATCCTAATTCATGGTTTAAAATTGATAGAATCGTATTGAACGTTTGTCCATCATCGTGTTTTAAGAGGTGTCTTACATTTTCTAAAAAAAGTGCTTTCGGACGTTTCGCCTGAATGATGTCCTTAATCACAAAGAACATATTGCCTCTATCGTCCTTAGCTTCTGAGAACCCTCTTTTGTGACCTGCCTGACTAAACGGCTGGCACGGGAATCCTGCGCATAGTATATCCATATCTGGTAAATCATTAGGCGCTATTTTGGTAATATCATCGTTAAACTGTTTACTTTGAAAAAGCATTGGAGACGTTTTAGAAAAGTTATGTTCATACGTTTTACGAGCATTAGCGTCTGATTCAGAGGCAAAGATACAATCGCCTCCTAACGAATGGAGAGCAAAGTGAAACCCTCCAATGCCTGCAAAGAGATCAGCAAATGTGAATGATGAATTGGGCAATGTGCGAGTTCCTCAGACAGATATTTCCTTTCACTAGGGTTATTGTACCTGAGTCCCATCATTACGTATAGCTACAGATGGCAAACCAACAATCCGCGATCCTCATGCTACACTAGAGGGTGTGACGGTTAGGAAACGATGGATTCTTTATGCTGCTCGAAATTGCGCTAACCATACTGCTTTCAGGGCTAATGGTGCTCTGCCACGATACTGTGATTCGCCTGATTCTCAAGGATTTTCGCAAGCTGCGCATGGTCGTCGTGATGCTGATTCTCGCGGCGTCGCACACCCTTCAACTCTGGATTTACGCGGTCGGGTTATACATCGCGGTCAATACCTTCCACCTTGGAGAAATCAAGGACGTGAACCGCTTTATGGACTACGTGTATTTCTCCGCAACTAACTACACGTCGCTGGGTTACGGCGATCACATCCCACTCGGCAGTATCCAGTTATTATCAACGTCTGAATGTCTCATTGGCCTGCTGATGATTGGCTGGTCAACAGCGTTTGCGTTCTGGTGGATGGAGCATCACTGGCTCCCCCCTTCCCCCGATCAAGAGTAGCCATCGCCATCCGTTAACGTTGTTCGCTGGTAAACACATGCGTCACCTGTCATACTGAAGTGTTAAGCTTTTCTATTAGGAGCACGCGATTAAATGGAGATGAAAAATGCATTTCTTGGAGACGGAAAATACATTTCTTGGAGATGAAAAATGCATTTGTTGGAGACGGAAAATGCATTTCTTGGAGACGGAAAATACATTTCTTGGAGATGAAAAATGCATTTGTTGGAGACGAAAAATACATTTCTTGGAGATGGAAATTACATTTGTTGGAGACT
>Ga0163144_10017771_pt1 | contig 14456 bp, 15 predicted proteins | sample OliLak19BULKMAT1_FD_123175 | JGI IMG/M metagenome (GOLD analysis project Ga0163144, IMG submission 123175) | Freshwater microbial mat bacterial communities from Lake Vanda, McMurdo Dry Valleys, Antarctica - Oligotrophic Lake LV.19.BULKMAT1 | ecosystem: Environmental > Aquatic > Freshwater >... | reverse complement strand
GGCGCAAGCCGCGCTGAGCTCAGATGCAGTGCGGCGCAAGCCGCGCTGAGCTCAGATGCAGTGCGGCGCAAGCCGCGCTGAGCTCAAGGGCAGTGCGGCCGGGATCTGAACGTAAAGCGCGTTTTCCCCGTGTGTCAAGCCAGCGCCGGGGCGTCGAGTAGCCGCTGCAGGTCGTCTTCGGTGTTGTAGCCCTGCACCGACACGCGGACGAAGGTCTGGCCGGCGTGCTGCGTCACCGGCACCTCGATGCGGCTGTCGTCGAACAGCCGGCGGCGCAGCGCATCCGCGTCCTGGTGCGGCACCGGGATGGCGACCATCTGCGCCCAGTCGTCGTCCCGGCTGACGGCAGCCAGGCTGTAGCGTTCGAGCAGGCTGCGCTGCGTCTGCAGCGCCATCCGGTGGCAGCGTTCGCGCACGGCGGGCCAGTCGTGGCGCTGCTGGAAGTCGATGGCCGCCGGCACCGACAGGAAGGCTGCCAGGTCGCGCGTGCCCTGCCACTGGAAGCGCCGCTCCAGCAGCGTGCTGCCGGTGTAGGCATCGAAGCCGGTGTGGCCCCGGTTGGCCGCCGAATCACCCGCCACGTAACCCCAGCTCACCGTGGTGGCGTGCAGCGCGGAGTGCTGCTCGGCCCGGGCATGCAGGAAGGCCGAACCCTTGGGTGCGCACAGCCACTTGTGGCAGTTGCCGGTGTAGAAATCGGCGCCGATCGCGTCCAGGTTCAGCGCCATCTGGCCCGGCGCGTGGGCGCCGTCGATCAGCGTCAGGATGCCGAGCCCCCGCAACTCGCGGCACAGGTCGGCGACCGGGAAGGCCAGCGCGGTGGTCGAGGTGATGTGGCTGACGAAGACCAGCCGCGTGCGCGGCGTCACGCCGGCCAGCAGACGTTCGACCCAGCTGCCGCTGTCGAAGGGCAGCGGGATGGGCACGTGGCGGTAAAACGCGCCGGCTCGCTCGCAATGGCGCTGCCATGTGGCGTCGCAGGCGCCGTATTCGTGGTCGGTGGCAAGCACTTCGTCGCCGGGGCGGAGCGCCAGCGATGCGGCCACCGCATTCACGCCGGTGGTGGCGTTGGCAATGAACACCAGGTGCTCGGCCGAGGCGCCCAGGTATGCCGCCAGCCGCTCACGTGCCACGGCGAGCAGCGCCGAGGAACGGCGGCCGAGGAACTCGACCGGGTTGCGCTCCATCTCCAGTTGCCAGCCCTGCAGCACTGCAAACACCTCGCGCGGGCAGGCGCCGAACGAGCCGTGGTTGAGGAAGACCACATCGGCGGCGAGCAGGAAATCGTCTCTCATGCGCTGCAGTGTAGGGGCCGCTCCCGCGCCGGCAATGGTTGCTGCGGTGCACAATGCCGGGTGAAAACAACCTTGCGGGAACCTCCATGCGGCGAGTCGTGTTCAACCAGAAGGGCGGCGTCGGCAAGTCGACCATCACCTGCAACCTGGCCGCGATGGCGGCCAACGCGGGCCGGCGCACCCTGGTCATCGACCTCGACCCGCAGGGCAACAGCACGCGCTACCTGCTCGGTGAAGGCGCTGATCAAACCATGGCGGGCGCTGCCGAATTCTTCGAGACCACGCTGAAGTTCAGCGTGCGCAATCCGAAGACCGGCGACTTCATCGTCGAGACGCCCTGGGAGAACCTGCACCTGATGCCGTCGAGCGCCAAGCTCGATGAACTGCACAGCAAGCTGGAGAGCCGCTACAAGATCTACAAGCTGCGCGACGCGCTGGCCGAACTGGAAGACGAATACGACGAGGTCTGGATCGACACGCCGCCTGCCCTCAACTTCTACACGCGCTCGGCGTTGATCGCCGCCGAGGGCTGCCTGATCCCATTCGACTGCGACGACTTCTCCCGCCGCGCCCTTTATGGCCTGATGGAAAGCGTGCAGGAGATCCAGACCGACCACAACCCGGGGCTGGCGGTGGAAGGCATCGTGGTGAACCAGTTCCAGGCACGTGCCAGCCTGCCGCAGCGCACCGTGCAGGAGTTGATCGACGAAGGCCTGCCGGTGCTGCAGCCCTACCTCAGCGCCAGCGTGAAGATGAAGGAGTCGCATGAACTGGCGCGGCCGATGATCCACCTCGACCCGCGCCACAAGCTGACGCTCGAGTTCCAGGCGCTGTACGACGGCCTGGCCGGCTGACACAGACGGGTGGCGCGCGGTCGGGCCAGCTTTGTGGCTTTTCCGACCGCGCTGTAGTGTTTCGTCCGACACTCACAAGCGACAGGCGCCGACAGCAGGCGTGGGTGCCGGCCGCAGGCGCCGGCGCAGCGCTCCGCCTATCTTTGTGTGCATGCTTCTCCGCCCCGGGACACCCATGCACACTTTCATCGACATTTCCCCCCGCGCCCTGCCCAGCCCGCCTGCCGTCGCCCTGTGCCGCTTCGAACTGCGCTTCGAATCGCTCTTCAACCCCGGCCGTGCGCTGGCGTTTCCGTGCGACGACAAGGGCTGCGTTCCGATGGACGCGCTGAGCGACAGGGCGCGGTGCAACTATCTGTATGCGCGCGCCGTGGTCGGCCGGGAATACGCCACACCCGCCGTCTTGCGCAGCAGCTGATGGCGCCGCGCACGGCACGCGGGCACCGTCCGGGCTGGTGTCAATGCAGTCCGGCCAGCCGGTGCACCTCGGCCGTGTCAACGCCCAGTTTGCCTGCGGCTGTCAGGATCTCCTGCCAGGTGGTGCCGTCCACCGGCACGCCCTCAGCCGTGCGCCTGGCGCGTGAGGCACGTTCGGCGTCTCCGGCCACCTGCACCGGACCGAAGTCCTCACGCGCAGGGGATGCGGTGACCGAAGCCAGAAAGCCCAACGACTCGGCCTCGAAGGCGGCTCGGTCGCCCAGCGCGGCTGGGTCCACCAGCACGCTGAACATGCCGTTGAGCACGCGGCGTTGGGTGGTATCGCCTGGGGCCTGAGTCGAACCGGCGGACAGCGCGCCGCCGAGCAACTCGCACATCAGCGCCAGTCCGTAACCTTTGTGGGCGCCGAAAGTGAGCAGCGCGCCGAGCGGCGGCACCACGGCGTAACGGGGCTCCTCTGTCGGCTGGCCCAGGTCGTCGATCAGGCAGCCGGGCGCCACCAACTCGCCCTTGTTCATCGCCACGCGCGTCTTGCCCTGGGCGATCATGCTGGTGGCGAAGTCGAGGATCACCGGTGCCCGGCCCGTCAGCGGCACGCCGGCGCAGAACGGGTTGGTGCCGAAGCGCGCGTCGCTGCCGCCATGCGGCGCGACGATGGCGCGTGCGATCACGTTGACGAAATGCAGGCTCACCAGCCCTGCCGCCGCCGCCTGTTCCGCCCACGCGCCGATGCGGCCCAGATGGTGCGAATTGCCGAGAGCGACGATGCAGCTGCCGTGCGCCAGCGCGCGCGTGATGCCCAGCGCCATCGCCTCGGCGCCGATCACCTGACCGAAGCCGCTGTTACCGTCCAGCCGCAACAGCGCGCCGCCGTCCAGCAGTATCTTCACATGGGCGTTGGGCTTCAGCCCGCCTTCGAGAAAAGCCTCGGCATAACGCAGCAACATGCCGACACCGTGCGAGTCGTGGCCGGTGAGATTGGCCTCGATCAGGTTGGTGGCTACCGCCTCGACCTCGGCCTCGCCGCTGCCGAACCCGCGCACCACGTGGCGCATGGCGGCATTCAGCCGGGGCAGGGGAATCAGGTGCATGTCGCTCATGGCGGTCTTTTCTGAAGGTTGCCGGTGGCGCCGATGCTAGCTTGCACGCTCGCCTTGAACGCCGAAGGCCGACTCCTGCTCAGCGTGCCGCGCTGCTGACAGGTGCGGGTGCGGGTGCGAGCAGGATCACATCGGCCTTGCCGCCCAGGCACCCAGTGTCCTCGCCGGCGGCGCAGCGTGGCGGCGTGGCGGCTCTTTGCGCCGCGGCGGCCGAGGCTGCCTGTTGCTGCGAGCTCTTCAGGCGTGCCATCGGGTCGAGCATCGTCGTCACGATGACGATCGCCGCGCCGACCGCCAGCAAAAAAATCAGCACACGGCGCCTGTGAGATACGGGCCGGTACTGCACGGCCTCTTCGACCGAATGGTGGCGGTGCGGGGCCGTCATGCCGGCGATTCGCCGTTGCGAAACTCGTGCGACGATACTGAGGGCGGGGGCACGTTGTACTGGGCGGCGGCGAGCTTGGGAAGGAGACCGTTCATCCAGCGATGTTGCCTGCCGGCCGCCGGGTGGTCAAACTGCGGTCGTTGCTACGGCGATCAGCGGTGTGTGGAGCGTGGTTTAGGCGCCTGGACGCGCCACGGCGGGCCGATGAATCCACCATTGCGATCAGCGCACATCGAGCTCGACTCTTCAGCCGCGAAAGGAACGCGGGCCGAAATTGCAGACTTCGCCCGCCACGCGCATCGATGCGTCAGCCTCGATGCCATCCGCCTACACCTGCGCGCTGCGCGAGAACTCCTCGAAGGCGGCGATGGCATTGGCCGCGTACATCAATGACGGACCACCGCCCATGTAGGTGGTGACGCCCAGCGTTTCATCGATTTCCTGCCGCGTTGCGCCGAGCTTGACCAGCGTCTGCACGTGAAAACCGATGCAGGGATCGCAGCGCGCAGCCACGCTGACGGCCAACGCGATCAGTTCCTTGGTCTTCCTGTCGAGCACACCGGCGGCAGTGGCGGCGCGCCCGAGCTCGCTGAAGCTCTTCATGACCTCGGGCGTGCTCGACCTCAGGCTGGCCAGCCTGCTCGACACGCCGTGCGTCAGGTCGCGGTATTCGTTGGCGGATTGGGACAAGTGCAACTCCTTGTTGCGCGCTCAGCGCCGCGCCTGTTCGGCACTGGCCGCGTCTTCCTTCATGTGCCGGAAGAAGTAGCGGATGAAGAAGACGCCCATGCCGAGCATGAAGACGATCCCGGCCACGCTCATCAGGCCGACGTCGGTGGTGAACAGATCTTTCAGCGCGTGCATTCTGGTTTCCTCGTTGTTCGCTGCCGATTGGACGCGCAGGTCGGGGGCGGGTCGTTGATATACCTCAATGGGTACAGATCGACTGCCCGCGAAGCACTGTCCTGCCTCGCCAGCGCAAGCCAGGCGTCGGGTTCGTCCCATCGCACGGTGATGCGCGCCGAAATTGCCTGGCCCTTGATGGCGGCGGCAACAAAGCTTTGCGCGCCAGCGCACATTCGAATGAAGCGCTGCTCACTGGACTCGATCGACGAAATACTCTCGAAGCGCCCGCCGCCTTGGCACCCGACAACATCCAACCGCGTCGCATCGTGCGCAAATCCGGCCGGCGACTGGCCAGGATGGCCGGCTTGGCCATTCCGGCCCGCCTGGTGATCGCCGGTGAAACTCTCTCCAGCCAGCTCGAAACCCCGCAGATCATGCGCTGGCGCGAGCAGGCCCGGGCAGGTGATCGCGCTCGACAGCGAACCGGCGCGGGCCGCCGCCGCGCAGAGGTGAGCCGTGCTGCCGGTGCTGCAGATCAGCATCAGCCAAGCCGGGCATGCTTTGGCGCTGCTCACCGGTCATCCGCCCGCCGCGCCGACGGCGCAGCTCGTCGCGGCCGAGCCACCGCCGCAGACCGGCGGCGCGCTGGTCATGGGCATCCCCGCCTAGACCTTGCGCCAACGTGCCGACGTGCGAGCGGCCGAGTACCAGGTCGCCGCCGCGCTGGCCCGCGCCGACCAGGCGGAGCCGAAGCGCTGGCCGGCGTTTTCGATCGGTGGCTCGCTGTCCTTGAGTGCGCTCACGCTGAGCGCGCTGACAAACGGCGCCTCGGTGCTCGGCACCCTGCTGGCCAGCGTGAACTGGCCGGTGCTCGACGGCGGTGCCGCGCTTGCCCAGGTGCTCCATCGACATCTTGGCCGACCACTCGGCCGCCACGGCAGCGCCCCGCATAACCACTCCATGACCCCATGCCCAACCTCCGTGCCAGCCGCCCCGCAGGCTCCATCCGCTCCGGTGCCCGCCCCCGCCGCCAAGCCGCGAGCGAGCGGTCCGGCGGGCGAGCAAGTCGATCTGAAGGCCCTGCTCGGCGACACGGCCGCCCGGCCCTGGTGCCGCCGCGGCTGGCTCTGGGCGGGCGTGGCGCTGCCGCCGGCGGCAGCCGACATCTAGTGGTGGCTGGTGGTGGTCGGCGCGCGCGGCGTAGGCGCTGCCCGGCTACAGCAGGCAGATGACGGGCCGCGGCGACCTGAGACCCTGAGAGTCTTTCGATCATGCCCGCTCATCGCACCAAAAGGCGCCCGCTCGTCGTTGCAAATGCGCGCCATAGCCCGGGCTATGGCTGCGCTTGTGCGCCTGGATCGGACACCCTTGGGCGCGCCGCTCGGTCACGCTCAAAATATTCTCAGCCTCTGACACTGACCTTCACCGCCAACGGCACGGTGCAGCCGACACGTTCGATCAGCATCGGCAGCGAACTCTCGGGCACCGTGCTGAAGGTGGACGTCGACGTCAACGACCGCATCAGGAAAGGTCAGGTGCTGGTGGTGCTCGACACCGCCAAGCTGCGCGACGAGATCCTGCGCTCGGATGCCACGCTGACCGCCGCCCGCGCCAAGCTCGCGCAGACAACGGCCACCATCCAGGAAACGCGCGCCGCGCTCGGCCCGCTCGAAGAGGTGGCGGTGCCGAGCGGCGGCAGGGTGCCGTCGAAGGTCGAACTCGACAGCGGCCGCGCCACCCCGGCGCGCGCGCCGGCCGACGAGCTCGGCGCGCGTGCCGGCATTGCCGATGCGCAGGCCGCGCTGTTCACCGATCAGTTCAACCTGCCGAAGGCGTCGATCGTTGCGCCGGCCGACGGCGTGGTGCTGACGCGCCACGTCGACCCCGGCAATGCGGTGGCGGCCTCGCTGCAGGCAGTAACGCTGTTCACCGTCGCCGAAGACCTGGTGCGGCTGCGCCTGTGGGTTTATGTCGACGAGGCCGATGTCGGTTCCGTCAAGCAGGGCCAGAACGCCACCTTCACCGTCAGTGCCCACCCGACGCGGCAGTTCCAGGCGCGCATGATGCGGGTCGGTTTCTGCTCGACGATCACCGCCAACATCGTCACCCATCTGAGCTGTCTGGACATCGACAACAGCGACCTCGGCCTGCGCCCGGGCATGACGGGCACCGCCTCCATCGTCGCCACCCGGCTCAGCAACGTGCTGCTGGTGCCCAACACCGCGTTGCGTTTCACGCCCACCGCCGCTGGCGTGGACGGCGCCGGTAAGGAGGGCATCACCTCGGGTCTGCTCACGGGCCCGCCGCATACGGCCAAGCGCTCGGCCGCTGGCGGCGCCACACGGCCACGGCGCGCCAGGTGTGGGTGTTGCCGGCCGACGGCTCCGGCGTGCCGCAGGCAGTGGCCGTGTCGCCCGGCACCAGCGACGGCCGCCTGACCGAGATCACCAGCGGCGACCTGAAGGCCGGCATGCAGGTCATCACCGGCCAGAAGGAGGCGGCGAAGTGAGCGTGGGCCTGATCGAGTTGCGCGGGGTGACCAAGCGCTGCGGCAGCGGCGAGGCCGAACTGCTGGCGCTGAAGGGCATCGATCTGGACCTCGCGGCCGGCGAGTTCGTCGCCGTCATGGGGCCCAGCGGCTCGGGCAAGCCCACCGCGATGAACATCCCCGGCTGCCTCGACACACGCAGCGCCGGCCAGCATCTGTTCAAGGACGCGGACGTGGAGGCGCTGTCGCGCGAACGCTGCGCCCGACTGCTCCGCCGCTTCCTCGACTTCGTTTTCCAGGGTTTCAACCTGCTGGCGCGTACCTCGGCGCTGGAAAGCGGGGAGCTGCCGCTGCTCTGCCGCGGCGACGCCGCCGGTACTCGAAAAATCGCCGCGATGAAGGCACTGCACTCGGTGGGCCTGGGTGGCTCGGAGGACCACGCGCCTGCCGAACTGTCGGCCGTCCAGCAGCAGCGTGGGGTCATCGCACGCGCCATCGTCAGCGAGCGCGCGGTGGTGCTCGCCGAAGAACCCACCGCAACCTCGATGCCCAGCGCAGCCACGAGATCATGGGCCTGCTGCCGGCGCTGAACCGCGACCACGGCATCACCGTGCCGATGATCACGCACGAGCCCGACATGGCGGTCTGCGCGCACCGCAGGCTGCAGTTCGTCGACAGCCGCGTTGCCCGCGACCGGCCCTATCCGCATCCGGTGACGGCGGCGCCGGCGGCGCCGGCCGAGGCGCTGGACGTCTGATGCTGCACAGCGTGCTTCTGCTGGCGCTGCGCTCCTTGCGGCGCAACCTGCTGCGCTCGTTCCTCACGATCCTGAGCATCGTCATCGGCGTCAGCGCGGTGATCACGATGGTGACCTTCGGCAATCGCGCCACGCAGCCGATGCAGACCCAGATCACCAGCCTGGGCACCAACCTGCTGATGGTCAGTCCGGGCCAGCGCGGGCGGGGCGGCGGTGGAGGTGGCGGTGGCTGCACCGGCAGCACGGTGGTGGTCAACGGCCGCAACTGGGCGACCAGCGTCATCGGCAGCAGCGCCAACTGGTTCGAGGTCGGCAACTGGAAGATCAGCCCGGGCCGCATCTCCGAATCCGAGGAGCAACTCAGCGGCGCTGCCGTCTGCGTCATCGGCGAGACCGTGCGGAGCGAGATCTACGGCGGCACCACGGGGCTGACGGGCCTGGGCGAACTGCTGCTCATCAAGCAGTTTTCCTGCGACGGCATCGGCATTCCGGCGGCCAAGGGGCAGGGCGTTGGCGACCAGGACGACGTTGTCGTGGCGCCGCTGCACACGCTGCAGCGCCGCGGCATCGGCAACCGCGACGTCAGCACGCTGCGGGTGGCGATGGAAGAGGGCAGCGACAGCGCGCCGCTGCAGGCCAGCCTGCGACTGCTGCCGGGCGGCATCGGCATCATGAACATCATGCTGGTCAGCGTCACCGAGCGCACCCGCGAAATCGGCCTATGGCTGGCGGTGGGCGCACAGGTAAGCGAGGTGCTGCTGCAGTTCCTGATCGAGGCGGTGGTGCTGTCGGCCCTCGGCGGCGTGGTGGGCGTGGTGGGTGTGGTGATCGCCACCGTGGCCTCCTACTTGCTGTCGGGCGTGATGGGTGTGCCCTTCGTTTTCGACGCCGTGATCAACCTGCTGTCGCTGTTGTTCTCGGCAGCGATCGGCGGCGATCGGCGTCATCTTCGGCTACTTCCCGGCGCGCTGCGGCGCGCGCATGGACCCGATCGAGGCCCTGCGGCACGAACAGACGGTTCAGGCCGCCGTTGTCAGCGAGCCCGGTGTCGTCTGCTTCAGCGCGGTGAGGATGGCGCGCAGCCGCTCACGCTGCGCCGGCGTCAGACCACCCTGCCTCAAGCTCGACTGAAACCACGCGGCGTGGCGCGCCGGGCCTTGCACGGCCGCTCGCCCTTCCATGCTGTCTTTCAGCGCGCGCAGCTTTAGCGCACGCCGGGCGGCCTGCCACTCGGGTGCGCTCGGCAGGTCGAGCGCGGTTTCTAGCTGCAGCAGCAGTTCGTCGACCTCTGATTCGGCCAGCGGTCCGGTCTGCGCGCCGGACGCCCAGCGCTGCGCCAGCGCCTGCTCCCACGGCGCCGGCAGGGGAGCCAGGCCGCTTCCGATGGGTGCGAGATCGTCCAGGCTGGCGCCACCCTCCCTGGCTTCGCACAAGGTCAGCCGGGCCGACAAGGTGTCGAGCCGAGTCATCCAGAGCCGGCGGGCGCTGCTGCCCATCAGCTGCACCGCCGCGGCATGCGCCGAGCGCAGGCGCCGTTCCATGCGTTCGCTGGCGGCACGCGGCACCTCGCCGGCCAGGCGCCATGCGAGGTCGACCTCGTCCAGCGTCCGTTTGATGTCGGCCTCGGACGTGTCGGCATCCAGTGCCTCCAGCTTTTCCAGCAGCGCTTCGCGAGCTGACACATTCGCCTGCAGTTCGTCGTCGCGCGCCGCAAAGGCAGCCTGGCGCTGCGCGAAGACGGCATCGGTGGCGGCCTTGAAGCGCGCCCAGAGGGCGTTTTCCAGGGCGCGCGGCAGTGGCAGCCCGCGCGCCTGCTCTTGCCACAGGGCCTGCAACTCGCGCACCTGCCGGCCGGCATCGGTCGTCGGCAGGCCCGAGAGCCGGCCCTGCGGCTGGCCTTGAGGCTCCGGCAGCAATGCCTCGGCCTCGGCGATCAGTGCCTCGCGGGCGCTGGCGGCTCCACGCCTGGCATCTTGCAGCGGTGTTTCGATGCGGGCGACCGCCGATTGAAGCCGTTGCTCCAGTGCCGGCCGCGCGCGGTTCGGCGCCGTGTGTTCGACCGGGCCCAGCTTGCGCCAGGCGAGCTGGAAGCGTTCCAGTTCACGCACCAGTTCCCGCCAGTCCGCGCTGGCGCCATCTGCGGCAGCTTCGACCTGGTGCAACTGTCCTGTGTCATCGGCCGCCGGTGCCGCGCCTGGCAGGGCCAGCGCTTCGAGCGTGTCGAGCAGCGCCTGGCGCGCCAGCAGGTTGTCGTCGCGGGCAGCCTTCAGCGCGGCCTGCTGGGCGGCCAGCGGCTGGAATGCGCTCTGCAGCGCGGTGTCGAACCTTTGCCAGAGTTCCTGGCTGGCCGCGGCGCCCAGGCGGTCGATTTCCTTCCAGCGCTGGCGCAGCGCCTGAACGGCCTCGGCGTGCAACTTCAGGTTCAGCTTCGGCCCGGCCGGCGGGCCTGGGTCGGCGGCGGCCAGCGTTTGCCGGGCCAGCGCTTCCGCCTCGTCGGCCAGATCGTCGCGGGCCCGCTCGCCGCCCCAGCGCTGCCAGTCTCTCAGCCGGCTCTGTTCGGCCCACAGCGTCTGATGGCGGCTGCGCAGACCGTCGGGCAGGGCGGCGGCGTGGAGGCGCGCCAGGGCGCCGTCCAGTGCCGACAGCTGCTGTTGCAGATCACCGAGCCGGCCTTCCGCCAGCGTAGCCTCTGCTTGTTGCAGCAGGGCGTTGATGTGCAGGAGTTGCGCTTCGGTCGGCGGTTCCGGGCGGTTGGCGCGCCTTCGTTCGGGTGCTGCGGCAGGCGTGGCGCTGACGGGTGCCACGGCGGGCCGATGAGCCGCCAGCCACAGGGCATGGCGCTGCGCCAGCAGGCGGCCAAGTGCGCCTTCGTCCACGGCGGGCAGGTCTTCCCACTCTTGCGCCGGACTGGGCGTTGGCGCATCAGACAGGACCACGGCGGCCATCTGCTCCGCGTCTTCATCGCATGTGGTGTCGGCGGCGGCTTGCGTAGGCAACTCTGCAGGGTCATCAAGCCCTGCTTCGATTGCCGCTTCGGGCTGCATCGCGGCGACTGCATCAGCCATCTGTTCGGGAGTCTGCGCGTGAAGCTGTGCCGGCATCTCCTCGGGCCTGACGTCAGGTGCATCAGGCGCCTCAGGCGCCGCCACAGGCACGGACGCCGGCACCACACCGTCGACCTGCGGAGCTTCGAGCCATTCCAGCCGGGATTTGACCAGCGAGCTGGTCCGCAGCGCCCGCGCCAGCGCCAGGTCGAGTTCGGCGGTGGCCGGCACCTCGGGGCGCGTGTGCCGCAGCGCGTCCAGCGACTGGCTCAGAGCCGCAAGATCGGCGCTGCCACCTTGTTCGGCCGCCGCGGCGATGCCGCTTTGCCACTCGGCCAAGACGAGCCCGGCGTCGGCGGTCCAGCGCTGCAGACGCTGCTGCGCCTGGCCATGGTCGTGAATGGCGGCGTCGAGGCGGCCGCGCAGCGCAGCAAATCGCTCGCGCTGGCTGTTTTCCAGCGCGGGCGCCGGCAGCGCAGCCCAGTCGCGGTCCAGTGCCACCACGTGGTTGATCGGCAACTGAGGCTCGGCAAGCAGGGCTTCCGTGCGTGTCAGCAAGGTGTCGGCCGTGGCCCGGGCTTCGCGCTGTGCAACCGCCGCTTCCAGCCGCTGCTTGGCGATGCGATGCACCTTGCGGTCATGGGTGCGGAACTCGCGTTCGGCCTGCTTCAAGGCAAGTTCGGTGGTCAGCGCCTCGACGGCAGCCAGCTTGACGGCGAGAGGCGCGGCGGACTGCGACAGTCGCAGCAGCGCAGCGTCGTCACCTTGCGCCGCACGCAACTGGGTCGGCCAGTCAGCCGCAGCATCCTCGACCAATCTTGCTTTCGCGGTGACGGCGTTGGGCTGGCGCGGGCCCGGCGCCGATGGTTTCGGCGCCGGAGCGACTGGCATGGGGGGTGTGGTCGCGGTGCCACGTTTCTTGAAGAACCAGCTCAGCATGGGGTCGCCGTCGGGAGTGCAGTTGCGGTGGGGATAGGATCAGGCGGAACGGTGCGCCCAGAACCATGGCGCGGGCCGCAGTGTAGGCGCCCGCCCGGGCAGCGGCTGCGCGGCCCCCCGCTGCGGGCAGTGTTCATCCCGCAAGGGCCGGCGGCTGATGCGTGGTTCAATCCTGCCAGCGCCACACTGCCGGTGCGGCGTGCCACTTCACCGTTTGCAGGTCGTGCCTTGAACTCGAACCCGACTTCTTCATTGCCGGCGCCCGCTGTGCCGCGTGCCGCCGCCTCTTTGATCGTGCTGCGCGACGCGCCACGCGGCCTGGAAGTGCTGATGCTGCGCCGCGCCGACCGGCCGGGCGACCAGAACAGCGGCGCCACGGTGTTCCCCGGCGGGCTGCTCGACGCCACGGATCGCGGCCACTACGAACGCTGTGCCGGACTCGACGACCGGGCTGCCAGTGCCCGGCTCGGCTTGCCGGAGCACGGCTTGCATTACTGGATTGCCGCGGTGCGGGAATGTTTCGAGGAAGCTGGCCTGTTGTTCGCGGCGGATGGCGTCGGCGGAATGGTCGACTTGCAAGATTCTGATGCCGCTGAACTCTGGCAGATGCGCCGCTCGCTGCATGCCAATCAGACGGGCATGGCCGAAGTCTGCGAACGGCTCGGAGTGCGGCTCTCGGTGGGTGAACTCGTCTACTTCAGTCATTGGATCACCCCGCTGGGTATGCCGAAGATCTTCGACACGCGTTTTTTCATCGCCCGCGCGCCGGCCGGCCAGGTCGCGCGGGCCGATCTCACGGAGACGGTTGAGCTGATGTGGCTGACTCCGGCCGAGGCGCTGGGTGCCGCGCGGTCGCTCAAGCTGATGAACGTGACCGAGCTGACACTGCGTCAACTGGCCGGCCATTCAAGCGCGGAGGCCGCCATCAACGCCGCGCGCTCACAGGTCTCGGTGCCCGTCACGCGTCCGCGCATGGCGATGGGCGCGAAGGGCCGGGTGGCAGTCAACCTGGGTGATCCGCCCTTCGCGGAGATCGGCCGGCTCGACCCCGCGGGCCGCGGCGATGTCGGCACCGAATTGTTGCCGGGGCGGCCGGTGTGGCTCTCGCCGCGCGTCCTGCGTGTCACGGCGCCCAACGGCAGCATCATGACCGGGCCGGGCACCAACAGTTATTTCATCGGCGAGCCCGGGCGCAATGACTGGACCCTGCTCGACCCCGGCCCCGATGACGCGGTGCATGTGCAGGCCCTGGGGGACGCGGCGCCAGGCAGGGTGACGCGCATCCTGGTCACGCACACGCACAAAGATCACTCGCCCGCGGCGGCGGCGATGAAGGCGGCCACCGGCGCCATCACCTACGGCCGGCTGGCCGATCACTTCGAATGGCAGGACAAAGGCTTCGTCCCCGACCACGTGCTGCGGCATGGTGAGAGGCTGGCGCTCGGTGACGGCGTCACACTGCGCGTGGTGGCCACGCCAGGGCATGCCAGCAATCACCTGTGCTACCTGCTGGAGGAAGAAAGGTTGCTGTTCACCGGAGACCATCTGATGCAGGGATCCACCGTGGTCATCAACCCGCCCGACGGCAGCATGGCGGTCTATCTGGAGTCTCTGCAGGCCTTGCTGGACATCGAACTGGACTGGCTGGCGCCTGGGCACGGTTTCCTGATCGATCAGCCGCACGACGCGGTGCGCAGGACCATCGCTCACCGCTTGAGGCGAGAGGCCAAGGTGCTCGCAGCGGTCTCGGCGTTGGGCCCGGTCGACGAGGCTCGCCTGCTTGCCGTTGTGTATGCGGACACGCCGGCATCGCTGCACGGAGTGGCCAGCCGGTCACTGCTTGCCCACCTGCTGAAGCTGCGAGACGACGGCGCGGTGCGGTCCGGGCCCGATGGGGACTGGCAAGCAGTAAGTGCGGCGCGATGAACCTTGAGCGGTGAGCCGGGAGTTCGGCGGCAGGGTGACCCGGCTTGCCGGTGCGGCTATGCGGGACGGACTGCAACTGAAGGCAAGGCACACGGCTTGCGCGAGCTTTCCGGTCAATGAAAGCGACGTGAGGCGCTTCACATCAGGATTTCAAGCGAGGGGCACCGGAATTGATCGGAGAACCTGTGCTACAGTCACAGGCTGCGCTGCTCAGGGATGAATCCGACGCAGTCGAGGCGAAGGCCGAGGCTGCAAGGAAGTCAGCAAGTGGCGCAGGACCTTCGGAGTTGACAACGTTTAAAAGCAGATGTCATAATCGAAGGCTGCGCTGACGGGTGGTCGGCGCTGCTGAGAAGCAAAGCTCTTTAACAACATACAGCCGAT
>Ga0163144_10017770_pt1 | contig 14457 bp, 10 predicted proteins | sample OliLak19BULKMAT1_FD_123175 | JGI IMG/M metagenome (GOLD analysis project Ga0163144, IMG submission 123175) | Freshwater microbial mat bacterial communities from Lake Vanda, McMurdo Dry Valleys, Antarctica - Oligotrophic Lake LV.19.BULKMAT1 | ecosystem: Environmental > Aquatic > Freshwater >... | reverse complement strand
TGATACGCCCCTAGAGCCAGATGATCGCTCACGCAGTAAAGGCCGTCGATTTTCTGCCCGGCGTTCAGAAATTGCGACATGGCCTCATAGCCGCCCATTTCCGACAGGTTATGGGCCGCGATGACCTGTGCAGGGCTACCCAGCAGCCGCACAGTAGCAGCAATGAAACTGTCTACGCGGGTCTGGGTGGCTTGGGTGGTGGGAGTTCCATGGAGGACTGCAAGTTTCTTGCGGCGTATGCCATGCACCAAAATTTCAGCCGCCTCCGCTCCAGTTTTCGGGGCCTCGCGCACGCATGAGAAACGGGGCACAGTTCGATTCACCAAAACGACGGGATAAGGGAGATGAATTTGGCTCAAATACCGGTCATCCAGCGGCGTGGTATTGGCAATAACAGCCGCATTGAAATGGTTCCCCGTCAGCAATCCAGGTAATTCCTGCAGACGGCCGGGTTTGAAGAATTCGACGATCAGAGAGAAGGATCGAGCTCGCGTCCGCTTGCTGCTGATGGAGACGCTGTTCGTGAGAGCGTGAACAAACTGATTTACGTTGCTGAAGGGAGCCATGTCGCTGGTAACGAAAGCCACCACGATGTCGGTGGCGCGGGTATCGCCTCGCCGGAGCTGCCTTGCTCCGATGTTCGGCAAGTAGCCGAGCCGAGATGCTACAGCACGAATCCTCTCCGCCGTGGCTTGGCCGATGCGGCGTTCGATTTGGCGGTTGCCCAGCACGGCGGACACTGAAGCAACGGAAATTCGGGCTTCGTCAGCGACATCCTGCAATGTCACGCGGCCAGTTGAGACGTATGTATTCTTATCCATAAGGGGATTAGCCCGGAAAAATCACGAGTGAGCGGAAGATCAAGCGCGAGACGCAGCTAAGTGATTGGTCTGAAAAACACAACATCAGCGCAATCCGACACCTAGCCTCCGAGAGAGTGGCAGCAGGTCTGTTTCACTTTCAAGCCCATGGTGCCTGCGCGGTGGTGCCGATTTCAACGGCGGCTATCTGAGCGTCAATGGGGGCGCGTTACTGCCGCACGAGGTAGATCCGTCCGTCGGTCGGTCGCTAGTGTGCGCTGGCGGGATTTTTCGTAGAACGGCAGGACGGGCGGTTCGTTGAAATGGGTGCCTATCCCGATTCTCTGCAGACGGGATCAGCGATCCCACCCCGCGATTCCCCACCGCGTTTTCTGCCCAAGGGCTTGTGCCTCCGAGTGTGGTGCTGCGTGCATCCTGGCAGACTCGGTCTGGCGAAAGGTCGCCATGAACACCGGACCGGCGAACTCGCCGACGCAGCTGAGCCCGTCGCTATCGTCCCGCAACAGGATCCGCATGGCGTTGTTGTCGATCCGCTTGTAGCAACCGGAATACGGCAGGGTCATGGGGGACCCGTTGAAGTCGGCGTCATCGTCGATCCAGGCCGAAGGGAAATTGCAGGGTGAATAGGGTTGTTGGATCGCTCCAGACGACGCTCCCGGGTGGCCGTCGGGTCTCCAACTCAAAGTCGGGTTCGCGCGATCTGGCGCAGTGCGACGACTTCGATGCGACTGTTCCGGCGGCTGGAGTGTTCTGGTTTCTCCTCCGATCCTTGCCGGGCTAAAAAATGATCGGCACCATCCACCGCAGCAGAATTTCCCATCGGTGGAGAAAATATTTCTTGCATTTGCTGTAACGTCATAGCAAAAAGTCGCCCATGCCCCTTGTTTAGATGAAATTGTCTCCCAGGCAGTCGCTGTTTGACCGTCTGTCACAAACTGGGTTTCGCATTTCTCCGGCCCACTTGGCTGTCGTGTCCTCCTGCATTCAGACTCTCCGCGGTATTATTTTAACTAGGCGCCACCGATGAATCCCTTGGACAAAAGAGTAAGCATTTTTCGCCTCACCTTCTTGGTGTTCGTCTGTGCTGGCAGCAGGCTGATTCTCTTGGCGAGTCCGGTGGCTGCAACTCCGACCGTCCTCGCGGCTGCGGAGCGCCCCCGGGTGATTAGCCACCAAGTGGTCTTCCGTGAATCCGAACGGTTTGGCGGTTGGCCGGCCAACAATGGTGCTTGGTCCTGGGGTGACGAATTCCTCGTGGGCTTCACTGCTGCTTGGCATAAGAGGATGGACGTGCAGCGCCACCAGATGGACAATGATCGATCGAAGGAGCCCTGGCTGGCCCGAAGTCTTGACGGAGGCAAAACTTGGACGATTGAAAAGCCGGCTTCGTTGCTGGCGGCCGATGAAGCCGTGCTTCAGCGAAAGCCGCTCGCGCAAGCGATCAATTTCACTGCACCGGGATTCGCCCTTACGGTGCGATTCCACAAAAGCGGTCCGGCTTACTTCTACTATTCCACCGATCGCGGGCACCATTGGGCGGGCCCCTATGATTTACCCGATCTCGGCACGCCAGGACTGCGTGCCCGCACGGACTACTTGGTGCATGGCCCAAAAGAGCTGACAGTTTTCCTGACCGCTGAGAAGGAGAATGGCGAGGAAGGGCGGCCGATTTGCGCAAGAACCACCGACGGTGGAATGACTTGGGAGCGCCTTGCCTACATCGGTCCGGAGCCTGCGACCTTCACAATCATGCCGGCGACGCTGCAGCTCGATGAGAAAACATTTCTCACCACCGTGCGTGCTCAACAGAATGCACAAACCAATTGGATTGACGCTTGGATTTCCCGGGATCGGGGCTTAAATTGGGTGTATCATGGCCGCCCCGTGCCGGACACAGGTACCCACAACGGAAATCCGCCGGACCTGATGCGGTTGCGAGACGGACGACTCTGCTTGGTTTACGGCTACCGGGCGGAACCGCGGGGCCTGCGCGCCAGAATCAGCAGCGATCAAGGATCGACTTGGGGCGCGGAGATAGTGCTGCGGAGCGATGCGGTAACCCATGATCTGGGCTATTCAAGATCCTTTCAGCGTTCTGACGGTAACATCGTTTCCGTTTACTACTTCAACGACGGGCCGCATACCGAACGCTTCATTGCGGCAACCACGTGGAGCCCGGGCCCTCCCTGATGCACGTCGCCTTCTCAAGTAATTGACTCCTCGCTGAGCATTTCCAAAGGATTTTTTTCGACTGAAGCACAAACGTTTGAGCTATTTCCTGCCGTCCTCTGGTGGCAGGATTAGAGACCTGATCGGACAGATAACCCCAACTCCAACTCCATGAAATCATTAACTTTTTGCGCAGCGCACTATCGGCGCTGTTTCCTTGTCGGCGGCTTTTTCCTAAGCGTTTTCAGCGCACTCCTGACTGGGGCCGAAACACCGGCCGTTGGCACCATCACCGGGCGCGTGGCAGGGGGCACATCTGGTGCCTTGCTCGATGGGGCCGAGGTCGAAGTTGTCGGCACCGGGTTGCGGACCTCAACAAGGAGGGAGGGCAGTTTCACTCTCTCCAATGTTCCGGCTGGCTCCCAGAGCCTGCGCGTATACTACACCGGATTGACCGAATACAGGGCCCCGGTCGAAGTGGTGGCGGGCGGCGTCATCGTGGTGAACGTGGACATGCCCTCCGATGTTTACACACTTGAGGAGTTCACCGTAACCGGCCTGCAGGAAGGCAACGCGGCATCGCTTTCACGACAGCGCAATGCCTATAACGTGCAGAATGTAGTCTCGATGGATACCTATGGAAACGTCGCCGATGGAAATATCGGCAATATGTTACAAAGGCTTCCGGGCGCGGCCGCCAACAAGGAGGCGGGTGACATCGTCGGCATCGGTCTGCGCGGTATGGCCCCGGAAATGACCTCATTGTCCCTGGATGGAACCCGTTCCGCATCCGCAGTAGCAGGTTTCTCGCCGCAGGGCGATCGCGCGGCTTTTATCGATAAGATTCCTTCAGAGTTTATCAAGGAGATCGTCGTGACCAAAGCGATCACGCCGGACATGGCGGCGGATGCGCTTGGGGGTGATGTCAACTTGATCACCAAGTCCGCACTGGATTTCAAAGATCGCGTGATCAGCTACAGTGCGGGTGCCACGCTTAATACTTACCGTCGCACCAATCCCTGGGGTCCCACTGCGGCCTTTACCTTTATGGACGCGCTGGGTGCCGAACGGCAGTATGGCCTTGCGCTGTCAGCCAGTTACACAATGACGACGAATAACCGGGACCGCGTGCAGATGGCCCGCCCGTCGGCCGTCGACAAACGCGTTTCGACGGCCCGAACCTTGGATGACACGAATGAACGTGAACGCTCTGGCATCGGCGCCAAGGTGGAATATCGGTTATCTGATACGCTGCGCTTGAAAATCGACACGGTGCTCAATCGCTTCAGATATGATCTAACCCGGTTCGACTACCAATTCCAGGCCAGCAACAACACTAATGTTGCTGACTACAACGTGGTCAGCCGTGCGGCCATCCAGGCGGGAACTGCACCTCGCTCGTCCACCAATGCGGTCGCAGGAATCGCGCCTGGATTCACTGACACTTTTACGGAGCTTCTCAACGCCAGATATTATGCCCAGGGATTTGTTGCGCGCCAGATCTCGAAGCAATGGAAGATCGGTGCTTCCTTGGAAAAAGAATGGGCCGACTCGGGCCTCCTGCTTCGCGCCTCGCACAATCCGACTTCGTTCACAAGTTTTTCGGAGTCTTTCACCGCCCGCCTCACCAACGTGGGTGTGAGCATCGACACGACCAGCCTGGACCGTCCCGTCTTTCGGCAGACTTACGGAACGTCGACTGCCTTCGGCAGTGATTTCTCCAACTACCTTGGCGAATATGCCCTCAATCCGGACCGGACTGAGGAGGAAATCGACGCGATTAGCGCCGACTACCACAAGGATTTGAATCTCAACCGGGTCGCGATCACCTTCAAGACTGGTGCCGATTACCGCCGCCAGCATCGCAATACGGCAACCTTGCGTCAGCGCTGGAACTTCGTCGGTGCCGATGGCGTTCGGGGCTACAACTCGGCGACGGGCAAGAATGACGACAATATAGCCCAGTTCGTTGACTCGAGGCCCGGCTATGGTCTGTTCAACGGGCTCTATCCGTCGCGTGACAAAATCAATTATTTCCAAGCGGAGAACTATTTTAATACCAATCCCACGCATTTCGTCAAGGTGACCAACAATCCTTCACTGCCCAACGATATAACCGAAGAAGTCACCTCGGCCTATGTGATGGGAACAGCCAAATATGAACGACTCACCGTCTTGGCCGGGGTGCGCGCTGAAGAAACCGCGGTGGGCTCGGTCGGCGGACTGACCGATACCAGGAATCCTGGCACGAACTCGCTTTCTTCCAACGGTGAGTATCGCAAATTCTTTCCCAGTGTGCATGTGAAATATGAGCCCAGGAATAGAATCATATTCCGTGGCAACTGGTCCACCAGCATCGGCCGTCCCGAGCTTGGCGATCTGGTGCCAACGACTACCGTGAACAATATCTCCGGCGGGTTGGGAACTGTGCGGACGGGAAACCCAGACCTCGAACCCTATTACAGCAACAACTGGGATGTCGGAGTCGAATACTACCTGGAGCCTGCCGGTATCATTTCTGTAAACGGATTTCGCAAGGATATCAGCGATTATATAGCCACCTTCACGACGCTGGTGCCGACCGGCGTCGACAACGGCTTCGGCGGCCAGTATGCCGGCTACGATCTCATCACGACCACCAACTCCGGCGATGCGCAGGTCCAGGGCTTCGAAATCAATTACCAGCAACAGCTCACGATGTTGCCGAAGCCATTCAGCGGGCTGGCGTTATTTGGCAACTACACGAAGCTGAAGACTTCAGGCAAGTTCTTCTTTGGCTCCTCGCAACTGGCGCTATTCGTGCCCGAGACCTTCAATGCTGGTGGCTCATTCAACTGGCGCGGGCTCCAGTTCCGTGCCAGCTACAACTACAAGAGCAGTTTTCTTAATACAGTTAACAGCAACAACCCACTGCTGTCGGTGTATTTCCAGGGCGATCCCACGGTGGATCTTAATGTTCACTACAAGATCAACTCCAGATTCACGATCTTCGCTGACTATGTAAATATCTTCAACAAAGCCCCTTCGTGGTACACGATTGACCGAAGCCGCACGCATCTGGCAGAAGTTTATGGCGCACGCCTGACGGTGGGTGTCAGCGGACGTTTCTAAAGGCGCAACTCGCAACGACGACCAACAAAGTCCACTTATGATATACCGATACATTGGGTGGCTGTTTCTTTCAGGCTTTTTTTGGGCCGGCGGGCATGCTGCGCCTGAAGGGTTCGTCAACACCCTCAACCAGAAAATGGTCCGGATCGAGGGTGGCTCATACCTGATGGGCAGTCGCGCGGGCGATCGAGACGAGGAGCCGCTGCACATGGTGGGCGTTTCGAAGTCATTCCATTTGAGCGCCACGGAGGTCACCAACAAGCAATACGAGGAGTTCGACCCTGCGCACCGAAGCCTGCGTGGTAAACATGGATTTTCAACAAGGGACGATGAGGCAGTCGTATTTGTGAGCTGGCATGAAGCCCAAGCTTTCTGCGCTTGGCTTTCCGCAAAGGAAGGACGTCCGTATCGGCTGCCGACCGAAGCGGAGTGGGAGTATGCCTGCCGCGCTGGTACTCGCACCGAGTTCAATACCGGCGAAGAACTGCCCGCGGCATATCAAAACGCCCAAACGTTGAGTTGGTATCCCGATCCCGCGCGATCGCAGGAACAGCGCAAGTTGGTCAAGCCGCTCATAGTAGGCAGCTCGCCTCCGAATGCGTGGGGACTGCACAACATGCATGGCAACGTTGAAGAATGGTGTTTGGATTGGTATGGACCGTACGTATCTGGCGAGCAGGACGATCCGGTCGGAAGGGAGGACGGGGAGTTCCGGGTCACTCGGGGAGGCAGCCACTCCACCGAGGTGCGCTACCTGCGCTCGGCGAACCGTTCTGGCACCATTCCTGAGGACAAGTCCTGGATCATCGGATTCCGCGTGGCGATGGGGTCGTTGCCGACTACCCGCCCGCTGCCTGTGGTCCCACCGCAGTTGTACCAACAGAAAGTGAGTCAGATTCCGGTCAAGTCAGACGTCCGGGATTCATCCGTCCCGTATTTCCGGGGTCCTCGCGAGTATGTCAAAGTCACGCCGACGCTGCGCGGCCCTTTCTTTCCGCACAATCACGTGCCGTCCCTGTCGGAGCTGCCGAATGGTGACCTGTTGGCAATCTGGTATACGACGATCAAGGAGGTGGGCCGGGAACTGCACTACGTCGCGAGTCGGTTGCGGCGCGAGAGAACCGAGTGGGAACCCGCATCGGAATCGTTTTTCAGTCCGCCTGACCGCAATGCCCATGCCGGCATTCTCTGGTGGGATGGCAAATCAACCCTCTGGCATTTCAATGGCTTGGGTGTTTCCGCCACGTGGGGGGCGCTCGCTCTGGTGGCCCGGACCTCGGAGGACAATGGTGTTACGTGGACGAAGCCCCGCTTCCTTGATCCTGAACATACAGGCCGGCATATGCCGATCGCATCGGTCATCCAAACCGGCAGCGGAGCAATTGCTTTCACTGCAGATGTTCCCGGGATCAAAAAGCCAGCTGGTGATGGTGGAAGCGCGATTTGGGTTAGCAATGATGGGGGCCAGACGTTCCGTGACCCCGGGGCTGGCCGCGCGGGGCCGGTGTTCCAAGCCGGCAATTCCGGTGCATGGATCGCCGGAATCCACGCGCCCATCGCGGAAACGGCCGACCGGCGTGGCATCGTGTCCTTTGGGCGGCGCGACAAGGTCAAGGAGCCTCTCTTGCGCAGCGTTACTTACGATCTGGGCAAGAACTGGACCTACAGCTCCAGCACAGTCGAGGAACTGGGTTCCGGCCAGCGGCCAACTTTGTTGCGGCTGCAGGATGGCAGCCTATTCCTAGCCTCCTTTACCACCGGCATGGAGTTGATCGACGCCGCTGGCGTCAAGCGCACCGTGCGCGGGCTCTATGCGGCGCTGTCGGATGACGACGGCGTGACTTGGAAGCATCGCCGCCTAGTGACAGATGACAAGCCGCCACGCAAATATGATGGAGGTGCCTGGACCAAAGAATTCGAACTCAGCCCCGAAACGGGCGAACCCAAGGGCTACATCACCAGCATTCAGGCGCGAAACGGCAGGATTCATCTGATCAGCAGTGCGCTGCACTACGAATTTAACCCCGCGTGGATCCGGCAACCAATGCCGGCAACGGCTCGACCGCTGGTCCAGTGAACTCTCGTCAATCCCTTTCCCCTCATGTCGTTTAATCAACCGCCCTCCTTCAATACCAACCGCGCAACCAAGACCGTATCCCGGTCGCCCCACTCGCAGGTTTTAGTTGCCGGGGCCGGCCCGGCCGGAATTGTGGCTGCGATTGCAGCCGCACGCGAAGGTGCGCAAACAACGCTGTTCGAACAAAACGGATTCGTGGGCGGTGTCGCCGGAATGGGTCTCGGACTGCAAGGCTTCTACGATACTTCGGCCCGCCGGGTGATCGGTGGAATTCCTTGGGAGATCGTGCAGCGGATGATGGATCGCGGACTATGTGCGATCATGCGCAACGACGACGATCCAAACGATCCGTTCTATTTGTCCCGCTATATCCGTTTCAATCCGGAATTGTTCAAGCGGACCACGACTGAAATGCTCCTCGAGGCCGGGGTGAATCTTATCTGTCGCAGCATGTTGACGGGCGTTGTTCGCGAGGGTGATCGGGTGTCCGGGGTGACCATCGAAAACAAGTCGGGCAATACTGCGCACATGGCCGATTGCCTGATTGATTGCACTGGCGACGGCGATTTGGCCGCACGCGGAGGTGCTGAGCACGAGCTGGGCCGCCGTGGTGATGGAGTCATGCAACCGATGACCATGCTCTTCTTTCTCTCCATGGTCGATGTGGAGCGCGGAGTGGCGGCGAAGGTTCTCACGCGGCAGCCATGGAATGTGATAGAACCCGAGCGTCTCAAGGACAAGATCCGAAGCTACCGCTTGGATCTCTCCACCTGGAGTGACGAGCTGGCCAAGGTCATCCCGGAGGTGCCGAGAATCACTGGCACCAACTTCCATGACTATGGCAACGGCATCTTTCACACCGGCAATTTTATTCATATCAGCCAGCTTGACGGGTCCAATGGAGACCAGCTTTCACGAGGCGAGACGCTTGGGCGGACGGTGGTTTGGCGATTGGTAGAATTCCTTCGCCAGAATGTACCGGGTTTCGAGAACGTTAACCTGGTCCAAATCGCCACCCACCTCGGGGTGCGGGAGACCCGGCGTATCCGCGGATACTATTACTTGACAGTCGATGACGCGCGGAAGGCACGTCAGTTTGAGGATAACATTGCCCAGTGTGGTAACCTGATGGATATCCACGATACGCACGCTTCCGACTACGTGAAACTCGATGCTGGGACGCAAATCGATGATGGTCTTAGCTATGGCATGCCATACCGCTGTCTCGTGCCCTGTGGGATCAAAGGGGTGTTGATGGCGGGCCGATGCGTTTCGGGCAGCCGAGAGGCCCAATCGTCGTTCAGGGTAATGGGCACCTGCATGGCCATGGGGCAGGCAGCCGGCACCGCCGCAGCCCTGGCGGTCCGCACGGGGACCGATCCTCTTTCCCTTGATCCGGCACAAGTGAGAAGTTCCTTGATCTCGGCTGGGGCCATCGTCGACTCTCCGGGCGAACCTGCAGACGTGCGCGCGCTTTCCGCCGATTTCAAATGATGACCCTGCTGGTGGTGGCCTTATTTCCAGCATTCGAGTTCGGCCGTTTTTGCGGAGTGGAAGGTTGTTAGCCTTGGACTGAAGCCGATGCGTGCTCTCGATCTTGCCGTGATTGCCACTTACTTTGTGGTGACGATATCGATCGGCTTGTATTCGTCCCGCAAGAGCCGCGGCACCGACGGATATTTTCTCGGCGGCCGAAACTTTCCAGGCTGGGCCATAGGACTGAGTTTCATCGGATCGACCATCAGTTCGGTGACCTTCATCGCTTTTCCGGCCGATAGTTTCAAGACCACTTGGGTGCGCTTGTTGCCCAACTTCGCGTATCCTCTCGTGGTCACCTTCGCTGGCCTGTTGTTTGTGCCCTTGTTCCGCTCGGGACGTATCCGGTCGGCCTACCATTACCTGTCCCTGCGATTCGGTGCGCTGGTCTCCGTGTATGCCGCGGTGATCTATCTTATGGTCCAAATCGTACGGTCCTCGACAATTCTTTACCTGCTTGCCATTCTCCTCAGCTCGATCACCGGCTTGTCCACTCCTGTTTGCATCCTCCTCGCGGCGGGCGCGACGGCTCTTTACACAGTGAAGGGCGGCTTTGAGGCCGTTGTCTGGACCGACGTCATTCAGATGATCATCCTCGTGCTTGGCGCGGGCGCGTGCATTGCCACGATCTTTTATGCCCTGCCAGGTGGGCTCAACCAGATCCTCGCCGAGGCGTCGGCAGCGGGAAAAATCTCGTTTCAGGACCTGAACCCGGCGACCGGCAGGCTCGAGTCGATTCCATCCGGTTTTTCCCTCACGGAGAAGACCACTCTCATGCTGGTGTTGGTGGGAGTATCCCAATTTGTCGCGGGCCAACTCGACCAGGACACCGTCCAGCGCTGGTGTTCGGCGAAGTCCACCTCCGAAGCCCGGAAATCGATGGTCGTGCTCGGATTTGGGGCCCTGCCGATCTGGGCGTCGTTTATGTTCTTGGGCACCTGTCTGTGGGTCTTCTATCAACACTTTCCTTCGGAGGTTTCAGCCTCGATTCTCAACGGCAGCCGGAAAGCCGAGGACATTCTGCCGCATTTTATCGTCACAGCGCTCCCTGGTGGCGTCCGTGGTCTTGTAGCCTCGGCAGCCCTCGCCGCCGCGATGGCCTCGCTGAGTAGCAGCATCAGCGCTTCCGGGATGGTTTGGGTCAACGACCTTCACAGAACCTATTTCTCAAGGGACCGCGACGATTCTCACTACGTCCGAGTTGCCCGGCTCGCCTCATTGGGCTTTTCGGTCATTATGGCCGGCGGTGCATGGACGGTATATTCTTCAAATGCCAAGACGATCATGGAACTCACGATCATACTGCTGGCACTCGTGGGCGGAGGAATCTCCGGCGCGTTCATCTTCGGCCTTTTTACGCGCCGAGGCGATGCCCGCTGCGTGTTCTGTGGCATCGGCTGCACTGTGTTGTTCACCGCATATTCCGTCGCGGGCCAAACCGGGTGGGTGACAGGCCTCATAAACCCATACTACACATCGATTCTCAGCAATGTCATCATGTTTGCTGTATGTTGGTTCGCTTCGCTCTTTTTCCGGAACAAGGCGCGTGATCTTTCCGGCCTGACGATTTGGGACCGCCGGGTTTCCCCGAACGAGGCGTTTGCCGGCGTCCCGGCGAAAAGAGTCGAACCATGAAGCCGCGCAGTCTGAGCGGGACCTCGCTTGGGAAGACGCGGAGCGCCGGACCTGGATCGAGTGGATTGCAGATGAGATCTTCGGTCTGAGTTCGATTTTTGCTGCGTCCCTCCCCAAATCAGCCCCAACCCCATTCCCCTGATGAATCCCAATTCACCTGCCTGCTGGTGCGTTCCGCTTGGCTGGTCGTTACGCTGCTGGTCGCGGTCTTGCTGCTTAACGACCTCGGCCGTCAGATGCTCGCCACGATGGTCATGGACATTCCCGGTATCGCCAACAAGGCCGACTGGGCGGTTCACTTGGTCTTCTGGTCACGCGGTGGCCGCGGCATGTGAACTCGTTCCACGAGCTTGTTGCGGCTCGCGCGCCTAAGGGCGTGAGCGAGGACTGTCGCTGTTTATCGTGCTGCTGATCAAGCCGGAAAAAACCTGGCCTCAGGCCGTTGAGATGAGAAAAACCTTATGAGAATATTTCTTTCGTTCCTTTGCCTTCAACGGGACCCACATCGAGCAGGTCAACGCTCGCACCGGCGATGTGCAGCGTCTCGATGATTCGCGGGACGGAGCCAACTGCGGCGTGGTCACTTATAGCCCGCCTGGTCCACGGGTCGTGTTCATCTCGGACCCGCGCATCGGCGCGGATTGTTGGTGGAAACAAAAGGCGCCGGTCTGGGCCGTTCGCTCGACGGTGGATCCGCGGCGCGCGGCCGACGCGAAAAACGGATGCACCGCCCAGCCTTCGACCGAACGAAAACTCAAAATCCAACCCTGAATCATTGAAGCTATGCCTAGTACCGTCACTGCTCCCATCCGCGTCGTACTCGAGACCAAGGTAGCCGAGCACAATCCCATGCTCTACAAAGCCGACGACACCACCGACTACGTCGAGGGTTTCGCCACGATCGCCGACTGTGATCTGGAAACCTATGAGCAGCGCGGTTTCCTCGTCATCCGCGGCGGACTCAATCCTGCCGAAATCGAAGGGGCCAAGGCAGAACTCGAGCGCATGACCCTCGCCGAAGATCCGGGCTGCAGTGAAATCTACTACGAAAGCAGCATTCGCGATCATCTGCCCGCGCCGGTGAGCGACGAGCGGAAGAAGACTGCGGATGGAGGGTCAGCGAGTCTCGCGCTCGGGGCGATCAGCCAGACTTTGCCTGACGTGCAGCCCCGCACGCGCGCAAGGTTTGTGCGTAAATTCCAAGGCTTCGTGCAGCAGCACCCACCGCTGGCCGCGACCGCCCTCAAGCCGGAGCTCATTGCCCTCGTCGAGCGCCTAGCCCAGGCGCCGGTCAGACTTTTTCAGGATATGGCGATGATCAAACCCGCAGGTGGACGGGAAAAACCCTGGCATCAGGATCACGCCTATTTCAATTTCCCGCTGGAGACGCGTATTGTCGGCGTGTGGATCGCGCTGGGGCGCGTGACTCCGGAAAACGGCTGCATGTTTGTGCTGGCCGGCGGGCATCGCGAAGGGCCGCGCATTCATTTCAAACGCCGCGACTGGCAGATTTGCGACCAAGATATTCTCCCCCACAAACAGATGGCACTGCCGATGGATGCCGGCGATATAATGATTTTCCACGCCAAGCTGCCACATGGTACTCCGACCAACCGCACCAAGGAGAATCGCTGGGCCCTGCAATACCACTACGTTCCTCAGGACGCGCGTCAGGTGGGCGACGAGGTGCGGCTGGCCGCATTCGGCAGCGAGGGCAAAAACGTCACTTGCTGACACTGCTGGGCTTGCATCCCCCCTATTGCGAGCCTCTGGTCGCTCGTCGGGCATCCCGCTCCGTCGCGGGAATGATCGCTCGATCGGAAACGCTCCGACGTCCGACTCGAGCGTCAGCGTGGAACAACGGTGTCCGGATTTCCTTATAAGTAGGATTGTAATCGCAGCTTAAACAGCGGGAGAGCATGAGACCAAGAGGTTTTATAGCGCAGGCAATGCCTGACCAGCCGGATGAACTGGCAACTCAGGGCGTGGGCATGCCGGACCATTTCCTGGGCGGGGACGCATTTATGCTCCGGGGTATCCGCGCGGCGTTTTTCGGTTTTGTCTAAAACCTTTTGGTCGGGCGTGCCTATGTGCTCCATGCGCGCCAGCAGAACCGTGAGCAAATTGTGCAACAAAGCCATAAAGTGAGCTTGCATGACGGTCGCATTGTCACCGACACCCCAAGCTTTGCTAGCCTTGAACCTGTTTTTGAAGACGTCGTAAGCTTTTTCGATTTTCCAGCGCAGGAAGTAGAGCAACGCGATCAAGCCGGGTCTCATCTGCGCCGGGCAGGTCGTAATGAAAACAAAGTCTTCACCTGTGGCAGGGCGCGGACGTACGGGGTCAGGTCGTTGTTTGTTGATTTTGGGGCGTGTTGCCTCGCGCAAAATCTTACTAAGGGAGGGAGCCTTCAGGCACTCAGTTCGGCGGTTGCCGCGACCGGGCGGCGATTCCTCACCTCCAAGGCGATTAATCCGAGGTGCCAGTCGTGGAAAAAGATTTGTCGATGCGGGACGCGCAGGCCGATTTCCGTTCCGCCCATTCTCCATTTTACCGACGCGACCACGGGCTGTTCGTTGCGATCAAATTGGGCGATTTCGCCTTCCTCGCAGCCGGGCGTTTGAACCATGAATGCCTCCACGGCTTCTTCCGGCGATTCAGCGATGGCGGTGGAAATGCATACGCCTGCGGGGTATTCGACGATGACTTGAAAGCGCCCGGCGTTGCGAACACCGGATGCGCGCATGGGGGCAGTTTCAGAGATGAGTTCGAGATTCATCGGACTGGTTTTCACGGGTTCCATTCCGCGCTCACGCGTTGCGACGCTCAACGGGCCGCACCTTCCTAGAATGGTGTAACGAGCCTACACCGAATTCGGTAAGCTGAGCTTCGCACGGTAGCGCGCTCCGCGGATGAAATATTGAAGCCGTCTGTGTGTACTGACTGCATCAAACGCACCTGGCTCACATGAACACCCCAATGGCGATCCTGCGGGAGGAATACGGCGGATATCGGCGCAAAGCGATGCTCGCTGCGCTCGGATTTTCTAGCGCTGCCAGCCGCTGGGTTCCCTCATTATACGCCGGTCAAGGTCGTGCCTGCGGCCTC
>Ga0163144_10017768_pt1 | contig 14457 bp, 12 predicted proteins | sample OliLak19BULKMAT1_FD_123175 | JGI IMG/M metagenome (GOLD analysis project Ga0163144, IMG submission 123175) | Freshwater microbial mat bacterial communities from Lake Vanda, McMurdo Dry Valleys, Antarctica - Oligotrophic Lake LV.19.BULKMAT1 | ecosystem: Environmental > Aquatic > Freshwater >... | reverse complement strand
GGTGTGTTGTTGATGGTACCCCCCGAGATAGTGAGCGTGTCTGCCACTCTTGCGTCTGCAAGTGTGCCAGTAAAGGTTGAAGTAAAGGTGTGAATGTCTCCTGAGGAAGTGATGGTGAGGCCGATGTTTGTATCAGAGGATGTTGCAAAGGTTTGAGTGGAACCTGTTTGGTACGAGCCTGGTACTCCAACCGCGGTGATGCCTCCTCCTGCACCAGCATCAGCACCACAGGTAAAGAGTCCTGTTGATGCATTCCACAGCAGCTTGTCTGATGAGCCTGAGCAGGTTGCAAGTCCTGCACCACGCAGTGCACCAGAGATGTAGAAGTTGGTGGTGGTTGCCTGTGTAGTGGTGGAGTTACCAGTGATCACCAGGTTGCCGTTGATTGTGGAGGAGGCACTTGAGAGGAAGCCACCCGTGAGTGTGGAGAGGCCTGTTACTCCGAGGGTTGAAGTAAGGCTGGCTGCACCAGTTGAAGTAAGCGTGCCTTGTACAAGTGCGTTGCCTGTTGTTGTTGCGCCACCACTGATGGTGAGGCCTCCCACTGCTGTGCCATTACCTATCGTTGAGGATGCGTTCACGATTACACCGATGGTGGTGGTTGGGGCAAGGTAGCCACCGGTGATTTCAAATGCTTGACCAAATGTAGTTCCACCGCTTGAGATTGGAGTTGTAGTAGAAATTACTTTTCCATTTGGATCAACTGCAAGATATGCACCTGCAGCAGTTGCGAGTCCAATGATATGGAGATTCGTTGTTGTTGCATTTGTTGTGGTTGCATTTATTGCAATAAAGTTTGTACTTGAGGCATTGGTTGCAAACAATCCAGAGAAGATGTTCTGCGCACTAAAGGTGTTTGCCGTGGTAGTAGAGAACGCAGTTGAGATGGTGATTGCTCCAGTTGCACCTGTTGTAAGCAACGGATAGGTTGCGGTGAGTGATGTTACCGCACCCGATGAGGTGAGGTAATCCGTGTTTGCAATTGCGGTCGAGACTACACCAGCCGTTGCTTTGAGCAAACCTGTAAGAGATCCTATCGAAAAGTTTGAAGCAAATAGGTTTGTTGAAGAAGCAGTTGTTGCAAAGAATGCAGTGGTGGTTGCAGCAGTGGTGGTGGAGTTACCAGTAATCACCAGGTTGCCATTGATTGTGGAGGATGCACTCGAGAGGAATCCTCCCGTGAGTGTGGAGAGACCGGTTACTCCGAGGGTTGAGGAGAGTGTTGCTGCGCCAGTAACAGCAAGGGTGCTCTGTGCAATAAGAGAGCCGGTAGTAGTTGCTCCCCCGTTAATAGTGAGGCCGGTGCTATTAGTACCTGCACCAATGGTTGAAGAGGCAGTAACCAAAATACCCATAGTGGTTGTGGTTGGTGAGAGCGTATTTGTTCCACTTACTTCCCATGATTTACCAAAGAGCGCAGAAGTCTGAGCGTAAGAATTAGTGTCGATTGAAAGCGTACCGTTGCTTCCTGAAGTTTTAACGAAGCCGTTACCAGTGAGATTTGAAAGTGCTGAAATATTTTGAGTTGTGTTTACGTTGAGCGCGGTACCGTCATAAGAGAGTCCGGTGCCTGCTGTGGTGGTTGCACCTTTGTATACTTTTCCATTTACGTCCACTGCGAGTGCACCGCTTGAAAGTGAAGTGAAGTAGAGAGATGTAGTGGTTGCGTTTGTTGTTGATGCATTGGTTGCAAAGAGTAGTGCAAAGGTATTCTGCGCACTAAAGGTGTTTGCAGTTGTTGTTGTGAACGCAGTAGAAATTGTTACTGCTCCCGTAGCTCCAGTTGTTTGCAACGGATAGGTTGCGGTGAGTGATGTTACTGCACCCGATGAGGTGAGGTAATCCGTACCAGCAACTGCAGTAGATACTGTTCCGTTCGTCGCCTTCAAGAGTCCTGTGAGAGAAGCGAGAGTGAAGTTTGAAGTTGAGAGATTTGTTGATGAGGCAGTAGTTGCAAAGAAACTCGTTGTGGTTGCGTTTGTTGCTGTTGCGTTGCCCGTAATTACCAAGTTGCCGTTGATCGTACTTGATGCACTTGAAATAAATCCTGCAGTGAGCGTTGAAAGACCAGTTACAGTCGACGCTCCGCTAACCGCGAGTATTCCCTGAATTATTGAATTACCTGTCGTGGTCGCTCCCCCGCTTATCGTGAGGCCTGACGCTTGTGTGCCCGCCCCAATTGTTGATGATGCTGCAACGATAACGCCAATTGTTGAAGTCGGCGAAAGATAGCCGCCCGTTACTTCCCAACTTTTTCCAAAAATTTGTCCCGGCGTTGCGTAATCAGTACCAGCGACTGCCGCAACTACCGTGCCCGATGTGTTTGTTTTAAGCAATGAGGAAAGGAGTCCTGAAATGGTGAGATTAGTGGTTGATGCGTTTGTTGTAGAAAGGTTTGTTGAAGTGGCATTCGTAGTGGTCGCATTTGTCGCAAGAAAATTTGTTGAAGATGCATTAGTTGCAAATAGACTAGAGAAAATATTTTGAGCACTGAAGGTATTTGCAGTGGTGGTAGAGAAGGCGGTTGAAAGTGTGACTGCGCCAGTCGCTCCCGATGCAATCAACGGGTATGTGGCAGCAAGTGATGTAACTGCACTCGATGAGGTGAGGTAGGTGCTGGTATCAATCGAGAGAGTTCCATCCGAACCAGAAGTCTTAACAAATCCGTTGCCCGTAAGGTTGGAGAGCTTAGTGATATTTTGTGTGGTATTTACGTTGAACGCACCCCCCGAGTACGAAAGTCCGGTGCCCGCTGTTGTCGTCGCGACCCATGTTGGGATTCCAGAAACAAGCGTGAGCACCTGGCCATTAGTACCTGCCGTCGTAGTAGCAAAGGATCCTGATCCATTGCCCAAAAGAATCGTGTTTGCTTGAATGCTGCTCCATCCAGAACCGCCATTTGGCGCAGTCAAAATACCCGTAATATCGCTTACAAGATTAACGAGGCCCGTTGAAACTGAACCCGCGGTGGCCTTAAGGATTCCGCTTAATGATCCAAGGGTGAAATTGTTAGAAACAATAAGATTGGAAGTTGATGCAGTGCCAGAGACAGTGAGTGCCGTAGTAGAGGCATACGGGAACGTAGAAGCTTGGCTTGTTGTTGCAGTGAAATAAGAACCGACCACTTCGCCAATTACCGAGAGTGCGGCGTAGGGCGATGTAGTTCCAATGCCAAGTCTGCCGTTGATGTAGGTGTTTCCAATGACTTCGAGCTTTGCGAGCGACGTAGTTGCAGTGCTACCAATCAGCACTTGGTTAGTAGTTGACGAAGTGCGAACTCCTGAGCCGTTAAAGAATGTCCAGTTAACTTCAGTTCCTGTTCCGCCAACATCGGTGCCACACACAAGATTTCCATTTGAGTCTGTGTCAATCGAATCGCACGAAACTAGATTCGCGACGCGCGCACCACCAGTGGCATACAAACTTGCAAGCTGCAGTGCACCTGCAAAAGTTGATGTTGCTGTGCCGCCGACATACAACATGCCGGTCGTTGTAGCGCCACCAGAAATTGTAAGTCCAGTTGTCTGTGTTCCACCTCCGATTGTTGAAGATGCATTTGCAAAAAGTCCGCCCAAATTATTTACACTAAACAACGAAGTTCCACTTGAAGAAGTGATGTCGAAAAGATTTGCGACTTGTGAGAGTGCCGCTTTCAGAGACAGTGCGACTGCGGAAGTTGAAGTAGCTTCAATCGAAACGACTGCGTTTGCAAATGGCGTTGTTGTTCCAAATGACGACTGCCCTATTCCAGACACTGCACCTGAGAGTTGTGCAAAACTTGATGAAGTAATTCTTTGTCGCGGAGAGAGTGTTTCGAACGATGTGTTGTTGGAAGAAACTTCAATCTGCAAATACACATCCTTTGCAGTATTGAAATTGTAATCAAGTGTGTCTGGATATCCCGCAGAAGTGTCTCCAATGTTTACGTTAAATACTCCCTCGCGAACTGATGTTGAAAATGATGATGGAGAAGAAAGCGGCCAAACCTTACTGCCTGATCCAACAACCACATTGTCCCAGATAGAAAATTTAAAGTAATACGTTGTACCTGAACCACCTAAGAGGTTACCTGAAGAATCAGTTAAGCGACCTTGGTATCCAATGATGCTAGGCACACCTGACGCTGCATATACTTGAACCAAAGGCATCGAATACAGGAGTATACCCAGCAATAAAAAGAGCGACATCATGTGTCGCCTAGTGAACTGGTATGAGTTGTTACGGGATGTAGCCATCGCTAGTAAAGCTCGATTAGAATTTTACCAGGAAAGTATTGCTGTCTATGGGTTTTTTAATAATTGGGCACAAAATTTAATGCATTTTTAGAAGGATAAACTTAATAAAAATCTTCAAACTGAGTTGTACAAATAATAGAAACTATCGCCATTTACTAAAATCATATACATTAAATTTTAAAAAATGCTTAAGAAATTTCCCTCGCTCTACCGAGATCGATTTATATTTTTGGGAATATCTGCTAGCCGAGATACCTTATATATCAACGTATTTTTGTTTAAACTTAAAAAAGGCTCTTTTTAGTGAGTGCATAGCAATGAAGCAATTAACACAATAATTCAGACTTATGGTGCAGAAACAGGTAAAAACTTATCCACAAAACGTAAATATAGGTTTGTACGATTTTGCACTAAAAAGCCTCAGTTCCCTTATTGGAGACTGAGGCTTTCTTAAACCCTGAAAATATTAACTATCGCTTGGAGCGAGCGCGATCAATCTCAGTGAGCGCTTGTTTGCGTAGTCGAACTGATAATGGAGTGACTTCGAGGTATTCATCTTCTGCCATAATTTCCAGTCCTCGCTCAATTGAAAGTTTGAATGCAGGAAATAGAGTGAGTGCTTCGTCGGTTCCAGATGATCGAACATTACTCAACTGTTTTCCCTTTGTTGGGTTAACACTCATCTCATCTCCTTTCGCAGTGTTTCCAATGACCATTCCTTCGTACACTTCAACAGCGGGTGTGATGTATAGCACGCCGCGATCCTGCAAATTCCAAAGTGAGAATCCAAGCGCTTTTCCGGAGGCCATTGAAATCATCGAGCCAACAATTCGTTTTCTAATCTCACCGGCATAGGATCTAAAACCGACAAAGCGCGACGACATTATTCCTTCGCCTTTTGTATCAACGACGAATTGGTTTCGATATCCCAAGAGTCCACGAGTTGGTCCTTCAAATAAAAGTCGCACTGTGTCATGTACTTTCATGTCGGTCATAACAAAGCCGCGCATACCAAGTTTCTCAATAATCATCCCTTGAAATTCTGACGGCGTATCAATGACCACTTCTTCAAACGGTTCGCTTTTAACGCCATCAATTTCTTTAATGATGACTTGCGGCTGCGAGACCTGCATTTCATATCCTTCGCGGCGCATGTTCTCCAAAAGAATTGCGATATGCAATTCCCCGCGTCCATATACTTTGAATGTGTCGCCAGAATCAAAATCAACTCGAAGTCCAACATTGATCTCCAGTTCCCTCTGCAGTCGCTCACGTAGTTGTCTGCTCGTAACAAATTTTCCTTCGCGACCTGCAAACGGAGAATTGTTCACTAAAAAATTAAGTGCGATAGTTGGTTCATCAACAGCAATACCTGGCAGCGCTTCAGTCGCTTGATCACTCACTACTGTTTCCCCGATATCAATATCAGAGAGTCCTGCGATCAGCACAATATCTCCAGCGCCTGCAGATTCAACTTCTGTTTTCTCAACTCCGGTAAACGTAAATACTTTAGTGATCTTTCCTGTTCGGGTTGTGCCATCACTTTTTTTTATAAACACAGGCATATTTGGTCGCACTGAACCTTCGTAGATGCGTCCGATTGCCAGGCGTCCCATAAAGTTATCGTAGCCCAGATTAAATGACTGCAATCTGAGTGGAGCATCGGAGGATGCATTTGAAGCGACAGGAACGAACTCGAGAACAGTATCAAGCAGTGGTGTGAGATCTGCAGAGTCGTCCTCAAGCTTCTTCTTTGCAATGCCGGCACGACCATTGGCATACACCACTGGAAAATTAGATTGATCATCATTTGCTCCAAGCTCAAGAAACAGCTCCAATACCTGCTCTTCTGCTCGTGCAGGGTCAGCTGCAGGCTTATCGATCTTGTTAATAACGACTATTGGCCGAAGTCCCAATTCAAGTGACTTCTTCAATACAAAGCGCGTCTGAGGCATTGGACCCTCTTGCGCGTCCACTACAAGCAATACAGAGTCGATGGAGCGGAGTACGCGTTCGACCTCGGAGCCGAAATCTGCATGGCCTGGGGTATCCACAATATTTATTTTGGTGCCCTTGTACATTACTGAGGTATTTTTGGCATAAATAGTGATTCCACGCTCCTGTTCGAGCTTGTTTGAATCCATTGAAACACCATCTACAGTCGCACCTGTCTGGCGCATCAAAGCGTCAGTAAGCGTGGTCTTACCGTGGTCAACGTGAGCAATAATTGCGATATTTCTTATATCCATAGTGATTTAGTGGCGACGTGCCTGCGGGCACATAATTAACGAAAAAAGGCCCGGGGGCCGTTATAGAGAGATTGTGTCAGAAAAAAGAGATAAGTCAACCCCTCCTCCTCGCTTAAAACTTCACAGTAAGCTCCTTTCCTTTCTGTACGTTATTCCACTTCTTCAACAGATATCAAAACTCGACCAACACCTTACCCATAAACTCCTCTGTCACATAGGGTGGGGGAACATCGCCCATATGAGTTGTTATGCTTGTGCTTATAGCAGGGTTGCCACCACCGCTTGCAACTGTTTCTGTTACTTCAAGAGGAGTGGTTGGAGAGACACTAGTATATAGATAGAGGAGAATTTAATCGTGAGCGTCCTCATTTCCCCTCCTGCCCCCCCCTTTTTATGAGGGTAGGAGAAGAATTCCGCCCAAAAATCTAGTATATAATTCTTTATATACGAAATTCAGTACTTTCCCTGAGCGAGGTTTCAAAAATGGGGATATTATAAATAGTATACAAAGTATGATAATTGAACAACGACAATGGACAGAGGTAGGGGGGTGGGCACAGCATAAAGCGGTAGATTTCCCCGAACCGCCACAGATAGTGTTTGTGTTTGGAGCATCAGCACTCTTGAGAGATAAGAAGTACTTCGATGAAATTAAAGGCATGTACCCGCACTCTCATGTGCTCACCTGTACTACTGCGGGAGAAATTTTCAATAACAGCGTCTTTGACGGAACGCTCTCTCTTGCTGCAGTGCTGTTTGAAAAGACCACGCTCAATTTCGCAGAGACCGACGTTGCGAGCAGCTCTACTAGTTACGATGCTGGCAAAAAGATTGCTGAAGGATTGCCGAAAGAAGGTTTGGTACACGTGATGATTTTTTCCGACGGCCTCAAGGCCAACGGCACGAGTTTAGTGAGCGGTCTCACGGAAGGGTTGCCGAAGACTGTTTCAGTAACCGGCGGGCTCGTGGGAGATGGGAGTGACTTCAAAGAAACCCTGCTTGGCTTCGACACTGCTCCTCAATCTGGAAAGGTCGCTGCAATCGGCTTTTATGGGGAGCAACTCAAAATTAGCTATGGATCTTTAGGTGGCTGGGACTCTTTCGGGCCGGAGCGTTTGATTACAAAGTCAAAAGAGAATGTGTTGTTTGAGATTGATGGCAAGCCGGCTCTTCAGCTGTACAAAGAGTATCTTGGAGAACAAGCGAACGACTTGCCAGGTGCTGGGCTATTGTTTCCAATGAGTTTACGCCTCAAGAATCCAAGCGGAGAAGAAGTAGAGGTGGTGAGGACGCTTCTTGGAGTGGATGAAAATACACAGAGCGTGACTTTTGCTGGCGATATGCCGGAAGGTGTCTATGCGAAGCTCATGAAAGCGAATTTCGACCGATTAATTGATGGCGCTGGCGCCGCCGCGAGCATGAGCATAGAGCACCTGGGTGCCTCTAAGCCCGAACTCGCAATCTTGATTAGTTGTATAGGAAGAAAATTGGTTTTGAAGGAACGGATTGAGGAGGAGATTGAAGCAGTGCGCTCAGTGGTAGGAGAGCAAGCAGCCATCACCGGCTTTTATTCGTATGGGGAGATTTGCCCGACTGCTCCGACCGAAAAGCAATGCCAGCTCCACAATCAAACAATGACGATTACAACATTTCGAGAGGTGTAGTGTAGGAATGTTTGTACGCACCAAACAGCACCCAAAAAATCAAGTTCGAGTTGAACCGATTATTATGAATACCCCCCACAAAGTTCTTGTTCGCCAGATCAAGAAATTCCTCGGGGCGAGTATCGTTATCTCTCCCGAATGGGAGAAGCTGCTCGAAGCGATAAGCACTACGTATTTCAATTTCGATGCAGATCGCACCCTTACCGAACGTTCAATGGACTTGAGTTCCAAAGAGCTCATTGAGATTAATAGGGGCATTGAAGAGAAGGTAAAAACCCGTACAAAAGAATTTCAGCAAGAACACGCCCGCCTTCTTGCTTCAGTAAGCAGTTTTCCGCTCGGTCTGCTTTTGTTCGACCCTGATAACACTATTATTTTACGTAATGAAAACGTAGCTTCCATCCTAGAGATCGCCACACCGTACTATACCGCGACGGATATTGTGCTTCGGTTTCCAAAAGAAACAGATATAACAGAAAATTGCCGCCTTTGCGTTACTGAAAAAAGGTCAATCGAGCTTAAAGACATTTCAATAGGCAAAAAATTTGTGCGCGTACTGATCTCTCCGATCTTTCTTAACATGCATACGAAGGAAGATGTCCTCGGGTACACGTTTCTAATCGAAGATGTTACCGAGCAAAAAATTCTTGAGCGATCCAAAGAAGAATTCTTTTCCATTGCCTCACATGAGTTGCGCACACCACTCACCGTTATTCGAGGAAACGCATCCATACTTCAGCATTTTTATATGGATAAAATTGCTGATGCAGAGGTGCGCGAAATGATTGGCGATATGCTCACCTCGAGCGAACGCCTTATAAGAATGGTGAATGACTTTTTAGATATGTCGCGTCTTGAGCAGAAGAGTTCCAACATCATTGCAGAGGCTTTTGATCTCACGCAAATTATTTCAGAGGCCGCAAAGGAATTACAGGAATTGGCCGCCAAAAAGAATCTCGAATTACGATTTGATGTCCCCAAAGAGGCGCTCCCTACAGTCATGGCCGACAAAGATCATGTCATGCAAGTATTGATTAATCTCATTGCGAACGCCATAAACTATACTCACGAAGGAAGCATCGTCATTTCAGTAAAAAGTTTCAGCACGTTTTTGAAGGTTTTAATTACAGACACTGGTACTGGTATTTCACCCCAAAATCAAGCACTACTTTTCCGAAAGTTTCAGCAAGCAGGCAACAGCAGGCTTGTGCGCGATGTTACAGGCACGGGCCTGGGGCTCTATATTTCCAAGTTAATCATTGAAGAAATGGGAGGAGTTATTGCTTTGGAAGAAAGTATTGTCGGCAAGGGGAGCACGTTTAGCTTTACGTTGCCCCTTGCCGTACAATCGCCTACAATATAGAAAATTCTATGCATACTGTTTTCATTGTGGAGGACAACAAAGATCTCAGCCGTATGTATGAGAGAGCGTTTCGTTTGAATAATTTTGAGGTCGAGGTTGCTTTTGATGGAGCGGTAGCACTTGAAAGGCTACAAACAATGAAAGGAAAGCCCTCCGTCATTCTGCTGGACATCATTATGCCAAACATGAGCGGTATCGACGTACTGCGTGCTATTAAACAAGATGATACATTGAAGCACATTCCTGTAGCTATCCTTACCAATTCTTTAAAAAAGGAAAATACAGAGCTCTTTTTGTCGCTTGGCGCGAGCGCGTATATAATTAAGCTCGAAAACGACGCAAAAGACGTGGTGGACAGAATAGCCAAGCTTCTTACCAAAGCAGAATAATCATATGGACACAAAACAAAAATTAATATATTTAGTTGAAGACGATCCCTTGATATCGCGGGTATACGAGCGGCTATTCAAATTGAGCGGATTTGATTTAGAAGTTGTCGCCGATGGAGAGTTGGCGATAGAAAACCTAAAAACCATTACTCGCAAACCCGATGTATTTATTCTAGATATCATGATGCCGAAAGTGAGCGGTCTTGACGTATTGGTATTCATCAAACAGAACAGCGATCTAAAAGATATACCCGTGATTATGTTTACGAATCTTTTCAGCAAAGATGAGGTCACTCAAGCTACAAAAATGGGGGCGGCACTGTATCTTGTCAAAAGCGAAAATAACCCAACAGAAGTTGTAGAGAAGATAAGTAAGTTTCTAAAGTAACGAGCGTAAGTACTTAGTAATTGGGCTCAAGCACCGATTTTTCAAGTAGTGGTGGAAATGGTACATTTTGTCACCTGAGGTACGGATAGTGGTCAGAGTATCTTTTTTTTCTTTAGTATTAATCTAATTTCGATAATTTCTGGGAAATGATGCAAGAGGTCGAGCAATATAATCGTAAGCGTTCCCACTTCCTCTCCCCCACTTCCTCTGCATGCTCTTTGAGTCTAAATAGTCTGCTTTGACTTTTGATACATCTGCCCGAACACAAAACAAGCCATGATAGACATGGCTTGTTTTGTAAAAAATAATTTTCGTGAGCAAACTAGCGCGAACCTTTTTTTGCTTTTGTGGTCTTTGTTGCCTTTGCAGTCTTTACACTCTTCTTAACCGACCTTCGAGAAGGTGCTGATCCTTTAACAGACGCTCGCACTGTAGATTGAATTGCCTGAAGCTCTTGTTTGATTGCAGTGTAGTTTCTCTTCAATTCAGAAGCGGCGCGCATCACATCCATTGGATTGACTGATTTAACCTGATTGTATGCAACGGCTGCGGTATCAACAATCCGTCCAAGCGTCTTTGCATCAAGCTTTTTTACCTTTTTTGCTTGGGTAACTACTTCCTTCTTCATTTGATCTGCCCACTTCGCTGCTACCTTTCGGTGCTTCGGTGCATTTTTGCTTGCGTAAAAATAGTATCCTGCTCCGGCAGCTGCAGCTGCCGCTGCAATAGCACCCACTGTTGTTCCAACTCCAATTCCTGACTTAGCATTCTTTGAGGCCATAATGAATCTGGTTAATTAAAAAATAATAAACACTCCGAGAGTATACTACACCTCGTCACTCTCTCGCTTATGAGGACGTTTCGCCCGGGCTTTCATTACCCCAAACAAGCTCCCCAGTTGGCGAAGCTTAAAGCCCTCCCGCATTACCGTCATGCGCACCTGGGCTATATCTCCTTTAATGAGATTGGCTTCATCTGAGACCTGCTCTGTTATGCGCTCTACGTGCTTGAGAATTCGATACACGCGATAGAACAGCAGTCCGAGCCCAACACTTATTGCTATGATAGCCAGCGTTGTAATCACAAAAAATACGTCCATTTTCACAAAATTATCCATATGCTAACTCTACTACTCTTATAAGAAGATTGCACTTACTGCACTAACGGTTTTTAAGCAATTCAGCAAAATGCTTCTGTACTTTTTCTAGTTTAGGATTTATGACAATCTCGCAGTATCGATTGCCAGGATTATTGGCATAGTAATCCTTATGATAGTCCTCTGCCTCGTAGAATTTTGTAAATGGCTCTATGGTAGTAACAACCTTGGCCCCAACACTATGTGAATTGTTAATGTCTGAAATAAAGCTTTCCGCCTCCGTTCTCTGAGCGTCTGACATAGGGAATATCACCGAGCGATATTGTGTGCCTACATCATTCCCTTGGCGATTGAACGTTGTTGGATCGTGTGAGCCAAAAAATACCGTGAGTAAATCATGGTACGAAATAATCTTTGGGTCATACACTACCTGTATTATTTCCGCGTGCCCCGTGTCTCCATTGCAAACTTGCGTATAGGTTGGCTTTTCAGTATGCCCTCCTGCATACCCAGGGGTAAGCGACACAACTCCTTTGAGCATTTTAAATACTGCCTCTGTACACCAAAAACATCCTCCTCCAAAAAGCGCTTGTTCGGTCATATAGTTATCCAAATATACATGTACATGCTTCTAGTGAATATTACTTACAATGCAGAGTTTGTATTTTAGTTTTCAATTTCTAAAGATTAAAATCGCTATAGACCCGAACTGCGATTTTTGTAAGTACCATCGCAACAAGTGCAATGACAATCCATGGATCAACAGCTTGTGCCCAAGTCTCGAAGATGAGTGCAACAATTAGAAAACCAGCACCAACCAAAAACGCTGTTCGGCCAGCATGCATTCGGTGCATTATCTGCTTTTCGTCCCCTACTTCCTCTCGCATTATAAAACTTGTCAAAAGCCCGAAGGAAATGAGCGCAAAGGCAGCAAGAACCATTTCTATTATGTTTGGTAATAACCATCCAAATGGATTAAGCATAAAAACGGCGATTGAAATGAGGATGAGAGTACAGATGATTTGCCCAGCGATGTTAGTTTTCATCATGTAGGTAATAATACGCTCTGCCATTTTGTAAAGATAGTACGTGCTTGTACGTGGTAATTCCAACAGACGTTACATGCTTTTTTCAAAAATACAGGTATACTTGGGACTTACTCAGATAATATTGCATATGGACGACCAAACACGTACGGATGCTCCAGAGACTCCAGCAGAAATGCCTGTCACTGAGACTCCAGAGGAAGTTACAAACCCAGAGGCGCCTGAGCAGGCATCTCCAGAAGTAACTGCATAAAATAGCCCCCATGGGGGCTATTTTATATTCCGCCCCCAATCTCGTTTAGGGTAGAAGTATACGAGGTAATAAACGCAGGAGCGGCGAACATAAAAATTAAGAGCGGGAGCACAAAAAGTGCCAGTGAGATAATAAGGGTCCACAGAAAATATTTTCGTGTTTTCTCCGCTGATGCATGAACTGCGTCAATTTTTTTAGAGAGAATGTCGAGCTCTGCTTTCAGTTCCGGATCCATAGTTATATACCTGCAAAATGGATAATCACGTATATGACTGCCATCCCAAAAATCGTACTAAGCGTGGTCCATTTAACTGGATGAGCATGATGGCTCTCTGGTAATAGATCGGAGGCCCCGATTTACAGGAAGAATCCGCAAAATAATGCGAGCAGCAAGCCAAGTGTCTGAGCATCTATAAAAATAGCGAACGCTGCAATAATACCGATTACGGGAGCGATTGCATCTATCACAAGCCAGCGCATTGCCAATTTTCTTGAGCCTCCATTGCGGACAATCATTGAAACAGTGTTGATGCCATCGGAAAAATCGTGCGCAAGCACTGCAACTGCCAGCACTAAGCCCACTGCAGGTGAGACCTAAAACGCAAGACCAACTCCCATCCCGTCCAAAAAGCTGTGTATAGAAAGGCTGCCTGCGCCAAATGCTCCTTTATGAGGACGCGAGTGCGCATCATCATGGCCGTGCAAAAGAATGAATCGATCCAAGATAAGGTAGGTACCAAATCCAATCGCCATAATCGATGTGATCAGCGTTGGACTATAAAAACCGCTTGTGAGCTGAATTGCTTCTGGTAAGAGATCGAAGAATGCAACGCCAAGAATGGCTCCTGCACTAAATCCCAAAATGAGATGAAGATTGTCCCGAAGTTTAGTGCAAATAGCCCGCCCATAAGCGTTGAGAGGAATGTCGCGATCGCAATGAGTATCAACATAATGAGTCGAAGTAAGTGGTCTTCATTCTATGATAAACCTCCCAAAATACAATATAGTTAGAATCCTAACTTTACCTTAACCAGATACATGACTTTGCAGAAAAACATCTAGGCTTCAATGCGATACTACAGAAAAAATACTTCTAAACTGTATCTCTACTTAGAAACTCGAGAACCAAGGGCCAAGCCAGTTGTGCTCCCCGCTTTGAATACGAAGCTCGGGCGTCACAGAAAAATCCGTGATCAGCAAATGAAACGTCAACGTTTACAAAATCTTTAGAAGCAATGCTTAGCGCATTTGCAACTTCCTCTCTGGCGGTAGCCGGAATGTGTGCATCCCTCCCTCCCCAAAAGAAGAGCATTTGTCCATGCAGTTTTGACGCCAGTGGCAACAGCGAAGGCGCAATACCTCCTCCATAAAATGAGATCGCAGAAGTTAGCGGAAGTTCAGTGTTTGCGAGATACGCGGTGCGTCCCCCCATACAAAAACCGATTGCAGATATATTATCCTCAGATACAAGTCCTGATGCCTGCAGCCACTCGTATGCCGCTGTAGCGTCTGCGAGCAATCCTTCATCGGTGAGGGCACCCATATTTTTTGAGACTCCTATCTTCTCCACATAGTCAGCTTCAAAGCCAGGCGCGGTGCGATGGAATAATTCAGGCGCAATTGCAACGAAACCCTCACGCGCGAATCTATCTGTGATATCGCGAATGTGCGCATTTACTCCAAACGCTTCTTGAAAAACAATGAGGCCGGGGAAAATGCCATGTGCTTCAGGACGCGCAATATATGCACTCATAGTGGTTCCATCAGACACATC
>Ga0163144_10017763_pt1 | contig 14459 bp, 10 predicted proteins | sample OliLak19BULKMAT1_FD_123175 | JGI IMG/M metagenome (GOLD analysis project Ga0163144, IMG submission 123175) | Freshwater microbial mat bacterial communities from Lake Vanda, McMurdo Dry Valleys, Antarctica - Oligotrophic Lake LV.19.BULKMAT1 | ecosystem: Environmental > Aquatic > Freshwater >... | reverse complement strand
CTGCTGGCGTCCCAGTCCCAAGCGGATCATGTTCTCGTTTTCCAGCTCGAACACCAAGTTGGCGCTGGGCAGGAAATCACGATAGTCGGAGCCACCTACGAACGGCACCGCATTCGCGGCATTTCCCTGGATGACCGAGAAACCGTCCGAGCTTTGGTCGGTGTCGAGCATTTGGAAGCCAATATTGCCGCGCACCGGAACCGAGCCAAGATCGGTACTGATATTGAGCTGGGCATACAGCGTCGTGACCTGTTCGTCGACCGTCCACTGCTTATTGACGATGTCGGAATTGATGTTATTGCGCAGGGTGTAATAGCGATTCAGTACGCCGTTCACGTCATAGCTGATGATGCCAGGGATGCCGGTGTGGCTCAGGTCCACCGGGCTGATCAGGAATTCGCTGGCAACCGCAACCGGGGCGCGATTGTTGAGCAGATCAACAAACGCCTCCGGTACCTGACGCTGCTTCTCGCGATCGGAGTAATTGAAGCCGAATTCGAGGCTGCTGAACATGCCGTCGCTGAAGTTGCGCTCGAAATCAAGCCTGACAGAGCGCAGGGAATCGTCGATCTGTGGCGTCTTGATGTAGCCGTCTTGGCCCCAGCCGCCCGGATCGGTCAGCACCAGTTGGCTCGGATCACGATAGTCACGGCTGAAAGTCAGCGTAGGTGGTCCTACAGGATCAAGTCGGAAATCCACGTTATCAAGCGCGCCGCGCGTGCCGGCATAGGTTTCCAAGATGCTCTCGGAACGATCCGCACGTGAATAGCTCACGTCCAGCGCGGCGGTCCAAAGGTCACTGAGCGTCCACTGGTTGTTCCAGCCGAGCGCGAACAGCTTGTCGTCACCTTCGTTCAAATCGTTGCGCAACACCGGGCGAACACCGGTGAAACGTCCGGCGGTGACCACGCCGTCCTGAATCGTCGGATTGCTGAGCACCGCGCCAGACCATCCAAGGCCGGTTTCCAGGAAACGCGTGGTTTCGGTCTTGTCAAACTTGGAGTAGTAAAGATCAACCGTGGTGGCGTAGCTATCGCTTGCGTTGAACTCAAGCACGCCCATCAAACCCTGGCGCACGTTCGAGGTCGAAGAGGCCTGAGCCTTGCCGCCGCCCAAAGTGCGGCTTCCCTGCGCAGGGGAAATGTCGGTCGGATAGCCCCAAGCCTCCCAACGTTCGGCCTGTCCCGGCGAATCCAAGCGTGCATAGCCCAAGGCAATACCCAGCCGATCGTCCATGAACTGGTTGACGTAGAAAGCGCTGACGCGGCTGCCGAAATCATCGGAATCCGAGTTCAGCTTGCCGAGCGAATTCTTCTCTGCGCGCACATTGACCGAGGCCGCGCTTTCACCAAATTGCAGCGGACGCACGGTGCGCAGATCGATAGTGCCGGATAGACCTTGTCCGACCACGCCAGCGTCGGCAGTTTTGTACACCGCAACCTGATTGATCAGCTCGGAGGGAAATTGATCAAACTCGACGGTGCGGTTGTCACCCACACTGACCTGTTCACGACCGTTCAATAGCGTGGTGCCGTAGTCACCCGAAAGGCCACGAATACTAATTGTGGATGAGCGTCCGGCAACGCGCTGCGCGGCCAGCCCGGGCAAACGGGCAATCGAATCAGCGATGGAGATATCCGGCAGTTTGCCCAGATCTTCCGCCGAAATCGCTTCAACAATGCCATCCGCCTCTTGCTTGACGCCAATGGCGCTTTCGATGCCGCGACGAATGCCACTGACGGTAACTTCATCCAGTTCCCGAGCATCCTTTGCTTCGGCTGAATCATCTTCCTCGCTCTGCGCGTTGTCCTGTGCGCGCAGACTAGCTGCGAACATCAAGGTGGCTGACGCGAGCGCAACGCTCAACAATTTGCGCTTCAGTTCCAGCATCTTCCCCTCCAAACTTAACCCCGAAATGTAGATCCGGTGGATGGCACTTAGGCTCGATCGCACCGGGATTCATCCGCAGCCAAGATGGCCGGACGGACAACCGGCATCGTAGCTTCGAGCGCTCGGGATGAAACTGTGGTGCATACGTATTCATCCACAGATGGCGCAAACACTCGCAAAAATGCATACGTATCCATGCTTTGGGAGAGCATTGTGAAGACCCGCCACGCCCTCTGCGCCGCCTCCACGCTGGCACTGCTGCTGGTAAGCCTTGCGGCCAGCGCCGACTCGCAAAGGCCGGATTTCGTGCGACCGATGGCGTCCAAAGATTGGCGCGACCAAGTCATCTACTTCCTGATGATTGATCGCTTTGACGACGGCGACGCCGGCAACAACGATCAGGGCGCGCAGGAGTATTCGCCAAGCGCGCCGGAAAAGTTCAGCGGCGGCGATCTGGCAGGCATTGAGCGACGCATCGACTACCTCAAGGGTCTGGGCGCCACCGCGCTTTGGATCACGCCGCCGGTGGCCAATCAGTGGTGGGACGCGCGCGTCCGCTACGGCGGCTATCACGGCTATTGGGCGCAGAACTTCAAGCAGGTCGATGCCCATTTCGGCGATCTTGCGCGATACCGCGCGCTTGCCGCAGCCCTGCATCAAGCGGACATGCTGCTGATTCAGGACATCGTTGTGAACCACACCGGAAACTACTTTGGCTACCACGCCAGCTGGGATTCGCAGCAGCCGGCCAAAGGCTTCCAGCGCTATCGGTCCGAAGGCCGACGGGCGCCCTCACAAGCGCCTTTTGATCAAAACCGCGCCGACCGGGCCGCCGACCGCGCCGCTGCCATCTATCACTGGACGCCGGACATTGCCGACTACAGCGACAGCAATCAGCTCCTGAACTTTCAGCTGGCAGGGCTTGACGATCTCAATACCGACAATGCGACGGTGCGCAGCGCTTTGCGCGACAGCTACGGTTTCTGGATCAAGGAAGTCGGCGTCGACGCCTTCCGCGTCGACACGGCCTTTTATGTGGCACCGGAATACTTCAGCGATTTTTTGTATTCAAGCGACGTCGATGCGCCAGGCATCAGCCGGGTCGCAAAGGCAACGGGGCGGGATCATTTTCACGTTTTCGGCGAGGGTTTCGCGCTTGATCGCGCCTTTGAAGAGAGCCAAGCGAAACGCATTGAGAGCTATGTGCGAACGCCTGACGGGCAGCCACTAATGCCGGCCATGCTGAATTTTCCTCTCTATGGCAGCCTGCTGGAGGTGTTCGCGCGCGGACGCCCAACCAAGGAGCTGAGCTATCGCATCGAAAGCATGATGCGGGTGCACGAATCGCCGCATTTGATGCCGACATTTATCGACAACCACGACGTCGATCGCTTTCTCGCCCAGGGCAATGCCGCCGGACTGCGTCAGGCCTTGCTGTCAATCTTCACCCTGCCCGGCATTCCGACGATCTATTACGGTACTGAGCAAGGCTTCATCAAGCGTCGCGGCGCCATGTTTGCGGGTGGCTATGGCAGCGGCGGCAAAGACCATTTCGATACCAATTCAGCGCTTTATCAGTATCTGCGCGCTCTGGCTGACTTGCGCAAGGAGCACGCGGTGCTGCGCCGCGGCGTGCCGAAGATCTGGCGCGACAGCGCTGGCGCAGGCCTGTTGGTTTACAGCATGCAGCCCGCTGGCGACAAAGCTGGCCAGGCGGCGCACAACACTGCTGGCGCGCCAGAACAAGTCGAGCTCCTGATCGTGCACAACAGCGCGGATGGGCCCATGTTGCTGGACGCACTGCAGCTTGCGCCGAGCTCCAAAAGCACGCGCGCGAACCGCGCCATCAATTCAGGCCTCGGGCTGCGCCAAATCTTCAGCTGCGATGATGCGCAAGCTGCCGTGACCATCGATCCAACTGGGGCTGCAAGCATGCTGGTGCCCGCGCACGCCTGTCTGGTTTTTGCCATTTCCCGAAACGCGAGCAAACCCGTTGGCGGCGCACTGAGCTGCCTTGCGCTGGACCCGGTTCGCATCGATTCGACGGCTGAGGCGATCGAAATTGCTGGCCGAATTCTTGCCCAAAGTTCCGTCCAAAATTCCGCCCAAAGTTCCGCCCAAAGTTCCGGCCAAGAACTCGGCCCCGCTTCCGAGCGAGCCACCAGCAGCGAGCCGCTGCTGATCGTGATTGATGACAAGATGGCAGCCGCGACCTCCGTCAAGCCAGACGCCGACGGGCGCTTCAACCTAAAGCTGCCGTTTGACGCCATTGTCGATGGCCGCAGCGCGCACCATGTGCTGGCGCTGGCTCCGGACAGCATGCAAACGTCTCCGCGGCAGAGCTTTCAGATCCAGCGAACTTGGCAGCTGTTGGCCGAACTTGAGGATCCCCTGGGCGACGATCGCGGGCCCAAAGGCCATTACGTGTATCCCAGTGACCCCGGCTGGGGCGCACGCCGTCAGCTGGATATCCAGGCGGTGAAGCTCGAGCACGCCGGCAAGGCTTTGCGCCTGACGCTGCGCATGAGGGATCTCAGCGATGGCTGGAGTCCGGCAAACGCTTTTGACCGGGTCGCCTTCAGCATTTTTCTGACACTCCCCGACGCGCGTCTCGGCCCCCGACCGGGCGCATCCGTGCTGCCCCAGCAGTTTGCCAGCATGCCAAATGGGCTGCGCTGGCAATATCGGCTGCGCGCGCATGGCTGGAGCAACGCGATCTTCGGGCACCAGAACGCCTCGGAAACCGCGGAGGGCGATGCTACGGGCTTGGCAAGCGAAATCGCGGTTGACCAGGAAAAGCGCGAGATTCACTTTGTGTTTCCGAACCAGCTTTTTCTGGACGTTCTCGATTGGACAGGGCTGTCGGTGTACGTGAATACCTGGGATTTCGATAGCGGCTACCGGGCTTTGGCGCCGATGCCGGCGAGCATGATTTTTGGTGGCGGAACGGAGACGGACCCGAAAATCATGGACGCCGCCCTGCTGGTGGTCCCGAAGCGGCGCTGATCTCATTCCAAACCCATTGGCCGCGCTCGACTAGTCACATTCAGTTGCAGAGCGCGCCGTGCGCGACCCTGCCACACGGCTACAATGCTGAATCTTCGATTGTTTACGAGTAAACCATGCAGGGATTATTTGTCATCGAACGCTCGGCTACGCTGAGCCACCTCGTGGTGCGTACGCTGGCCGCGGCAAACACGCAACCTGAGCGAGTGATCGCAAGCTTCAGTGAAGCGGAGCTGCTTCTGGATCAGCTGCTGGAATCGTCCAAGCCACCCAAGCTGATCATTCTTGGCGCACCGCAGCGCAGCGGCCCAGAGTTTCAGGGCATGCTCGATTACTTCCTCAGCGGACGCGGCGCCAACCTGCCGGTGGCGCTCATGGCGCATGAGCGCACCGCGCAGATCAACATCTGGCTGGAGGCGCGCCGTCACAGCGTGCTGGTGCTGTGGACCAATTTTGCCCGCCTGCCGGTTGCCCTGCAGCAGCTGAAGCCGGAATCCGAGCCAGGACGGATTTTGGCGCAGCTGGTCCGCAGCGGGCCGCTGCGCGTGCTCTTCGTGGATGATTCGCAGAGCGTCCGCTTCGCCTACAAGCAGCTCTTGAGCGACCAAGGGTTCGATGTCGAGACGGCCAGCACTCTTACCGAGGGCCACGCCCGGGCTCTGTCCGGCGGCTTCGATCTGATCATCGTGGATTACTACCTTCCGGACGGCAACGGCGATGAGTTGATCGCCAAACTCAAGGTGCACCCGCTGACCTCGCAAATTCCGATTGCGGTGATTACGGGAACCTACAAGGATCAGATCATCAAGAAATGCCTGGATGCCGGCGCGGTGGAATGCATGTTCAAGAACGAAGTGCTTGAGCTCAGCATGGCGCGCATTCGGGCGCTGGCGCGCAGCGTGGAGAATCAAAAGAGCATTGATGCCGAACGCCAGCGTCTGGGCGGCATCCTCGAAAGCGTCGGCGACGGCGTGTATGGCGTTGACGACAACGGCAGCATCACGGTGCTCAATCCGGCCGCCATCCAATTGCTTGGCTATCTGGCGGCAGATGAGCTGCTTGGACGCAAGGCGCACGCCACCTTCCATTTCGCCGATGAAAGCGGTGAACCACAGCAGGAAGCACAATCAGAAATCGCCAAATCCTATGCCGGCGGACAGCCCTTGCGTGGCTTTGAAACCGTGTTCTGGTGCAAAAACGGCAACGCGCTGCCGGTTGAATGCAGCGTGGTGCCGCTTGCGATCAACGGCCGCCGCCAAGGTTCGGTGGTGGTGTTCCGCGATATCTCAGAGCGCAAGAGCGCCGATCGCCTGCGCTGGGAGCTCAATCACGACGCGCTCACCGGGGTATCGAATCGACGTCATTTCATGCAAGGGCTGCTCGCCGAAATCGAGCGTCGTCGCGCACAGGGCGGCTATGCGGCCATGCTGTATCTGGATGTCGATCGCTATGGCTTGATCGAAGAACAGCTGGGCGATGCGCATGCCCAACGCGTGCTTACCGAGCTCTCACAGCGGTTTGCCAAGCGCCTGCGCGAGAACGACGTGCTGGCACGCCTAGAAGAAGATCATTTTGCGCTCGCGCTGTCCGGCGTCCAGCTGGAGAACCTGTTCACAATTGCCGACGGATTCCGCGAGCTGGCACACGAGATTGAGGTCGAGATCAATCAGCGCAAGCAGCGCGTTGCACTGAGTGTGGGCGTAGCGGTGATCAGCAAGGACACGCCCAGTGCCGAATACGTGATCGAGCACGCGCGCCTTGCGGCGCAGCAGGCCAAGCGCCGGGGCGGCGACCAAACCCAGATCTACGTCAGCGAGCTCGACGGACGCGTGGCGCGCGAGTTGGATGCCGGGTGGATGTCGCGCCTGAAGGACGCGCTGGAAGAAAATCGCTTCATGCTGCTCGCGCAACCCGTGGTTGCACTGGCCGGTATTCCGAACGAGCACGCGCTGCACAGCATCCAAGGCTGGCGACTAAACCATGTGCGGCCGCAGCACATCTTTGAAATCACCTCCCGGCTGGTCAATCGCGATGGTCAATGGGTGATGCCGAAGGTGTTTGTGCCGCTTGCTGAACGCGTCGGCCTGATGCCCAGAATCGATCTTTGGATCATCGATTGCGCGCTACAGATGCTGGCCAAAGCGCCGCGCGAGAGCACCGTGTTTTCGATCAACTTGTCCAACCTGACGCTGCAGGATCCCGAATCCATGCAGGCCATCACGGACACGATCCAGCGCCACGGGGTGGACGGCGCGCAGATTATTTTTGAAGTGACTGAAACGCACGAAATGGGCAGTCTGCATTCGGCGCGCAAGTTCATTCAGGGCTTGCGAAAGCTGGGCTGCCGTTTTGCGCTCGACGACTTCGGAACCGGCTTCAGCTCCATCAGCCACCTCAAGCATCTTCCCGTCGACATGGTGAAAATCGAAGGCAGCTTCGTCTCGGAGCTGGCCGAGAATGAAGTGGATCAAACCATGGTGATGTCGATCACCCAAATGGCCCACGCGATGAATCTCAAGGTGATCGCCGAGCAAGTCGACAGCGACCGCGCGTTTGCGTGGCTCAAGGAATGTGGCGTGGACTTCCTGCAGGGCCACTACTTCGGTGAGCCGCGGCGCCTGAATGAGATTGATTTCACCTTACTGACCAGTGCGCTCGCGGCCGCCGCATGACGCCGCGCTGGACCGTCGCGCGCCAAATCGGCGCAGCGACGGCCATCATCCTGGTCAGCTATGCGCTGCTGGCGCCTTGGCTAAGTACTTGGTCAACGCAAGCTGTGGACTGGGATTTTGCGTACCAAGCTCCCGGTAGCAACCGCGGGCACTGGCTGGGCACCGATGCCATTGGCCGCGATTGGTATGCGCTGACGGCCGCAGCTTTGCGCAGTGCATTGCTGCTTGCCGCGAGCGCCGCGCTGCTTGCAGTTGCACTTGGGGCCTTGCTTGGCGCCCTCGCCGCGCTGCTCGGCGGATGGTTCGACCGCCTGATGGTGCGCATTCTGGCGATCGTGCAAAGCCTGCCGCTGGTGCTGATCGTGATCTTGCTGCTCAGCCTCTGGGAAGCGTCCACGCTGGCGCTGCTGCTGGTGATTGCCGTTTATGCGTCGCTCGACGTGCTCAGGATTGTGCGCGCGCGGGCCATCGAATTGATCGCGCAGCCCTTCATGACGCATGCGGCGCTGCTTGGCCTGTCCTGGCCGCGCCTGCTGTGGCGGCATTTGCTCCCAAACCTGCGGCCGACCTTGGCCACTGCGCTGCTGATTGCCATCCCGCAAGCCATCCTGATCGAGTCGTACCTTGGCTTTTTGGGGCTAAGCCCGATGGGACAACAATCGAGTCTGGGCGCACTGCTGGCGGAAGGAATGCTGGATGTGCAGCTTGCGCCTTGGCTGGTTTTGACCCCGGCGCTGCTGCTTTTTGCCCTGCTCCTGGCGATTTTCCTGCTGGTGGAGTCTGACCATGGCTGAGCCCCTGCTACGGTTGAAATCCCTGCTGTTGAAGCTGCAGGGCAAGACCCTGCTGGATGGCGTCGACCTAGCCATTGCGGCGGGCGAAACACTGGGTCTGGTGGGTGAAAGCGGCTCCGGAAAAACCCTGACTGCGCTCAGCGCCATACGCCTGGAACCAGCGCAAAGCGAGCTGCAGGGTGAGCTTTGCTGGCAAGGCAAAAATTTGCTGCGCAGCGGTGAGGATGAACTCGCCAAGATTCGCGGCAGCGGCATCGGCATGGTGTTTCAGGACGCGCTGGGCAGCTTGCATCCCACCATGAGCATCGCGGCCCAGCTGAAGCAGCTCTTGCGCCAGCATCAGGGCCTGAGCGGAAAGGCAGCCGCGCTCGCGGCGGGCCACTGGCTTAGCCGCGTTGGGCTTGAGACCACGTTGCTAGCGCGCTATCCGCACCAGTTGTCCGGCGGGCAGGCGCAGCGGGTGAATCTTGCGCTGGCGCTGGCCTGCGGGCCGAAGCTGCTGATTGCAGATGAGCCCACATCGGCACTGGATGTCAGCACCCAGCAGCAAGTGATTGCCCTGCTGCGCGAGTTGCGTCGTGAATTTAGTCTTGCCGTGCTGTTCATCACCCATGATCTAGCGCTGGCTGCCGAGTTTTGCGACCGCATTGCCGTTATGCGCGGCGGGAAGGTGCTGGAGACCCAGTCCGCGCAAGCTCTGTGGCGTGCCCCAAAATCCGAGTACGCACGCGCCCTGCTGGCCTGTCGTCCGGGCTTGGGGCCGCGCATGCGGCGCTTGCCCACGGTGGGTAGCGAAGGGCAGTTGCTGGCACCGCCGCCGTGTCGCGAGCTAGCGCCCGACGCCGTGGGCGCGGAGACTTTACTTGCGGTCAGCAATCTCGCTTATGCAGCTCCGGCCCAGGGTTTGGCCGCACTGTGGCGCGCTGCAACACCCATACTTCAGCCGGTGAGCTTCAGCGTGGCGCGCGGGCACACGCTTGGCATCATCGGCGAGTCCGGCTCCGGCAAAACCACGCTGGCGCGCTGCCTGGTGCAGCTGTTGCGGGGCCAAGGCTCCGTGCGATTTGCCGGCCAAGAGCTTACAAGCCTGCGTCCTGCGCAGCTGCGGTCGTATCGAAAGCGCATGCAAATGGTGTTCCAGAACCCGTTCACGGCTTTGAATCCGGTGCTGCCCATCGTCGAACAGCTGCTGGAGCCGTTGGAAGTGCACGCCATCGGGCGCAATCGCATGGAGCGCATGCTTCGCGTGCGCCAGCTGCTGGACGAGGTGAGCCTGCCGGAGAGCGCGCTGACCAGGCTGCCGCGCGAGTTCTCGGGCGGGCAGCTGCAGCGCATATGCATCGCGCGTGCGCTTGCCTGTGATCCCGAACTGCTGATTTGCGATGAATCCGTGTCGGCGCTGGATGTTTCAGTGCAGGCGCAGATCCTGAACCTGCTGGCCGAGCTCAAGGAGCGCCGGCAGCTGACCCTTATCTTCATCTCGCATGATCTTGCGGTGATTCGCTTTCTGGCCGACCAGGTGCTGGTGCTGGAACAGGGCTATGCGGTTGAGCTGGCGCGCGCCGAAAGCCTGTTTCGCGCCCCCAGTCATGCGTACACAAGAAGGCTTCTGGCCGCAGTTCCTGCCGGACTACCCGCGCGATAGCGCCACGCGGGTTACTTTTTGGCCTGTGCGACCAATGCCTTGCTGACCAGGAAATTGATCAATGGGCCGATGCGGTCCATGCCGCCGGCAGTTCCGACGTCAAAACGCCAGCGACCCGCAACCACGAAGGACGGTGTGCCTTCGATCTCGTAGTTGCCGCCAACCTTCGCCGCATCTTGCAGCATGGCGTTGATCTCCGGCGACTCCATGGTCTGTTTGAAAACTTCTTTTTTGATCCCGAACTGTTCAAAAAATGCACCCACCTCTTCCAGATTTTGGGGCGGCTTGTTCTGCACGTACATCAGATCGAACAGCGCAAGATGGCTCTTGTCGAGCACACCAAGCTTTTGCGCGGCAAAAAACACCGCAGCGTATTCGGGCCAAGCCGGTTTCTGCCAAACTACCGGCAGCAAACGCAATTGCGCCTGAGCCGGACGCGCTGACTCCCACGCCTTCACCGCAGGCGCAACCTGGCCACAGTGTGGGCACGCGTAGGAAAACATCTCAAGCACCTCGATCTTGGTGCCCGTTTGCTGCGGCTGAACCTGCTTCAGGCTGAAATAGTGCTGGCCTTCAACGAATTGCTCGACCTGAGCCTGGCTCAAACTTGAGACGCAGAGCAAAAGGAACCACAGCACTACTTGCAGCATGCGCAACTTGGGATGCATCGTGGCGCTTAACTTAGGGCTCATTTTTGGACTCACTTTTTGACGCGTTCTTTGGCGGCAAGATCAACCACAAAGTTAATCAACGGGCCGATCTGTGCAAAGCTGGGGATGGAGCTGCGATCGATGTTGAGCAGAAACTTGCCATCCACGACGATCGCGGGCGTGGAATCAACGCCGACGTCGCGCATGATTGCGCTGCCGCGATTGACTTTGGTGTTGACGCCGAACGACGTCATCGTGGCCAGAAACTTGGCGCGATCCACGCCATAGCGCGCGTAAAAATCGGCAATTTTCTCAGCCGAGCTGAGCTGCGCCCGCTTCACAAAGTTTTCTTGGAACAGCGCCGCGTGCGTCTTGTCTTTCACCTTCAAAGCCTCTGCCGCATAAAAGCCGCGCGCAAACAGCTCCCAAGTTGCACTTCCGGCCGCGTGCACGTAGCGAAGCTCGGCGTTGGCTGGCTTGACGGCGTTCCAGCGACTCAAATGGGGTTCCATTTCGTAGCAGTGGATGCAGGCGTAGGAAAAGATTTCCAGCACCTCAATCTTCTGTCCGGTAGCCACAGGAACCGGCTTCGCCAAGCGAATGAAGTTCTTCCCTTCCTGAAATAGGGCCTGAGCCCACGTTGGCATCGCGACAAAAAATAGCAGCGCCAAAGCAAATCGTTGAAACATGAGTATTCTCCTGCTGCGCCGCGAGGCGCCGCTTAAAAGTTCGAATGATTCCGGCAAATTTGACCCGCCAGCGTTTTCCGCGTAGCCAAGCCTACGGTGCAGAGCCTGAAGAAAAAGTTCAATTTGGCTCGTACATGCCTTCAATGTAGGCCGCAAGCGCCTGGATGTCGGCATCGCTGAGGTTTTTCGCCACGCCTGCCATCACCGCAGCATTGAGATTGGTCTTGGGATTGCCAAAAACCTGGCCCTCGCGGAAGCGCTTGAGCATGCTTTCGGTGTACTCGTTGTGCTGCCCTACCAGCGCCGGATAAGACGGGCCTGGAACGCCATGCCCAGCCGGACCATGACAAGCCAAACACGCTGGAATGCCGCGCGCCGGGTCACCACCGCGATAAAGGGCCTGACCCTTGGGAGCCAATTCCGGATCAGCAACGTCAGAAGTCCCCTGCTTGGTCTGAAAATACGCCCCGATATCGATCATGTCCTGCTCGCTAAGCAGGCTGGCAAAGCCCAGCATGACTGCGTTCTCGCGTTCGCCACTCTTGAACATGTGCAGATGGTGCGCCGTGTACTGCGCGTGCTGCCCGGCCAGCTTCGGATTCTCCGGAATCGTGCTGTTGCCGTCGGCGGCGTGACAAGCGGCGCACACCGCGGCTTTTTCCTCTCCCGCCTTCGCATCGCCCTTTAACGCGGCTGTGGGACTTATGGCGTAGCAAGACGCCGCGAAAACCCAGCCACAAACCACCAGAGAACGCCGCATCATCTGTGCCCTACCTCGAATCGATTGCCATGCTGCGGGCACGCCGGATGCGCGCTGCAGAGGCCGTCTTTATACCAGCCAGCTTCGGACTAGGGAAGCTCTCGCGATTGTGCGGACCAACTGGCTGGCGCATTGACCCACGTGCAGCCAAGCCCAGGCAAGCACGGTTCAAGCGGGCTGCAGACAGACGAAAACGCCAAGAATCAGGCATTCGAGCACCTGATTTACCGCGCCGTAAAGATCGCCCGTGGCGCCGCCGAGCACGCTGCGCAGCCATTGAATGGCAAACAGAACCACCGCAGCGAACAGCGCGTAAGCGGCCAAGATGGGCAGCGGCCCAAGCAGCCAAACCCAAGGCAGGGTCAAGGCCAAGCTGCAGCCCAAGCCAAGCGCGAGCCGGAACGCTGTGGCGCCCTCGGTGATTGGCTTCTTTTCTCCCTCGCGCAGGTAAGGCAACGCCATGGCCAGCGGCAGCGCGCTAAAGCGCGCAAGCACATGCGCGCAGACCAGGGCCGGCAGCACCCAGGCGGGAAGCAAGGCGCTCAGGCACGCAAACTTGGCGAGTAGGAGCAGATTCAATCCAACCCCGGCAAAGCTGCCAATCCGCGAATCGCGCATGATCTCAAGCTGCCTTTCCAGGCTGTACCCGCCGCCAACACCGTCGCAGCTATCTGCAAACCCATCTTCGTGAAAGGCGCCTGTGAGCACAACCGCCGCTGCCAGCGCGGCCACAGCGGCCATCATGGTCTGAGTGCTGAGCAGCCACACCAGCCAGTACGCGCCAAACGACAGCGTGGCCACCAAACCACCCACCAAAGGGAAATAGGGCAGCGAGCGCGCCAGGCCTTCGCCGTCGGGATACGAATGCTTGGCCAGCCAGGGAATGCGGGTCAAAAAGGTCACTGCGGTGGCTAAACAACGCCCCGCTTGCTTGAAGATCGAGTCATTCATTGGGTGCGGCGAGCGGTCCTGAGGCGTATGGTGGGTGGAAGCTGATGCAAACCAATTCTCGCAGCGAATTTTGGGCACGAGTTCTGGCGAGCACCCAAAATCAGCACCTTATTCGCCGATTCTTCATTGAACACTGACCCCAGAATCCCTGATGATAGAGCCATGACCTACGAAAACTTACCCGATGCGCCGGATGCAGCAGATGCAACGGCTGACTCTTTTGCCGTTTCAGATCGCATCCGAGCGCGCATCCTTGCGGCACGCCGACGCTTCCATGCGAACGACAATATTGCCGCTTTTATCGAGCCTGGCGAGCTGGAACAGCTCGTAAGCGAGGTGCAGACGCAGATGTCCGGGGTTTTGCGCAGTTTGGTGATCGACACGGTGAGCGACCACAACACGCGCGACACGGCGCGCCGCGTAGCCAAGATGTACTTAAACGAAGTCTTTCGCGGCCGCTATGTCGCCGCGCCTGCGGTCACCGAGTTCCCCAACATCGAGCGCCTCAACGAGCTGATGATCGTCGGTCCGATCACGGTGCGCAGCGCCTGTTCGCATCATTTCTGCCCCATCATGGGCAAGGTTTGGGTCGGCGTGATGCCCAACGAGCATTCCAATCTGATCGGTCTGTCCAAATATGCCCGCCTTTGTGACTGGGTCATGAGCCGACCGCAGATCCAGGAAGAGGCGGTAACGCAGCTCACCACCCTGCTCTCCGACCTGATGCAGCCGGACGGACTCGCGATCGTGATGGAAGCCGACCACTTCTGTATGCACTGGCGCGGGGTCAAGGACAACGAATCGAAGATGATCAACAGCGTGATGCGCGGATCTTTCCTCAAGGACGCCAATCTGCGCCGCGAGTTTTTGTCGCTGTTGGCCAACCGCCGCGGCTAAGTCAGCTGGGAGAAGCTCAAGATGATGGTTCGAATGCTCTACGCCAGCCGCGCCGTGCCGCCGCTGAATACAACTTCCCTTGAGGCGATTATGGAATCGTCGCGCCGGAACAACCCGGAGCGCGGCATCACCGGCGTGCTCTGCCACAGCGGAGACGTGTTTCTGCAGGTACTGGAAGGCGGCCGGGAACCCATCAACGCCTTGTACGCAACCATCACCCGCGACCCGCGCCACGAGCAGGTCACGCTCTTGCACTATGAAGAAGTCACCGAGCGGCGATTTGCCGGTTGGACCATGGGGCAGGTGAACTTGGCCAAGGCCAATCCGTCGATGCTGTTGAAGTACTCCGAACGCGCCATGCTGGATCCATTCTCGGTCTCCGGCAAGGTGTCTATGGCATTACTGGATGAGCTGATCGCCACCGCGTCTATCCTCGGACGCAACTGCTGAGCAAAGCGCGCGCGGTTGCTGGCTCGGGCTTGCTGGCTCAGGCTTGCCTGCTCAG
>Ga0163144_10017762_pt1 | contig 14459 bp, 15 predicted proteins | sample OliLak19BULKMAT1_FD_123175 | JGI IMG/M metagenome (GOLD analysis project Ga0163144, IMG submission 123175) | Freshwater microbial mat bacterial communities from Lake Vanda, McMurdo Dry Valleys, Antarctica - Oligotrophic Lake LV.19.BULKMAT1 | ecosystem: Environmental > Aquatic > Freshwater >... | reverse complement strand
TCACTCGGTTCGACGACCCACAATTCACGGCTGCCCGTCGTTTTAACGTGATGACGAATCGCGCTCACGCTGTCGCGGTAGCCGCTTGCGACGAACGGGTAATGGTGCACGTCACGCCCGATGTGACGCAACTCTTCGGCGAAGTGCCGCATCGCGCTGACAAGAAACGTGATCCGCTTTTTGTGGTACCGAACTCGCCTGAACGCCCGGTCCGATTCGATCAGCAGGACTAACGCGTCTGGTGCCTCGCGCAGCGTGGGAAGGGTCGACGAGAGCTGATCTTCCAGAATCCAGATCGTCGGTCGGGAAGCGCTTTTTCGCGAGGACATAGACGCTCACGGTGACAGGAACTAACGCCCGGCAACTCTGCCCAGCTGGTTCACAGTGGCACGGAAGTCACGAGGGGCCGGTGCGACGATCGTAGCCGTGTCCCCGCCGGGTTTCAGAAAAACTAATTTTTCTGCGTGCAGCGTCAGCCGCGAAATCAATGGGCGTTCTTCGTGCCCGCGGCTCGGGCGGTAGTCGCGTTTGAATGTGCTGAGCATCACGCCGTCGAAGCCGGGTTCGCGCACGTGGTAAAGCGGGTCGATCAATAGCGGCAGGCCGATGGATTTGAGGTGCACGCGAATCTGGTGCGTGCGCCCGGTTTTCGGAAAGACGCGCAGCAGCGCCGCGATGCGGTACGACTGTTCGAGTTTCCATTCGGTGATCGCGCGCCGGCCGTGCGGGGTGACGCACATGCGGTCGCGCGACGTCGGGTGCGGCGCGAGCGGCCCGTCGACCACACCCTCCGTCCCGTTCGGGCGACCGGCGACGAGCGCGAGGTATTCTTTTTGAATCGTGTTCGTGCGAAATTGCTCGGAGACGAACCGCTGCGCGTCGACGTGCTTGGCGAAGAGCAAAACGCCCGACGTGTCCTTGTCCAGCCTGTGCACGACGCGCAATCGCGGGTCGACGAGGCCGGAGCTGGGCAGATTCAACTCACGCCCGAGGCGCTCGAGGACTGAATCCAGCTCCGCGCGCCCGGGTATCGTCGCGAGGCCCGCGGGCTTCAGGACGGCGACGAAGTCGGCGTCGTCGTACAAAATTTCGAGCGGGTTCTGTTTGAGGGCCATCGGAAAAATCCAACTGTCGGACAAGGCGCGGAGGACATTTTCAGGCACCCACGATCTGAGCGGCGCGGCGCAGTGTCGCCTTGGTCAAAAGGACCACCACGTCGGCGGGGAAATCCTGATGCGGGCTGTCGAGATAACTGCGCGGTAGCGTCGCGTGAACGAGATCGTACAGCTCTTTTTCCACGCTCTTTTGCCGTTGCTCGGCCTTGGTGGTGTCGTCACGCCGGATCGGGTCGACGGCGTCGTACGCCAATAGCAGCGTCGATAGTTGCCAATCGTAATAACTATGTGAAGTCGAACTCATCGTCGGACCATCGTAACGAGAAGTCGCCGCTGCGCGAAACGTGGGGAAGGGCGCGAAAAAAGATTGACATTTGACCCGGCGAAGTCGTAATCTAAGAACAGGTGACACAGGCGTGGCAAAGCTTCTGCTTCGGGTTCGGCGGGTTTTATTACCGCCACCCAACAATCCGCGCCTGAGCCGCAAGATTTTTTCCGAACGATTTTGACGAGCCTCAGGACGCGGTCCTGGGGCTTTTTCCATTGAGGTACACGTGGTTTGTTGGCGAATCAAATTGATCGGAGGCGAGCGATGATTGTCGTGATGAAACCCGGGTCGACGCAGGTGCAGATCGACCGCGTCATTGAACTGGTCAAAGAAATGGGCTTACGCGAACAGGTGATTGTCGGGACGGAGCGGACGGTGGTGGCGTGTCTGGGAGACGACCGGGCCAAGGACAAAGGGCGGCTCGAACAGGCTGGCGGCGTGGACCGGGTCGTGCCGATTCTGGCGTCGTATAAAATGGCGTCGAGTGAGGTGAAGAAGGACCGGACCCAGATCGCGCTGGGAGGGACGCTGGGCGGCGTGGTCGGGGGGACTCGCGTGCCGGTGATGGCCGGTCCGTGTAGCGTGGAGTCGAAGGGACAGATTGTAGACCTCGCGCACGCGGTAAAGGCCGCCGGCGCGGTGGCATTACGTGGCGGGGCGTTTAAGCCGCGCACGTCTCCGTACGCGTTTCAGGGTTTGGCCGAGGAGGGTCTGAAGTATCTCGCCGCCGCGCGGGAGGCGACGGGGCTGGCGATCGTGACGGAGGTGATGAGCATCGAGCAGATTCCCGCGGTCGTGGACTACGCGGACGTGTTGCAGGTGGGGGCGCGGAACATGCAGAATTTCAACCTTCTGGCCAAGCTCGGTCAGACGCGCAAGCCGGTGTTGCTGAAGCGCGGGATGAGCGCGACGCTGGAAGAATTCCTGCTCGCCGCCGAGTACATTTTGGCGGGCGGGAATTCGCAGGTCATGTTGTGCGAGCGCGGGATTCGCACGTTCGAATCCGACTACGTGCGGAACACACTCCCGCTGGCGATCGTGCCGGAACTGCACCGCCGGTCGCACCTGCCCGTGGTGGTCGATCCGAGCCACGGGACGGGGAAGAGCCACCTCGTACCGGACATGTGTCGCGCCGCCGTCGCCTGCGGCGCTGATGCGTTGATTCTGGAAGTCCACGACGACCCGGAACACGCTCTGACCGACGGCGCGCAAAGCCTGAACGTAAGTCAATTCGCCGAGACGATGAACAGCTTGAAACGCATCGCCGCCGCGGTGGACCGGGAGATTTGAACGGGACATTAGTTTCGGTCGGATTGCCCGCGTGTGATGGAATCAAATTGGAAGCGGGCGCGGCGCGACGGTGCGCCGGGGTTCTCCGCCGGCGCACGCGGCGTGGGCTTGTCCGGCGAGTTCGCTCTCGCGCGTGATGCGCATGTTCAGGTCTCGGATCAGCCCGTCGTGGATGTCGTAAATCCATCCGTGCACCGCCACCGCCTGTCCGCGCAGCCAGGCGTCGCGCACGATGGTGGTCTGGCAGACGTGCACGACCTGTTCGATCACGTTCAGTTCGCAGAGGCGGTTGTGGCGGTGCCGGTCGTCGAGCGCGTCGAGTTGTGTTTTATGTTTACTACGAACGTCCTGCACGTGACGAAGCCAGTTGTCGCAAAGTCCGAGTTTGTCGTCTCGCAGCGCCGCGAGCACTCCGCCGCAGCCGTAGTGTCCGCAGACGATGATGTGACGCACCTTCAGCACGTCCACGGCGAACTGGATCGCCGACAGGCAATTCAGATCGGTATGCACAACGACGTTCGCGAGATTTCGGTGTACGAACATTTCTCCCGGTGGGAGGTCGACGATCTGGTTGGCCGGGACGCGACTGTCGGCGCAGCCGATCCAGAGATACTTCGGCGTCTGCTGGTTCGACAACCGCGTAAAAAACTCCGGGTCCGCGCGGGTCATGGCGGCGGCCCAGGCCCGGTTGTTCGCGAACAGATCATCCAAGACAGGCATAAACGATTTCTGATGAGCAACAGCTCGCACTACCTGGCCCGCGAAGCACGCCTCGCTTGTCGATACGAGCCAAGATACGGATTTAGGTCGAACCGTCCACGCTCGCGCGCGGAGACTCGGGAGCGCCCGGAACCAGGTTTCAATTTTCTTGAACGCTCCAACTTCCCGGTTCACAACGCGTGAAAACTTTCTGATAACACGTCAATGGATCTGAAATCAGGCACCTTCTATTGGCCATCGGTGGACCCGGCCGCACCGCGGTTCGGCGTGCTTGAAATGGACACGCAAGCAGAGGTGGTGGTGATCGGAACGGGTGTGAGTGGCGCGATGGTAGCCGACCGGTTGAGCGGGGAGGGTTTAGATGTGTTAATGATCGATCGCCGCGCCGTGTGCACGGGCAGTACGCCCGCGAGTACGGGATTGCTGCAGTACGAAATCGACACCTCGCTGACGGAACTCGTGGACCTCGTCGGCCGGGATCATGCCAACCGCGCGTACGCAGTGTCTTATGCGTCACTCGGAAAATTCAGAGAACTCGTCGGTGGTCTGGACGACGATTGCGCGCTGAACGACCGCCAGAGCCTTTACCTATCGCGTGCGTCGGACGATTTCCAAACGCTGGCGGTCGAGCATGACGCACGACGAAAAATCGGCATAGAGGTCGAACTGCTCGACGCCCACGAATTAAAGCGGCGCTTCAATGTGGATCGCCGCGGTGGGGCGTTGTGGTCGGCGCGGGCAATGGAAGTCGATCCGCTGCGATTGACCCTGGCGTTGCTTCGACGCGCCGTCTTGCGAGGCGTGAGGATTCACGCGCACACCGAAGTATCCAGTTACGATCCGACCGACACGGGAGTGACGCTGACGACCGCAACGGGTCGCCGCATTCGCGCGTCGCGTGTGGTTTTCGCGACCGGGTATGAGACCCCGCAATTTCTTGACCCGGATATCTGCGAACTGCACAGCACTTATGCACTGACGAGCCGGCCTTTGACAGACGATCAATTGGCTGCCTGGCAAGACCGGTGTTTGATCTGGGAAATGGGTAACCCCTATTTCTACGCGCGAACGACGCGTGACAATCGCGTCATGATCGGCGGGGAAGACGACGAGTTCTCTGATCCCGTCGCGCGGGACTCGAGGATCGAGAAAAAGTGCGTGACGCTAGTCAGCAAGTTCGGCCGACTGTTTCCTTCTATCGAAATCTTTCCCGAGTTCCGTTGGGCCGGAACATTTGCGACCACGAAGGACGGCCTTCCGTTCGTCGGCCCGCACGCGAAGTTTCCACGGGGTCATTTCGCGCTCGGTTATGGCGGGAACGGGATAACGTTCAGCTTCATCGCGACTCAAATCATCGCCGACCAGATTGCAGGGCGTCCGAACCCGGACGCGGAACTATTTCGATTCGATCGATGATCGCCGCGAGCCTCTTCGCCAGGATTGTGGAGCGCACCCGGGGTTTTGAGGCTCAGCGGACTTCCAACGGCGGGTGGTTTCGCGCGTAATGACGATTGAATGTTCGGACTCGAGTTCCTTTTTTCTGCGGCGCTGTTCGCACTCCCGCTGGCGGGGGTGCCGGTGTTGTTGCATTTGCTCTTGAAGCAACGCACGCCGACGGTGCAGTTTTCGACGCTTCGGTTCGTCAAATCTTCCCTCCAGCGTACAGCGGCGCGTCGGAAGGTGAAGCGTTGGCTGTTGCTGGCGCTACGGGTGTTGCTGCTGGCACTGCTGGTCTGGGCGGTGGCGCAGCCGGCCAAGAAATTGACGGGGGACTGGTTCGGGGGGTCGTCGTCGGGGGTAGCGGCGGTGGTGGTCGATACGAGTTATTCGATGCAGTTGCGCCCGGACTCGACCGACGGCGGGGGGACGTTGCTGGACCGTGCCGACGCGGCGGTGCGGAACCTGCTCAGTGGGCCGCTCGCCGGGGCGCGGGTGGCGATTTTTACGTCACCCCCGGCCGCGCCGGACCGACCGGAGACTTTGCGTAGCGCGTCGGACTGGATTTCATCGTGGGTGCCGCTCCGGCCCGAGCCGGCGACGGTTCCGCTCGTCGACCGGATCGGCGCGGCGACGAAATTTTTGGAACGTCAGGGGACGGGCGCAAAATGGCTGGTCGTTGTGACCGACGGCCAGCGGCATGAGTTTCCGCGCACCCTGCCTGAATGGCCCGAGGGCGTGCGGGTGGTCTGGCTCGATCTGCATCCTGAGACGGCGCGCGACGCGGGCGTGACACGCGTCTGGATCGATCCGGCGCAGCCGATCCCCGGCGTGGGCTCGGAAGCTGCGATCGAGGTGACGGGGCGCGCGGGCGAGACGCGGGCGGTGTCATTGGAATTGAAAAAGCCGGACGGGACGGCGCTCGGGTCGTTCGGCCCGGCGGTCGCGACGTTCGACGGCGGGGGGCGCAGTGTCGTGAGGTTTCCGGTGCAGCTCCCCGCCGAGCCGTGGGTGCTGATGCGCGCGTCGCTCGGGGGGCAGGACGCGATCGAGTGGAACAACGCGCGTAGCCTGCTCGTGCGCGTGCCCCGCAAGCAGCAGGTGACGGTCGTGTCGGACGACGGGTCGAAAGCGCCGGTGGGGCCGACAAAATTCGTGACACTGGCGCTGGACCCGAGCGAAGGGACACTGGCGGGCTGGCCTTTGATAGTTACGAACGGCACGAGCGCCCGCGGGACCGAGGACGCGGTTTTTGCGACGTGGACTCGGTGGCCGGACGCGCGACAGGCCGAGCAACTGGAAGCCGTCGCGAGGCGAGGCGGGCGTGTCGTCGTTTTATTGCATCCGGCGCTCGGCTCGACGTGGGCGGACTTGCCCGTCTCCCAACGTGAGGCGCTGCGAAAACTTCTGCCCGCAGAACCGACGCCCGCCGAGGCGACCGGTGCGTTTCGGCTTCTCGCGCCGGCGCCGGCGGAGCCTTTGATGACCGGCTTGGACACTGCCAAACTTCGATTCGGTGACGTCGTCGTGCGACGCATGGTGGCGTTCGGCGTACCCGACCCCGAAGCGCGCGCCGTTCTGGACCTTGCGTCGGGCTCGGCGTCGACGGGCGACGACGAAGCGTCCCGGACGGTCCGTGACACACGCCGGCGTGGCGTGCTGTTTCGCAAAATGGTCGGCGCCGGTGAGGTGTACACGCTTGCGACACTACCGGACGGGCGAATGACGAACCTGGCGACGCACCCACTGTTCCTGCCGTTGGTCGTGCGTATCGCGTTGCCGGGCGAGAACGAAGCGGGGACGACAACCAACGCCGAGCTCGGCGCGGTGTTGACGCTCGGCGGAATGGACGTTCCCGCGGGCGCGTCGGAATTGGAGCTGAACTCGCCTGGTGCGCAAGTGACGCGCGTAGCGGTGGGCGTGGGGACGTCAGGCCCGGTGTTCACGTCCGACGCCGCGAGCGAGCCGGGCGTGTACGCCTGGTCGGATCCGGGGAAGTCAGACGCGCCTCTCGCGCTGTCGAACGTTAACTTCCCGTCGGCAGAGGCCGATGCCGACTACCGACCGGCGCGCGAAATTTTGCCAGAGGCGAACACGGCCGTGGTGGCGCGATCGTACGCGGACCTGACCGCGCATTTGTCGGAAGTGAGCGAGCCGCAGCCGCGGTGGCCGGTATTCGTGGCGTGCGTGCTCGCGCTGGTGTGCGTGGAGTCGATGGTGGGAAGCGTCTCGCAATGGAAACGGCGCAAGTGAACCGGCGGGGGTTTCAAGCCGATGAGACTTCGAGTCGGAAGTTGAAGTCGTTTAAGGATTGCGTCCGGGGATTCGATGATTTAAGGTTTTTTATCGGCCACACGGACGAGTGAAGAGTAGGATTGAACCGTGGGGCGGTTTGTCCTACACTCTCGACACCGGCCGGGCAGAAATCCGCCACCCGCGGGTTGAGTCGGGTCGACCGAATGACGTGTATTGATCCTCCGGCGCGGTCGTAACCCGACGGCTGAGAGGCAAGAAGCGGGCCTTACCGGCCCTAACCCATTGCGGAGCCTACAACGATGGCCGTCGCCACCGAGTTGCCGAAGCAGATCCGGCTTAGCCCGAGCCAAGTCAGCGGGCGTTCCCACAATCAACCCGAGTCCGAAACCGGACGTTCCGAAGGCGTTCTCGAACGCCAGCGACTACGGATGATGTTGCTCATCCGTCGGTTCGAAGAACGCACGTTTCAGGAATACACCAAGCCTGGCCAGAAGATCGGCGGATTTTGCCACTTGTACAGTGGCCAGGAAGCCGTCGCGGTCGGTATGGCGGCGGTATTTGATAAAGACAAAGACAAGCTATTCAATGCTTATCGGTGTCACGGCCATAGCTTGGCGTTGGGAATGGATCCCAGGGCAGCTATGGCCGAGTTGTTTGGTAAATCGACCGGCTGCTCGAAGGGCAAAGGCGGGTCGATGCACTTCTTCGACGCCAGCGTCGGTAACTGCGGCGGGCACGGGATCGTCGGCGGGCATTTGCCTCTTGCGCTCGGGACGGCTTTCTCGCAATGGTACAAAAAGAACGGCGGGGTGACGTTCTGCTTCTTTGGTGACGGCGCGATTAACCAAGGCACGTTCCTGGAATCAATGAATCTCGCCAGCCTTTGGAAACTGCCCGTCATTTATGTCGTCGAAAACAACGGCGTGGCGATGGGCACGCAGGTCGAACGGCACAGCGCCGAGCGCGACCTCGCCAAGCGCGGGCTCGGGTTCAACATGCCGTGCTTCAATATGGACGGCAACGACGTCGACACCGTCATCGCCGAGTTCACCAAGGCCGTCGAGCGCGGCCGGGCGGGTGAGGGGCCGACGTTCATCAGTGCCAACACGTACCGTTTTCGCGGGCACTCGATGAGTGACGCGATGAAGTACCGCACGAAAGAAGAGGCCGAAAAAGCCAAGCTACGCGACCCGATCACGCTTTATGAAGTCCGCCTGCGTGAAAACGGAAGTATTAGCGACGAGCAAATCGAAGCCATGCAGGAAGAAGTCAGCAACGACGTCTCCGAAGCCGTCACGCAGGCCGACGCCGATCCGCATCCGGTTCTTGAAGACCGTTTCAATGACGCGCTGGCGGAGAGTTATCCGTATCAGCCGAAGTGAAAGGTGAGCAATGACGGAACCGGAAGATTTTTCGATCATAAATGAGATCGATCGGCTCACGTCCCGTCAGCCCTTTGTGCCGTTTGCGATCGTCATGGCAAGCGGTCGTGAATACGACGTGACATCGGACGTTAGTGTGGCGACGGGTACGAGCACGATCTCTTTGTTTAGACTGAAAGGCGCGTCGTTCGTACTTCATCGAGCGCAAATTAGTGAAATCGTGATGGACAGAGAACCGCTATGACAAGTGTTTTTGAACAACTTTTACACTTGCGGCGGAGTAAGACCTTTACACCGTTCGTTATCGTTTTGAAAGACGGCCGCCGTGTCGAAGTGAAGCGTCGTCTTCAGTTTGCTTTCCATGAAGATCGCATCCTCGTGGTTGATCCCCGTGACGTATCCGACATTTTCCCGACAGCCGAAGTCGACCACATTGAGACGCCGCAGCCTGTCAACTGATTGAGCATAGCTATGTCCAAGATTCAATTCCGAGAAGCCCTCCGTAACGCGATGACCGAAGAGATGGATCGCGACGAAAATGTGTTCCTCATGGGCGAGGAAGTCGCCGAGTATAACGGCGCGTACAAGGTGTCCGAAGGGATGCTCGCCAAGTACGGGCCACGGCGCGTCCTGGATACGCCAATTTCCGAGGCCGCGTTCAGTGGCATCGGTGTCGGCGCCGCGACCGCGGGGCTTCGGCCGATCATCGAGTTTATGAGCTGGTCGTTCACCTGGGTCTGCATCGACCAGATCGTCAACAACGCCGCCAACATCCGTTACATGTCCGGCGGACAGTTCAAATGCCCGGTCGTCTTCCGCGGTGGGAACGGCATCGCCCACCAACTCGGCGCGACGCACTCGCACCGGATGGAGTCAGTCTACGCCCGCATCCCCGGCTTGATCGTCGTCGCGCCGTCCACGCCGGCACAGGCCAAGGGCCTGCTTAAAGCCAGCATTCGCTGTGACGACCCGGTCATTTTTATGGAATCGGAAAAAATGCTGAACGACGTCGGCGAAGTGCCCGACGACAAGGATTTCACCCTCCCCATCGGCGTCGCCGAGGTCGAGCGTGAAGGGTCAGATGTCACGGTCATCAGCTACGGTCGGCCGCTCCAGCGCGTCGTGCGTAGCGCGGTCGACGCACTGGTTAAGGACCACGACATCGACGTCGAGTTGATCGACCTGCGCACCATCCGCCCGCTCGACGTCGAGACGATCGTCAAAAGCGTCAAGAAGACCAATCGCTGCGTCATCGTCGACGAAGACTACGGCTACTGCGGTCTGGGAAGCGGGCTGCTTTACAAGATTCAGAAGCCCTGCTTCGACTACCTCGACGCGCCGATCGAGTACATCCACAGCGACGAAATTCCCGTCCCGTTCAACCACTTCCTCGAAGAAGCGATGATGCCCAGCGTCGATCGCATCGTGTCGAGTGTGAAGGAAGTCTGTTACCGCTAATACGAAAGAGTTGCCAGTTGTCAGTGGCCAGTTGTCAGTGAAGACAGTCGAACTCGTCTTTACTGGCAACTGGCCACTGACAACTGGCAACTTCCCCCATTATGCCCGCTGAAATCACCATGCCCCAGCTTTCGGACACGATGACCGAAGGCACCGTCGTCAAGTGGCACAAAAACGAAGGCGACAAGATCAAGGCCGGCGAGAAGGTCGCCGACGTCGAGACGGACAAGGCCGTCATGGAGATGGAAAGTTTCGAGGGCGGGACGCTCGCGCACATCGTCGCCAAAGAAGGCGACAAGATTCCGGTCGGTGGGGTTATTGCGATCGTCGCAAAAGCATCGGAAAATGCGACCGAAGTCAAATCCAAGTATTCCAAGAATGGCGGACTGGTCGCTTCAGCGACGCAATCATCCGTCGCGCCACCCAAGGCTCCCGACACCACGCCGGTAGGCACGCTCGCGCAGGCGTCGCACGACGAAATCCACGAAAATGCCTCCGTCGGGCACGGCCCGACGCACGAAAATCTGCCCGCCCACCACGACGACACCAGCAACACCCCGCAGACCGACGGGAGCGACCGCATCCGCGTGAGTCCACTCGCCCGTCGCATCGCCAGGGAAAAAGGCATCGACCTGGCCCAGGTCAAAGGCACCGGCCCCGGCGGACGCGTCGTCCAGAGCGACGTCCAGAACTTCAAGCCCGCGCCCGCACCGACGCAAATCGGCGTCGTCGTTGCTTCAGCACCGTCGTCCCCCGACAAGCCCAAGGATGCTCCCGCGCGCCTCGGCTCCGGCGAGAAACAAGCCGTTCCGCTTACGAAGATGCGGGCCACGATCGCGCAGCGTTTGCAACAAGCCAAACAGCAAATCCCGCACATTTACCTGTCGGTCGACATCGACATGGAAGCAGTGAACGAACTGCGCGAGAAGCTGAACGCGAGTTTGGAGAAAGAGAAAGTCCGTCTCAGCGTCGCCGACTTCGTCGCCAAAGCCGCCGCCGTCACGTTGTTGAAAAATCCTGCGGTGAATGCGCATTTCGACGAGAAGAATCAGCAGATCGTCCGGTACGGAGACGTCCACCTCGGCAACGCCGTGGCGCTGCCCGATGGGCTGATCGTTCCCGTGTTGCGCAACGTCCACCTGATGGGCCTCAAGGAAATCCGCCAGCGCAGTGTCGACCTGTTCGACCGGGCGAAAGGTATGAAATTAAAACGGGATGAGCTGAGTGGCGCGACCTTCACGATTACAAACCTTGGCATCTGGGGCATCAAGGAATTCAGTGCGATCGTGAACCCGCCGGAGGTTGCGATCCTTGCGGTGGCGGCATCGGAAAAACGTGCGGTGGTGCGTGACGGGAAGATCGAGGCGCGCAGCACGATGACCGTCACCCTCAGCACCGACCACCGCGCCGTCGACGGCGCGACGGCGGCAGACTTTTTGAAGACCTTCAAAAGCTTGCTGGAAGAGCCGGGGTTGATGCTGGTGTAGTCAAACTCGCGTTTTCAGATAATCCCGGAACGCTTCCAGTCGAGGGAGGGATTCGACGTCCTTTGATCGGTGAGCCGCGCGTTTGCTTGCGATGATGTCGTCGATTGAACACACCATGAATCCGGCGACTTCCGAACGACGCGCCCACGCTTCTTCAAATCGTTCGATTCCATCAGGTGCGAAGACGAGGTCAAGATCGAAAGGGCCGTTCTTGACCTGCACAAAATCTTTTCCCCGCTGGATGTCCGCCGCTTCATTTGGGGGGACGGGGAAACCCAGTTCCATTAAGGCCGCGACAAGTGCAAGGCCGTTGCGTTCGGATTTTTCAACATAGACGTCGGCATCCTGGGTAGTGTCCGGATAGCCGAGCAAGATCGCACCCGATTTTCCAATGAACAAATATCGAACGCCGTGACGACTAAACGCGTCACGCACTTCCTCGGCCTGGCGATACTCAAACACGATGATACCCCAGCCAGACCGGCAAGTTTGCTTCGCACCATTGACGGTATTCTTCCATCGTTTCGAATGAGCGATATGGGGCGTCGTCCATCACCGGCTTGTAGGTCTTGATAAACGCATACTTCCAACGCTGTTCGAGCGTGCGCTTGGACGCGGCCTCGAACTCTGCGAGCAGATCAGACGGAATGTTCGGAGGTTCCTTTTTCACTACGGGTATTGTTCTCATTGGCCGACGCGATGACAAGAGGCACGTTTCGCCGTATCATCAACGACCCGAATCCAACGAAGGAACGAACGACGATGCCCGCTGAAATCACCATGCCGCAGTTGTCCGATACGATGACCGAAGGGACGGTCGTGAAGTGGCACAAAAAGGAGGGTGACAAGGTCAAGGAAGGCGAAAAGGTCGCCGACGTCGAGACCGACAAGGCCGTCATGGAGATGGAAAGTTTTGAAGCCGGCACGGTCGCGGTGCTGGTCGTGCCCGAAGGCGGAAAAGTGCAGGTAGGTGGCACGATCGCGGTTCTGGCGAAATCGTCTGAAAAGCCGGAGGACGTCAAAGCGAAGTATAAGTCCGGCAAACCCGACAGCGGACCGGTCGCTTCAGCGACCACGTCCAAGCCTGCGCAGCCAGGCCCGTCTCAGCCTCAAAACCTTCAAAACAGTAAAGAAGGCAAGTCGCCAGAGACGACCAAGCCGACGTTCGACGCCCCCACCAAGCCCGTGCGCGTACCCCCGCCTTCGACTGCCCCGGTGACGAATTACGACTTCGACCTGATCGTCCTCGGCGGTGGCCCCGCCGGTTACGCCGCCGCCATTCGCGCGGGGCAGTTGAAGAAGAGAGTTCTGTGCGTCGAAAAAGAAAACCTCGGCGGGACGTGTTTGAACTGGGGCTGCATCCCAACAAAGGCGTTGCTCGAAGACGGCAACTTCGTCCGCAAGATGCGCGAGGAAGCCGGTCATCGTGGCATCACATTCGACAACATGAAGGTCGACTTCTCCAAGCCGATCGCGCGAAGCCGCGCCATTGCCGAGAAGCTCAGCAAGGGCATTGCGGGGTTGTTTCGCAAGTACAACGTCAAGAGTGAAATCGGTATTGGCAAACTCGTCGCGCCGCACAAGGTCGAGTTCGACCAGAACGGCCAGAAGAAAACTGTCACCGGCGCAAACATCGTCTTGGCGACGGGCGCACGCTCGCGTGCGCTGAACGGCGTCGAGTTCGACGGCGTGAAAATAATTAGTAGCCGCGAAGCGATGACGCTCAAGACGCAACCCAAACGCATGGCGATCATCGGTGCCGGGGCGATCGGTTGCGAGTTCGCCGACTTCTACAGCGCGATGGGCACGGAAGTCGAAATCGTCGAATTGATGGACCACCTCCTGCCGATCGAAGACACCGACGTGTCCATGACACTCGAGCGCGTCTTCACCAAGCGTGGGATGAAGATCCACACGAAGAGCAAGACCGACAAGGTCGAAAAAACGAAGGACGGTGTGAAGCTGACGGTCACCGGCGCGAAGGGCACGTTCACGATCGAAGCCGACGTATGTCTGATGGCGGTCGGTGTGACGGGGAACGTCGAAAACCTCGCGGACGCTTCGTTGGGCCTGGAGCTTTACAAGAATCATGTGAAAGTCGACACCGGTTCGTATAAGACGAGCGTCGAAGGCGTGTGGGCCGTGGGCGACGTGATCGGCCCGCCGTGGTTGGCGCATGTGGCGCACCACGAGGCGGTGTATTGTGTTGAGAAAATCTTCGGCGTTTCCGACCATCACATCGACTACAAATTCATCCCCGGCTGCACGTACACGCACCCGCAGGTCGCCAGCGCCGGTCTGACCGAGCGAAAGTGCCGCGAGGAAAATCTTGAAATCAAAATCGGCAAGTTCCCCTTTAGCGCCAGCGGACGTGCGCTGGCGGCGGGAGAGTCGGACGGGTTCGTGAAATTGATTTTCGACGCCAAGTTCGGCGAACTGCTCGGCGTTCACATGATCGGCGAAAACGTCACCGAAATGCTCGCGGAATTGGTCATGGCCAAGAAGCTGGAGGCGACCGAGGCCGAGATCATCGAAGCCATGCACCCGCACCCGACCATGTCCGAAGCCGTCATGGAAGCCGCCGGCGTTGCTGACGGTCGGGCGATTCATCTGTAAACTAATGACCCGCCCGACGGGCGATCCGTGTTCCACAACCCTCTCTCGGAGAATGTTCATGCAGAAGTCATTGCTCGCTGCCGTCCTCGGTCTGGCCTTCGTCGCCGGTTGCTCGCAGTACGGCAAGGTCGAAACCGATGCCGACGGTACGACCGAAACGGTCATCAAGATGGCCGACGTCCCGCAGGTCATCACGTTCGCGTTTAACAAGGAACACCCGCGTGTCACCCCGACCACGGTCAAAAAGGAAGTCTACAAGGACGGCACCGTCCACTACGAATTCTCATGGCTCGACGCCGACAAGAAGGAAGTCGAAGTCGAATACAGCTCGACCGGCGAAAAGCTAGACTGATTTCAATGGCCTAAAACG
>Ga0163144_10017760_pt1 | contig 14460 bp, 11 predicted proteins | sample OliLak19BULKMAT1_FD_123175 | JGI IMG/M metagenome (GOLD analysis project Ga0163144, IMG submission 123175) | Freshwater microbial mat bacterial communities from Lake Vanda, McMurdo Dry Valleys, Antarctica - Oligotrophic Lake LV.19.BULKMAT1 | ecosystem: Environmental > Aquatic > Freshwater >... | reverse complement strand
TGCGGCGAGCGCGTTGACGTTGCTGGACGAGGCGGTAGCCCTGGAACCGCGCAACGATCGAGCGAAGGTCGATCGCGCCGAGGCGTTGCTTGCGCTCGGTCGCAACGACGATGCCGCGAAGGCGGTCGCAGACCTGGGTCCGCTCGCCGCGCTGGACGCGAAACTCGCACCCGCCATCGCCCGCATCCGACTCGCACTCGCAGCGCCCGAAGGTGCAGACGAACAGGCGTTGTCTGCGCGCATAGCCGCTGACGCGACCGATCTGGATGCGCGCCTGCAACTGGCGAACCTGTACATCGTCCAGGCGCGTCACCAATCCGCCCTCGAGCAGCTGCTCGAGATCATCCGGCGTGATCGCAAATTCGGCGACGACGCAGGGCGCCGCACGATGCTTCAGCTGTTCGATGTCCTCGGCAGCGGCAACACCCTGGTCGCGCAATACCGCCGCCAGCTCGCCTCGGCACTCAACTGACGCTGCGGCGGTTGCGGACGTATTCCACCACACCCGGCATCAGGGACAGCACGATGATGCCCACGATCACCTTCGACAGGTTCTGCTGGACCCAGGGCATATTGCCGAAGAAGTAACCGCCGTAGATCAACAGCGCGACCCACAGCACCGCGCCGCCCACGTTGAAGCCGATGAAGCGCCGGTAGTCCATCGCACCCACGCCCGCCACAAACGGCGCATAGGTACGGATGATGGGCACGAAGCGCGCAATCACGATGGTCTTGCCGCCATGCTTGCGGTAGAACGCCTGCGCGGCCTCGAGATACTTCCGGTTGAAGAACCACGAGTCCGGCATCCGGAACACGCGCGGCCCGAGCCATCTACCGATGCCGTAGTTGACCGAATCACCCAGGATCGCCGCGACCATCAGCAGCCCGGCGAGGAGGTGCACGTGGAGGACAGGCTCGCCCGTGACGGTCGAGGCCGCCGCGAGCGTCCCGGCCACGAACAGTAACGAATCCCCAGGCAGGAACGGCGTTACGACGAGACCCGTCTCGCAGAACACGATCAGGAACAGCAAGCCGTAGATCCAGGCGCCGTAGTTCCCGGCGAACTCGAGCAGGTGCCGGTCGAGATGGAGCACGAGTCCGAAGAGTTGGGTCAGCCATTCCATAGCGCAAGTCCTGCCTTCAATCCGTACTCAGACGACGGCCTCTTCGCGCTTCTTTTCCGGCTTCACCAGATCCTCGCGCGTAACGCCCAGCCACATCACCAGCGGACTCGCCACCAGCACCGAGGAATAGATCCCGAACAGGATGCCGATGGTGAGCGCGAGCGCGAAGTAATGCAGGATCTCGCCGCCGAAGATCAGGATCGAGGTCACCATCAACTGCGTCGATCCGTGGGTGATGATGGTCCGCGACATCGTCCGGGTGATCGCGTTGTTGATGACCTCGGGCACGCTCGCCTTGCGCATCTTGCGGAAGTTCTCGCGGATCCGGTCGAACACGACCACCGACTCGTTCACCGAGTAGCCCAACACCGCGAGCACGGCAGCGAGCACCGGCAGCGAGAATTCCCATTGGAAGAACGCGAAAAAGCCGAGGATGATCACCACGTCGTGCAGGTTCGCGATGATCGCCGCGAGGCCGAATTTCCATTCGAAGCGCAGCCACAGGTACAGCACGATGCCGACCGATACAAGCAGCAGCGCGATCGCACCGTTCTCGACCAATTCCTTGCCTACCTGGGAGCCGACGAAATCCACTCGGCGAAGTTGGACGCTCGGGTCCGCGGCCTTGAGCAACTCGATGACCTTCTCGGAGAGCTGGGCTCCGGTGACGTTCTGTTTCGCCGGCAGGCGGATCAAGGCCGTCTCGGAACTGCCGAAGTTCTGGACCGATGCGTCGGAGAGGCCGTTGCCCTCGAGGATCGCGCGGACCTTGTCGATGTCGGCGGAGTGGCCGTAGGACACTTCCATCACCGTACCGCCGGTGAATTCGACCCCGAGGTGCAGGCCTTTGGTCACCAGGAAGATCACGGCCAGGACGAAGGTGATCAACGAAATGATGTTGAACACCAGCGCATGGCGCATGAACGGGATGTCTTTGCGGATGCGGAAGAATTCCATGGCAGCCTACCGATGATTCACGACAGGGTCGCCAGCCCGTGGCGTGGAAAAATCTCGCCGCGCCCTGCGGGTGAGGGGCCGGGGGTGAGGGACGCGGCACATCGCGCCATCCGGACGAGCCTTCACCACGTGTGCCCCGGAGCGACAGCGAGCAATGGCCTGCACGCCGATGTCATGCCGGCACCGCGGGCTTGTGCCAGTCGGTATTGCCGATGGGCAGCCGGTCGAGCTTGCGGCGGCTGCCGTAGATCAGATTCACCATACCGCGGGACACCACGACGGCGCTGAACATCGATGTGAGAATCCCGAGGCAGTGCACGACGGCGAAGCCGCGCACCGGGCCGCTGCCGAACATGAAGAGCGCCACGCCGGCGATCAGCGTCGTGATGTTGGAGTCGAGAATCGTGCCCCAGGCGCGCTTGTAGCCCTCGAAGATCGAGTTCTGCGGCGAGTTGCCGTTGCGCAATTCCTCGCGGATGCGCTCGTTGATCAGCACGTTCGCGTCGATCGCCATGCCGAGCGTCAGTGCGACGGCCGCGATGCCGGGCAGAGTCAGCGTTGCCTGCAACATCGATAACAGCGCCACCAGCAGGATCAGGTTGGTCGCAAGCGCGAGCACCGAGATCACGCCGAACAGCGCGTAGTAGACGATCATGAAGGCCGAGATCAGGCCGAAGCCGATCAGCGTCGATTTCCAGCCCTTCTCGATGTTCTCCGCGCCGAGGCTCGGCCCGACGGTACGCTCCTCGACGATGTCCATCGGAGCAGCCAGCGCGCCGGCACGCAACAGCAGAGCCACGTCCTTCGCTTCCTGCGTGGTCATGCGGCCGCTGATCTGCACGCGGCCACCGCCGATCTCGGCGCGGATCACCGGTGCGGTGATGACCTCGCCCTTGCCCTTTTCGATCAGGACCATGGCCATGCGCTTGCCGATGCTCTCGCGCGTGACCTGCTGGAAGATGCGCGCGCCCTTGCCGTCGAGGTTGATGTGGACCGCGGGCTCCCCGGTCTGGCCATCGAAACCGGGCTGGGCATCGGAGATGCTGTCGCCGGTCAGCACCACCTGCTTCCTGAGCAGCAGCGGCACACCGCTGCGCTCGTACATCAGGTCATCGCCGAAGGGCACCTGTCCGCCGATCGCCGCCTGCACCGATGCGGCGTCGGAATGATCCTCGTCGACCATGCGAACTTCGAGCGTGGCGGTGCGCCCGAGGATGTTCTTCGCCTTGGCGGTGTCCTGCACGCCCGGCAGCTGCACGACGATGCGATCGGCGCCGGACTGCTGCACGATCGGCTCGGCCACGCCCAGTTCGTTGACGCGATTGCGCAGCGTCGTGATGTTCTGCTGCAGGGCGAACTCCTGGATGCGTTTCTGCGCTTCGGGCTTCAGCGTCGCGACCAGCAGCAGCTCGCCGGCCGCGCCCTGCTGCTTCACCAGCAGATCGGGCAGGCTGCGCTCGATGGCTTCTTGGGCCTTGTCGCGGGTGGCCTCGTCGCGGAATTTCACCTGGACGCTCGGGCCTTCGCGCGCTATGCCGCCGTAGCGGATCTCTTTCTCGCGCAGCAACTGCCGGATGTCCGCCGAGTAGCGATCGGCGGCTTTCACGAGCGCCCCCTGCATGTCCACCTGCAGCAGGAAGTGGACCCCGCCGCGAAGGTCGAGCCCGAGGTACATGGGCAGTGCGTTCATCGCGATCATCCAGCGCGGCGCATTCGGCAGCAGGTTCAACGCCACCACGTAGTCCTCGCCGAGCGCGCGCTGGAGCACATCCCTCGCCTTGATCTGCGTGTCCGGATCGCCGAACTGAACCTTGATGCTGGTCTGGTCCATGAAGGCGCCCCTCGCTTCGACGCCTGCATCGAGGAGCGCTTTCTCGACCCGCGTCATGAGGGCGGGATCCACCTTTAACGTCGCCTTGATCGGCGAGACCTGCACCGCCGGAACCTCGCCGAAGATGTTCGGCGACGCGTACAGGAAGCCGATGGCCAGCGCCACGGCAATGACCACGTACTTCCAGAGGGGATAGCGATTCATGCCGCAGAGCGCTCCGTATTCAATCGGCCTTGCGGATCGAACCCTTGGGCAGCACGAGCTGGATCGACGGCCGCTGCACCTGGATCTCGACGTTGGGCGCCACTTCGATGCTCACGTACGCATCGCCGACCTTGGTGATCTTGCCGAGCAGCCCGCCGCCAGCCACGACTTCGTCACCCTTCTGCAGCGCCGCAACCATGTTGCGGTGGTCCTTCGCCTTCTTGGCCTGCGGGCGAATCATGAGGAAGTAGAGCACCACGAACATCAGCGCGATCGGCGCGAGTCCGATCAGATCCATTCCACCCGGCCCGGAACCACCCGTGCTCTGAGCCCATGCCTGCGTCACCCACATGCCCCTGCCCTCTCCCGATGAATCGTCCCGAAGACCGCACCGTCGAACACGGTGAAGCCCCCGCAAAAAGGGGCGCATTCTAGCACGCGGCCCCCTCGGGAACCCCCTGTTTTTCCCGGAAATCGCGGACGAAACGCTGGAGCTCACCGGCCCGGATCGCAGCGCGCAATCCAGCCATCAGCTCGTGATACCAGTAGAGGTTGTGCAGCGTGTTGAGCCGGGCACCGAGCATTTCGTTGACCCGGTTCAGATGATGGAGGTACGCGAGCGTGTAGTGGCGGCAGGTGTGGCACTCGCACTCGGGATCGGGCGGAGCGATCCGGTCGCGGTACTGCGCATTCTTGAGCCGAATGACGCCGTTTCGAGTGAACAGCCAGCCGTTGCGGGCGTTTCGGGTCGGCAGCACACAGTCGAACATGTCGATGCCGGCCACGACAGCCTGGACGAGATCGTCCGGCGTGCCTACGCCCATCAGGTAGCGCGGCCGATCCGCCGGCAGGCGCGGCGCGGTGTGCGCGAGGATGCGCGCCATGTCCGCCTTCGGCTCCCCAACCGACAGACCGCCGATGGCATAGCCATCGAAGCCGATGCCGGTGAGGCCCGCGAGCGACTCGTCGCGCAGGTCTTCGTACATTCCACCCTGGACGATTCCGAACAAGGCATTAGGGCCACCCTCGAACGCGACGCGGCTGCGCTCCGCCCAGCGCAGCGACAGGCGCATCGAATCGGCAGTTTCCAGCTCCGTGGCCGGGTAAGGCGTGCACTCGTCGAAGATCATCGCTATGTCGGAATCGAGCACGCGCTGGATGCGCATCGATTCCTCGGGTGTCAGGAAAAGGCGATCGCCGTTCACCGGCGACCGGAACGTGACGCCCTCCTCAGCCACTTTGCGCAGCGCACCCAGGCTGAACACCTGGAAGCCACCCGAGTCCGTGAGGATCGGGCCGTCCCACGCCATGAACCGGTGCAACCCGCCGTGCCGCTCGATCACGTCCAGCCCGGGCCGCAGCCAGAGGTGGAACGTGTTCGACAGGACGATCTGCGCGCCGAGCGACTTCAGGTCGTCGGGGCTCAGCGATTTCACCGCGCCATAAGTGCCCACGGGCATGAAAGCCGGTGTCTCGACGACGCCGTGGTTCAGCGTGAGCGTGCCGGAGCGGGCGGCGCCGTCCATGGCCAGGAGGTCGAACTTCATGCGGTTTCCATCATTCGTCCGAAGCGTCCCTCACCGTCGGTCCCTTGCTCTCTCGATGGGATAGGGAAGCAAGGCTTCTCGCCCCCCGGGACGGGGGGTGAGACGGCGAACTCGAGCCGCATGCGGCAAGACCGACCAGCTGAGCCCGGACGCAAGCTCGAGCGCGCTCCGCGGGTGAGGGAAAGGAGAGGCGGCAAGGACCCCTGCTCCCGCCCGCACCTCGAGACCAGCTGTGCCTCCCTCTCCCTGCCGCACCTCGAGACGAGCTGTGCTTCCCTCTCCCTACCGCACACCAAGACGAGCTGTGCGTCCCTCTCCCTCCGGGAGAGGGACCGAGGGTGAGGGAGACCGGTCTCCACACCACGACTACATCCGTGGAACGACGTGGGTAGTCTCATGCCCGCTCGATCAACATCGCATCGCCATAGCTGAAGAAGCGATAGCGTTCGGCCACCGCATGGGCGTAGGCGCGCCGCAATGTCTCCATTCCGCCGAAGGCGCTCACCAGCATCAGCAGAGTGGACTTCGGGAGATGGAAGTTCGTGAACAGCCGGTCCACGACGCGAAACCGAAAGCCCGGCAGGATGAACAGGTTGGTCTCGCCGCTGCCGGCTTCGAGCTCGCCGGCCCTCGCCGCTGCGCCCTCCAGCGCTCGCAGACTCGTGGTGCCTACCGCCAGCACCCGGCCACCCTTCGCCTTCGTGGCATGCACGGCATCGACCACTTCCTGTCGGATCTCGTACCACTCGGCGTGCATACGGTGCTCTCGCACATCTCTCGCGCGCACCGGCTGGAATGTCCCCGCGCCGATGTGCAACGTGAGAAACACCTTTTTCGCTCCGGTGCGGGCGATGCTGTCCAGCATCGGTTCCGTGAAATGCAGGCCCGCCGTGGGAGCCGCGACCGCCCCGGGTCGATCGGCGTATATCGTCTGATACCGGGATGCGTCCTTGGCGTCGGCCGGGCGTTCGATGTACGGCGGCAGCGGGAGCTGCCCTTGACTCTGCAGCAGGTCGAGCACGTGCCCATCGGTATCGAAACGGAGCCTGAAAAACGCGCCGTCCCGCTCCAGTACCTCCGCGCGCACGCCCGCGTCGAAGAGTAGCCACGCCCCATCCCGGGGACTGTGGCTCGCGCTGACCTGAGCCAGCACGCGATGCTCGTCGATGATCCGCTCGACCAGCACTTCGACCCGCCCACCGGTCGGCTTGCGGCCGATCAGCCGCGCCTTGATGACGCGGGTGTCGTTGAACACGAGCAGGTCGTCCGGTCCGAGCAGCGCCGGCAGATCGCGGAACCAGCCGTCGCGAAACGAGCGCGCAACCCCGTCGACGTGCAGCATGCGGCTCGCACCGCGCTCGTCGAGAGGTTGCTGCGCGATCAACTCGGGCGGCAGCGCGTAATCGAAGTCGTCGAGATTCATGGGCGGCGGATTATGGCAGACCGAGCCCCGCAGCTTTGCGCTGGAAGCACCGCTACTCGACCCGGGCGTTCATCTCTTTCGCAGCCGGGCCGCGTGAGGGATAATCCGCGCCTCTTCGCTGACCCAATGCCGGGATGGCGGAATAGGTAGACGCACGGGACTCAAAATCCCGCGATTGCAAGATCGTGCCGGTTCGATTCCGGCTCCCGGCACCAGATAGCATCTTCACCGAGGTGCACCGACGGTGCGTCGATGTGAAGTAATCCATTGATGCCTCTGGCGAAGCAAGCTCTTCGCTGAAGTGCAACGACCGACCGCATCGGTGTGCCCCTATGCCCAAGTTAATGGGGGATTAGGCTGGCGGAGTCGCCAAGCACGCCCGGGATTCGCCAAGGGGTCCGCGCCAAGTGTCTGTCACGCGCCAGGTGTCATGTCCTCGCCAGGCGCCAGGTGTCAGGCCTGTATAACTGCTTATTGTGTCCTCGCCAAGTGTCTGTCTTCGCCAGGTCTCAGGCCTGTGTCCTCGCCAGGTGTCAGGCCTGTATCCCTGCTTATTGCGCGCCAGTGGCAGGCCTGTATAACGGCTTATTGAGCAACTCACGCTCACTGCGCTTCGGTCGTTTCGAAGTCCTTCCTGAGCATCTCGTCGACGAGGGCGGAGCGCGCGATACCACGCGCGCTTCACATACTCGGCGAGAGGAAGTGGACCGCGCGCAGGAGACGCAGCCTTCGCTACGCGGATCTTGGTGTGAGCAATTTGGTGATCTCTGGTACCCGTCGACGCCAACGCCTCCGGATGTTTCGGGTTGTCATCGGAAGCGGAAATACTTGACCGGGAACGGGCTGGAGGACCCGCCCTTTCTGCGATGAACTATCCGGCATCCTGCAGTGCCGTTCATGGTTTCGGTGGCACTACGAGCAGCGTGCGAACGCTGGCGCCGCTTGCCCGTCAAGACCCGCGGGTAACCCGGACAGAATGCTCCGTACGTGCGCTATCGCACAATGCGTCGCGCCGTGGATTGCGACAATCTTGGTCGTGACCGGGCGGGGCCGCTGTGCCTCGCAACGGGTGCCCGCGTCGTCTGCGGACAGCCGGGGTCAGATGCTTACGACAGAGTGCTCATCCACCCGGCAATCGCGCACATGCAGACAGCGGATTCGACCCGAGCGGAGCCTCGAGGCAGCCCGAGCGGACCAGGCCGACGCCGCGCTCGCCAGCACCTTCGAACGCCACTGCGAAGTCTCATTTGCACCCTTGTCGTATTGGCCGGAGGACCGGTCCTTGCAGCCGAGGACACGGCCACCGACGGCGCGGCGCCGGTGGATGATGGCACGCGGAACGACGCGCCGCCCGCTCCCCTGTCGGCCCTCAAGGCCGATTTCCCGGCAGACGTCGAGGCTCGCCAGCGCCTGCGGCTGCTGATCGCATTGGAACAGGACGAGGTGCGAAGCGCGTTGCCCGCGGACAGTTCCATGACCCGTGCGCAAGCGGACATCCAGGCACGCAAGAGCTACTGGATCCCCGCTGCCGATATACTCGGGTTCCAACTGCTTCTGAACGTATTCAACAGGCATGTCTACGGCGCCGAATACGATAGCGATGCAGCGTCGATCAAGCGCAACCTCCAAGGCAGTTGGCGTGTCGACAAGGATCCGTTCACTATCAACCAGCTGGGGCATCCGTACCAGGGGTCGCTGTACCACGGGTTCACCCGCTCCGCGGGGCTCAACTACTGGCAGTCGCTGGGCTACACCGTGGCGGGCAGCGCCGTATGGGAAGTCGCCGGCGAAACCACGCCGCCATCGCTGAACGACCAGATCACGACCGGATTCGGCGGCAGTTTCCTGGGTGAGTCGCTGTTTCGCATGTCGAATCTCGTGCTCGAGAAGTCGAATATGCCGATGCTGTGGCGGGAGCTGAGCGCGGCAGCAATCTCGCCCGCCACGGGATTCAACCGGCTCGCCTTCGGCGAGCGTTTCGACACCGTCTATCCCAGTGGCGACCCGGCTTACTACGGACGCCTGGCCGTCGGCGTGAGCACTGTGGCGCACAACAAGTCCAACGTCGCCATCGAGGATTTCCAGCATACCGAGGCTGTGGCGGATTTCTCGCTGGACTACGGACTGCCCGGGGAACCTGGATACCAATACAGGCGGCCGTTCGATCACTTCGTCTTCAAGGCGACGGCAACGAGCGCAACCGGTATCGAGAACGTAATGACGCGCGGCCTGCTGGTCGGCACCGACTACGACGTCGGCGACAACTACCGGGGCGTCTGGGGACTCTACGGGAGCTACGACTATATCGAGCCGCAGACGTTCCGGGTCTCGAGCTCGGCGCTGTCGCTCGGCACCACCGCTCAATGGTGGCTGTCCCGCACGATCGCGCTCCAGGGCAGCGCACTCGGGGGCGCCGGCTACGCGGCTGTCGGCACGGTCAGCGGCCGGGCGGAGAACGATCAGCACTATGGCATCGCGCCGCAAGCCCTGATCGCGTTGCGGCTGATTTTCGATGACCGGATGTCGATCGACACGACCACGCGCGGCTACTTCGTGAGCCGGGTAGGCGGCGTCAATCCGGGCGGCGGCAGCGATACCATCTACCGGACCGATGCGGCCGTCACGGTGCGCGTTCGAGGGCAGCATGCGGTGTCCCTTCGATACCTGTTCTCTCGTCGGGACACGACCTCCAACCTTCTCGGCGACCGCAGCCAGACCAGCGGGACCATCGGCATCTTCTACACTTATCTTGGCGGCGACGATTTCGGCGCCGTGGAGTGGCGCGACCGGAAGTAGTTGGAACCGACCGATCGATGCGACTCCGGTGGTGGTGCCGGTGGCGCCCCGCCGATACGCGATCGAACTTCACACTCTCAAACCGCTACCGACTCCGGTAACCGTCTGCGCCGCATCGATCGCGCCGATGCGTCCGACCGTCTGATCGCCCCGGTCTGGTCGGCGTTTGCTGGCGACAGGAACTGCACGAACCGGCGTTCCTCCCGCGTGAGCCCGGCCTTTCGCGGAATACGATCCCTTCGGTCGGACGTCGGGTCGCTTGCTCCCTGGAGGATGGCGAGCACGCGCGGGTGAACGTAGGCCTTCCGGCAGACAGTCACGGTATTGCCGAGCCGCTGGGCAACATCCCGCAGCACCGCGACGGCGCGATCGCGGTGGCCCGTCGATCGGGCAGCGCTCGGCCGATCGGCCAGCGCCAGCGCGTGCACGCTGCCATGCCACGTCCGAAAGTCCTTGGCGGTGAATTCGCCGCCACACGCCTCGCGAAGGTACGCGTTCACGTCGGCCGAGTCGACGCCGTGCGTCTTGCCGTGCTCGTCCAGGTACTGGAACAGATGTTGTCCAGGCAAGGCCTGGCAGCGACGAATGATGCGTGCGACCCGTGCATCATCGACCGCCACGTCGCGCAGCACACCGCTCTTACCGCGAAAACGCAGCTGGAGCCGGCTCCCGTTGACTTCGACGTGCCTGTTGCGCAAGGTCGTCAGTCCGAACGAACCGTTGCTGCGCGTGTATTCGTCGTTGCCGATGCGGATCAGGGTCGTGTCCAGCAGGCGCACGATGGTCGCCAGCACCGTGTGACGGAGCACGCGCCGGCCCACCGGCAAAGCGAGATCTCGCTTCACGCGGGCGCGAATGCGGGGCAGCGCAGCAGCGAACTCGGGCAGCCGATCGAACTTGTGAGTATCGCGCGCCTTGCGCCATTCCGGGTGATAGCGGTACTGCTTGCGGCCCCGGGCGTCGCGACCGGTCGCCTGCAGATGGCCATGCGAGAGCGCGCAGATCCACACTCGAGTGTAGGCGGGCGGAACGGCGAGCGATCGGATGCGCTGGAGCTGGGTGCTGTCGGTCAAACGCGCGCCGTCCGGCCGTCGATAGATGAAACCTTTGCCGTGTCGATGGCGCGAGATCCCCGGCGCGCCGTCGCTTACATACGCCAGCCCGGCCGGGGCTGCCTGCACTGCCTCGCATTCATCCCCCTGCAGCGTCGACGTCATGCCCGTACCCTCGTCTGACCAATCTCAGGAGACCATGCTACGAACGCCATCGTCACCAAGCCGTAGTCGGGCGCCGATTCGACTGTCGGACACAACCTACGCGTAGCAGCCCGGAGCCCCGCGGCCGGCTGACCCGCAAGCAGCAGCCGTCAGGCTCGAATCACCAGCGCAATTCCGAAATCTCCACGCACGATATTGAGCACGAGGGGGCGCTCGACGCCGCGCAGCTGCGTCAGTAGATCGTTGGTATCGCGCACCTTGCGACGGTTGACGCCGATGATGACGTCGCCGGGACGCAGGCCGTGGTTCCACGCCGGGCTGCCGCGATCGACCTCGGCGACCAGCACGGCCTCCGAGCGCCCGCCACGATCGAGGTTGCCCACCCGAGCGCCGGACAGCTCCGGCACGGTCTGCCGGCCGGTGCCCGCGGCTGTGCGGGTCGCCTCGATGGTCACGCGCAGCAGGATCGACTTGCCGTCGCGCAGCACTCTCAGTTCGGCCGAATCGCCCACCGGGATGAGGCCGAGCTGATTGCGCAGGTCGCCGGAGCCGCGCACCTGCCGGCCGTTGACGGCGGTTACGACGTCGGTGCGCCGCAGTCCGGCTTTCTCCGCCGGCGCGTCCTTGACGACGTCCACGATCACTGCACCTTCATTGGCGCTGACGCCGAGAGCTCGCGCCATTTCCGGAGTCACGTCCTGCGCGGTCGCGCCGAACCGGCCGCGACGCATCTCGCCGAAACGCGCGAGCTGTGCGATCACCTTCTGCGCCATGTTGCTCGGCACCGCGAATCCGATGCCCACGTTGCCGCCGGCCGGCCCGATGATCGCCGTGTTGATGCCGATCAGCTCGCCTTTCAGATTGATCAGCGCGCCTCCGGAATTTCCCGGGTTGATGGAAGCGTCGGTCTGGATGAAATCCTCATAGCCTTCGGTGCTGATGCCGAAGCGGCCGAGCGCACTCACGATGCCGGAGGTCACGGTCTGGCCGATGCCGAACGGATTGCCGATGGCGAGCACGAAATCGCCCACGCTCATCGCATCCGAGTCGCCGAACTTGAGTGACACCAGATTCTGCGGATCGATCTGCACCAGCGCGATGTCGGTTCCCGCATCCGATCCGAGGACCCGCGCCTGGAACTGCCGGCGATCCTTGGTCGTGACCATCACCTCCCGCGCGTCCTTGATCACGTGGTGATTGGTGATGACGTAGCCTTTCTGGGCATCGATGATCACGCCCGACCCGGCGCTCACCTGGGGTCGCGCGGACTCGGGGGTGCCGAAGAAGCGGCGGAAGAACGGATCGCGCATCATCGGATTGTCGCCCTCGGCGTTACCGGCGAGCACCGCGATGTTGACTACCGCCGGCGTCACCTGCTGCAGCAGCGGCGCGAGCGTCGGGATTTGTCCGTCCGCTGCGAGCGGCGGAATGCCCGCGCCGGCCGAGCCCGTTGCACAGGCGAGGATTCCGGCCGCGATCCATCCGGTGAAATTCGGCATCGTCTTGCGATTCATTGCGCTGTCCGTGGTCACGTGATGTTCCGCCGGGCTAAGATGCCGCGCGGAGATTTCCACGTGATTGCGCCCGGACTGAATCAATACCGACCATCGAAGAACTCCGAGTCGCGATCCGATCACGCTATGCAGTGACCAGCGTCGGCCAGACGTCGTAGCCGCACAGCGCTGCGGGCTCGAGCAGCACGAGCGCCTGGTTGGCAAGTTCCCTGGCGGTGGGTGTAGTGCGCGCACGCAAATAGCGGTGCAACGCGGCGACCGGGTCGTCGCCCGGCATCGCCTCGATGCTGCGTCCGCGCAGATCAACGGCGCGGCCCTTGAACGATTCAGGAAGCGCCGGATCCCGGCCGAAGCGCGATGCCCCGAAATCCTCGCGCGCCTTGCGATGCGGCGGGAAAGCGGCTTCGGCGTGAACCGCATAGAAACTCCATGCGTCGAAGGCCTCGAAGCCGGAACTGCCATTCAGACTGTGGGTCGCGGCGTCGCCCGCCAGGGCCACGCACAGAAGACGCCTCGCATACAGCAGTCGCCACGCGAGGTTCAACCGAAAAAAGTCCTCCCGTTCCCGGCGCGCGATCGCGGCGACCCGCTTCAGGTCGCGCCGAGTGATCGGCTCGGTGCAGCGAGCGCCCATCGGGTGATGGTGTTGAAATAGCTAGGCATGAACGGCCGCGCGCAGCGACGATCCGCGCGCCTCGCGAAAGAATTCGCCCACGGCTTGTGCGAAAACGACCAGGTCCTCGCGGGTCACATCGAGATGCGTCACCAGCCGGATCGTCGCTGCCGCAGAGATGATCATGCCGCGGCGCGCGAGATGATCGCGCAGCGGCACGGCCAGGTCGGGCGCAACGCTCATGAACACCATGTTCGTCTGCACCAGGTCGGGGTCCAGCTCGACGCCTTCGACTCCTACGAGCGCATCCGCGAGCGCGCGCGCGTTGTCGTGATCCTCCGCGAGGCGCGCGACGTTGTTCTGCAGCGCGTAGAGGCCCGCGGCCGCCATGAGCCCCGCCTGACGCATTCCGCCGCCCAGCACCTTGCGCCAGCGCCGCGCACGATCGATCGCCGCCTTGGAGCCCACCAGCACGGAACCCATCGGTGCACCCAACCCCTTGGACAGGCATATCGACACCGTATCGAAGTGGCGCGCGACCTCGCTCGCATCGATGCCCAGCTTGATCACGGCGTTGAACAGCCGCGCGCCGTCGAGATGCATGCCCAGTTCGCGCTCCCGCGCCAGCGCCTCCGCCGCCGCGATGTACGTCATCGGAATCACCTTGCCGCCGAGCGTGTTCTCGAGCGCGAGCAGGCGTGTCCGTGCGAAATGCGAATCGTCGGGTTTGATCGCGGCAGTGACCTTCGCCAGATCGAGCGTGCCGTCGGGCTCGTTCTCGATCGGTTGCGGCTGGATGCTGCCGAGCACCGCCGCGCCACCGCCTTCGTACTTGTAGGTGTGCGCCTGCTGCCCGACGATGTATTCGTCGCCGCGCTCGCAATGCGCCATGAGTCCGATCAGATTGCTCTGCGTGCCCGTGGCGACGTAGATGGCCGCCTCCTTGCCGAGCATCTCGGCGAGCAGTGCTTCGAGGCGATTGACGGTCGGGTCCTCGCCGTAGACGTCGTCACCCACGTCGGCCGCTGCCATCGCGGCCCGCATGCCGTCGGAAGGCTTGGTCACGGTGTCGCTTCTGAGGTCGATGATCTTCATTGCATGTGCTCCGTTGCCGCGCGGCGGAATCAGCCGCGATTGAATTTATCCGCGACCGGACGCAGCCCGCGATGTTCGCGGATGAGAGGGACCATGCGCGCTTCACGAGCATCGATGTCCAGTGCGTGTCGAATGACCG
>Ga0163144_10017759_pt1 | contig 14460 bp, 7 predicted proteins | sample OliLak19BULKMAT1_FD_123175 | JGI IMG/M metagenome (GOLD analysis project Ga0163144, IMG submission 123175) | Freshwater microbial mat bacterial communities from Lake Vanda, McMurdo Dry Valleys, Antarctica - Oligotrophic Lake LV.19.BULKMAT1 | ecosystem: Environmental > Aquatic > Freshwater > Lake... | reverse complement strand
CACATCGCGGGGCTGCAAAAAACAAAGGCATGAAAACGCCGGGCTGAAGTGCGGGCCCGATCGCGTGTGCCTCGACGCTGCGCGCTGATTCACCACAGAACAACAATTCGCTCGACTGAAATGTCTGCTTCCGGCCAACTACAGCGTAAGATCACACCACTGCATTTAACGTGCCGAACAGGATTGGCGGGCCCCCCTGTCTCCTGTAACCCGCTTTTCTTCTTGCATCGTCTTTTCTTTTAAGCCGCAGTTGCGCACGTTCGTCAAAGCGACCAACGTCGATCTTGCTGGCGGCGGACGGCTGGGCGTCGTCGCCCTAGTCGGAGATCGACTTGGAAGAGAGGCCCATGCCGGTAGCGGCCAGCTTGCGGGTCTCGCCGCGGGCGAGTGCGTAGCGCATCGCGACGAGTCGGAAGGGTTGGGTGAAGTGGCCTTTCCGATCCCGCGCCGCCGTATCGGGCGGGACGATCGGCCTCGGGGCTGCCCGCGTACGTGCTGAAAGCGAAGTGTCTTTGAATGATAAAGACGGTGAAGATTGCTGGTTCATGAGAGATTCCTTTTCCGTGGGAGTTTGCCCGCCAAGGAAAACGGTAGCGCGTTAACGAAAGTCGGTTAGGGTCATTTCTTACACCGACCTCGGCCGACCCACTTCCGGATTGCGGAAGGCTTTGAGCTGCTTTTTGTCGCTCGTGCTGACGGCGGAGATGACCGCGCGGTGGCATTCAGCCGAGCCAGCCTTCAGACGGCCTGGCCAATGGTGGCGAGCCAGATGGCCGCGAAGCAATAATTACCGTGGTCCGAGTTCCGAACCTATGTATGCTGTGGAAAATGCCGGACGAAGTTCGTCGGCAAAGGTTCATCCGAGAAATTTCGGGCTGCTCAACGCGACTGGAATCGCGCGGTATCCTGAAGGTCCGACAGAAAGCCTGAGAACCTTGAAACCCGCACGGAAATACGCCGCATGAGATGCACCGCCTTGAAAACATCATGGATCGCCCTTTGCCGATGCGGCGCGCGGGTGACAGTCGTGTTTGCGCTTGTCGGTATTGTTCCGTCGGTCGGTGCCGCAGAAAAGCTTGCGGATACGCTGACGACCACGGACGGACGAACATTGCGCGGGTCGGTCACGCTCGCGACCGACCTGGTCCGAGTGCAATCGATCGACGGAAAAATCGAGGGGATTAAGTTCGACGAAGTCGAAGAATTAAACCTCGTTCCCGTCGCGCCCGATTCTGGCCCGGCGCGGTCCGCGGTAGTCCGGCACGGTCTGAAGGCGGAATATTTCTCCGACCCGTCCTTCAAAGATTTGCGCGGCCTGCGGCTGGATAACCAACTCGATTTCAAATCGCCGACCGATCTTCCCTCGTTCGCGACCGAGAACAATTATTCCGTTCGGTGGACGGGCAAATTCGTGTCCGACGTCGCGGGCGTTTTTTCGCTGAGCGTCGTGGTTGAAGGCGTACGAGAGATTGAAATGAAGGTGCGGACGACCGCCGTCAAGGGCAAGCCGCATTGGTCGCTCGGAGTGTCGAGCGGGCCGATCGAACTAAAGGCAAACGAACCGGTCGACCTCACGATCGAGGCCATAGGCGTTAACAACAATTCGTCGATCTCGCTCCTGATGGGCAAAGGCAGCGGCGGCGCGAATCAACTGGTTCCCGCCGACCACCTGCTCCCGCCCGACGACTTCACCGATGCCGTCTGGCGCGACTGGCTGGCGACCGATCCTGGTTCGGGACTGATGGCCGAATATTTCGAAGGCCAGCAATGGGAAACGCCTGCATTCGCCGTGATGGAGCCGACAGCGCTGGCCGGGGATCGCGCGGTGGCGAGTGCATTGCAAGCGCCCTACGCGATTCGTTGGTCCGGGCAATTTGAGTGTCCCGTCGACGGCACGATCGAACTGGCGCTTTCCGAGGAAGCAAAGCAGCCGGTGCGTGTGTGGGTCGACTCCATTGCGGTCCTCGACACCTTCGCAGAAGGCGCCGCGCGAAAGGAGTCGGTCAAGCTGGTTGCAAAGGCTGGACAAAAGTGGGCGATTAGAATCGAAACCCTGCGCACCAAAAAAGGCTCCCCCGACAGAGCTGGGCTAATCACGCTGGCGATATCGGGTCAAAAAGCGAATGTTTTGCCTCGCACCCTGCTTTTCCCACCGGCCGACGCGCCGCGGCCGGTTTTGTTTCTCGCTGAGTTACCTAACGTCGCAGGACGTGATTCGCCGGACGGGTTGGCGTTCGAGGTGGTGCTCGCCGGACCCAAGCCCCCGGGCGCGGTGCGTGTCGATCTGGTCGGCGAAACCGGACAAGTCTTCGGTTCTGACTCGACCCCGCCGTACAAACTCACCTTCGTCGCGTCGGACGACGACGAGAACGCCGCGCCGTCGGTTGTTAAAAAAGGAGCTAAACCCTTAACACAGAAAAAACGTGCTCCTCAGAAGATCAACACCCCTTCCAAGGACTTAAGGAACATCCCGAGAGTTCTTGCCCGCTCGACCGATTCCAAAGGCCGCGTCGGTGTGTCGATGACTCTGACCCTGCCCGATCACCCGCCCGACCGGGCGTCGATTGGGGCCGGGTGGATGATAACGTCGGTCGGCACGATTCAACGTAACGTCAAGCTCGACGATGCGGCTACGCCGGCGCGGTTCGACTTTCCCGGTTCGGCGGGCAAGCTGCTAAACACGCGCGACGTCTTCCCGTTCATGTTTCAACCGCTTGCGACCGACGGCCAGCTACAGGTGAGGCTTTCGCAAGTCGCATCGACGGAAGAAAAGTCACCCGTCAGCGGCGGGGTGATGATTCGCGACGGTCTGGACACGCGGTCGCGCTACCTGGGCGTTTTCGCGTCCGACGGGCAGTTGATGGTCATCCGGCGCGAGACCCTCGGAGTGCTGCCGTCGATGGCGCCGGTGCCGGGTGTGCGACTTCCGTGCTCGGTTCGGCTTCAACGCTCCAACGGCAGGGTCAGCCTCGCGACGAGCACCGACGGCGTCATCTGGACTGATTCCGGCGTCGATCCGATGCCGGTGCTCGGGACGGTTTATGCGGGCGTCTGCAACATCGGTCGGCCAAAAGAAACAGTGACTTTTGAATCCCTCACCATCGAAACCGCCGGCCCCGAGGACAGCGCCTATCCCGCCGGCGTGCAACTGGTGAACGGCACGATCCTGGGCGGACAAATCATCGCCGTTACCGAGAACGCCATCACGCTGTCGCGCGACGGGACGACGCTGCAACCGATCGCCCGCAACGATGTCGCCAAGATTTTGCTGCAGGCGGTCCCCCAGACAACTCTTGACGACGCGCGGAATCGTCGCGGCGTGCTCATGGCTCAAGGCGACGTGTTTGAAAGCGATATTAAATCGATTACGCCCGACCGGGTCGACGTCGATTCGATCATTTTCGGCCCGCGCACATTCAGCCGCGCCGAAGCCGCCGTCGTCTTGCTCGCGGACGTTGTTCCGGCGCGCGGCAAGGCGAAGTATGAGGTCCTGCTGTCTGACGGGTCACGCGTGCTCGTCGATGGCGTCAAAGTAGCACGGGACGGATTCGTCCTGAACGAGGCGTCGTTCGGTCTGATCAACGTGCCCGCCTCAAGCGTCGTGACAATCAGACGCTTGCATGATCGGCGTTCATAAAAGGTCGGTCGACCGCACGCAACGGACTTTCAATCAGACTCGTGGTTGTCAACGACAGGAGTTCTGAGGCGTATGAATGTTGCGTTCTGTCGGACCGTTCAGATGTCGAGTATGATCCGCGTCTAAAAAAAGGTTTTCGCGGGGCGCGCCCCAAGCCCATTCCTTGACGGCAGGATCGTCCGTTCCTTTGGAAAAGTGAATATGGCGACAAACACCCAGCGCCCCGAAGACAAGTCGACAACTCCCGTTGCGCCACCCGCAACTCCCGTTGCGCCGCCCGTAACTCCCGTTGCGCCGCCCGTAAAAATTCCGGTCGCGATCAAACCGGCGGTGCAGTCGGCACCCGCGTCCAAAACCGCGCCCGCAGCTCCACCGGTCGACCCCGCCGGGGTCGAGGCCGTTCGTAACCTACGCGCCGCCCACGCAGCGATTCGCGCGGAATTGTCCAAGGTCATCGTCGGTCAGAAGGACGTGATCGACCAGATCCTGATCTCGATATTCACGCGTAGTCACGCACTGCTGGTCGGCGTGCCTGGTCTGGCCAAGACGCTTTTGATTTCCACGTTGTCGAACACCCTGCAACTGGGTTTTAAACGCATCCAATTCACGCCCGACCTCATGCCCAGCGACATCACCGGCACGGAAGTGATCTACTCCGACCCGGCCACCAACGAACGAACCTTCAAGTTTCTCAAGGGGCCGATCTTCGCGAACATCGTGCTGGCGGACGAAATCAACCGTACCCCGCCCAAGACGCAGGCGGCGATGCTCGAGGCGATGCAGGAGCGCTCCGTCAGTGTCGGCGGCACGGTCCACCGCCTGCCCGACCCGTTTTTCGTCCTCGCGACGCAGAACCCGGTCGAGCAGGAAGGTACCTACCCGCTTCCCGAGGCGCAGCTCGACCGCTTCATGTTCATGATCAAGGTCGATTACCCAAGCGGTGACGAAGAGGAACTGATCATGAAAATGGCGTCGCGCGGCAAAGGACCTGCCGTCAACGCGGTACTCACCGGGACTGACATCATCGCGCTCCAGGAGCTGGTGCGCGGGGTACCGGTATCAGACCATGTGTTCAATTACACCAAAAAGCTTGTTCGTGTCACACGCCCCAAGACGCCAGAGGCGCTTGACCTGATCAACAAGTGGGTGACGTGGGGAGCCGGCCCGCGCGCGAGCCTGAACCTCATCACCGCCGCCAAGGCGCACGCGGTGCTCAACGGGCAGTACCACGTCAGTTGCGACGACGTCTCTGCCGTTGCACTCCCGATCCTGCGCCACCGACTGATCCCCAACTTTGCCGCCCAGTCTGAAGGACTAGACAGCGACGCGATCGTCAAGCAGGTCATCGCCGCCATTCCGAAGGACAAAAAACTAAAGTAGGGAGTTGCCAGTTATTGGTTGCCAGTTGCCAGCGAAGACGGTTTTAACATTTTTTCGCTAGCGACCAACAACCAACAACCAACAACTGGCAACTCACAACTGGCAACTCGCGACCTGCAACGAACGCCATGGCCGATTCCATTCCCAATCTTCTCGACCCCGAAGCCGTCAGCAGCGCCGAAGCGATCGGTCTGGCGGCGCGGTACATCGTCGAAGGGTTTTTATCCGGCGAACACCGCTCGCCGTTCCACGGCTTCAGCATCGAGTTCACACAGCACCGCGAATACGTCCCCGGCGACGACATTCGTCACCTCGACTGGAAAGTGCTCGGTAAATCCGACCGCTACGTGCTCAAGCAGTACGAGCAGGAAACCAATTACGTCGCCCAGATCGTCCTCGATGCCAGCGAATCAATGATCTACGGCAGCGGGAAAATGACCAAGCTGCACTACGCCAAACTTCTGGCGGCGTGCCTCAGCTACGTCATCCTCCAACAGCGCGACGCCGGCGCACTGGCCGTCTGCGATACGGAGGTGCGCACCTACCTGCCACGCTCAAGCAATCTCAATTCCATTCACAACATCATGGGGACGCTGGCAAAAATCACCGCGACCGAAAAAACCGACCTCGGGAAAATCCTTCACGACCTGGCCGGTCAGGTGAAGAGACGCGGAATTATCATCGTCATCAGCGACCTGTTCGACGACGAAGAAAAACTGCTCAAAGGCATTCAGCACCTTCGCTTCGGCGGGCACGAGGTGATCGTGTTTCACGTGCTCGATCCCGAGGAAATCGAGTTCAATTTTTCCGGTAGCGTCGAGTTTCAAGGACTCGAGGGAGACCCGACGCTGACGACACGCCCGCGCGACATTCGCAAAAGTTATTTGTCGGAACTGAATGCATTTTTAGACCGCGTGCGAATCGGTTGCGAGCGCCAGAACTGCCACTACGTGCTGGCGAACACGGCGCACCCATTGAAGGAAACGCTGCGGAGCTATCTGGGCTTCAGGCACCGTGCGACGGCGCGTTAACATCTCGCCCGCGTATGGGCGGCGCGTCGGACGCGCTAACGCAATTGACGGAGTTCCCGAGACTAAGCGAACAGGTCGTCTGAGTTTGGATCACAGCTTCTGACTATGTTTCTTTCCCCACTCATGCTCGCAGGACTCGCCGCGGTGGCGTCGCCGATCATCATTCACCTGCTCAGTCGGCGTCAGCACCGGCGCGTCCGGTGGGCGGCGATGCGTTTCCTTACCGCGAGTGTCGAAAAAACCAAGCGGCGTCTGAACGTCGAGGACCTGCTGTTGCTTCTGCTGCGCTGTCTGGCGGTGGTGATCCTCGCGCTGGCGTTCGCGCGACCGGCGCTCTCGGGTTCGACCGGCGGGTGGTTCGGCGAGCCACCGATCACCGGCGTTATCATCCTCGACCGCTCCATGTCCATGGCACACTCCGACGGGACCAACACCCGTTTCGACCACGCACGTATCGCCGCCGACAAACTCCTCGAACACGCGCCGCCGGGGTCGAGTTTCGCGCTGTTGCTTGCCGGCGACGACGTCGACGCGGTCATCCCGCAGCCCACGCTCGACCTGAACCTGGTGCGTCAGACGATCAAAAAATCCGAGGTCAGTGACCGGGGTACGCGGCTTCAACTGGCGCTACGGCGCGGCGTTGACCTGCTGCAAAGCAAGGCGGCCGCACGCCGCGAAATCCACGTCTTCACCGACGGGCAGCAATCGGGCCTTGCGCCAGTTATGGCGATGCAGCAGATCGCGCAGTCGGCCGAGTCGGCGTCGATTGGTGTTCGACTGGTGATCGTCGGTAACGCCGACCGCGAGAACGTCGCCGTCACTGACCTGCGCCTCGACGGCGGATTATTCGTCGCGCACCGACCCGCGCGATTCTCCGCCGAGGTCACCAACACCGGCGCCAGCCCGGCGCGAAACATCCGCGTCGCGCTCCGGTTGAACGACTCACCGCCGTCCGACGAACAAACCCTTGTCGTGCTCGCGCCCGGCGAGCGTCAGCGCGTCTCACTCTCGGCCGCCCCCGGTGACGCCGGGCATCACGCCATTACCGTTTCGATTTCACCCGACCACCTTTCGGCCGATGATTCCCGGTCGATCGCGCTGCGCGCGGTCGAGACGGTGTCGGTGCTGATCGTCGATTTTTCACCGACAACTGACGCGCGCGAGTCGGCGTCGTTTTTTCTCCGGCACGCATTCGCACCAGTGCCGCGCGAAAAACAGTCCGACTACTTCGTCAAGACAACAACGATCTCGCCGGCAGCGCTGAATGACGCGCGCCTCGACGACCATCAGGCGGTCGTCCTGTGCAACGTCCCGGACTTCACACCCGCGCTCGTCGAACGTCTCACCACCTTCGTCCGGCGCGGCGGGGGGTTGATCGTCTTTCCCGGCCCGGCGGTCAACGTGTCGTCTTACAACAACGAACTGTTCACCAAGGCCGGACTGCTCCCCGCTTCGCTCGGCGAACCGCAAGGCGACCTCGAGCAGCGCGACAAGCCGATGACCCTCGCCGGTGACGGTTTCGACCACGAAATCGCGCGCATCTGGAATGACCCGAACTCCGGAAGCCCCGGGTCGGTTCGCGTCTTCCGTGCGTTTGAACTCCAGCCCGATGACGCGCAGCGCCCCGGCGACGTCGGTCCGCCGCGCGTGGTGCTGCGGTTTGCGACCAGTGCGGTCAACGGAAATCTGTCGGGCAAGCCGATGCTGATCGAACGCGCCGTGGGGCAGGGGCGCGTCCTGCTTTTTGCCACGCCCGCCGACACCAGTTGGACGGATCTAGCCGTGCGACCGGCGGTGCTCGTTCCGCTGCTGCAACGCACGCTCGGCGCGATCGTCGCGAGCGATGACAGCGCCATGAACGTCCCGGTCGGTCGTCCGTTCATGCGTCAGACCGGTGGAGACCTGCTCGGGCGCGAAGCCGGGATCGTCCGACCGGAACGCGGCGCGAAGCAAACTACCGACACGGCGTCCGTCGACGTGGTAGCGGTCCAGGTTCGTGACGGTAGGCCGACGTTCCGATACGACGCGACCCATCGCGCCGGCGCGTACGTCGCTCGCTTCACCGGCCAACCCCCGCTCGAATGGACATTCGCCGCTCAGGCCGACCCCATCGAGTCGAACTTGGCAACCATGAGTGACGCCGACCTCGACGTGCTCAAGCCGGCGCTCAAGGCGGTGCGATGGGATCCGGCCGGTGAGTCGGCGGACGCGCTGGCCGCATCGGGCGCGACGGAAATCTGGAACATTTTTGCGACCCTCGCGGTCGCGCTGTTTGCGTCGGAGATTCTGCTGGCGAACTGGTTCAGTCGGTCAAAATAAGCAAGCGGGTGCGTCGGACATGATGGAATGGTTGTTAAGCATTTTCGGTTGGCACGGGGACAACGTGCAGCGCATCAGCGACGTCGGCCTCGGCTTGGGTCGGCCGGGCGCGTTGCTCTGGTGTTTGCCGCTCGCAGTCGTGCTATCGGTCGGCGTGGTGTGGTCCTATCGCAGACTCGCGCGCGAGTTTTCCGGGATTCGCCCGACCCTTCTATCAACCCTGCGGGTCGTCCTGCTTGTTCTCCTGCTTGTTTTGTTTATTCGACCTGTGATCGGCTTCAACGTCGAGACGGCGATTCGTCGGTCGCTCGTGCTGCTCATCGATTCCAGCGCGAGCATGAAGATCGTCGACAACCGCGCGAGCGTCGACGATCAAAAACGATCGGCCTTGGCGCAAGGCCAGCTCGACGCGTCGAAGGGTCTGAAGCAGGAACTGCCCGACGGGACGAGCGGTCTGGGCGTCCCGCGCGTCCGCCTGGTGCAGCAGGCGATGGAAAACAAAAAGATCGACCTGCTTCGTCGTCTGCAAAACGACTTTGATGTCAGTGTCATGACGTTCGGGCAAAAGACCGCGCCGGTCGAATCGACTAATCCCGGCGCCGCGCCTGCGTGGATCGGCAAGCTCGACGCAGTCGCGCCGGTCACGGCGCTGGGTGACGCGGTACGCGACGTGATCGCCTCGACGCGCGGCCAACAGCTCGGGGGGATCGTGGTCGTCAGCGACGGGGTGATCAACTCCGGTCTGCCCGCGAGCGCCGCCGCCCAGCTCGCGAAACAGGACGACGTGCGGTTGTTCCTCTGGGGCGTGGGGATTTCAAACGTGCGCGACATCATCGTGGCCGAATTATTCGCGCCCGAGACTGCGTTTAAGGAAGACACCGTGCCGGTCACGGTGCGCGTGCGAAACCGTGGGCTTGCCGGTGAAACAGCGTCGGTACAGTTGAAGTTAAACAACGACATCATCGCGACGAAACAGATCACGCTCGACTCGGCCGGCGAGCAGGTCGTGGTGATGCAGTTTGCCCCGACGAAGCCCGGTGAGTTTACGCTGTCGGCCGGCGTCGAACCGCGTGAGGACGAGGCGATCCGCGACAACAATGTTTCGACGCAGTACCTGCGCGTGGTCGACGGAAAGCTAAAGGTGTTGTACGTCGAACAAAGCCCGCGCTGGGAGTTTCACTACCTTCAGGCGCAGTTGACGCGCGACCGGCGCGTTGCAGCGAAGTTCGTCCTGGTCGAAGCCGACCCGGCCGTCACCGGGGACAATTCACCGTTCCTGCGCACGTTCCCCGATTCGCGCGAGGAGTTGTTCAAGTACGACCTGATCATCATCGGAGACGTCGCGCCGTCGGTACTGGGGTCACAGGGTCCGGCGTTGCTGGAGGAATACACCACGCGCTTCGGCGGAGGCGTGCTGATGATTGCAGGACGGCGCAGTGCGCCATCGGCGTATTTCGGGACACCGTTGGGGAAGATACTACCGATCGAAGCCGGCGTCGGAGACCGCACCGGTGTGCCCGGCGGGCAGGTCGACGATAAGCCGATTCAGGTCGAGCTGACACCGGACGGTCGGCAGAACGCGATCATGAAGCTGTCCGACGACGCGGGGGAGACCGAAAAACTCTGGTCCTCACGCCCGTCGATCTTTTGGGCGTACACCGCGTCGCGTGCCAAGCCGGCGGCCGAAGTGCTGATGCAGTTCGCCGACATCCGCACCGGTGGACGCGGCGCGAAGTCCCCGCTGGTCGCGCTGCATCAAGTCGGAGCGGGCACGGTGGCTTTCGTCGGGACGGACAACACGTGGCGCTGGCGCGCCGAGCGCGGGGAGCCGATTTATACGGCGTTCTGGGGACAATTGGTGCAACGCCTGGCACTTCCGCATTTTCTGGGCGCAAGCCCTCGCACACGCCTGACCAGCGAGCGACGCAGCTATGCGGTGTTCGAAAAGGTCGTGCTGTTCGCGCGGTTGTATGACCAGACGTTCCGTCCGATCACCGAGCCGACGATTGACGCGGTGTATCAGTCGGCGGCCGGTCCGCGCGGTGACCTGACGCTGCGCCCCGTCGCCGATCAGCCCGGGCTTTATCGCGGCGAGTTCATCGCCGGTGAGATTGGTCAGTACCAGTTTTCAGTCAACCGCGACCCAGAGACCCGGCTCGATTTTGCGATCACCGAGCCGAAACTTGAGTTTGCCGAGGCGGCGATGAACGAAGCCGGCCTGCGACAGATGGCCGCGACGAGCGGCGGATTGTTCGTGCGCGAGGAAGACCTGTACCAGTTGCCCGAGCAGATTAAAGCGAAAAACGAATGGGTGAAATCGCGCGAAGAGATCGAGATCGCGCTGTCGCCGATATACTTCGTCGTGTTGCTGACGCTGGCGACGGTCGAATGGTTCATTCGCAAGCGCGTGCAATTAAAGTGAACTGACGATGTAAGATTGAAGTAAACAGACGTATACAATCGTAGTGAATATGAGCAGTGTTCTGACTGACAAAATCAATGGCGCGCGACGACACCATGTGTTCGTCTCGCTGACCACCGGCGCGGCGTCGGCCGTTCTCGGCGTGGGTGTGGTGCTGGGATTAGCACTCTATACCGATTACGCATTTGAACTCTCGCGTATGGTGCGGGCGATACTATTAGTTGTGTACGCGCTCGGGGCGGCGGGTGTGTTCATGTGGCTCGCGGTACGCCCGGTCGTGCGCGGGCCGGATGACGAGGACATCGCGCTGGCGGTAGAGCGGGTTGAACCGGGGTTCGCGACGCGTTTGATCGCGGCGGTGCAGTTCTCGCGCATGTCGGCGGTGCCTGTGGGAATGCACGAGCACATGATCCGGGCGCTGATCGGTCAGGCCGAAGAGATGGCTCGCCCCGTGGAGTTCGCCCGCGTGTTCCCGACGCAGCGCATGTGGCAACTCGTCGCCGGCGCGGGGCTGGTGGTCGTCGGGGTCACGGTCGGTTTGGGCGTCGCCGGTCCGACCGGTATGGCGCTGGCGCAGCGTGCGGTGTTGGCGAACGTCGCGCTGCCGCGCGCGACGCAGGTCGAAGTCCTCGATGGTGACCGGGTGGTAGCGCGCGGCGACACGCTGACAGTCTCTGCGATAGCGCGCGGTGTCCTGCCCGAGTCCGGCACCGCAAGGCTTCGCTTCGCGTCGGGCTCGACCCAGCGTTTTGAGATGTCCAAGGTCGAAGCAGACCACCCCGGACGCTACGAAATGACGCTCGATAGCGTGCTCGAGCCGTTCGAGTTTGACGTCTACTTGAACGACGGTCGGTCGGACCGGACGTACAAGGTGTCGGTGGTCGCCCGGCCCGCCGTTGCGTCGCTCGCGATCAGGCAAATTTTTCCGGCGTACACCCGGCTCGGCACGGTGCCTAAGCAACCGGCCGACCTCGCACTGCTGGCCGGTAGCGGGTTGTTGATCGACCTGACATCGACCGCGCCGGTGGCGCGACGTGCGGTGAACGGGAAGTTCAGTCGTGTGACGTTTCACCAGTCCGAGCCGACGTCCGATGCCTCGACCCAACCGGCCGGGAGCGACGGATCGACGGACGTGCCTCTGACCGTCGATCCGCAGGATGCGAAGAAGCTGACCACGGCGACGCCCCTGATCGCGCCTGCGGGGACGGTCGGGATGACGCTGCATCTGGTGGACGAGTCGGGCTTGGAAAGTCGTGACCCGGCGTTTTATCGCATTACGATGATCGACGACAAGCCGCCGGTGGTCGTGATTCGCACCCCGTCCGAGCGTGAGGAAACCGTCACGAGGCGCGCGTACATTCCGATCGGATTCACGGCGACCGATGATTTCGCGCTGTCAGCATTGCGCCTTCATTACCGGGTCGTGCAAAAAGGCAGCGAATCCGACACCGCCGCCGCCGGTGAAAATGCGGTCACGGCGGTGGTCGCCGAAAATCCTGAGTCGGTCGTCGACCTGAATCTTGGGGAAAACCCCGCCGCCGTGCGCGGGGTTTACCGGCATCAGTTAGCGCGCCTCACGCCCCAACCGCTCGAAGGCGATCTGATCGAATGGTGGCTTGAAGCGGTCGACGGGAACGACGCCACCGGTCCCGGCAAAGTCGTCACCGACGTCTACCGCGCCCGCGTCGTCAGCGAGATCGACAAGCGGGCCGAACTGCTCGCCAAGTTCGGCGAGGCCGGATCTACCTTTAACGATCTGGCAGAAACACAGCAAACCGTCAACGAAAAGCTCGGCGGAGCGATAATGAGTAAGGAACCGGCACCGTGAATCAAGCGGTGCGTGCCTCGGTCGACTGACTTGCTGGAGAAATTAAATGCGACACTTCCACTCTTTCCAAGGCCGTCAACGAAAGGCCGTCGCGTGTCTGGGCGCAGCAGTGGTCGGGCTGGCGTTACTCCCCGCGCTGTCCACCGTGCACGCCGCCGACGTCAGCGTCGACCGGTTGCGTGAGTCGGAGCGGGATCAACTCAGCGTGCGCTCGCAGGTGACATCGGTGCGTCAGCAGATCGACGCAATCCTCGACGACTTTACCCGCAACGGTTTGGCCGGCGGGGAGGACGTCAAAACGCTCACGCAGGTGCGTGATCTATTGACGGACCTGTCCGATGCGCAGATGTCGAAGGTCGTCGAGCTGTTGCAACTGGCGCGCGGCGCGAACGATCCCGCCGGCGCTCGGACGAGCGCGGTGCGGGCGTACGAGTTGCAAAAGGGAATCATTAGTCACTTTCGCGAACTGGTCGCGCAGACCCAGAGGCAGCAGCAGCTGAATCAGCTGGCGGCGTGGGTGGCGCGACTGGCCGAGCGTCAGAATGCGAACTTCCGGTCGACGGTCGTGCTCGCGAAACAGACGAACGGCCAACCTCCTGAAAACTGGGGGATGCCCGGGCGTGACGCGGGGCGTGTGCTTGAGGCGGAGCAGGGGGCGATCACCGGCGAGGCCGGACAGGTTGTCGAACAGCTGCGCAAGCTCATGTCAGCTAACGAATCCATGCAGGCCAAGCTCGGGCCGGCGGTGGCGAGAATCGAGTCGGGCAAGCTCCTGGCGACGTTGTCCGATGCGACGGCCAAACTCCGCGGCGGAGGGTTGTATTCTGCCGCTACCGCTGAGCGTTCGGCGCGAGACACGCTCTACGCGCTAGTGCAACTGATTGCCGTCGACGACACCAAGGCCGAGCGTTTGCAGCGGATGATCGACGACGTCGACAGGGCGCTTGCAGCGCAGGAGAAACTGGCGACGAAGCTCGAAGCCTCCAAGCCCACCGACGCGTCGGCCGCGGAGCAGGATCAGGCCGACACGCTTGACCGAACCAATCGAACGCGAAAAACCATCGAGGACGCCAAGGCGACTCCGACGAAACCAGACGCGACGACGGCGGCGCTGAAGAAAGCCGAAGAAGCGATGCAGAAGACGCGCGGTCAGTTGAACGGCGCGACCCCCGAGCAGGCGAAGACCACCGCACGCGACGCGGCCGAATCGCTTAAAGTCGCCAAGGGGGAATTGCAGAAACAACTCGACGCCGCCAAAGCCGAAGAGGGCGGCGCGACCGCGTCGACCGCCCAGGCGGAACTGAACGCTGCGGCGGCGGCGCTTGAGGAAATCGCCAAGGACGTCGCCGGCGCAGAGGCGCAGTTGAATGACGATCTCAAAGACCAGCAGAAGCAACTCGCCAAAGCCGTCAGCGAGGCCAACAAGGAAGCGCCCACGCCTGCCGGGAAACAGGCAGAGGCGGCGGCGAACGAGGCGGCGAAGCAACTGGCGACCAACGACCTCGCAGGCGCGGCGAAGTCGATGGCCGAGGCGCAAGCCGCGATGGAACAGGCGGCAACCTCAACCGGCGAGGCAGCAACCCCGCCAGAAACACCCGACGCTGCGCCCGCTCCCGGCGCGGAGCAAGCCTCTGACGCAACCAAACCCGCTCCCGGCGCGGAGCAGGCTGCTGATGCGCCTAAACCTGCGCCTGGCGCGGCGCAGGCTGCTGACGCGCCTAAACCTGCGCCTGGCGCGGAGCAGGCCGCTGACGCGCCAAAACCTGCGCCTGGCGCGGAGCAGGCCGCTGACGCGCCAAAACCTGCGCCTGGCGCGGAGCAGGCCGCTGACGCGCCAAAACCT
>Ga0163144_10017758_pt1 | contig 14461 bp, 12 predicted proteins | sample OliLak19BULKMAT1_FD_123175 | JGI IMG/M metagenome (GOLD analysis project Ga0163144, IMG submission 123175) | Freshwater microbial mat bacterial communities from Lake Vanda, McMurdo Dry Valleys, Antarctica - Oligotrophic Lake LV.19.BULKMAT1 | ecosystem: Environmental > Aquatic > Freshwater >... | reverse complement strand
TGGTAAAGGCATTGAGAAATTAAAAGCAGCAGGAGTAGAGACGGTTCCTGATGTGTTGAAAGAAGAATGTATTGATTTGAATAAACGGTTCTTCACGTTTCATGAGCAACATCGTCCGTATATTATTTTAAAATGGGCGCAAACAGCCAATCAAAAAATAGCTTCCGCTACAGATGAACGTTTGCTCATTAGTCATGAAATGACCAATCGATTAGTGCATCAATGGCGGAGTGAAGAAGCTGCCATCCTTGTTGGAACAAATACGGCTTTACTCGATGATCCGCAACTGACCAATCGTTATTGGCCGGGCAATCAACCAATTCGGTTGGTATTGGATTTAGATTTGAAATTGCCTGCCAGCTTGCAACTGTTTAATCACAGAGCTGTGACGATCGTTTTTAATACAATCAAAAATGCAGAAGAAGGAAATATTCAGTATTTCAAGATCAGCAAAGAGGGGAATGCGGTTCAACAAATTGTTGATGCATTGTATCAACTCCAAATTCAAAGTGTAATTGTTGAAGGAGGTGCCCAACTTTTACAGAGTTTTATTGATGCAGGTAGGTGGGATGAAGTACGAAAAATTGAAAATGGAAAATTGAAAATAGAACATGGATTGGCAGCACCCGAATTGAAACAAGCAGAAAAAACAAGTGAACTGCAACTCATCACAGACAGGATTGAGTTTTATAAGCCGGTCAAATAAAAATCCAAAAAGACAAAATCCAAAAAATAAAAGCTAATTACCAAATCATCTCCTTAACATGTTATTTCTCATCGGCAGTATTGTTCTCTCTTCCTGGCTTACACTTTCGTTTAAACTGGTTGAACGTTTTGGCATCAATACGTTCCAGGCAATTGTCTTTAATTATATCACCTGTGTAGTTACGGGTTCTTTTGTAAATGGTACTTTCCCTATTGGCGCAGATACTGTTCATCAAAGCTGGTTCAAATGGTCGCTGGTAATGGGTACCATTTTTATTTCATTGTTTAATGTGATTGCATTTACGGCACAAAAGATGGGTGTTTCTGTTGCATCCGTTGCCAATAAATTATCACTGGTTGTTCCGTTTGTTTTTTCTGTGTATCTCTATAACGAAGAATCAACGGCACTCAAAGTGATTGGAATAGTAATAGCCCTTGCAGCAGTTGTGCTTACCTGCTGGCCTTCAGCCAATGCAATGGAACCATCAGGTAAAAAAGCCCGGCCGCTTTATTTTTTCCTGCCAGTGATTTTATTTATAGGCAGTGGCTTGCTCGATACGATGATCAAGTATGTTGAGAGCAGTTTTTTGAATGATAGTAACCAGAACGCTTATCTTATTACTGCATTTGCAGTGGCAGCTTTACTGGGAGTAATTTCATTACTGTTTCTTTTCAGCACTGGAAAAATGAAGTTTGACAAAAGAGCCATTGCAGCGGGAATCCTGATTGGCGTGCCGAATTATTTTTCCATCTGGTGTTTGCTAAAGGTGTTGAAAGATTTTGCGGGCAACAGTTCAGCTATTATTCCCATCAATAACATGGGGATTGTATTATTCAGTACCATCGCTGCTTTTTTATTATTCAAAGAAAATTTATCAAAGCTCAACTGGCTTGGTATATTATTATCTATTGCTGCAATTGCTTTAATTGCATTCGGTTAAGTTGCAAATTCACAATTGACCATTCACCAAGCATGAACGACGAATTTTATTATACGATTGCTCAACCGGTTATTGCCGAGTTTAAAGACAGGGGCAGCCGCTTTCTGGCTTATGCTTATCCACTCTCTTCTGTTGAAGAGTTTAAAGAAAAGCTGAAGCAGTTAAGAGAAGAACATCATAAGGCAGTGCATCATTGCTTTGCTTATCGCTTGGGTATAGATAGAAATATTTTTCGGGTAAGTGATGATGGAGAACCATCGGGCAGTGCTGGCAGGCCCATCCTTGGACAGATAGACAGTAAAGAATTAACAAATGTGTTGATCGTTGTTGTGCGCTATTTTGGAGGAACATTGTTAGGAGTGCCCGGTTTGATCAATGCTTACAAAACAGTTGCTTCGCTGGCATTACAAACTACACCCATTGTTCAAAAACAAATTGAACTGAGTTATTCACTCCACTTTGATTATACAAGGATGAATGATGTGATGATGATTGTAAAGCAATACAATTGCACCGTCATCAAACAGGAAATGATTTTGTTTTGTGAGGTGGAGATTGGCATTCCGAAAAACAGGTTAGAGGAAGTGTTGTATAAATTCACTGAGCTGCATACGGTGGAAACGAGAAAGTTGTAAGTAGTAAGTAGTAAGTTGTGTCTTGAACTTTGAGCCCTTAGCTTTCTGCCTTCTGCCTTAAGCTTTCTGCCTTCTGCCTTCCGCCCTGTGCCTTATTATTCTATGCTTTCCCGGTTAGTTTATATACAAGCAAACCCACTACTTCTTTTAAATAAATATCCCAACTTTCAAATGCTTTATAAGAAGGAGTGATGGAAGCCCCGAATAATTGCGGATTGTTAATGGCATTGAAATTACAGGGAAAGGCAACTGTTTCAATCCCTGCTTTTGTAAATACCTGTTGCGATCGTTTCATGTGCATGGCCGAAGTAATAAGCAGGTAAGGACTTTTGATTAGTAAAGAGTCGAGGAGCTTTTTACTGTTGATGGCATTTTCATACGTATTGCGGCTTTGATTCTCGCTGAGTATATCTGCAGATGCTACACCCATGTCCTGCAATTGCTCTTTAACAAAATCAGCTTCTTTATATTGCTGTCGCCAAATACTCCCGCTGCCGCCGGTAATGAGAATTTTTTTGATGTGGCCGAGTTTATATAAACGAACGGCTTGTATAAACCGATCGCTGGCAGCGCCATAATATCCCTGTTTGCTTTTATATTCAAATGCAACAAAACCGGCCAGCAAAATACCCGTTTCATATTGTTCATTGGCAACCAATGTTTTTTGAGGTGCTTGCCAGTTGATGATGAGTTTATGAATCATGTAGGGATTGGAAAAAAATAAAAACCAGCAACAACTCAGGATGATCCAACGTCTTTTTCGTTTGGCATCTTTTGTAAAAAAGGCAAACAGGATCAGGATCAACAACCAGTTAAATGGTGAAATAAAAAAGTAAAGCAGTTTTGAAAGAATAAAAAACATCTGTGAAGTTAAATATTTCTCCAAACGGGCAATTATTCCCTCCATATTGAATTTTTAGCAGGGAATTTGCAGTGAACAGGCAAATATTGATTCTATGAAGTATACCTTTTCTTTAATTGTATTGATGATAGCCTCATTTGTGGCCACTGCTCAACTGAAAGTGAAAGCCGATTGCGGACTTCTTACCGTGGATGTGTATAAAGGCTGGATCAATGAGGCCAAGCCCAATATCGATCCTGAACAGATCAAAATAAAACTGCCTTGCTTTACTTCTTTTGAAAAGGAAGGAAACGAATCTACCTGCGGTGGTGGTGTGTATTACGATGATAAAGGACTCCGTTTTTATACACAGCGAGACTATATGGTGATCACAGATAAGTTCAAAGGAAGGTTTACAGCACCTGTGCTGGGTGTTAAACGTGGCGGAATGTTTAAAAATTTCGGAAACCCCAAAATGAAAGATGCCAACTGGGAAGCATACCAAATGGCTTATGGTATTATGATTGTGTACTATAATACAGGGGGTGTGGTGAACAAAGTGATCATCAGCACCAGCACAACGGATAACATTGATCTGTGCAGCACCAATTAACACTTACACAACAAAGCTTCATTTGCTGAAATGAAAGTTTCCATAGAAATTTGCAGAATTAACACAAGGGAATTCTATGAAATGAGCCATCAAAATTATCGACTGCTTTGTACGAGATGCAACGATCATTTTCATGACGAACCTATGTGGCAAGCCTAAAAAAACAATTGAACACATGAAATATGCTTTAGTTCTGCTTTTTATTTTTTCCGGCTATATGACTTCCACTGCACAATTGAAAACAAAACCTGATTGCGGTGTTATTACAGTTGATGTGTACAAGGGCTGGATCAATGAAGCCAAACCCAATGCTGATCCTGAACAGATCAAAGCAAAATTGCCCTGCTTTACTTCATCAGACAAAGAAGGAAATGAATCCGGCTGTGGAGGGGGAGTGTATTACGATGACAAAGGTATCTGCTTTTATATACAGCGTGATTATGTGGTGATAACAGATGCATTCAAAGGAAAGTTTACCGTGCCTGTAATGGGTGCTAAGCGGGATGATCTCTTTGTTCGTTTTGGTAATGCCAAACTGAAAGATGCTAACTGGGAAGCATATCAAATGGCTTTTGGTATCATGATCGTTTATTATAACATGAATGGAGTGATCAATAAAGTAATCCTCAGCACTAAATCAGTTGAAGAAATTGATTTGTGCAATATCAATTAAAAAAATCCGCTGTCATTTCTGAATGGAAACAGGAGTTCCTGTCTTTACATATTTCGCCAGGTCTTGAATATGTGTATTCTTGAGTGAAATGCAACCATTGGTCCAGTTGTAAAAACGATCAATGAAAAAATCATTGCCCGGCTCTACACCATGAATACCAATTCCACTACCGATACTTGCATTACCCGGAATCAACCCACTATGTTTTCTTACTTTGAACTTAATCAAACTTTCAGTCGTTGGGTAATCAAGCATGAGCATATGTTTCCATAGCTGATGTTGTTTTGAATAGCTGACCTTGAAAGTTCCTTCCGGTGTTTTTCGGTCGCCCTGCATGTATTTATCTTCAAGAGGTTTTAACCCAAACACAACCGGATAAACTGCCAGCAAACCTTTATTATCATATACCCTCAATTCAAAATCAGATTTATCAATCACAATCCTTGCAGGACCAATTGCTGTGTTTGTGCTGCGGTAATATTTCTGCATTCCCCTGATACTATTTTTATTTGAAACAGTAGTAACGGGTGCCGGTTTGTAATGAACAGATGTTGCTGTTGCAACAGGAGCAGTTGTTTTAGAACTGGAGTTGATTGAACAGGAACTCAGGAATCCTGCAATAATTAAAATCATTGTAAAAGGTTTCATAGCATATCGATTTTAGTTGAATGGTTAAATTCAATAAAACAATTTTACAAACAGTAAATTTTGGGGGATATAAATAATAACGCTGCAAAATAATTTCTTATTGCTGAATTCCATCATCCAGTCTGTGAAATTGCTGTGAATGTGAATAAAAAAACAGAAATCGGTAGTACTACCTGTATCTTTTTCTATAACCTAATACAGATACATAGGGATATAGCTTTTGGTTTCAGCAATTTCCGCAGTTATCAAAACTTATAGCTGTAACCCAGCCTGTACACCTGTGTTTCATAGTAGTCGGTGCTGATGATCCGGAATGAAGTGCCGCTGATATCTTTACTGATGCGAAGTGTATTAAATAAATCAGTTGCATTAAAAAATAATTCGCCTTTACTTTTCTGTATTGATTTTTTGATGCCAAGGTCAATCGAAAAACGTTCTGCAATTTTTCCCTGTGGTATGATGTCAGGAGCGAGGTAAATAGCTGCTACCTGAATTTCAGTATTTGCTTTAAGCGAAAACAAGGTATTCAGCTTTACACTTCCTGAGTATGCTTTTTCTTTTTGTGCACTGTAAACAGCAGGCACAGGATATTTGTTTTCAACAGTAAATGCATCAATGATATTTTGATAAGCATTTACATTGATGTTGAATGAAAAAAAGTTATTTAGTTTCTGGTTGGCAATTAATTCAACACCTGTATTTGTTGCTTTCTTTGCATTTTGAAATACGTTGTATATAATGTTGCTTCCGGGAACAGTGGTTCCTATTCTTGTAATAGTACCCGTACTGATGCGATGATATGCCGCACTATAAAAATATCCTTTGGCCCAGCTTGATTTATAACCCAGTTCAATGCTTTGTGTAAACTGGGGACGCAATGCAGGGTTTCCAACTTTTAATATTTCGGGTTCATCGTATTTAGGGAATATCCTGATGTCGCCTTCATCAGGCCTGTCAACCCGGCGATTATAAAACACCGACAACCTGTTATTCTCACTCATGATATAAGTTAACCGTACACTTGGAAATAATTGAACATATTCATACCCGTCACTTTTGTATGTATTATGATCAGGGTTAACGGTATATTTCAAATTCACATTTTCCAAACGTACACCTGCTTCCAGTTCCATCTTTTTTGCTTCATAAATATAGTTGCTGTACAATGCAGGAATCACTTCATTGTAACGGGCCCATCCTCCGGCATTTACGTCCAATGGCGAATTAATGCCGGGGAAGAAACGCATATTAGTTGGAATATTCCGCCAGCGGAATTTTGCACCCGTTTCTAATTTCCCACTCTTTAAAGGTTTTGTATAATCAACAGTTATATCCGTTACATGTTCATCTGCAAGCAGCATAAACGTATCCTTTCCTGTGTATGCAGGCATTTGATTGATGAGAAAATATTTTTCATCTTCCCTGTGAAAGGTATAGTTATAACTCAAATTGAGTAAATGTCCTGCCTGTTTAAATTTATGCTGATACAGAACAGTAGCGGTTGCTGCTGTATTTACTTCGTCTTCAAAAAACTGCCAGAGCCGTTTGCGTTCAGATAATTTATCATTGAAGTAAGGAATATCGCCATGGTCTGTTACATGTTCACTGCTGAACAAACCCGAAACAGTAATGGAGTTATTGCTGTTGATGTTCCAATCAACACCCATTTTTCCTGCACCCACTGTTGTAAGCCTGTTTCGTTTTACCTGTTGGCGGATGGTATCGCCATTCGTATAATAGCGATCAGCAAATTCGTTTCTGTTCAGGGTTTTGTTATACATGTAATCGGCCTGTAAAAATAAATTCACTTTATTCTTTCGGTAGTTGAGTGAAAGCGAAGGATTTATTTTTGGCGTAGCCTGGTATTGCGGCCGGATGGTTGGCAAGTTTTCTTTTTTCTCCCATAAGGCACCAAGGCCTGTTGTAACACTTAGTTTGCCATTAAAGCCATCCTGTTTTGTTTTCTTATAAATGATATTGATGATACCTGCATTTCCATTGGCATCATATTTTGAAGAAGGATTGTTGATGATCTCTATCCGTTCAATGGCAGATGCAGGAATATTATCCAGCGCAGCCTGGTTACCAAAACCCGTCATGGCAGTTTGTTTTCCATCCACCAGAATTGTAACCCTGTTGCTTCCTCTTAATTGGAGCTTACCATTTCCATCAACAGTAATGCCGGGTAAATTTTTCATGGCCTGTAAAACCGAACCACCGGATTGGGTAATGTTATCTGCAATGGAAAATGTTTTTTTGTCCATCTTCTCTGCAACTGTTTCTTGTTTTGCTGTTACCAGCACGTCCGTTAATTGCTGTGCATCTTCTTCCAGTTCAATTGTTGCAAGATCAAGAAAGGAACTCAACCGGCCAATCAATACAACCTGTTTATGAAGTTTGTATCCAACCAATGTTGCTTCCAGAATGTAGTTGCCGCTTGCCAGGTTGGTCAATGAAAAACGCCCTTCTTCATTGCTGATGGTACCTGCAACAAAGCTGCTGTCTTTTTCCAATTTTAATTGAATGGTTGCAAAGGCAATGGCCTGTTTGGTTGTTTTGCTTTTCAACAAACCCGATAAGGTGATGCTTTTCACCTGTGCATTTGTGCAAACAGCAAGCACTAAGGATACGAGTAACAAAAGCCTTTGCAGCATAAACGGGATCTTTACAATTTCTGCAAAGATGTGCCTTTTTATAAAATGGGAAATGCCGTTTATCAATGAATCACTCTTGTTTCCATATCCTCTAACGAAACACCTTTTGTTTCAGGCATCATAAACCTTACATAGAGTAGTTGTAAAACCATCATCACCGTAAAGAATAAAAAGATTGGGCCACCACCGAATGCACCTGCAACAATGGGGAAGATATTGGCGATGAGCGCCGCAAAGAGCCAATGCGTAAAACTGCCAAACGCCTGACCATTCGCCCTTACTTCATTCGGAAAGATTTCTGAAATAAAGACCCAGATCACAGCACCTTGTCCAACTGCATGCGATGCAATAAACAGGAAAACAAAAATGGTCATACCAGCAAACTGGCTGGTAAAGAAAGCATACGCAATCAATGAAAGCGATACGATATAACCAATAGAACCGATATACATTAATAACTTTCTTCCAAACCGATCAATGAGTGAAAGACCAATCATCGTAAAAACAAGATTCACCAAGCCAATACCTGTTGAAGATAATAAGGCACTTTCTTTACCCAAGCCACTCATTTCAAATACTCTCGGTGCGTAATAAATGATTGCATTGATTCCCGAGGTTTGGTTAAAGAATGCTAATAAGAATGCCAGTAGTACGGGCCACCTGTATTGTTTTGAAAAAAGCGGAGTTGCTGCTTTTTTTCCTGTTGTATGTTTCGATTGAATGATGGCTTGTAATGTTTGCTCTGCAACATCGGGATCAATAGCATTTAAAACTTCTTTTGCTTTTATGGTATCGTTTCTATGTAAGATCAACCAGCGTGGGCTTTCAGAAATGAACAAGGTTAATATGGTAAAGATGAGAGAGGGGATGGCCACTACACCCAGCATCCATCGCCAGTCATTGTCGCTGCCCGTTTGAAAAAAGTAATTAGACACATAGGCTATCAAAATACCAAACACAATATTGAATTGAAACAGTGCCACCAGGAAACCACGTTTCTTGGGCGGAGCAATCTCTGAAATATATAAGGGCGATACAACGGATGAAGCACCGATACAGAATCCACCCAGCACACGGAAAATCATAAAGATGTAAACATCATGCGACAAAGCTGATCCAAGCGATGAGATGAGGAAAAAAGAACCAATCCAGAACAGCGATCGTTTTCTTCCAAGTTTGTTCGCAATCAAGCCGCCAAACATAGCACCAACAACAGTTCCGTACAATGCCGAAGCAATCGCAAATCCATGCAGGGCATCTGATAACTGCCAGAGTTCCTGTATTTTTTGTTCAGCACCGGAAATAACCGCTACATCCAATCCAAATAAAAAGCCACTTAACGCAACCGTTAGTGACCATAGTAATAATTTATTTTTTTGCATACAGCAATCGTTTTGGTATAAGTTGTAGGTGAATATAAGTCAGTTCAGGAATACTTGTTCCGTGAAAAGTTTGCAAACGGTTGATGGGGAAAGCTGCAGATGATTGATGATCGCTACTTCACATTGTTCACTTCAATCCAATAACCATCGGGGTCCTGGAAAAAAATTTGCTTGATGCCATCTGCACGGATGTTGACGGTGTTGAGTTTGCCTCCCCAATCGGAATAAATAACTTTTCCTGCTTCGAGTTGCTTTACAAATGCATCGAAGTTGGTAATGGACAAACCGAGATGCACAGCTTTGTTGATGGTTACTTTTTCAGGGATGATTGAAATGAGATGCAGCTCCTGCCCGTCTTTTAATAGAAACCATCGGATGCCTTCTATCTTCGACCGGTTGGTAATTTCCTGCAGCTTCATTACATTTTTATAAAACTCAGCAGAACGGTTCACATCTTTTACCGACAATGCCAAATGATTAAATGTGAATTGAAAACTACTGTCCTGTGCGTTGACGAAAAAAGAAAACAGGAGAGCAATAACAAGGAGGTTGATTTGTTTCATTGCAGATGTTGATTGTGTAAGAAAGGTAATCAAAAAAAACAACCATCTGAAACAGGGAACTGTAGCCTCTTTGAAAAGAAAGAGTCCTTATTTCTTTTGATACCTGCCCGACAGATCCATGATCTGTATGTTTCTGAAGTCAATTGGCTGTCCTTCGCTTTGCAGTGCAATAAAACCACTGCTTAACAGTTTGCCATCCTCTTTTATTTTTGGATTGAAGCGGTTTACAACGCCACCACCGATCTGTGGTTTGGAATATTGCAATACCGTATCGCCATTGATGGCCGGCCGGCCGGCAGGTTGTTGTTAGTACAATCCAATCTGCAACCATTTGTTTTATTCCTGTTCGTGGGACACGAACCGGGGCGATGGCCATTACAGAATTTCGATACCTTTAGTTTTATTCGCAAAAAAAATAAATATGAAACTCCAATTATTGCTTCTCCCATTTATTTGCCTTGTTTACATAAGTACAGCTGCACAGCAGAAAGAAGGTGATCCTAAACTAACCGAAATATGGCGCCCTGAGCCAAAAGTAGTAACACCCGGAAAAACAGTTGCTGATGCACCTGCAGATGCTATTGTTTTATTTGACGGGAAAAATTTATCAAGCTGGGAAAATAGTTCTCATAAAGGTGAAGTAACATGGAAAGCGGAATCAAATATAATGACGGTAACTGCGGGCAATGGCAATATTCAAACAAAAAAAAGATTTGGTGATTGCCAGTTACATATAGAATGGCGTACACCATCTGTGGTAAAAGCTGATGGCCAGGGACGTGGCAACAGTGGTATTTTTCTGATGGGCCTGTATGAACTGCAGATATTGGATAGTTATAATAACAGAACCTATAGTAACGGACAAGCCGGAAGTATTTACAAACAGCTGATTCCCTTAGCTAACCCTACCCGTCCTCCCGGTGAATGGCAGACCTATGACGTTGTTTTTACTGCCCCACGTTTTAAAGCAGATAGTTCTTTACAATCACCTGCCCGTATTACTGTTTTGCTCAATGGTGTATTGGTACAAAACAATGCGGTGCTTTGGGGGCCTACAGAATACATAGGTATCCCTGCTTATAAGATGCATGGCGATAAAGAACCGCTTATGCTACAGGATCATGGCAATCCAACAAGCTTCCGTAATATCTGGATCAGGGAATTATAATAGTATCATCTATAAATTGTTTACTAAAAATCTATCCCTGTTTGTTTTACATATTATTTGTATAAAATATCAGATTAAAAACACAAATCCTCAATAAGTCACTTCTGCCCGCATTTTGGCCATTGAAAATCAGCGAAGCTAAACCCGTTATTTGTAGTTCTTGTTTCTTATTTTTTTGTTAACCAGAACATTAAAATTCAATAATCACACCAATGGTAGGAATCACAGTGGGGTCATCATTTTTTACGCTGGTTGGTATAGCATTACTTCCATCTGCTTTAATTGCAAGGCCATTAGTTGTTTTAAAAGTTCTGTTGTCGGCTGTTCTTTCCCAGGTATATTCCGGAATAACCGGATTTCTTGCTACATACCAGTTGGTAACATCTAAGAACAAATCAATGGTTATTTTTTTAAAATTAATCTTCTTATCTATCCTTACATCACTGCTGTTAAAGCCTCCCAACCGTTGTGTATTTAATCTTGCAAAATCTAAGGTGCCTCTTCCTTGCGATGCGTAATTTAATCTGGAAGCTGTTTCATCAAATGGGGTAAAAGGGGCACCTCCCTGGTAGCGGAATTTTAAACCCAGTTCCCAGTTTCTTGGAAACTTATAACCCCAGGTAACAGATAATAAATGTTGATTATCCCAGCTACTTACAACAAATTTGTTATCTGCTCCACTATACAAACTGCGGTAAAAGGTATAAGAAAGAATACCAAAGAATTTTTTGGTTAATTTTTTCTGTACAAAAAACTCAATGCCATAGGCTTTACCTTTTCCGTTTGTATTTACTGCCTCGTTGCCAAGTGCTGTAAAATCAGTTCCGAGGTTAGCCAGTGAAATTCCATCTCTTGCGGATACAGCTACATTGCCGTACTGCTTGTAAAAGCCTTCTACTGTAAAACGTAATCCGTCATTTGGTAAAAATTCAAACCCGGTTGTATAGTGTGTTGACCGTGTGTATTTAGCATTTTTATTTACCAACACATTATTGTTATCTGCATAACCCAACATAGTATAAACAGGCAATTTGTAATAAATACCTGTAGAAGCATTTAATGTCCATTTATCTGCCAATACATAACTAAAGGAAATTCTTGGAGATAGAGTTTGTAAGCCATTCATGCCCTCCGAAGTAAATGTGTTCATATCTGTACGAACACCTGCACTAATGCCCATCCTGTTATTCATTACTCTTTTTCCCACCTGTACAAATGCACCTAACCGTACAAATGGATTTAACGGACTATTGAAATTTTGTTCTACCTCAGGCTGTATAATATTGTTACCTGCATCTCTCACTTCTTTTTGTATTACTACAAAAGTTTTATTGTCATATTCTGCCAGTTGGGTAGAAGCTCCATAAGCCAGCTTCCAGCCATTTTTATTTTTATTAATATCAAACCGCAGTTTGGTTTCCGTTTCATTGCTTACAAAATCCAGGGTTTGATTTGCTGCTGTTCGGTTTTCATTATCCTCATATTTTTGAAGGTTATTATTAAACCTTGTTCGGCTTAAAGCCAAATTCCAAAAACCATTGGAGACGCTTCTTTTAAGGGATACACCCATTGTATAATTCCATTGCTGAATACTTGCCGCTGAATTGAGATTATATAATTTTTCTGGTGTTGCATCTTTTACGGCAAGAAATTTAAAATCATCAATAGCACCAATACCAATAAAAGTGAGGGTGGTTTTTTTATCAATTAGATGGGTAATTTTTGTCTGAAAATCCCAAAAATCTGGCAGAAATGGAAGGTCAAGTGATTTAAAAAGAAGCTGAAAAGTGGATTTTCGGGCCGATGCTAAAAAAGTTGTTTTTTTATTTTTAGATAAAGGCCCTTCCAAAGTAATGGCAGATTCAGTTAAACTTGCCCGTATATTTCCCTGAAATTTGTTTGCATTACCAACTTTTTGTTTAAACTGAAAAACACTGCTTAATGCATTGTCATATCGGGCATCAAAAGCCGATGAACTTAATTTTACATCCTCAATAAAAAATGTATTTAAAATTCCCTGGGGGCCTCCACTGCCACCTTGTGTTTGAAAATGATTAATCACTGGTATTTCGATGCCATCTAAATAAAATACATTTTCGTTGGAAGCACCACCACGAATAATGATGTCATTACGAAATGTACCTCCTCCTTGCCCACCACCTACTCCGGGCAATGTTTGAATTACTTTGCTAATGTCAAAATTACCACCGGGGTTGCTTCTTATTTCTTCTGCGGTCAATCTTTGTACACTAAGGGGGGTTTCTAATGTGGCTGCACGAACACTTCGTTTATTGGCTTTTATAACTACTTCTCCCAACTCTGCTGCTTCCTGTTCAAGTTCAATAGTGAAAACATTTTCATTACCACTGTTTACAACAATATTATAGAGTGTAAATGTTTTAAAACCTACAGAGCTAATTACAAGATTGTAGGTTTTAACCGGGATATTCAAAATTCTAAATCTACCAATAGAATCAGCAGCAGCAGATAAGTTGGTGCCCGCCAGGTTAATAGTTGCCCCAGCCAGAGATTGCTGGGTATTTTTTTGAAGGATGGTGCCGCTGATACTACTGGTTTTTTGGGCATTCCCACGAAATGCTGTTAGCAAAATAATCAAAACCAAGCCTATCCCGATTTGTTTAAATTGTTTTCTTGTTCGTTGTTTGTTCTTCATAAATTCTGATAATTTGTCTGATATAATACTTTTGGGGGCGCAAATATAGAACTATAAGCATTATTTAAAACATACTTATAGTAATTTTGTTTTATAAAATACAAAAATGAAAACATATTCCAACCTAAAAAGGTTGATTGATTGGGCAGAAAAATTTGAAAATCAGTTAGTAGATGGGCAGCAATGGGAGGATAAAAATTTTGCCAGCTGGCTTTCTGGTGAAGTAAATGCAACCAATAAGGCCGATCCGGTTTTGTCTGAAAAGACCAAACCACAAATTGTAATGTTTATAGTCTTCATGTACAAATATGCCTTGTTTTATTCGAGGAAAATTTTTAAAAATTCTAAAATTTATTCGATAGATGACTTTAGCTTTTTAGCATCATTACTAACTGATAAAAAATTAAAGAAAGCCGATGTTATCCGTAAAAATATAGCTGAAAAATCATCAGGTAATGAAGTATTAAAGCGATTGCTTCGCCAGAAACTAATTAAAGAAATGAACAACCCCAATGATAAACGAAGTAAATTATTGGAGATTACGCCTGAAGGGTTTAATGAAATTAATGCTGTAAGGAGCCAGATATATAATATGGGTTCACTCGTTGAAGGTGATCTTAGCGAACAGGAAAAAATAATTATGTTAAATATGCTTTCTAAATTAAATAACTTTCACAGACCGTTATTTGAAGCGAATGATGAAAAGTTATTGCAGGAAAAGTTGGGGATTAAAATATAGATATGTGTTGTCAAGAATTTGATTGTAATTCATTTGTCATCGAATAAAATGGCAGTTAACGTTCGAGGCTTGACGAAGTAGGGGAATAGATGCTTGTCAAGCCCGGAACAAATGCTGATTGAAAAACTTTTGATGAAGATAACAAGGTCCTGCCCGTATTTTGCCAAACTTTGTTATGGGCTGTGCTTTTCCTGTCTACCGTTCAGAGTGTAAATCAATACTCTT
>Ga0163144_10017757_pt1 | contig 14464 bp, 12 predicted proteins | sample OliLak19BULKMAT1_FD_123175 | JGI IMG/M metagenome (GOLD analysis project Ga0163144, IMG submission 123175) | Freshwater microbial mat bacterial communities from Lake Vanda, McMurdo Dry Valleys, Antarctica - Oligotrophic Lake LV.19.BULKMAT1 | ecosystem: Environmental > Aquatic > Freshwater >... | reverse complement strand
GAAACGCATCGCGTCATCGGCGGCGGCATCGTCGGCACGCATGCGGGTGACCTTATCGGCGAAATCGCGCTGGCCATTGAGATGGGCTGCAACCCAACCGATATCGGCAAGACCATCCATCCGCATCCGACGCTGGGCGAGTCTATCGGCATGGCAGCCGAAATGTTTGAAGGCGTCTGCACCGATCTGCCGCCGCAGAAAAAATAACCCGCATATACGAGGCAAACACAAGCGCTGGCGCGGTTTTCCAGACATTTTTGTCTGAAAAGCCGCGCAGATTGGCGTTTTGCGCGGCGATTTACCCGTCGCGTTTTCAGAACTTCCGCTAAAGTCCTCGGCGCTCACGCCATCGTCACGCGCGAGCTCCAACGATGCGGCCTCGATCACCAGAACTTCAATTTGCCCCTAAAATAACGGTATGTCCTATTCACTATTTTTCCGGCTTGCCAGCATCGCCGTCCTGTTAGCGATCTGGGTATTTTCATTCTTACCCGGTAGCGCGATACCGATCTTCCCGGGTACCGATAAATGGCATCATGCCCTAGCCTATTTCGCGCTGATGTTTTGCTGGGGACAATGGTTTATCGGGCCACTGCCCAGATTGAAACTCGCCATCATGTTCGTTGCCTTGGGCGCGGTGATCGAGTGCTTGCAGGGTTTAACCAGTTACCGCAGCTTTGAATGGCTAGATATTGTGGCCGATGCCGTTGGCGTTGCCCTCGCGTGGACGGTGGTGACGGTGCAACTGGCAGTCCAGCGCCGATTCGCGCCGCAAGCCGACTCTGCTCATCGTGCTGACTAGCGCTCTTGCAGACAGAACTCGACCATTTCGTGTTGGGAACTTCCAACCTTGCCAAGGGTTCCTTGTGGCTGGAGCGCTATTTTGGCGCAACACTCTCGGCCGTTGGCAAGCATGCCCACATGGGAACGCACAATCGCCTGCTTTCGCTCGGACCCGGTTGCTACCTGGAATTGATCGCCATCGATCCAGAAGGCCAGACACCATTCATTAAGCGCTGGTTTGGATTGGATACGCCAGATGTTCAAGAACGAATTGCGTTACGGCCACGGCTGCTGGGCTGGGTGGCGCGCACCACCGAAATAGACGCGTTGACGGCGCGCACTGGCGGTCTGCTCGGCGGTGTGCACCGGATGGAACGCGGCGATTTCAGTTGGCGAATCACCATTCCCGATGACGGTTATCCAGTCGAAGCGGGTCTTATTCCTTCGCTCATTCAATGGGATTGCCCGGTTCATCCCAGCGAGCGCCTCGCAGACACGGGTTGCCGTTTTGAATGGATGGAAGCCGCGCACCCAAATCCCGGCAAAGTGGCCTATCTGCTGAATGAACTCGATATTAGGGACGCGATGAAGGTGACACCCACTCCACCGTATTCGGGAATGACGATGTGTGCCTACTTTCGTACGCCAGACGGCGTGAAGACACTGATGTCGTAGCGCCGGTTCAGATATCGTTCCTTGATCAGATAGAATCAATCAGATGAAAACCATTCTCAAAAAAACTGCCTGCGCACTCATCGCTTTGATCACCCTCGCCGGTATCGTCGTCGCCATCGAGTACTTCGCCGGACAACCCATGGGACTGTTTCGTGGTTCGCCCCCCGCCAATCTAGGTTTCAACGCAGGAAAATTTGCGCCGCCAAGCGGGAAACCCAATTCTGTTTCTTCTACCGTGGAAAAAAACGACGAAAAACACTACATCGCGCCCCTCACCTACACCGGCGCGGGCGTGGACACCTGGCGCAAGCTGGTGGCCGTCATCAAGGGCACTCCACGGGCAACGGTAATCACCGCAAGCGGAAACTACATTTACGCCGAGTTCAAAAGCGCGGGCATGGGATTTGTGGACGACGTGGAATTTGCGCTCGACGAAAAATCCGGGGTAATACAGGTACGGTCAGCATCGCGTCTTGGAATTCGCGACTTCGATGTCAACCGCAAACGAGTCGAAGCAATTCGTGTGCAGCTTGGCAAATAACGCTCTCGCCGGGATCGCGGCGTGGCGACATTGCAAGTGCTGAGACGCGTGACTGGTTGCGCTGCAACATTTCGGTGCAGCAAGGCGCCATCTTTCAGCCGCGTGGCCGCCTCGCTTCCGCCCGAATTTTCAAATATTTCATGTCAATTCACCATTGTTTGCAACTGAGGCGAATGTCTTGCTGGATTCGCGCGCGCGGTCTAACCTACAATAACAGATAAATTAAAATTACAACTGCCTTCAGGGACGGAGCATGGGTATCCATAAGATTGAAGTTGCAAGGGGGATTCAATGGGTAGAGATACCAGCAGCTAACCTTCGCGTATTGTGTGGATGCCCGGCAGATGCGGTGAAGCACCTCATCAAGCGCGGCCTCATTTTGCCGAAGCAATTCAAAGGCGTTGCCTGTGAGACCGGTCCGAACGCGTTGCTGCTTTCGGATTTGTCTGTACAAAACGGTGAGTTTGCCAATCTTGCAGAATTCCCGATACTGCAAATGCTCTATAAGCAGGGCCTGATTCTGCCAGGTCACCCCAATAACGTTGGCAACAAACCGCTGCTTATTGGGTCAGCCGCACAGGTGGAGTCCCAACTTCGCTACATCTATCGCGGTAACTACGGGCTGGTTTCGCGCGAAGAAATTATCGAGGCCGGTGTGCCGGCTGAACAAGCCGATGAAATGATGCGTATCAAACTCAAGTTTGCCTTTGGCAGTATCCGGCCGACCAGCGATTTTGTAGACGCGCGCGTGTTGGGCACCGCTGCGGTGGAGATTGCCGATGGCGTTTCGCTGCGCCGTTTGGCGGCAAATGTATTCGAGTTTGCCTATCACGGCGAAACAATTGAAGTTGATCTAAACCTGAAGCCGGGCCAAGTTTACGATTGCGCATATCCATTGGGTTTTCGCCGGTTCGAACCGGAGTACTTCGCCATCATTCACACGGGCGAAGGCGATGGCTGGGACGTCAACCGTCCCTGCATGTCGAGCATCATCACCTATCAGGGGCGGATTTATCTGATCGATGCAGGCCCCAATCTGGCGACCTCGATGGCGGCGATCGGCATTGGCATCGATCAAGTCGATGGCATCTTCCACACACATGCGCATGATGACCATTTTGCCGGGTTGACGACATTAATGCGGGCCGGACGGCGAATCAGTTACTTTGCGACGCCTCTAGTGCGTTCATCCGTCGCCAAGAAGCTTGCGGCATTGATGAGTATCGAAGAGGAACAGTTTGCAGACTACTTCGACATCCGCGACCTCACGGTTGATACCTGGAACAATGTTGACGGGCTGGAAGTCATGCCTGTCTATTCGCCGCACCCGGTAGAGACCAATATTTATATGTTTCGCGCGCTGTGGGGCGACGGCTATCGGAGCTACGGTCATTTCGCCGACATTGTGTCGCTGGACGTGCTTCAGGCGATGGTCACCGACAACAAAGATGTGCCGGGCCTTGATCAGGCAGCATTTGAGCGTACGCGTCAGGCCTATCTGGTGCCGGTCGACCTGAAAAAGGTCGATGTTGGCGGCAACATGATTCATGGCAGCGCCAAGGACTTTCAGGACGACACTTCTAAACGGATACTCCTCGCCCACCGCGCGGGCGACCTGACGCCTGAGGAAAAGGAAATCGGCTCCAGCGCCGCGTTTGGTGCCGTCGATATCCTGGTCGCGGGCCAATCCGAACAGTTGCGCCACCACGCATTCGGCTATTTGGCCACGCATCTGCCTGGGATGCCGCTGCACGAACTACGATTGCTGGTGAATCACCCGATGACGGAAATCAATCCCGGCGCTATTATCTTGAAGGAAGGTGAGACGCCGCAAGATGTGGTGTTGCTGGTCAGTGGACGCGTCGAAAAGATCCGCACTCGGGACAATATTTTCGGCAGCATGTCTGCGGGCTCATTCATTGGCGTCGGCTCGATACTCGACAATCGGCCATCGCACAATACCTACCGGGCAAGCTCGTTCTTGCGCGTCATCCGTCTGCCTGGCGTCGTCTATGCCGAGGTCATCCGCCGCAACGGACTGTTGGACCTGATGCGGCGTACAGCAAAGTTGCGTGCCTTTCTGGACTCCACACCATTGTTTAGCGAGGGTCTACCCGCAACGGCGCTACGGCGCATCGTCGAGACAGTCAAAGAGCGGCATTTTATGCCTGGCGAATCGATCACAGGCGAGGACTTGCAGTCGATAAACATCTTGCGTTCCGGTCTGATCGAGCGTGTGGTCGGCGAAAAAGTGCTCGACTTATTGGCAGAGCATGCCTCTTTTGGTGAAGAGGGCGCGATATTCAAGGTTCCCTACCTTTCCCGCTTGCGGGTACGGGAGGAAACGACCGTATTTCAGATACCGGGCGAAATCTTGCGCCATGTACCGCTTTTGCATTGGAAGCTTCTCGAGAGCTATCAACATCGTGTTGCAAGGGTAGTTTACAGCGACGATCCGGCTAACGTGTTCACCTGGCGCGATACGTTTTCCAGCCGGATCGCTGAAATCGACCTGCGAAATCAGCGCATGATTGAGTTCGCCAACGCCATTCTTGGCAGTCTCGCTGGCAGTGCAGACCGTGCGGCGTTGACAGATTCATTTAACGCGATGCTCGGTTTCGCACAGGACCATTTCGCAGCTGAAGAAAAATTACTGGCGCTACACAGCTATCCCGAGGCCAAGACCGCAATCAAAAAACATCGTGAACTGATTGGGCAATTAAGTGGCTACCAACAGCAGGTACTGCGAGGCTGCACACCTGACCGGGCCAGCTTTCAGCATTTTTTCGAATCCTGGATGGTCAGGAATATTTTGAATAATGATCGCAAGGTCGATGAGTTTCTGAGCAGCAAGGGTGTTCGCTGAGCTGGACGCCAATGTGTGCGTATGGCGTGTTGGATGTTCGACCAATCTTTGGAGGCAAGCAGTGGGATTATTTTCAGGGTCTCGCCCGGCAAACCTGGGCTATGCATCCGGCAAGTTTGCGCCACCCTCGTGGAAGCCCAACATGGTTTCTTCCACTGTTGAGCAGAGCGACAAACACTATGTCGATCCCTTCCGATTTACCGGGCCTGCCTCGGCCGCATGGAAAAAGCTCCGCGCAAATATCGCGTCATCGAAAGGCGCCTCCATCATTGCCGAGAGCGAAACCTATCTCTATGCAGAGTTCAGCTCCGGGTTGTTCGGTTTCGTCGACGATGTCGAGTTCGCGATTGACGAAAAAGCGGGCGTCATACATGCACGTTCCAGTTCTCGATTGGGTATCGATGACCTCGGCGTGAATCGAAAGCGCATCGAGAGAATTCGCTACGCGCTGCTAATAGGGTAGCAACGCTGCCCTCGCTTGTAAGTTTGGGGGGACGATGCCGTCCCTCATGTCGAAACGAGGAGCTGCGGGTTGCGCCTTAAGGCAGCAACGCCATGCTCACCAATGCCATCGCGACGATCACGGCCTGCCGGTCCGAATTGAAAAACGCTTTCGGCGATGCTTCGGCGTCAATGATGCCGATGACCTTGCCGACAGCATCAAAAATCGGCGCACAAATTTCCGACTGCACAGCATCGTCGCAAACATAGAATCCACCGCCCTCGGCAGTGTAAGCGGCAACATCATCGATCAACCTGGCGTCTCCAGATAAGCCCACCGCACTGTTGGTACTGCCTTTGGCAAATTCAGCGTTCAACGGAAATTCCGCGCGGCTGGGCCGTCCGCGGTAGGCAAGCTTGACCAACACTTCATTACCGACCGGATTGATGCGGCGCTGGTAGATGCCAACCCAGTCAGCACCGGTCAGCATGGTCGCCCGGGTGACCATGATGTTGAGCAGTTTCAGCTTCCGCGTGTTTTCTTCATTCTCACCGCCCAGAATGCGCGAGAGATCATATGGTGCCGGATCCATCTCGTCGATGAGCGAACACGAACCGTCCTCCGAGATCAGGGGTACTTCATACCGATAGAGAGCGGCGTTTGAAACCTCCATCGGCGTACCGAGCTGCGCGATGAAATCATGAATAGCTTTTTCGATCACCAGCGTGTGGTCAGCCAACGTATCAAGTCCACTGGCAAACAGATAGCGCTGAATTTTTTCCGCAGCACTCATGCGCCATGCCCCCGTATCAATGCCTGGTCGAGATCGTCGATCAGGTCATCGACGTTTTCGATGCCTACCGACATTCGCAGCAAGTCAGCTGGCACCGGCGTCCCAGCCCCTTCGACGCTTGCGCGATGCTCGATCAAACTCTCTACCCCTCCCAGTGAGGTGGCGCGCTTCCAGATCTGTACATTCGCCGCTGTCGCAATCGCGGCCGCTTCTCCCGCCTTAACCCGGATCGACAGCATGCCACCGAACCCGCCAACCATCTGTCGCGCCGCGATTTCGTGACCGGCGAATCCCTTCAGTCCGGGATAAAGGACTTCCGACACCAGCGAATGATGGCTGAAAAACTCGGCGATACTCTCCGCCGCCCTGCAAGCCGCATTGACCCGCAGATACAGGGTGCGCATGCCTCGCAACAACAGCCAAGCTTCGAAAGAACCCATGGTGCCGCCCAGTTGCGCGCGCACGCTTTTCACGCGCGCCCAATACTCGGAATCAGCCTTGGCAACAAGTGCACCGGCAATCAGATCAGAATGGCCATTGAGATACTTCGTGGCCGAATGCATGACGATATCGGCGCCTAACGTCAGCGGCTGCGTGAGCACCGGCGATGCGGTGGTCGAATCGACGACCAGCATTGCGCCGCCTGTATGCGTGATTTCCGCCGCCGCTGCGATATCGGTAATGGTCCATAACGGATTGGCCGGTGTTTCAATCCAGACCAGCTTGGTCTTGCCGAAGCGCATGCTGCGCTTTAACTCATCCAGGTTTGACATGTCGATGAATTCGACCTGAAGACCCCACTGCGTCGCAAAGTTCATCAGCCAGTTGCGCAGCGACCAATACATCACCTTCGGCGCGATAACATGGTCGCCAGGCTTCAGCGCGAGAAAAGTCGCCGTTGCTGCCGCCATGCCAGAGGCGAACAATGCTGCGCGCTCGCCCTTTTCCAGTACACACAGGACCGCCTCAGCCTGATCGAAAGCAGGGTTATGGTCACGGGCATACACACGACCATTGCGATATTGATTGTCTTCGTCACGTACATACGTGGTGGACGTATGAATCGGTGGTGAGATTGCCTTGGTCGCATCATCGACCCAGCCCAGCGCCTGCGCAGCGACGGTTTCGGGCATCACCCGTTTTGCATCCATGTCACACCTTTTTGTCGCCAGGGGCGGTTACGTTGATCGGTGGCCGATCAATGAATTTGACTGCAAGACCACGCGATTTCATCCAGTCAGCAACTGCAAAACCGGTCGCGCGTGGCCAGGGACGCAGTTCGTGAGGCTGATAGCGGCGGTAGTCGATCAATTCCGGACTCATGCGGATTTCGCCGGTCGCAACCACGTGATAACAAAGCATGATCTCGTTCTTCCGCTCGAGGATGTAATTGCCGATCAGATTTGTTTCGAGCACGTCGAGGTTGAGCTCTTCTTTGACTTCGCGCGCCACGCCAATTTTCGGATCTTCATTTTTTTCCAGATACCCCGTGACCAGTGCAAACGCACCTTCCGGCCAGCCTGCGCCGCGCGCAAGCACGATGGTTCCCTCGTGCTCGACCAGTGCACCTACTGCCGGGGTCGGATTCTGCCACTGCACGAAGCCACATGCATCACCCGGGCAGGCACGCCGCGTCCGCACACCCCCATCGTCCGCGATCTCGCGGTCGATCAGTTCACTGGTGCAGCGGGGGCAATGTTTGAAAACTTCGAACATGGTTAAGTCAATGCAAAAACAGATTTCTCACCCATGAGGCCGGGTTCGAAATGACAGTTTGGAGGGGAGTACGAGAGCATGTGTCGGCACGGGTAAGCGGTTAGGTGCATGGAATTTTTGATGGCTGCGAAAAGCGGATTTCTCCCTGCGGTTCGAAATGACAGCAGGATGAGTTATCGGTTATGCCCAACACTGTCATTTCGAGCGAAGAGAGAAATCTGTTTCTTCCTTTTACTGTTTCCGTCTTCACTTCCAAGCCTCACTCAAATCATCCCAAGTCGGGTTCATCAATTCAATCAACGCGATTTTCTTCTCTCGCCGCCGCTACTTGATTTCCTTTTCGCGCTCGATGGCAACGCGCACATCGGAAGTAGATTCAAAGAAAACCAGACGGTCGATGTTGTAAGTCTTTGTAAAACCATCAACCAGCTTATGCTTATGCTCGTAAAGACGACGCTCCAAATTGTTAGTCATGCCGACGTAGAGTTTTCGCGATTTGCTGGCCAGCAGGTAAACAAAGTAGGTGTTTTCCAAAAGCAGGTTTCTCGCTTTGCTCGAAATGACAGTGTTTTTAGTCGTCGATAACTCTCACCACTGTCACTTCGAACCGCAAGGAGAAATCTGCTTTTCGTAGTCGACCCACACAGTCGGAATGCAAATGCCACACTATGGTCAAAGCAACAGCGCTATTTTGACGCCACCCAATCCCTGACACTCGCCAACGCCGCCGGCAACGCCGCCGCATCGGTACCACCCGCCATCGCCATATCCGGCTTGCCGCCACCTTTGCCGCCCACCTGCAAGGCAACATGGTTGACTAAATCGCCGGCCTTGAATTTTCCGATCAAGTCACTGGTCACACCCGCTGCCAAACTGACTTTGGCGCCGTCGGCAACCGCCAGCACAATCACCGCCGACTTCAGCTTGCCCTTGAGTTGATCCATCGTTTCACGCAGCGTCTTGGCATCGACACCGTCGAGCTTTGCAGAGAGAACTTTCACGCCGTTCACTTCAATGGCTTGATTGACGAGGTCGCCACCCTGCGACGCCGCGAGCTTGGACTTGAACTGCGCAAGCTGCTTCTCCAGCGCTTTGACGTTCTCGACAATCTGCTCGATCTTGGTGGCAACTTCCAGCGGCTGCGATTTCAGCAGCGATGCGGCCTGCGTGAGTTGCTTCTCCATGTTCTGCACATAATCGAATGCGACAGAGCCCGCGACCGCTTCGACACGACGCACACCCGCCGCGACCCCACCTTCAGCAACGATCTTGAACAGGCCAATATCGCCGGTGCGCGCCACGTGGGTGCCGCCGCAAAACTCGCGCGACGAGCCAATATCGAGCACGCGCACAACATCGCCGTACTTCTCGCCGAACAGCATGGTTGCGCCCGACTTCTGCGCGTCCTCGATAGCCATCACCCGCGACTGTGTCGCTTCGTTCTTCAAAATTTCGGCGTTAACCATGCTCTCAACCCGCGCGACTTCATCGGCCGTCATCGGCGCATTGTGGGCAAAGTCAAAGCGCGTCTTGTCTGCATCGACCAACGAGCCTTTTTGCTGCACATGAGGCCCCAGCACGTCGTGCAAGGCCTTGTGCATGATGTGCGTTACCGAGTGGTGGCGCATGGTGCGTTGGCGTTGGTGCATGTCCACGTTGGCGGCAACAGTGTCGCCAACGGCGAGCTCGCCGGTGGTCACCGAACCGTAGTGGCCGAATACATCGGCTTGAATCTTCTGTGTGTCCTCCACCTGGAACAGCGTGAGGCAGGTGCCGCCCTTGGTGAGTTCGCCGCTGTCGCCGACCTGGCCACCGGATTCGGCGTAGAACGGCGTCTTGTCCAACACCACAACGCCCTCTTCCCCTGCCGCCAGGCGATCAACCGCCGCGCCGCCTCGATACAGGGCAACTACCCGCCCCTCTTCGGAAAGCGTGTCGTAGCCATGGAATTGTGTTTTGGCACCGCTATAGGTCAGCGCTGCGCCCGCCTTGAATTTCGACCCGGCGCGGGAGCGTTCCTGCTGCCCGGCCATCGCCTTTTCAAAGCCAGCCATATCGATGTCAAAACCACCTTCGCGGCCAATGTCGGCCGTCAAATCTATTGGAAACCCGTACGTGTCTGAAAGGCTAAAGGCAGTGTCGCCATTCAATATGAACGCGGTCTTACCATCGATATTTAGGTCCGATCTGGAAATCAGTTCGACTGCTGCATCTTGAATCACTCCATTTTCGTCCAACAGCTTTTCAGCTTCTTCTTTTAGCCAATCCGTCGCTGGGTTAGGAAGCACCATCACGATAAGGCCAGCCTTGTTGGGCAGATTCCAACTTGTAACTCGTTTCTTTAGATCTGGAATAGTCTTCTTGAGAGCTTCGATAGCATCTTTTTCAGTTGACGCTCTTCTTGCGACAACCGCAGTGACACATCCGTCGCGCTCAAAAAAATCTGCCCCTCGAACAAATAAATTTGTTCCTGATAACTTTCTCGGAGGTTCCACATATTCGACGCTCCCGGTAAATGCCTTCTTGTACCAATCGACAACTCGCGATCTTGAGGAAACCGCTTGATCGAGAATGTCCATCCCCTTCTCTAAGGTTTCACCGAAGCGCTCCTCTTCCTGTTTCAGTACCGCCTTAACCCGATCTTTCGACTGCACGATTTCCGGAAATGCATCGCCCATCACCGAGACCAATTCATCGACGAGCTTGTAGAAAAACGGTTGCTTCTGACCGAGTTTGTAGCCGTGCCGCATGGCGCGGCGCGCGATGCGGCGCAGCACGTAGCCGCGACCGGCGTTCTCGGGGATCACCCCATCGCAAACCAGAAATGAACATGCGCGAATATGGTCGGCAATCACTCTCAGACTAGGATTGGCCAGATCAGTGATGTTGGTCTCACGCGCCGCCGCCTTGATCAGCGCCTGAAACAAATCGATCTCGTAATTGGCGTGCACGTGTTGCAGCACCGCCGACAAACGCTCCAGCCCCATACCGGTATCGACTGAAGGCTTGGGCAGCGGAATCATCGGGCCATCGGCAACCTCGCGATTGAACTGCATGAACACGAGGTTCCAGATCTCGATAAAGCGATCACCATCTTCATCAGGCGAACCGGGTGGCCCGCCGGGAATATGCGCGCCGTGATCGTAGAAAATCTCGCTACACGGACCGCATGGGCCGGTGTCGCCCATCATCCAGAAATTGTCGGACGCGAATTTGGCGCCCTTGTTGTCGCCGATGCGAACGATACGGTCCGCAGGCACGCCGATTTCCTTGGCCCAGATATCGTAAGCCTCGTTGTCGTCGGCATACACTGTGACGAGCAGCTTTTCCTTGGGCAGCTTGTAAACCTCGGTCAGCAGTTCCCAAGCGTATTTGATCGCGTCGCGTTTGAAGTAGTCGCCAAAGCTGAAATTGCCCAGCATCTCGAAAAAAGTGTGATGGCGCGCCGTATAGCCGACGTTCTCCAGATCGTTGTGCTTGCCGCCGGCGCGTACGCAGCGCTGCGAGGTCACCGCGCGAACGTAGGCGCGCTTTTCCTTGCCGAGAAAGCAGTCTTTGAACTGGTTCATGCCGGCATTGGTGAACAGCAAGGTTGGGTCGTCGCCGGGAACCAGCGAACTGGACGCCACGTGGCTGTGGCCCTTGGAGACGAAAAAATCAATAAAGGCCTGACGAATGCCTGAGACGGTGGTGAGATTCATGACGTTTTACGAGGGTTTTTTGCGCGCGATGGCGAAGCCTCAATTTTACCTGAGCGAAGCACGCCGCACGAGGGCGAAAGACACCGCGCCGCTGCACCCGACGTAAATCAATACAATTGCCAAATGATCTGGCTACTGACATATGCCTTGACAGGCGCTCTAGTGGGTTTTCTCGCGGGGCTGTTGGGCATTGGCGGCGGGATGACGCTAGTACCGATTCTGGCCGCGCTGTTCACAGCGCAGGGACTAAGCACCGACCACAACGTGCATATGGCGCTGGCCACCGCGATGGCTTCAGCCGCTTTCACCTCAAGCGCCAGCGTGCGCGAGCATCACAAACACGGTGGCGTAGATTGGACGATCGTCAAACTGATGGTGCCGGGCATGGTTACCGGCTCGCTCGTGTCGACGTTTGCCAGCGGTTGGCTGTCGCAGCGTTCTCTCGCCATTGCATTCGCGGTCATCGTCTACGCGGCGGCCACACAGATGCTGCTTGGCAAAAAGCCGCATGCGTCGCGCAGCATGCCGGGACCTATGCCATCGTTCGCGATTGGGCTCTGCATCGGTACGCTATCGGGGCTGGTTTCTGCCGGCGGGACATTTCTGATCATGCCGGTGATGCTCTATTGCGGGGTTGCCATGCACGTTGCCATCGGCACGGGTGCGGCCATCGGCATTCCGGTCACGCTGATCGGTACACTCGGCTATGTCGCCAGCGGCTGGCGAGTGCCTGATCTGCCCGACTATCATCTGGGGTTTGTATACCTGCCTGCATTGGCCGCGTTGGTGGCGGCGAGTGTGTTCACTGCACCGGCCGGCGCGCGGCTGGCGCGGCGACTGCCGGTAATGACGCTGAAGCGTGTTTTTGCGTTGCTGATGTATCTGCTGGCGACGAAAATGGCGGTGTCGTACTGGTAGAGGTGCAGGATCATGCGTTGCAGGCAAAACACACGGATCGCCATTCTGCGAGGCGTTCGGGATGAAAGTGTCTGAAAAAGCCCGCCGATGCTGGGGTTTGCAAATGCCGTCGTTTAGGACCTGATCACGCTGGCTTTTGTGTCGAGCCCGCTATTTTCTCTCTGCCGTCGCCCCACCCTCGCCCACCACCGTAAAGGGCGCCCAGTAAAGCGGATGGGTGTACTTTGGATTGTTGCGCAGCTTCTGCATGGACACCCGCAGTGCTTCGCCCTTGCCAAGCATGGCATCGGCGGCATAAGACTTCAGCATCTCGGTCGTGATGAGTACAGCCGACTCAGATTCCACATACCAGTTCGACACCAGCAAGGACCGCGCACCGGCGTAGAAGAATGCCCTAGCCAAGCCGGAAAGCCCCTCTGCGCCTACCGTGCCATCGGGTGCAGCTGTATTGCAAGCAGACAGCAGTACCCAGTCTGCACTCAGCTTCAGCTGCGCAACCTCGGAGGCGGTTAGGTAACCATCATCCAGCACCGTACCCACTTTTGGTGGCGTGAGGATCAAGCCTGGCTCCACCATGCCGTTCATTTCGCCGGCCATCACGCCGTGCGTGGCGAAGGCAATCACCCGGTGCCGGGAAAGGTCCATCTGCTTCACGGCAGTCTCGGTGGCGCGATCCTGTAAATACAACGCTGTCTCAGGTGCGGAGAGTGTTTTTGCCAGTGCACGCAACTCATTTGCTGTTTCAGGCAATGGATCTGCCTGCCGAATGGCATCCACATCGGCCATATTGATTGGGCCTTGTCCGGTGCTGCTGCTTGCGTCGGCGGCGAATATTGATCGCGCCGCCACGCCGCGCCGTTCTCCGGGCCGCCCGCCAAGTACCGGATTGCCAAAACCAACGAATGGGATGTCGCTCATTGCGGGGCCGTTCAAGGTGCGCAGGGCACGCAGTGCTGATACGGAAGGAATCGTTGAGAACGCAAAGCGATCTGCGAGCCAGGTATTGGACTTTGCGTTCATATCGATCTTGTCTACCAATACGGAGAACGGCAAGCTCTGCAAGGCCCCATCGGGTACCAGAATGATGTGGCGCGCACCAGCCAGGCTCGCTTCGAGTGGCGCGAAGATCTTCCTGTAAAGCGTTTGCGATGCCTGCAAATTGAACTGCTGCAAACGCTGATTCTGCGCAGGATCGAGCTGGGCGCGCAACGAAGCCACCTGAAACGAAAGCTGCTTGGACGTAATGTCGAGTCGAACGAACTCGATTTTTTCGCCTCGCGACACCCAGGCGAACGTTCCTGCTTTTTCATCGGTGAGATACGTCACCATCGCCTCATCAGGCTTTAGCAGCTTTTGCAGTTCCGCAACGGCAATCGGTACCGGACTGACCAGCGCATCGTATTCGGGGAAGCGGCTGGAGATTGCGCGCGTTTGTTCGATCAGCGCCTTTTCCAGATTGGAGACTTGTTCGCGAAGCGATGCGATCCGAGAGTTGTTGCGCGTGGCTGGGGACTGGCCCAAAGCATCGAGCAATGCCTTGTCGGTAAGCGCGAGTTTCGCCTCAGCGTCTTGCCGTTCGCGGATAACTTTCGCCAACTCACCACCTTGCGCGGCGAAGCGAATGGCCATCTGCGCAACGCGCTGTCCTACGCTGGATGCTTGTGCGAGTTGAAAGGCATCAAACGATTCTGCAGTCGACGCGGCATCGCGCGCACGGTCCAGACGATCAATGTGAGCTGCAAAGGTGCCTCGTTGCAATTTTTGCTCGGATTGTGCCCCGGAAGTGTTGCTTTCAATGTTCGCAAAACGTTTGCGCAGTAGTTCAAATGCACGACGTGAATAAACCATAGCCTCAGCCTTTTGACCTTGGCTCATTGAAAGCGATGCGAGACGGTTCAGGTTCAGGTGAGTGTGGTCACATGATTCAATGTTCTGTTTTTCACGATTGCTGATGGTTGAAGACAGAGTGCAGAATGAGAAACGCCGTCAGTTTTGTTTGACGGCGTTTCTCATTGGATCGAGCCGGGAT
>Ga0163144_10017756_pt1 | contig 14464 bp, 11 predicted proteins | sample OliLak19BULKMAT1_FD_123175 | JGI IMG/M metagenome (GOLD analysis project Ga0163144, IMG submission 123175) | Freshwater microbial mat bacterial communities from Lake Vanda, McMurdo Dry Valleys, Antarctica - Oligotrophic Lake LV.19.BULKMAT1 | ecosystem: Environmental > Aquatic > Freshwater >... | reverse complement strand
CGTGCAACTGCGGCGCCTGATGGATTCCAACCGCGACCTCGCCAAGCGGGTCGAGGCGCTGGAGAGCCGCTATGACGAGCAGTTCGCCACCGTCTTTGACGCCATCAAGCGGCTGATCGCCGAAGACGACACCCGAAAATCCCACCCCAAGCGCCGCATCGGCTTTCTGCCCTGACGCGCCCGTCCGCCAGAAACAACACCGCCAGAAACAACACTTGTTTAAAAGTAACTAATACGTTGCCATACGATGGCAATCCAAGGCGAAGAATATCTGCGTGCCGACGGCTCGAACCCCTACAAGGACTGGTTCGACAGCCTCGACGCCCAGGCCGCCGCCAAGGTAGTGACGGCAAAATTGCGACTTGAACTTGGCAACACCGCAAGCGTGAAATGGTTCGCCGGAATCGGTGAATACGTTATCGACTGGGGACCGGGTTATCGTATCTATCTGGCAAGAGACGGCGAAGCGCTGATTCTCCTGCTCGGTGGCGGCACCAAACGCCGCCGGCAAAAAGACATCGATGCGGCCAAGGCCTTGCATGCCGAGTACAAGGCGAGGATAAAAACCCTCGCGACCGAAAGAAAAAAAAGCGGTGAACCCATGGCACTGACGCGCAACTACAAGCAAACCGTCCTCGAGCGCGTCGAGCGTGATCCGCAATTTGCCACTGCGCTGCTCGATGAAGCGGCGACGCTGTTCCTGAGCGGCGAACCCGAAACCGCGCGCGTCATTCTGCGCGATCTCGTCAACGCCACCATTGGATTCGAACAGCTAGCGCAAGTCACCGCCAAGCCAAGCAAGAGCCTGCACCGGATGCTCCCGCCCAGGGGCAACCCCAGCATGGACAACCTCGCGGCGATTTTCGGGGCTGTGCGTCATTGGCTGAAGGTTGCGTTCGAAGTGCATTCGGTCGAAGCGACGTAACCCCGCCGGACACGGCTCTAAGATCGCAATCTGCGACCTTGGAACCGCGGTCAACCACCCGCAAAGCCCCATCCAGAGCGGCTTTCCAGCCAACGGCACCCCGCAAACCCCACCCGCATAATCCCCAACCACCACCCCACGCCCACTTCCCACCCAACCCCGCATGCCCACTAACCCCTTCACCCGCGCCGCCGAACTGATCCGGTCCGCCGACGGCCTCACCTCATTGTTGCCGCGGGTGCGGGCATGGATTCGGGCCTGCCCGACTTTCGCGGTGAGGGCGGCTTCTGGCGCCACTACCCCGCCCCAGCCCTCGGCCGCGCGCGCATGCGCTTTACCGACATCGCCTGCCCGGACGCCTTTACCACCCACCCGCAACTGGCGTGGGGCTTTGGGACGCCGATACCTTTGAGCCGCTGGTGGACGAGAGCCAGTGCCTGCTCATCACCGAGCCGCCCACCTGCCCGCACTGCGGCGCCATCGCGCGGCCCAACATCCTGATGTTCGGCGAATGGGTGTGGCTGCGCGCGCGCCCGGCCATCCAGGGCGCGGCGCTAAAGAAGTGGCGCAGCAAGGTGCAGCGCCCCGTCGTCATCGAGATCGGCGCCGGCACCGACATCCCGACAGTGCGGCGCTTTAGCGAGAGCTTGGTAAAGAACCATGACGCTCGGTTGATTCGTATTAACCCACGCGAATCGGAGGTATCGCACGCGGGCGACGTGGCGCTTGCATCGAGCGCTCTTAACGGATTAATCAAAATAATGGCCATTCTGGGGCGGGTTTCGAAAACTTAGTTCCTTCGGCCGGAGATTGAACGGCTCGCCGTTGCAGTAGAAGCGGTGACTGACCGCAACTGCTTTTGGCTTATTGTGTGTCATCGTCGTATTAGTGTAAGGTCGGACAAATTAGGGTATGTGAGGCGAGAGAAGCAGAAAACCTTTCCTTGCATTTAGACGGGGGTCTTGGGGGGGCAAGTGAAGGAAGATCGATGGAACCGCAGCTGGATAACGGACTAGAAATCCTAGAGAGGCTCAGCGCCGCGCAATCTGGCACCGATGTGGTGGCCGCCCTAGAAGACGTTTCCGTTGTCGCCAAGCTCGCGATCCACGCAAAACTACCGACCATCCGCAAGGCTGTTATGCTCCTTTCTCAGCCTGATCCTAGTATTGAAGTTCAGGCTCGACTTCGGCGTTTGGCGTTTCTAGCTGCGTTCTCAGCAATAAAGCCCTTAACGTCCATTGTGGACGAATTCGCGTCGCGGGCGCTTGCGGAGCCTTTGTCAGATTTTGGTTCTGGACTGACCCCACAAGAAAAACTCCTTTTTGTCTCGTGGATTACCGGCATAAGAATTGGCTGGATTAGTGACTTTGCAGTGAAGGTCGCGGTCGTCGATTGCAGCGAAGATAAGCTTTGTCACGCCTGCATCGCAATAGTCCTCTCAAGGGCTGCCTCCCTCTCCCAAGCGCTACAACGGCTGACGAACGAAGTCGAGTTGTTGCGCACGACACAAGCGCCGCTTGTTGTGGCAGGAAAAGTCAATCTTTGTATCTCGCTGGCTCACTCCGTATCCAAAGCCGGGCTCCCGCCGGGGAAAGGCCTGTCCGAAAAGCTCAGGGCTTTCATATTGGAAGAAATTCTCCAGAATGCAGAAGGGTGCAATACAGAAGAAAAGACGAATATCGTCGCCGCTGTTTCTATTTTGTTAATAAAATTGGCCCATCGGTTCCAAGGTCTTCTCCAAGGTGAATTACTTTTCGAGATTCTGTTTTTGATGGAGAAACAATGGGTATCGCCCGGTGACCGGAAATGGAAACAATTCAAGCAAGAGCTTTTCTTTCAGATTGAAAAAGTCGCAACTATTCTCGCGCTAAACGGGCTTTCTCCCAAAGATTTAGTCCGTAAGGCCAAGGCACTCGAAGCCCTTCCAGGAGCAACTGAGAAGATGTTCCGGGGCATTGGGGAGGAAAACGACATTCTTTCGGAAGAGGTAGCCACAGCGCTTTCGCTGGGCGGTGTTGCCGATCAGATAATTACCAAAACAACGCAGGATTCCCGATCAGAAGTCGACTCAATTGCACAACTCCTACTGCGGGCAGACGAGTTAAATTCCGTCGAAGCCTCGCTGAATGGATCAACAGAAAAGGCCGTGCTTGGAGCCTTACTCGAAGAAATTAATCAGCTTGCCGCAAGAAAAGGAGTGGGATTAGACGGCGAGCGCAACAGCACGGTTTCTTACGACCCAATCAGGCAGCGTACAACTGCGGAAGTTCCTCTTGGAGGGCGGGTTCGCATCCTTTCTCCCGGCGTGGTGCGGAAATCGGGCACGGGGTTGTTTTTAATTATTCAAGCCATCGTTGAACCGGATAATACTTAAATCAATCGCAGCCGTTGGGATCGGAAGAAGGGGAAGATTTGGAGACCATCGTTTGCGTTGACTACGGAACCAGCATGTCCAAAGTTGCCGTCAGTATTGACGGAGCTCCACCGTTCCCGATTCCACTGGGGCAGTGCGAGGGCGACCCGGTTAAAGAGTTCCTCATCGATTCGTCCCTTCTTTTCGCGACGGATGCTCGTATTTATTTTGGTACTTATGCAGTTCGTAAATCTCAAGAAAACTTGCGTTTACCCCAGCGCCGGTATGATTCCTTGAAGGGTAGGCTGACCACGGGGGATAAAACCGAACTTGGCGATGTCAAACTGCCAAGCCTGCTAAATAGTACGGGTGTCGAGTTCAGTATCGCTGACGCGATGGCACTTATGTTCGCCCATATATTTCGACTGACCCATGACTACCTTCGCCAAGAGTATGAAGATGGCGTGCTAGGCAATGTGTCCTATAGGTTTACCCGTCCTGTATTCAACGAAGAGCGAGGCGCGTGGGTTGATCGGCATATGGTGTGCGCTATTGCGGCAGGCCTCAGCCTTGAGGTGCAGTTGGGTAAATCGTACGCTGGCAGCATTGACGCAAAGGACGCGCGGAACCTTATTGATCAATCTGCTAAGAAGAAGAATGCAAAATACAGGAAGATATCTTCTCACGGGATACCGGAGCCGGTCGCGGCAGGCATTCTTGTCCTAAGCCAGGTTCCTGACCGGCGATTTCTCTCAGCAATAGTGGATATTGGAGCGGGAACCACCGATATCGCGCTTTTCGCTGGAGTTCAACCCGCCGGCAACGCCACTGTCGACCGGGTGCGGACTCAGGGCAATCCCGTGTCGATCGCGAATGCCGGTGACCATGTTGATGAATTTATTAAACAGATGGTCGAAGAGGGATTCCAAGGCGCGCTAACGGCGCGTGATCGCATTGAAATCGAGCAGAACATCCGGAGATGGAAAGAAGACGTTTTCAAATTTGGGGAAGCCATTCCGATCCTTTCCGGTGGCAAAAGACTTGCTCGGATTACGCATCACAAACTGACACTGGACGCGCGCTTTCTGAAAATGCAGCAGGAATTAATCGAAGCATTGATGCAGGTTCTGAAGTCCGCAGAATCAATTATTGATACATTTGCCACAAGCAACGCACCACCCCTGTACCGGCCGGTCACTTCGATAGAGATCGTTCCATGTGGTGGTGGCGCAAACCTTCCAATTTTCAAGGAAATCGCCCTCCGCCATTGGAGATCATCACCTTCGGGGAAGACGCTCGGATTCGATGTTCAGAAGCCGGTTCCTGCCGTGGGGGGAAACTACGACGAGAGCTTTCCCCAGCTAGCTGTTGCGCTGGGGGGCGCGGTGAGGGATCAGCCGGTTGTAAATGGTGCAAATCCGAATTAGCGAGTCATCAGATTCCATATGCCTTACGACGTTACCAATCCCAACCCACGAGCGCTGGTCGAATCGTTGCGGTCCGTTGGCTACAGCGTGGCGACCGCGGTCGCGGACATCATCGACAACAGCGTCACGGCGGGGGCGGCAAATATATGGATTGATTTTCGCTGGAACGGCAGCCTGTCCGATCTAAAAATCCTTGATGACGGAAAGGGGATGAGTGAAGCGGTTCTTGTGGAGGCAATGCGGCCCGGCACCTCCAGTCCCACCGAACTGAGAGCAGGCAATGACCTTGGACGGTTCGGTTTAGGGTTGAAGACGGCCTCTTTTTCCCAGTGCAGACAGCTCACTGTATGGTCGAAAACGAAGGCGGGATCACTGGCCGGGCGTCGATGGGACTTGGATTATGTTGTCAAGCACAACGAGTGGAGGCTACAGAAAGATCTTCCTCCGCCAGGAGAGGGGATGCCCTCCCCTCTGACCGATCTGGGGCACGGGACCCTGGTAACTTGGAATAAGCTGGATCGCTTGGTCGACGGGCATGACGTGAACGATAGCGAAGCCCATCAGAAATTTCTTGGTCATGTGAAAGATGTCCAGCGCTACCTCGAGATGATTTTTCATCGACACATCGCGGGGCAAGCAGCCACGCACCGATCCGGTCTCACAATTTTTGTTAACGGCGGACAGTTGGTCCCGTGGGACCCGTTCAACGTTGGCTCATCGGCGCCGGTTGAAGCCTCGCCTATCGAAGAAATTTCGTACAACGGCAAGATCGTTCGCGTTCGCGGTTATGTATTGACCCATAAGGACAAACTTAATAGCGCGGAATTCGAGCGCGGCGGGGGGCCCCGCGGCTGGATCGCACAGCAGGGATTCTACATTTACCGGAATGATCGAATGCTTCTAGCGGGAGATTGGCTCAGACTCGGTCGTGGAAGCCGTCCTTGGGCAAAGGAAGAGCAGTACAAACTCGCGCGGTTAAGCATAGACATCGGCAATTCTATGGATTTAGAGTGGTCTTTGGATGTAAAGAAATCCACGGCCAGACCCCCGTCTGCGCTGCGCCCTAGGCTCACCGGTCTTGCAGAAAGTCAGCGAAAGCGCGCGAAAGAGGTATTTGTATTTCGGGGTGTATACGGGACGCGCCCAGTGCAAGGGGGGTTGAATATCGAGCGCCCATGGGAATCGCACTCTCGCGGCATTCATACGGCGTACCGAATTAATAGGCAACAACCCCTCATAAGGGGGGTGCTTGAACGTCTCGGCCCACTGCAGACTGAGGTCGAGTCGATGTTGCGGCTTATTGAGGAAACCGTCCCCGTACAGAAAATTTGGATCGACGTGGCAGAGTCTGAGGTCGATCATGCGATTCCTTACGAAGGTATACCGGACGCCGATGTGATGGTAGATTTGAAAAAAACTTACGATTTCCTGCGCCAAGCCAAACTCAATCACCCCAACGCGATTGCGTATTTACTCGCCTCGGAACCTTTCAACAGGTACCCCAAATTGGTAGAACAGCTGAGGCCCTGAGGAGAATAAATGGCTGCATTTGAAATGGCTCTCGGGATGTGCCAACTTGCTCTTGCGGAGGTGCAGGCAGCACAAAAACAACCGCTGACACGCGAACAGATCTCGGAGAAGGCTGCCGAGGTATTGGAGATGCCCATGTTCAGGGCATCGGTCAATTTTGAACAACTCGTAGCAAGTCTCGAGGAAATTTTTACAGTCTGGTCGAACGATCCACGCGCACTGGGCAGCGATGAGGCTCATGTCCCTTGGCTTCCCGGTAGAAGGGGGGGAATTGATTGGCGGTTTTGGAATCGCTATCGACTGTATTTGATTCAAGAGCAGAAACTGCCTCCTGCCGCGGTTTCAAATGTGGAAAAGCTTGTCGATGAGGTTCTTGGCCGCCTAGAAGATCCATTGCGTTCTGGACCATGGGACCGCCGTGGTCTGGTTATGGGAAATGTTCAATCGGGTAAAACAGGCTCGTATACAGGGCTGGTTTGCAAAGCCGCTGATGCGGGATATAAGGTTTTCATCATCCTCGCAGGACTCCACAATAACTTACGAAGCCAAACTCAAATCCGCCTTGATGAAGGGTTCCTAGGATATAAGGCGGTTCCGCCCGGTGAGGCTGGGGCAGGCTTCGAACCTGTTGGTGTAAGTCGATTCGGCCCCGGACTACGGGCGGATTCTGTGACTAATCGCAATGAAAACGGTGATTTCCGACGGGCGATTGCACAGAATTTTGCCATTCATCCCGGCGGAAATCCGCTGCTTTTCGTTGTCAAGAAAAACGTGGCGGTCCTTCGGTACCTTTTGGCCTGGATTGCCCACTCCTCCGACGCAAGCGATCCGGATACGGGCCGCAGGTATCACCGAAATACACCGGTGCTCATTGTTGATGATGAATCGGATCAGGCGAGTATAGATATCAATCAGATCCCAACGGATGAGAACGGAATACCTGATCCGGAGCACGACCCTACAAAGACAAACAAGCTCATTCGAAGCCTCCTTTATTCGTTTGACAGGTCTGCATACGTCGGATTTACCGCGACGCCATTCGCAAATATTTTCATCCATGAAAAGGCGACAACAACTGAGTACGGAGAGGACTTGTTCCCAAGAAGCTTTATCCTGAACCTTCCCGCCCCAAGTAATTACATCGGTGCCGCCAGAATATTTGGCGTCGAGGAGGACGAAGAAGCCGGGCTCAAGGCAGTGCAAGCGTTACCAATCACGCGATTGGTAAGTGATCATGCCGCGTCTCTAAAGTCGAGTGAAACTGAAGGTTGGATGCCGCCAAAACTGCAACTCAGAACGGCGCATATCCCGCTCGTAAACGGCGCACGGACAATTCCACAAAGTCTGCGGCGCGCCGTCATGTGCTTCATTTTGTCATCCGCAGTACGAGCGTTACGCGAGCCCGGCCCTGTAATAAATTCGATGCTCGTACACGTAATCAGATTCACCAACGTCCAAGAAATTGTGCGGCAGGAGATCGAGGAGTATTTAACGGAAATAACGAACAGACTCAGAATGGGAGATGGCCGTAGAAAGCCGTCCCTCTTGGACGAATTTCGATCACTCTGGAATGGCGACTATTGCCCTACGTCAGCGGCCTGCGGCGAAAGTTATCAATTACCCACTTGGGAAAATGTGCTCTCTATCCTGCCGCGAATTGCAGCGAGTATTGTCGTCAGGAGCATCAATGGGTCCGCGCTCGATACACTGGACTACGAACAGCATCGTGCCACAGGGCTTAATGTAATTGCAGTCGGGGGGGATAAGCTGTCTCGGGGCTTGACCCTGGACGGCCTTACTGTTAGTTATTTTCTTCGCGCGTCCAGAATGTACGACACGCTCATGCAAATGGGGCGCTGGTTCGGGTACAGGGAAAAATATATTGACGTCTGTCGTCTATTTACAACCAATGAGCTTTCCGGTTGGTTCAGACATATCGCCGTTGCGTCCGAAGAGTTAAAACAGGAGTTTGACTACATGGTGAGCATCGGGGCGACGCCTCGACAATATGGACTTCGCGTCCGATCGCATCCAGTACTTCTTGTTACGTCTCGAGTGAAAATGCGTCACGGTACGCCAATGCAATTGTCGTATTCTGGCGACATCAGCGAGACGGTGGTTTTCGATCTCGCAAAGGCGGTCGACAATCACAGGGCATTACGATGGTTGATAGACAACCTCGGCCCGTTTGATGTCAGCGGCAAACGGGAGGGTGGATATACGTGGACGGGCACCGGGAATGCGGATTTTGTTCTCCAGTTTTTGACCCAATATGATGCTGGTGGCGCCCCTAGGGCTAATCCGCTTCTTTGGAGCCAGTATATCCGGCGCCAGACGAATGAGGGTGAGTTGAACAACTGGACAATTCATCTGGCCTCGTCCGGACTCGCGACGACCGAGGGGAGAAATTTGGACGAGTTCTTCGATGGACTTGCGGTCGGCGGGATAACAAGAGAAACAAACGGTACTACAGAGGCCCGCCACACAATCGGCCGTCTCGTCAATCCAGCGGACGAGTTGTTGGATCTCGACGATGATGGACAAAAAAAAGCGCTAGCCCGAACCGTTTATCTCTGGAGTAACAGTACCCGCATAAATAAATCAACAGAGCCGCCGACAATTCCAAGCGGAAGGGGTATTCGCTACGCAAGGGGAAAGGAACACGGATTACTTCTCGTGTATCCGCTAGAGGTAAGCGCGATCTCCGAAGCGTACCGACCTAAAATTCCCTTAGTAGGCGTTGCCATTAGCTTCCCCGAAAGTGTCACTGCTCGTGACATTAGTTACGTCGTTACCAATACTTATGCAGAGGGCGAAGACTTTGGCGGCTTCTGAGGAACTTACGCATGCTTGGCGGATTCTTGAACAGGAGAGCTGGACGCAGCCCGGACTGTACGAACGGCGCCTCGCGGCGTCGGGCCCACATTACATATCTGCAGTCCTTGTTAGGCCGGACGGAATTGTCGGGCTTGCACTCGACCTTCCCGCAAATCTAGGCGGCCACATCAAGGAAGACGGCGCCAGGGGATTCGTTCTCAACAAGGCTTGGAATGAATCGACCGGATCAATGAGGGTTTCTCTGACGCTCTCCGATCGAAGGTACTTGGATGTGTTCGAGGTGCTTGCCTGCGATGTGCTGGAGAGGGTCATTCGAGCGGCATCAATTGAAAACGGGTGTATCGCGCTACGAGACCGCATAGCGCATTGGAAAAAATTTCTGAAAGTCGCGGGTTACGATGGCCTTCCCCCGGAGGCGCAAACAGGCTTGTTTGGCGAGCTGTTCGTGATGCGAAAACTGCTGGGCACTGGGGCCTGTGCCCCTGAACGTATTTTGTCCGCGTGGCACGGTCCCTCAGGCGCAAATCAGGACTATTCCAGTATGAATCGCGCCATCGAGGTCAAAACAACCACAGCGAACGACGCCGCTCGCCTAAGCATCGCCAACGAACTTCAACTTGACGAAGGAAACCTCCAAGATCTGTTTTTATTCCAGCTGGCATTGGACCGAAAGGACGGTGCCGGGGAGACCCTACCGCAATTGGTGCTGTACCTGATCGCAGCGTTGGGAGAGTCACTACATGACGAATTTGTGGATCGTCTCATACTGGCCGGATACCACAAAATGCACGAACACAAATACGATGGGCGCGGCTACTTCTTCCGGTTTTCCCGAGTATATCGGGTAGCCGGTCTATTCCCGCGCATCAAGCAAGGCGAGTTAAGAAGCGGGGTCAGCGATGTCCGATATACGGTCGATGTGTCGAACATTGCTTCGGCTGCGCACGACATCGGTGATTTCGCTGTTGAGATTTTTTCCGGACAGGAATGAATATGGAATTGGCTGATTTTTGCAGAGATTTTGAAGATGAAATTCTTGAGGAAGCGAAAAATCCAAGCGATGGAAGTGATGGTGGATCCGGGGAGGATTTCAAAGAAAATGCGTTTACCCGGATAGTGATCCGCGATCTGGAGGACGCGGGGGCATTGGCATCGCAGAACCCGTGTCATTACACCGGAATTTACAAGAGGTACGAGTTTAAGGTTAGCGCTTACGCAATTTCTGAAGAGGAGCAGAGGCTCGACTTGGTGGTCGCGGACTACAGGCATCCCATGACCGGCGATCCGGCCAGATTGAACGCTGAAGACCTCAGTCGGGGGTTCAAGATGGCCGAACGATTCCTTTCCTTCCTGTTAGATCCAAACGCCACAGGGCCGGACCCAAGCCAGAAATCCCATTCGATGATCCACGAAATATCCGCCTGTAAAAGTGAATTCAAGAATGTACAGATTTCGTTGATCACAAACGGGGTGATCGCGATAAGAAAGGAAAAACAACGCAGGAAGCAATTATTGGGCTATGAAATAACACATGAAGTCTGGGATCTTGAGCGACTGAGGCGATTTCGTGCAGGGGGATCCAGTCATGAGTCAATCGAGGTCGATCTGTCCGCGTACCCTGGTGGCGGGCTTGCATGTCTTTCAAACGCAGATCCCCTTGCCGGATACAGCACTACCGTGGCGGTCGTTCCGGGAGCCGTGCTTGCAGATTGGTACGACGAGTACGGGGCCCGCCTTCTGGAACTGAACGTTCGTTCTTATCTTCAGGCAAAGGGAAAGATCAACCAGGGTATTTTGACAACGCTCGTCAAGGAGCCCGAGCGATTCTTGGCCTATAACAACGGCATCACTATCGTGGCAGAAGACATTGAGTTTACGCTAGACCAAAGCCGGATACAGAAAATAGTCGGCCTTCAAATCGTTAATGGCGGGCAGACCACGGCGTCAATCCACAGGGCGCGCAAGGAGCATAAGGCGGATCTCTCGCGTGTTTATGTCCAGGCAAAACTAACTAAAGTCCCTCCAGATCAATTTGAAACAGTCGTTCCGGAAATATCCCGCCTTTCAAATACGCAGAATAAGGTCAGCGAGGTTGATCTTCGTGCGCGCCACAGCTTTCACGTCGGTTTGGAACAGGAGGCGAACACCCGATGGGTTCCGGGAGAGAAATCAAAGTGGTTCTACGAAAGGGCGAGGGGTGGATACCAGACCGAGCGCGCAAGGCTGGGGGGCGCAAAAAAAGCAAAGTTCGATCAAGATTTTCCATCGAGCCAGAAACTTACAAAAGAAGACATCGCTCGGTATGTGAATTCTTATGAAGGGCTGCCGTATCTTGTAAGTCTCGGTGGGCAGAAGAATTTTGTCAAATTCATGAAAGGTATAGAGGATAACGGCAAGGGGTGGAAGCCGTCAGCCGAGGAATATCGGGGCCTCATTGGAAAGGCGATTTTGTATCGTGGAATTCTTGCTCTGGTGAAGGCGGCAAAAGTCACTGCGTTTCCGCTTCATATCACCAACTATGTGGTTGCCCTATTGAGCTATAAAACCAATCAAACGATCAACTTTGAGAGGATTTGGGATCAGCAGGCAATTTCCCCTGAACTAGCCTCCCAGGTACGCGGCTGGATTCCTGGTGTCGCCGCTATTCATACGAAGGAGGCTGTCGGGAAGAATCCCTCAACGTTGTTTCAAAAGGAAACTTTCTGGCTGGCTCTTAAGGGCAATTCGCAATCTTGGAAATTGACCGACAAGTTCAATTTGGAACTTTGCAAGGACGCAGACACCACCCACAGCGATGATGAAGTCGATAATATTTCAGAATGCAAAAACCGTGACGCGAACGAATGGTTTCAAATCTATCGATGGGCAGATGAAAGCAGTCAAGTGTCGTCACTGCAGGTCGCAATTACTAGGCGAATGGTAGAACTAGCGTCTGAAAAGTGGAAGCGCAGTCCCAATGCCTCACAAGCGAGTGATTGCATGAAAATAATCGAGATGTACAACAACCGAAGTTAAACCGGTAGGAGGCACCCGCCGTACAGGTTTTAGGCCGGCCCGGAACCTGGTATCATGCCCAGCCCTCGATATCCATAAGCTCATAATGGCCGCTGCCTTTCCTGTCATAGATCTATTCGCCGGCCCGGGAGGACTCTGCGAGGGTTTTTCCGCGGTGCTAAATAAACGAGGCGATCCCGCATTCAAGACCGGGGTTTCCATTGAGATGGACCCGGTCGCCCATCAAACTTTGCATTTGCGCGCGATATTTCGACGGCTCGACTCCCCATCGGCGCGGGAAATATATTTTGATTTCGTCTCGGGCAAGTCGACGGCAGAAACTTTTTATAAGCACCGGCTAATCGCAGAAGCTGCGAAAGAGGTTGGCGAGGAGACGCGATGCGCCGAGCTCGGACATACAAGCAACCTAATAGTGGACGATTGGATACGACGGGCTGTAGGAAAACGTTCTGATTGGATTCTTATCGGCGGCCCCCCCTGCCAAGCGTACTCCTATGCAGGTCGCTCTCGACGCACCAACGATGTTACATTTGAAGACGATAAAAAGTTCTTTCTTTATCGAGAATATCTTCGGATCGTCGGCAAGTTTGAGCCTGCAATATTTGTCATGGAGAACGTCGAAGGAATACTGTCTTCTGAGCATGGTGGGAAGAAAATATTCCCGCGAATTCGAGATGCGTTATGCCGTCCTCGTCCGGGATTGGAATATGAAATTCGGTCCTTTGTTTGCGAGCCAAAGAGTGGCGGGCATGATCCGAAGGAATTTGTCATCAGATGCGAGAGGTATGGCCTTCCGCAAGCCCGACACAGGGTGATTCTTCTCGGGGTGAGGCATGACTATTCACGGCGTCGTCATAACCTTTTGACACCGGCCGATGCAATGGTTCCACTGGACAGTATGCTTAAAGATTTGCCGCGGATTAGAAGTCATCTATCAAAACAGCCTGATTCCCCCCAACTTTGGCTTGACGTACTCAAACGTGGCATTCATGAACTGAGCGGCTGGAAAGACTCTCGCCGCCCAGAGATTGAGGCCGCTATGACGAGTGCCTTAACCCGCGCAAAGCTCTGCAATACGAACAGCTGGAGCGAGACTTCGGCGAATAAAAAGGGCGCGCGCAATGCTTCAGTGGAGCTTTCCAATTGGATTCTCGACCGTGCTCCGTCGGTGCTATCTCAACATTCATCCCGCCGACACATGGAATCCGATTTGCACAGATATCTTTTTGCAGCTTCGTACGCTCAGGTTATGGGAAGTTCCCCCAAACTTCGGGACTTTCCAGATCGACTGCTGCCCGCGCACAAGAATGCGCGAAGGGCAAAACCGCCGCACGCAGACCGATTCCGAGTACAAATACTTGGGCGGCCATCAACCACAATAACCTCGCACATTTCAAAGGACGGACACTACTTCATCCATCCGGATCCATCGCAATGCCGGAGTCTGACTTTGCGGGAGGCTGCTCGGCTGCAGACGTTCCCAGACAACTATTTTTTTATGGGTGAGCAAACACAACGTTTTCATCAGGTGGGGAACGCGGTTCCGCCGTACCTTGCTTGGAAACTCGGAAAAATCGTAGCTGATCTTATGGCATCAGACGAAACTCGGAATCGCCCGCCGATATAGTCCACCCCACGCGATTGCCTAAGGAGTTGAAATAAAAGTATCTACTTGTGGCGGTATGGACTTAGGCATCAAAACTGCGACACTTTTAAATGAACGATGTATTCAGCAAAGAAAAACGCTCCGATGTCATGTCCCGCATCCGCGGGAGCGGAAACAGGGATACCGAGCTGGCGCTCATGCGGATTTTTCGCGAGCAGAAAATCACCGGATGGCGCCGTCATCAGCGCGTTTTCGGAAAACCCGATTTCGTGTTCCTCCATGATCGGCTGTGCGTGTTTGTGGACGGATGCTTCTGGCATGGCTGCCCGAAGTGCTACCGCGCGCCGGGATCCAACAAACCGTTCTGGCGGAAAAAATTCGAGGTGAACCTCGCACGTGACAGACGCGTGAATCGCGAACTGCGAAAAGCCGGCTGGGGTGTGTTGCGAATCTGGGAGCACCAGCTCACGGTCAAAACCCGCACTCGGTTGGTCCGGCGCCTGATCGACGGCCTGGCAAAAGGGGCACGGCGGCGGTCCGCAGGCGGACGCTAAAACAAAAGGGAAAAAGAGATGGCTAACAATCGGCGGCAACAAGCCCCCGCAAACGAGCTGTCCGGTCTGCGCGATGCTTTGCGCGTGTTCGCCACCGATCGCGACTGGGATCAATTTCATTCTCCCAAGAATCTAGCGGCAGCCCTTAGCGTCGAAGCTGCAGAACTGCTGGAACACTTTCAGTGGATCAGCGAAGAAGACTCCAAGTGCCTGCCT
>Ga0163144_10017751_pt1 | contig 14466 bp, 20 predicted proteins | sample OliLak19BULKMAT1_FD_123175 | JGI IMG/M metagenome (GOLD analysis project Ga0163144, IMG submission 123175) | Freshwater microbial mat bacterial communities from Lake Vanda, McMurdo Dry Valleys, Antarctica - Oligotrophic Lake LV.19.BULKMAT1 | ecosystem: Environmental > Aquatic > Freshwater >... | reverse complement strand
GCTCTGTGAGCAGTTGGTCGGCCCCGCCGCAGGTCGTCGTTGTCCATGCAGGGGAGGTCGTCATGGATGAGCGAATACGTGTGCAGACACTCAATCGCGACCGCCGCTGGCAGTGCCGCATCGTCGGTGACGCCAAAAAGCTCCGCCGCCGCGAGCGTCAGCACTGGGCGCAGGCGTTTGCCTCCGGCGGCCAAGCTGTAACGCATCGCGGTGTGAAGCCGGGCCGGCCGGGTGTCCGCCGGAGGCAGATGCAGGTCAATGCCGCGTTCGACACGGGTCATGAGGCGATTCAGGTCAGCGGGGAAGTCCATCGGCGGGGTGGAGTAGCGCCCTGTTCCGCGTGACGCTCAAAACAAAAAATTGCTAGGTCGTTGAGTTGCGCCACTCCGCACTCGCCAAGCTGGCGGGTGCCTCCCATAACCACCTCCGCTTCACACTATGCCGACTTACGAGTATGCCTGTCCCAAATGTGGTCACGAATTTGAGCAGTTCCAGTCGATGCGCGACGAGCCGCTCAAGAAGTGTCCCAAATGCAAGAAAGCCGGAGTCAAACGGTTGGTTGGCGCGGGAGCCGGTCTGATTTTCAAGGGCACCGGGTTCTATATCACCGATTACAAGAACAAGAAGGGTGCAGGAGAGGCGGACTCGTCGTCTTCGACCTCGACGAAGAGTACCGAGGCCAAGGCACCGGAGACCAAGTCCAGCTTTGAAGCGAAACCCGCTCCCACTCCCACTCCTACTCCCGCTCCCGCGACCCCGCAGAAGGCTTCGAAATCAGCCAAAAAATAATTTATGAGCTACAAGTCGAAGCACCGTCAGGGACCGAGCTGGACCGAGGTCATCATCGGGGCCGCGTTGAGTGTCATCATCGGCGTCGCGCTCGGCGCTGGTTTGTTGATCCTGCGCCCCGTCGTGATCGCCAAGCAGCAGCCCAAGGAGCGCGTCAAGGATACCACCTATTACATTGAGGGTTCCCGCGATGCGGGGCGCGGCCGGCAAGCTGCGGCGAAACGCCTGGCGTTCCTGAACGGCGAATCGATCAGTGTGACCGAGGACGAGATCAATGTGCTCGTCGCGGCGGCGATGAAGTCGACAAATCCGCCGCCCGTCAAAGAAGGCGCGCCTGCTGCGTCACCCGAGGCCGAATACATTTCCGCGGGAACGCCGACCGTTCGGATTCGTGACGGTTTGCTCCAAATTGGCATGCCGGTGACGACCAAGCTGTCGGCCGATAAGATCATTTTTCAGGCGCGCGGTGGCTTTGTGCGGCAAGGTGGCGTCTTTGTTTACGAGCCTACCGCGATGTATTTGGGGTCGTGTCCACTGCAGCGGATCCCGCTACTCGCTTCCACTTTGCGCCAAAAAATCAGGAGTGAGTACCCGATGCCGGATGATATGAAGGCTTCCTGGGCCAAGCTCACCGAGGTCACGATCGAGGGGAACACGCTGAAGCTCACGATGCCGTGAGCGTCGCGGCGGCGACCGTGCGTCACGTTGGGTCCAGGGCGGGTGGCGGCGCCTCGCCGTTGCTGGCTGGGGCGAGGGTGCTTTTTTTCGTTTTCAGCATGGCGTTGCCGATCTTTGGTGCGGAGCCGGTGCCCGTGAACGTGCGCACGATGCCTGGCCGGTTCGATATTTCCGCTGTGGATGCCTCACTGGCGCATGCCGTCAGCGCGCAAGCAGAGGCGACGTGGCGGCAGCTCACCGATTTGCTGACTTTGCCTGAAGGTTTTTCATCGCCCATTTTTGTCCGAATCAGTACCGGCGATGCGAGTAGCCCGCTGTTCACGGCCCAACCCGAACCGGGCGGCATTGTCTCGATTTGGATCAAGTCATCTGCCGTCTCGCAGCCAGCGATGGTGCGCAGGGCGCTCGCCCGCGGCGTGTTGCTGCGTCTGGGCGTGGCCTGGTACGGCGCCGATGCCGTTCGCGCGGTGCCCGCATGGCTCGAGCTGGGGTGTGCGCTTTGGGTGGATACGCGGGAGTTTCCCGCGCGGCTCGATGAAATCAAAGATCGAACGCGGGCACTGGCGCCACCGGCACTGGGGGCACTGTTGAATGAAAGCCGCGATGTGGCCGGCGGGCAGGGGCACGAGATTGCGGCACTTTGGCTTTTGACGTTCTTGCAGGCGGAATCGGCCGGAGCCCGGGAGTGGCGGGTCTTTCTTCGCGGTGTTCTCCGCGGCACACCTGCTGACGAAGTGCTCACCGCGGCATTTCCGGGCCGGTTCGCCAACGTGCGGGAGCGCGAACTCTGGTGGCAGACGGGCTGGCATCACGTCCGCCGGGTGAACGCATTTCCCATGATGGACAGCCGGGATTCGGCGCGCGTAATTGAACGGCTGGCGCGATTTGTTTTTGCGCCGGATCGTGAAGATGTGGTCGTGCCCCTGCTCACCGTGGTGGAGCATGCAGCTGACGTGATCGTCGCCGGCGAATTTGAGCGTCGAGGTCAGGAGCTGCAGCGTTTGATCCCCGCTTTGCATCCCTATTATCGCAACGCGGGGCTATCGCTTCTCGATGTCTTTGAAAAAGGGGCCGCGGTGCCCGGCCAGCGGCGGACAGCGCTGGTCGTCGCGTTCGAGGAAGATTGGCGCGACGGAGTGACCATCGAGGCAGCCGCCAAAGCGGCGCTCGATGCGCTCGAACGTTCGCGTCGGTAGGGCTGCTAGCCGGAATATTTCACACCCTGGCGTGAACGCTCTACCCGCTGCGTACGTCTATTATTACCTTGTCATGGCAAGAGCTGGACTAACGCAGCGTTGGGTGGCTAGGTAATTAACCTCCTCAATTGTCATGGCGAAAGCGAAGCGACGTGGCCATCCATCTGCATTTGTGGGGGAGTGCCGCGGTCGGCTAGAGCTTCCCTCGCAATGACAAAAAAATGTTCATTATTAAGAGCGCAGCGACGAAGCAATCCATCCAGCTGGATCGCCACGCCCTCGTTCCTCGGGCTCGCGATGACCAATAGTGGGTGAAATATCCGGCGGAGGCGGTCGGTGTTTTTGACGAAGTGATCGTTCGCGCGCATGGGTCGCGTCAGCGTGCTTGCTAATCCGCGCGTCTCCTCGCGAAGCTTCGGCGCGTGTCCAAGAGCCTCAAGAACATCAGCGTCGTTGCCCTGGCGACATTGGTGTCACGTTTTCTCGGGTTGGGTCGGGACATCCTTGTGACCGCAGTTTTTGGGATCGGCGCCCTGGCTTCCGGTTTCTACCTGGCGTTTACGCTGCCGAACTTGTTTCGGCGCCTTTTGGGTGAAGGCGCGTTGACGGCTGCGTTCGTGCCGACGCTGAGCGAGGAGATGCGACGGAATGATCGGGCTGGGGCGTTTGCCTTGGTGAACACGGTGGCGAGTTGGCTATTTGTCGTGACCGGAGCTGTCGTCTTGCTGTGCATGGTTGGAATCATCCTGGTGGTGAAGACCTTCGCGGGAGGCGCCATCGTGGGCCTGGATGCGGAAACGGCGCGGCGGTGGTTTGAAGCAGCCGATTTGGCGGTGATCCTTTTTCCGTATCTGGTTTTTGTGTGTCTCGCGGCGGCGTTCAGCGCGGCATTGCAAACCCTCAATCGGTTTCTCGAGCCCGCGTTGTCTCCCATCTGGCTCAATGTGTCGATGATTACCCTGCTCGGCGGCGCGGCCTATGGCGGTTGGGCGAGCACCGATGAAGAGAGAATCCTGTGGCTCTGTGGCGGGGCGCTCCTCGGTGGTTTTCTGCAGATGAGTGTTCCCGCGGTGGCGTTGCTGCGGCAAGGCTGGCGTCCCCGGTTTGATCTCTCGGTGAACGATCCCTTGCGGCAAATCGTGCGCCTGATGGTGCCGACGCTTTTCGGTTCTGCGATCTACCTTGTTAACATGGCCGTCTCGCGGGCCATTGGGCACTCGTTGAATGACTCCGCGGTGGCTCTGCTCAACTTGGCGACACGCCTCATGGAGCTGCCGATCGGAGTGTTCACGATTGCGGTGTCGACGGTGGTTTTCCCGTTGATTGCGCGGTACGCAGCGGCCGGGGATCTGGGGAACCTCGCGGTTTCGTATCGCAAGGGCATGCGCCTTATCCTGGTGATCAACGTGCCGGCCGCAGTGGGGCTGGCCGTGCTGGCGACACCGATTATCCGACTCCTGTTTCAACGGGGTGAGTTTGATGCCAACGCAACCCTGTTGATGCAGCCGGTGCTCATCGTATCCGCGCTCGGGTTACCGTTTATTTCCTTCGTCAGTATCATGCTGCGGGCTTTCTATGCGCAGAAGGATACGAGTACGCCCGTGCAGGCGGCGCTGCTCAGTTTCCTGGTTAACCTGGGCCTGAGCCTGGCCATGATGAAACCGTTGGGCACGGTTGGCCTGGCCCTTGCGGGTACGATCGCGGTCGTCGCACAGGCGGTGTATTTGCAGGTGCACCTGGCGCGGAAGCAGCCCGGGCTGGGCTTCCGACATGTGAGGGGAGACCTCGTGAAAGTCCTCGTGAGCGCAGCCGTCATGGGTCTGGTCATCGCCGTTGGCAACTCGGCTTGGGCGGAGTTTGCTCCGCCGACGAAGCTGGCGGACGCGCTCGGTCTGACGGGTCTGATCAGTATGGGCGTGGCGGTTTATGGCGCGCTCGTGTGGAGGTTCCGGATCGAGGACCGCGAGCAACTTCGTGCGATCATCGCCAGGATCGGGAATCGCTTGGGGCGGTAAATTCCGTCTTTGGCGCTGCGTGGCGGTTGCGCTTTCGCGCGGATGGGCGAGGGTTCCGAATGCCCCCGGAAATAAGCGAAGTCACGGTTCAGCATAACCCTGCGCAAAACTGTTTCGAGACCACGATCGACGGTTTTCGTTCTGTGCTGGAGTACGAGCGACGAAACGGCGAGATCGTGATGACGCACACCTTTGTACCCAGCGAGCTCCGGGGACGAGGGGTCGCGGAAAAACTGGTCCGCGCCGCTTTGAACTACGCGCGGGTGGAGCAGCGTCGGGTCGTTCCGACGTGCTCGTATGTCGACCTCTTTATTCGGCGCCATCCGGAGTTTCAGACGCTCGTCGACTGAGAGTCGTCTGGATTGACGGTGTCGGACCCTTGGGTTGGACCCCTGCGGCTCGACTCCAACTGTCTCCGATCACCCGCGGTGCCGTGGTTGGCGGAGACATTGATTCCGCCGTCGACTCACTCCGAGGTGGCGGTTTGAACAAACGTGTGTTCAATCCGATTTCGTTCTGAGTCATCCACTACCTCTAAAAATATGAAACGCAAAGCCTCTGCAGTCTGGCGCGGCGACCTTAAATCAGGTCGCGGCACGATCTCCACCGAAAGCACGTCCCTCAAGGAAACGCCCTACGCGTTTGTTAACCGGTTCGACACGGTTCCCGGAACGAATCCTGAGGAGCTCATTGGCGCCGCCCATGCGGGTTGCTTTAGCATGGCGCTTTCGGCGGAGCTGGGGAAGGCGGGCTTCGCGCCCGATACGGTTTCCACCACCGCGTCGGTGACGTTGGAGAACCATCCGCAGACCGGTTGGACGGTGACCGCCATTCACCTCGAGACCGAGGCGAAGGTCCCCAACATTACCGCTGAAAAATTTGCCGAGATCGCGAACGGTGCCAAGGGCGGCTGTCCGATCTCGAGATTGCTGAAGGCGGACATTTCGCTCGACGCGAAGCTGGTCTGACCGGCGTTAGGCTGCATGCCTCAGCTCTTCGATCCGCTTACCATCAAGTCGCTGACGCTGCGCAACCGCATCGGGGTTTCGCCGATGTGGATGGATTCCTCGGAGGACGGAGTGGCCAACGACTGGCACTTCGTCCCTCTGGGCGCTCGTGCCACCGGCGGCGCGGGATTAGTTATGGCGGAAGCCACGGCCATTTCTCCGCGCGGACGCCGGACTCTTTGCTCCGTTAGTCGACTCGAAAACCGTTTCCCATGCCGATTCCCGCTCAACAACTCGTCGAAGCCCTGAACTGGCGTTACGCTACGAAGAAATTCGATTCCCCGAAGAAAATCTCCCCCGGAGATTGGGACGCCCTCGAGCAGTCGCTGGTCCTTTCGCCGTCCTCGATCGGCCTGCAGCCGTGGAAATTTTTCGTCGTGACGGATCAAGCGGTGAAGAACCAGCTGGTCGCGGCGTCATATCATCAAAAGCAGGCGGCGGAGTGTTCGCACTTCGTGGTGTTTTCGGTGCGGCGCGATCTTGATGCGGCCCACGTGGATCGGCATATTTCGCGCATGGTCGAAATCCGGGGTGTTACGGCGGAGTCGCTCGACAAGTTTCGCACGATGACGATGCGCAACCTGGAGACCGCGCGTGCGGCCGGAACGCTCGACACCTGGCAGACTCATCAGATCTACATCGCCTTGGGACAGTTCATGGCGAGTGCCGCCGTGCTGGGAATCGACACGTGTCCGATGGAAGGGATCGAGCCGGAAAAATACGATGAGATCCTCGGATTGTCCGGCACGGATTACGCCACGGTTGTCGCCTGCGCCGCGGGATATCGTTTGGGTGACGACAAGTACGCGGCGACAAAGAAAGTGCGCTTCAAGGCGGACGATGTCGTGGTGCGGATCTGAACTGAGAGCATGCATGCGCCCGCGTCGTGGCGGGAGTCGCGTTTCAATCCGCAGCCATCCACCGCGGCGAACGAGGCGAACGAAACGTCGTTGGTCTGCGGCGTATTGTTTCTCTGGTTACGATGGCGGGCGACTGGGTGCGGGAGACGGGCGGGCCGCTTCGCGTTGAAAAACCGCGGTGCGCTCGGCGGTATCGAGCTCGCGCCATTGACCGGGGACAAGCTCGTCGAGCGGGAACGCGCCGATCTTCACCCGGATCAGGCGCAACGTGGGATGCCCCACTGCGGCGGTCATGCGGCGGACCTGGCGGTTTTTGCCCTCGACGAGGACCAGCGAGAGCCAGGCATCGGCGACGTTCTTGCGGGCGCGGATCGGTGGCTCACGGGGCGGTAATGGGGAAGCGGGAGTCAGGAGCTGGGCGCGGCAGGGCAGCGTGCGATAACCTTCGATCGCGATGCCGCCGCGCGCCAGCAACGTGAGTGCCCGCGTGTCGGGCACGCGCTCGACCTGCGCCCAGTATTCGCGGGAGTGAGCATGGCTGGGATCGAGGAGTTCGGTGTTGAGTCCGGGTTCATCGCTCAACAGCAGCAAGCCTTCGGAATCGGCATCGAGGCGTCCGAGCGCATAGACGTTTTTGGGCAGCCTGAACTCCGCCAGGGTTCGCCAACGCGAGCCGGGTTCCGGCGTGAATTGCGACAAGACGCCGTAGGGTTTGTGAAACGCGATCAGCATGCCGGACGACGCAGTGACGAGCGGGCCGCGCGATGTGACAAGGGGAATTTTGCGGCCGTTTGCGCGCGGTCGCTTGTCTCATACGTGTGTGTTTCTTTTCTTCTTATCCATGATGCACGCCGTCCAACTCACCGGGATCAACCAACTTGCTGTCGTCGCTGTTTCTGATCCGCAACCGGGCCCGGGCGAAGCCGTGGTGCTGATCAAGGCGGCGGCGTTGAATCACCGGGATGTGTGGATCAAATCCGGGCAGTACGCGGGTCTGAAGTGGCCGTGCATTCCGGGGTCGGACGGCGCGGGTGAGGTTTCCGCGGTGGGCGAAGGGGTGGATCCGAGCTGGCAGGGGCGGGAGGTAATTATCAATCCGAGTTTCGGCTGGGGGGAGGGTGAGCGTGCGCAAGGGCCGGAGTTTTCGATCCTCGGGTTGCCGCGGGAAGGCACGCTGGCGGCGGCGATGGCGGTTCCAATTTCCCAGCTCTCACCGAAGCCGGCGCATCTTTCGTGGGAAGAAGCGGGGGCGCTGCCGCTCGCGGGACTGACGGCCTATCGCGCGTTGTTTTCCCGCGCGAAGCTGCAAGCGGGTGAACGCGTGCTCATCAGCGGAATCGGCGGAGGCGTGGCTTTGTTCGCCCTTCAGTTTGCCGTGGCGGCGGGAGCGGAGGTCTGGGTGACGTCGAGTTCGCCCGGGAAGATCGCGCGGGCGGTCGCGCTCGGAGCCAAGGGCGGGTTTGATTATAGTGACCCGAACTGGGCCGCGACGGCGCTGAAGCGGACGGCTGCCTTTGATGTTGTAGTCGACAGCGCGGGCGGGGCGGGCTTTGGAAATCTGGTGGACGCGACGGTGTCGGGTGGGCGGATCGTTTTCTACGGTGCGACCCGCGGGGAAGCCACGCTCCCGTTGCGCAAGCTGTTCTGGCGCCAAATTTCATTGCTCGGAACAACCATGGGGTCGCCGGCCGATTGGGCGGCGATGAACGCATTTGTCACCGAGCACCGGATCAAGCCGGTCGTGAGTGCCGTGTTTCCAATCGACCGGGCGGCGGAGGCGTTTGCGTTGATGGAACGTGGTGAGCAGTTCGGAAAAATCGTGATCGTCCCGAAGGGTTAACGGAGAAAAGAGGCGGGGACGGTCGGATGCGGCTGAAGCGCCCGGAGACGGATGGCTCCCCGGCGTTGTACTGTGGTGCGAGTGCATCAACTCAGAACTGGGGGCAAGGCGTGTTTTGTTAGTTGCCAGCCGAAATCGAGTTTGACGATCCAATGTAAGCCGGCATCTTACCTCACGTGACGACCTGCATCTCCAGCAAAGGCCAGTTGGTTCTCCCGGCAAAAATCCGCCGGGAGGACGGGATTGAGACCGGCCAGGAGTTTAAGATCGAGCGCCTCGCCCGCGGCGACTATCGCATCGTCCGTCACACGCCGCCGCCGAACGAGGGTTTGACGGACTGGCTGCTGGCGTGCCCGGAAAAGGATTTTTTCGTCGCGATTGAATCGGAGTCCACCGACACGCTGTGACCTACTTGGTCGACGCCAACGTTCTCAGCGAGGCGACCAAGCAGGCCCCGAACGCCGCGGTGGTTGACTGGCTGCGGAAACACGAGCGCGAGATCGCGGTGGACCCGATCATTCTGGGTGAAATCCAGTTTGGCATTCTGCTTTTGCCGAAAGGGAAACGGCGGCAACGGCTGGAGCGTTGGTTCGCCGGGGGCGTCGGCAAAATTCACTGTCTGCCATGGGAAGCAGTCACCGGTCTGCGTTGGGCTAAGCTCCTCGCGACCTTGCGCACAACCGGACAGGCGATGCCGATCAAGGACAGCATGATTGCCGCGACCGCCCTGACCCACGGCCTCAGCGTCGTTACACGCAACAGCCGTGATTTCGCGAAGGCCGGAGTGCGGGTAGTGAATCCGTTCGTGTGATAGACGCCGGATTAACGTTGTTCAAAATTCGACGACGGCATCCTTGCCGAAGGTCAGGCCCGCAACCTCCGCGGCGACTCGAATTATTGATTTTTTAAGAAGGTTGTTGAGGTTGGTTGCGACGAGCCATCCGCCAGATAACCTTTCGTGACAATCGCGCTGGTCGGGACGGTCGGGATAGAGTTCTTCGGTTGTTCGAGCAACGTAGCGTCTCTTTCTCCCCTGCATGACTGGATGTTGGGAGCAGCGCTCGAGGAAGGATGGATCAGCCTTTGCGAGTTCGCGCAGGATAATCACCTTTTGCTTGGCGTAGATGTTTAAACCTGACCTTTTCGAATTGGCCCTTTCAGATTCGGAGGCAAGCATCACCGCGCGTCGCTGATGCGTTGTTCGAGGCGGCAGGTGGGAATCCAAGCCCGGCTTCGGCCGCGATTCTGCCAGGCAAGGTAGAGTGAGTTCATCCCGTTCGCCCGATCAGTTCTGGGCGGAATCCGTCCGGCAATTCGTGGTAAGTCAGGGCGTGGCGGATTGTGTTGCCGAGGCCTGCGGAAATATTTTCCGGGATAACGGCGTGCGCCTCATTTGGCCGGGAGTGCGTTCGCCACGACTGAGAGGGTGACGGGCATCGGCGTGCCGTTGGCTACATGGGACTGTCCCACGTCCTCTAATCGCCCGACTCCGATTTCATCCAGCTACTCAAGTCGGCGGCCGGGCAGTTTTTGAACGGTCGCGGCGAGTTTGCGCCACTGCAGGGCGAGGGGGATGATCGCCAGCCGGCTGACAGAGGTGTTGGGCCCTTTGAACAGACTCGGAGAAACCCGCCCGCTCGCCCGGTCGAATTTATCGGAGCAGATGGCCCGCACGATCTGCTCTTCCCGCGGCAAGCGCATGAGGTGACGTTACGCTGCGGCTTGGGTGCAGCGCTCGGCGAGCTGTGACAGTTGCTCCGGGGTCACTTGGCCCTCTGCTCCTTGCGATTCGATAAAATAATCGGCGCCTTCCGGGGTTACGGTGACGTTGATGGTCGAGCCGTCTCGGGCTTCCCACGTGAGTTCGAGCTGGCCCTCGTCGGTGACGAAAAGACTGGGCGGCGGCTGGCTCGTCAGGAAACGCGCAGCGTCCAGAAACTTTCCGAAGTTGTGATAGGTGCCCCAGGCGATGGCTTGGCTGTGAAGGCCGGCCCAGCCATCCGGCCAGCGGCTGAAATCATGGAAACGCTGCCAGGCTGCGTCGCCCAATTTGGCGTAAACCAATCCGGGGAGTTCGGGCGGCACGCTGCTTTGCATCCACGACGTGACCTGTGGGATCGTCCAATGTAACGCCGATTGCGGCGCGATCCATTGGCTGGCGGAGACACGGGTTTGAGGGATTTCGGCGAGGACGGGCATGGCAGGAATCAATACTCCGGATTAAGTGTGGCGAGGAAAGCCGGTTTTAACAGCTCACGGAAGAACATTTCTTTTTGGACCATGTGCGTTTGGTCGAAGCGCGGGACCGCTTGTTCCCAAAATAGCTGAGGGTTCACGGTGAACCCCATGTCCACGTCCAGCAGACAACCTTGTTTGGCGCCTTGGGCGGATTCCAAGAGAGCATGATTGGTGATCTGCACCTGGCAGATAGGGTTCTGGCGCTGCAAATGGCTGGTTACTTGCAGCGGTTGATCGATTGCGCTCCGGCCGCCGATGAGCAGATCGACCTGCAGGCAGGCTTGCAGCGGGTGACTGAAGAAGTCCGAGTAGCGCAGCCCGAGGCGCTCAGGCGTTTTGATCAGTTTCAGGGGACGCAGCTGGGCCAAGACCCACGTGAGCATCTCACGATAGACCGACCAACCCGGATATTCGCCGGAACTCATTCCAAGGAAAAAACCACGCGGGCCGACGTGAAGAGACAAAATCTCACCATGCATCACCACGGTGGGGGCGTAGCGTAGCTCGGGCATTTTTGCCCGGGCGGCGTCGGGGATTTGGGCCTGACCCAATTCCGCCTGCTTGGGAAAACGGTCGCGCACGGCGCTTTAAACCAATCCGGGCACCACCGTCGGACTCTGGTCTGTTTGAAAGCGAACCTCGGAGAAGGGCGGATGGGGTCAGGCTTTAAGTTTTTCAGTGGGTTACGGGGAAGTTGACATGGGGTCATGACGCGAATCGCGAATGATTCCTCCGGTGCCACCTGATTTTGGATCGGCGCAGCGCTTGAATCGCGGGAGGTCCGGGACCTGGATTGCGCCATGGCCCGTCGACTTCGACGACATTTCGAACGCTCTATTCGCGATTCGCGTCATGACCGCTGAAACTTCCCCCATGACCCCTGAAACTTCGCCAATCGTCATGAGTTAGGCGGCGCATGCAAATCCGATCAAAACACTGCCAGCGCCAATTCATCGGCGAGCTGCCAGAATTCGAGCGACTCATGGAGCCGCCCGATTCGCGACAGCGCCAGCGACGCCTGATGCTTTTTCGGCGCGGCATCGTCGCCAAACAGCGCCAGACAGCGCGCGCCCGACCGCCGGCCGAGATAGACGAGCCCGTCGATTCGCTCGGGATGCGTCATCAACGCGGCGCCCCATCGCTGGGAGAGCGGATATGATCCTGAAAAACAGCCCAACGTTGCTCCGATCTTCGCCAGGTTTGCTCCCTCAAGTGCGAGGACTTTCAAATGGGCTGCGGGCTTCACGGCGCAAACGTCATAACGTTCGATCACCGCCCGCGCGATTCGGCGGGAATGCCGAATCTTGTCTCCGAATACTTCAAGGAATGCCGTCGCCAAATCGCGTCCCGAGTAGAACACGCCAAACGGAGCGCCGGCGGAGTCGAATCGAAATTTTCCGTCGCGGCTCCAATACAACGGCGCGCGAAACCGCCGATCATGGAGGCGTAACCAAGTATCGTGCGGCCGCACGGCAACCGGCAGCTTCCTTGCCGCAAGATCCTTCGGCGGCTCGGGCGCCCGAATCCGCTTAGGCTCCGATGCCGCCATAGCGTTGCGCGTGCTCGATCACCGGCTCAACGTCCGCCTTCCGCAGCAAGTCCAACGGACGTCCGCCGAGTTCGTCGCTGACCGACAAAAGATAGTCCGCGATCTCAAACGTTCCGAGTTTTTTTGGCCGCAAGGTGTGCAGCACCGACTCGAGTCCGGGCAAGAGTCCGCCTTGGTGAACCTGCCACGCTGGATAGGAATAATTCCGCACCCCACGGATCCAGCCGAGAATCCGGCCCTGCTGCCGCCATTGGTTCACCGTTTCCCGACTAACCTTGACTCGCCGGCTCAATTCCTCCGCGGAAAGTTGCCCGCCCTCGGCCTCCAGCAATTCGTTCGCGGCGGTGACACCGCGCAGGGCCGCCTTCATCTTGAGCACGTCGATGTTCTCCCAGCCGCCGCTGATCTTGTCCGCCGCGAGGGTCAGCGCGAGCAGCGCCTTTTCCGGCGGATAGTGCTGTAATTCGAGCAAGCTCGACATCATCGAAGCGGTTTTTTCCACCTCGGGTTCGATCTGCCGTGTCTGGCGCGGGAAAAGTGCGAGGAGCCCCATGCCTGACAAATGGCAACAACCTATCATAAGACAATTCAAACTGTGACAATTGTCAGGATGAGTTCACGGCCGGCGGCACCTCATCCGCTGCTTACTCGGGCGGACGGAAGGGGGCATGACGCGAATCGCGAATGATTCCTCCGGGGCCTCCTGATTTTGGATCGGCGCAGCGCTTGAATCGCGGGATGTCCGGGACCCGGATTGCGCCATGGCCCGTCGACTTCGACGACATTTCGAACGCTCTATTCGCGATTCGCGTCATGACCCTTGAAACTTCCCCGACGGCTCCAGCCAGCTCCAGAACTTTGCACTTGGCGCTTTCGATCGAGGAGGGGAGAACCTGATGATGAACGAAGACCCGGGTTTCTACGCGTGTATCATGGCGGGTGGCAGTGGGGAACGCTTTTGGCCCATGAGCCGGGCGCGGAGCCCGAAGCAGCTGACAAAGCTTTTTGGCGAAACGACGTTGATCGAGGAAACGGTGAATCGGCTCGCGGGCGTCGTGCCGCATACGAATATCTTTGTTCTGACGAATGAGGTTCAGCTGGAAGCGACCCGGGCCGCCCTGCCCATGCTGCCGCCGGAACAAGTCATCGCCGAACCGGCCAAGCGTGACACCGCCCCAGCCGCGGCTCTGGCCGTCGCGCTGGTCCGGTCTCGCGATCCCAAGGGCGTGATGGCGGTGTTGTCCGCGGATGCGCTGATTCATGATGCTGCCCGGTGCGGGCAGCAGATTGGTGCGGCGCTAGCGCGTGCGGCCCGGACGGACGCGCTGATTACTTTCGGGATTTCGCCGTCGTATCCGGCAACTGGATTCGGGTATCTGGAACTGGGCGAGGAAGTGGATCGAGGCGGCGAGACGGGCGGATTTCGCCGCGTAAAACGATTTGTGGAAAAGCCGGATGCGGCGACGGCTCAGCACTACGTCGACAGTGGAAAGTTTCTCTGGAACGCCGGGATGTTCGTCTGGCGGGCGGAAGTCTTCCTGGCGGAGACGGAAAAGCATGCACCCGGGCTGGCGAAATTCATCCGCGAATTTCCCGCGGCGCATCCGAGTGCGGGTGTGGGGCAGAAGCCTTCTCCTGGTGCGGACTCCGCGGCGCGGGCTTATATCGAGGAGGTTTTTCCCACGCTCGAGCCGAAGGTATCGCTCGATTATGCGATTATGGAAAAGGCGGCCGCGGTGGAAGTAATGACGGCTCAATTCGATTGGGATGATGCGGGGCTATGGACGGCACTGCCGAAGCATCTCCCGCCCGATCCGTCGGGCAATACGCTCCGTGGTCCGGTGACGACGGTGGCGTCAACTAACAACATCGCGGTCAGTAACGGCCGGCGCATCGCGCTGTGCGGGGTAAAAGATCTCGTGGTGGTGGAGACGGCGGATGCGATTCTGGTGTGTCACCGGGATGCGGTGCAGAATATCAAGCAGGTCGTGGCGCAGTTGCCGGAAGAGCTGCTGTAGCGGGCGCTTTTCGCAGCGTTTGATTTGCGGAAGGGCCGGCGCCGTCCCGGGCGTGCGCGTACACACTGCCCCCCTGGGCCGGGTGGACGTCACTGGCGGTTGTCACTCCAAGCTCTCTTCCCCGAGCGTCCGCCTGGCTTGCCGTTATGAAATAAAAAAGGCCGCTCGAATGAGCGGCCTTGAGAGAAAAAAAGAGAGTCAGCGAAAAAGATCGTCAGCGCCGCATGGGCGTTTTCCGAGTTTTCCGCTTTCCCGCTTTCTCAATTTTCCGATTTT
>Ga0163144_10017750_pt1 | contig 14467 bp, 9 predicted proteins | sample OliLak19BULKMAT1_FD_123175 | JGI IMG/M metagenome (GOLD analysis project Ga0163144, IMG submission 123175) | Freshwater microbial mat bacterial communities from Lake Vanda, McMurdo Dry Valleys, Antarctica - Oligotrophic Lake LV.19.BULKMAT1 | ecosystem: Environmental > Aquatic > Freshwater > Lake... | reverse complement strand
TGATACAAGCTATACTTTTGGGAAACCCACCCTTTGTGGAGAATGAAAATGATAGCACCTACTCAGACAGTACTTATACTATATTAGTACAAAACAGAAATAATATTGAAATTGAAAACTTCTTGAGAAATAAGAACGAAAAACTTGAACGGCTTGCCATAAAGGACATACGCACAGCCAACACGCTTGACATTAATTATGAGGATTTTCAGAAGCTGGAGAACATTCTTTTTGCCTTTACCAACAAAATTTCATTGAATTATCGCGATAAAAAAGGTCTTCACAACATCTACATCGGTATTCAGCACAATAAAATAGAGCCTACAAACAAGGATTTGCGGTTTCCATTTAATATTCCCAGCAAATATGTGCGGAAATAGCCATGGCTATTCAACAGCAAAACTTTGGCAAGCCAACGCGCTGATGGCACCAGCATCGCTTTAGGCTATTCAACATATTTACTGATCTTAGTCTGCCTCCGACTGATGGCAGCATTGGCCAGTGTTGGGGCTGCCGTGGCCAATGAAAACTACATGTTATTGCGAGTCGATTCGATTCATCAAATTTTTAACCTCATTTAGTTTCAGCAAAGCCTCTACTGGCGACATGGTATTGATATCTATTTTATCTACAAAGTTTTTTAGCATTGACAATGCCATATCATCTATTGCTTTATTTGTTTTCACGCCTGCTTTTGGCATATTTTTCATTTTTTCTAAATTATGTTCCTTCATTTTGCTCTCCTCGAGCTGGTGCATAATCTCGTCTGCCCGCAGCACCACTTGGTTAGGAATTCCGGCCATTTGAGCTACATGAATACCAAAACTGTGTTCAGCCCCGCCCTCTTTCAGCTTTCGCATAAAAATTATTTTATTGCCTGCTTCTTTTACAGACACATTAAAATTTTTCACCCGAGGCAAATCGTTTGTAATTTCATTCAATTCATGATAATGGGTGGCAAATAGGGTCTTGGCTCTGTATTTTGGATGGTTGTGCAGAAATTCAACAATCGACCAAGCGATGGAAATGCCATCGTAGGTGCTGGTACCTCGGCCAATCTCATCCATCAACACCAGGCATTTATCACTCAAATTGTTTAATATGCTGGCCGTCTCGGTCATTTCTACCATGAATGTAGATTCGCCTTTAGAAAGATTGTCGGAAGCGCCAACTCTTGTAAAAATTTTGTCAATCACTCCAATTTCAGCACTTTCGGCAGGCACGTAGCTGCCGATTTGAGCCAGCAGCACAATGAGGGCAGTTTGCCTGAGTACGGCAGATTTACCAGCCATATTAGGCCCAGTGATGATAATGATTTGCTGGCTTTCATTGTCGAGCGATATGTCGTTTGGTACATAATTTTCGCCCACAGCCAATTGACGTTCAATCACCGGATGCCTACCCGCCTTGATGATAAGAGCATTAGAATCGTTTACTTGGGGCCGTACGTAATGGTTGGTTTGCGCCACTTCTGCAAATGAAATTAAGCAATCGAGTTCGGCTACTATTCTTGCATCTTGCTGAATGATAGGCACATAAGTAGCAGCAATTGCCACCAGTTCGTTGTACAGCACCTGCTCCAAAGCATTGATTTTTTCCTCAGCGCCTAATATTTTTTCCTCATACTGCTTCAATTCTTCAGTAATGTAGCGTTCTCCATTTACTATGGTTTGTTTCCTGATCCAGTCGTTGGGCACTTTGTTTTTGTGGGCATTGGTCACTTCCAGATAGTAGCCAAATACTTTATTGAATTGAATTTTCAGTGACGAAATACCGGTACGCTCTATCTCTTGGCAGGTGATCTGCAATAAATAATTTTTGCCAGAATGGGCGATTTGCCGTAAACTGTCTAAATCTGCATGTACACCATTGCATATTAAATTGCCCTGGTTTATTAATATGCCTACTTCAGGCATTAGCTCTTTGGCAATTTTGGTCAACAAAAACTCGCACGGGTTCAGAAGAGAAACCATTTTTTTTACTTCCGCAGGCAGTTTCGGCTCATGCAAAAGAGCAATCACCTGTACTACCTTTTCAAGCGATTTTCTGAGTTGCGATAGCTCCCTTGGGTTGATTCTTTTGGCTGCCACTTTAGAAACCAGACGCTCGAGATCGCCCACTTCTTCTAATAAATTGCGGATATTTTTTCGCAATTCGCTTTGGGCATAGAAGAAATCGACCGCTTTTTGGCGTTGCGTGATCGATGCTACCTCTTTTAACGGCATCAAAAGCCACCTTCGGAGCAGTCGTGCACCCATGGGTGAGATGGTTTTGTCAATCACCTGCACCAACGGAATGCCACCCTCGTATGTAGAATTTATTAATTCAAGATTACGAATTGTGAATTTGTCGAGCCATACAAACTTCTCTTCATTTATGCGTGATATGCTGCTAATATGGCTTATTTCGTGATGCTCTGTTAGTTTTAAATAATACAAAATTGCCCCTGCAGCCACCACCCCCAACTGAAATTCGTCAATGCCGAAGCCTTTCAGATTTTGGGTCTTGAAATGCTTTATCAGGTTTTCATATCCGAAATCGAATCGATACACCCAATTATCGATGGCGAAGTGGTTGTATTTCTCTTCGTATTTGGCTATAAATCCATTTTTATCTGCCTTGCTCAATATCACTTCGGCAGGGGAAAAACCTTGCAGAAGCTTGTCAATGTAGGCCTGAGTGCCCTCCGTAACCCAAAAATCGCCAGTGGAGATGTCTAAGAAAGCTATTCCTACTTGAAGTTCGCTAAAAAAAACGGAGGCTAAATAATTGTTGTGTTTGGAACTGAGCGCGTTGTCGTTCATGACCACACCAGGCGTAACAAGCTCGGTAACCCCTCGTTTCACAAGGCCTTTAGCAAATTTCGGATCTTCGAGTTGCTCGCAAATGGCAACACGCAATCCGGCTTTTACTAATTTGTACAAATAATTATCTAAGGAATGGTGTGGAAAACCAGCCAGTTCTGTCTCTGTGGCTGATCCATTGCCTCTTTTTGTAAGTGTAATGCCCAAAATACCACTCGCATTGATGGCATCTTCGCCAAAAGTCTCATAAAAATCGCCCACACGAAATAGCACAAGAGCCCCCGGATGCTGCTCCTTGATTTCAGCATGTTGCTTCATCAACGGGGTTTCCGATTTCTTTTTTACAAATAAGGGAATTTCCTCGCCAAACAGATCTTTCATCCCCTAAAAATACAACTGTGTTTAAACAACTACTGCATTTCTGACAAACAAAAATCCAATAGGATAAGTCTCAGGTTGTGCTTGGCATTTTAATATCCGTTGGCTTCAGCATTAGTAAACGATGATTGCTGGCAAAAAAAATAGTTAGTATTGCGTTTGGAAAGCTGTGCTGCATAATGCAAACAAACGGCAGCAATTTATATGTCAGCGACTGCAGGGCGGTGGCTTTATCTAATTTGCTTAAATATTTCTATAATCAGACCGTCTGTTGCGGTATTCGAATGCTAAGTTTCAAAGCCATCTGAAAATTATTGGCATGGTTTCATTAAGGCTTTGTTTTGAATGCCGATCATAGATATTGAGTAAACAATAGCAGCAATTAAGATATTTTTAGGGCTCGACAAAAGAAAAGTTCTTGATTATCTTTTGTATCAAAAACTATCTTTTCTATGGGTTAAGCCAAGTTTCCTTTCTTATTGTTTCAATACTGGGGAAATTCGGACCATGATGCAGGGTTTTCCAAAAAAATCACAGTGTTTTCAATCTTTTGTCAAAAGATCTCCCAATGATGCCACCTTAGTTTCAGATCTCATTATTTCCAACGTAATTTCTTTTCCATACCATTCAGGAGTCACCTCTGTGGCGAGATTCTCTGCTGCGGATGTGAAATTTATTAATATTTTCGGTCTATTTAAAAGGTAGATATATAATACACTTTTGAAAATAAAAAAGATTTGTCAAAATGCTTTATCTTGAAAAAAACATTCGTTTTTTTAATGCCAATTTGTTGCCATGGAATTCAACTTTTGTTCAAGGTTTATAAAACCGCGGCAATAGCAAAAAAATAGCCTCCGTAATTTGCAGAGGCCATTTTTGACAAAGCTTATCGATTATTAAGCTATAGTAAAAGCTTCTTGAATTTCAACTACATGATCGAGCTTTTCCCAAGCGAAGAAATCTACTTTTTTCTTTGCCTTGGTTCTGGTTTCCGATTTTTCACCATTGTTTTCTTTTACCGAAACATAGAAGGTTTCAATTTCTCTAGTTTCCGCCTGCCTACCTACGTGGCCATAAGCGGCTGTTACAGAGAAGATTGGGTTTTTCAGTCCGAAGCGGTCTATTATTGACTTGGGTTTCAATTTTTCTTTAAATAACTTTTCCACAATCAGCGTAATGTCACCGTCTTTCAACTTGACTTTACTCGTGCCGTACGTGTTTACGTTGATAGACACGGGCTCAGCTACTCCAATAGCATAGGATACTTGCACCAAAGCTTTTTCAGATACACCAGCCGCAACCAGGTTTTTGGCAATGTGGCGGGCGGCATAAGCAGCACTTCTATCCACTTTAGAGGGGTCTTTTCCAGAGAAAGCACCACCTCCGTGAGCTCCAGCACCACCATAAGTATCTACTATGATCTTGCGGCCCGTCAAACCTGTATCGCCATGCGGCCCACCAATGATGAACTTTCCAGTTGGATTGATGAAATACTTGATTTGCGCATTGAACATGCGTTGCACTTTTACAGGCAATTGCTTTTTCACCAACGGGATCAAGATGTTCTTCACATCTTTTTCTATTTGCCCTTGCATGGCTTTTTCTGCTTTTGCATCGCCACCTTTTACAAATTCATCGTGCTGGGTAGAAACTACAATCGTATCAATCCTTTTCGGGCGGCCTTTGTCGTCATATTCAACTGTTACTTGCGATTTTGCATCTGGCCTTAAATACTTCATTCTTTTGCCTTCTTTACGAATATCGGCCAATATTCTCACCAATAAATGAGAAATTTCAAGCGTGATGGGCATAAAATTGTCGCTTTCGTTGGTGGCATAACCAAACATCATTCCCTGGTCGCCAGCTCCTTGCTCTTTATATAAGCCTTCGCCTTCATTTACGCCTTGAGCAATATCGGCAGATTGGGCATGAATGGCATTGATAATGCCACAAGAAAGATAGTCAAATTGATATTCGGCTTTGGTATAGCCTATTTTTTTAACTGTTTCACGTACTACTTCCTGCACATCTACATAAGCATTAGTGGTGATTTCGCCCGCTACAGTTACCAAACCTGTGGTAACCAGCGTTTCGCAAGCAACACGTGAATGAGGGTCTTGAGCCAACATAGCGTCAAGAATTGCGTCAGAGATTTGGTCTGCCACTTTATCTGGGTGGCCTTCGGATACTGATTCTGAAGTGAATAAATAAGCCATTAGATTGAATTATTGATTATGAATTATTATTAAATGTTAAATAAATTACAAAGTAATGCTACATGCGATTGCAAAAATAGAGTTTTAACTGATTAAAAAACAATACTACTCAATTTAGTAGAATTCCAAGCCAAATACTGATCAGGAACTATTCTCAATAGAATCTTGGTTGGTTTTAGTTGGCATTTCGCCTGAGGCTTTGCAATTGTGTTTTAGGTGGTTTGTACTAAAATTGTCGTAAAACATCAATTGCAACCAAGAGCGTTAACACTAAATGCTTGATGGCAATTTTAAATTATCCAACGCTGGTAGCATTGAATTCTTCTATTACTTTGTTGTACAACATACTAATCAGCCAAGCTCCGGGCATTTCACACGTCTTAAAAAAAGCTGTACCTTTGGCATAAAAATATTTTAATGGTAATAGCAAACCCTATTTACGATGTAGTTTTTAAATTCTTGATGCAAGACGAGCGGACAGCCAAGTTTTTCATTGGGACACTTTTGGAGGAAACCATTGAACAAGTAACCGTAAAGCCCCAAGAATACATTTACACTGACCAATTGGCTGGATTGGCTGTTTTTAGACTCGACTTTATTGCTACCATCAAAACCCAAACTGGAGAACTCAAAAAAGTATTAGTGGAGATTCAAAAAGCCAAGAATTCCTTTGATTTAATGCGATTCCGCAACTATTTGGGCGAACAATATAAAAAGGAAGATGAAATAGACGGGCAGAAAATAAGTTTACCTATCGTCACTATTTACCTTTTAGGTTTTAATTTATCAGAAATAGAAACTCCTGTTCTGAAGGTAAACAGACAATATATTGATTTGATTAACCACCAAGTTATAGAAAGGAAAAGTGATTTCATAGAGAAGTTGACTCACAATTGTTTTGTTGTACAATTAGGCAGAATACAAGGTAAAGTGCAAACAAAGCTCGATAAACTATTAAGTATTTTTGAACAGAACTATTTTGTCGAAACCAACACCGTCAAAGAATATAACTATTTGATAGACAACGAAGATATCAAACGGATGGTAGATAATTTGCATTATGCGGGTACTGAGCCAAAAGAAAAAAAGAAAATTGAGGACGAGAAAGAGGCATGGCGAACTTTTGATGCCCTGACTGGAGGAATAAAAGAAAAAGCTGAAAAACTTCAAAAACAACTTGAGGAAAAAATCAAGGCGCTCGAAGACAAAGATAAGGCGCTCGAAGTCAAAGACCAGGCACTCGAAGTCAAAGAAAAGATAATTGAAGATAAAGACAAGGTAATCGAAGAGCTCAAGCGCAGACTCGGACAAAAATAGTACGTTGCCTGATACCGCTTTAATGACAATAGGGGAATTGTTGGTAGGTCGGAGTTTTGCTTACCTTGGTAACTGGTCTCGGGGGATAAATTCAAAGTCTTAATTCCCCTTGCATCATAAATTTGCAACATTATGTGCTGGACCACAGGTTGTCGTCTTGGGCTGGTGTTGTCCGTTATAAAAATAAGTCCTAGTCTTTAATAGGGCTCTCTCTTTGCGAAATGAGCAATTAGTTTTTATTATTGATAATTATTTTAGGTTTGTATTTAGAGGCCTTTTGATTAAGAAATTAATAAATTTACATAAAAATTATGTTGCAATTCTAACCACGATAATAAACCTTTCCAATGGCGATTTCAGGTAAAGGGAAATTGGAATCTCCCAAGTCTATGTTTGGGATTAATAAACCCCAACTGCAAGAATATTGCAAACAGCAAGAGTCTCAATAATTCAAACTAAATCCGATACCGAATCCCATATCGCTGTCGTAATGTGTTCTTATGCCCATATTTTTATTAATGATGTAGCGCAATTCTGCCAAATATTCCTTGTCTGTATTCACCATCAAACCTGCCCTTATTCTTTTTGAAATCGGAATATCTTTTCGAATTAAAGATAAACGTACAATGCCATCGTGATATACTTCCGCTTGAAAGTTTACGAGCATTGGAAGGGTGTATATAAAACCCAAACTTACAGCACTTCTATTGTCTTTTTTGTTTGTCTGACCAAATGCGTTTTTTTCTTGGCCGTCAATTCCCATTTTTCTATACCGCCAATCAAAACCTACGAAGGGCATAAACCATTGCATTTTACCGACATATCGCCCTATATGGGTTTCTGTTTCGTAGCCGTGCTTGTCGTTATAACCCAAACGCCAATCTGTGCCTATGCTCCAACGTGTGTTTGAAAGCATTGCCATACCATCGTTTCCATTGGTGGCAAAGTCGTTTTCTGCCATAAAGTGAAACATACGGTCATCGGCAAAAAGCATACGTTTTGCAAGTCTTGGATTGGGGATTTCAGGATTAACGGGTTGGTTTTCGTAGGAAAAAACCCTTCCCATTCCAGCCATCATGTGGTATAAAACATGGCAATGAAAAAACCAATCGCCATATACATTTGCATTGAATTCAAGTGTATCGGTCTCCATAGGCATAATGTCAACCACATTTTTTAAAGGTGAATATTTGCCTTTCCCGTTGAGTAGTCTGAAATCATGGCCGTGCAAGTGCATAGGGTGCCGCATCATGGAGTTGTTGTGAATAATAATTTTTACGTTTTCACCTTTTTTGATCAGGATTTTGTCGGCTTCCGAAATCACTTTATTATTTAGACTCCAAACATAGCGGTTCATATTTCCACTGAGTTCAAATTTTAAAAGCTTAGTAGGTGCTTCTGGCAAAGTGGTATTGATGGTCGATTTCAGCATGGCGTAATTCAATGTTTTGGGTTTGGAAATTGCCTTTTCTGTATGCCCAGAATGTTCGATATCCATTCCTTCCATCTTTTTTTTTGTTCCCTCTTCGGTGGTTATTGGGCTGCTTCCCGTCACTTCAGGGTACATCACCGAGTTCATGTCCATTTTATTTAGGCTCATTTGCATGCCCATATCGTCCAAATTTCCATCCATTTTCATCATTCGGTTCATCATTTTCATGCCTTCAAAATATTTGAGTTTGGGCAATGGTTTCGCCAATTGTTTTGTACCCTCTCCTACAAATAACGAGGCAGATTTTATCCTGTCTTCGGATGTGGCTAAAAATTCATAGGCTTTGTTCTCCTCAGGAATGGGTACGATAATATCGTAGGTCTCCGAAACGGCTATCAGTAACCTATCAACTTCCACTGGTTCTACATCATTTCCATCGTTGGCTACTACCGTGATTTTACCACCTGCATACGTGAGCCAAAAATAGGAAGAAGCACCACCGTTGGAAATGCGGAGGCGAAGCCCCCTAGACCCCGAAGGGGAAAAATGAGAAGCTACATTTTTACCGTTAATGAGCAATTTGTCATAATATACATCGCTGACATCCATGGCGTTCATTCGTTTCCACTCATTTACAATTTTGGTTTTGAAATGCCCAGCTCTTATGGCTTCTGTGTAGCTCTGGGTTGTTCCCTTTCTTATCGCAAACCAATCGCTAGCATTGTGCAACATTCGGTGAACGTTGTTGGGATTTAGGTCTGTCCATTCGCTTAAAATAATGGGAATAGTAGGCAAATCATCTATTCCTTTTCTAAAAGTATCCTCCTGACCTACGAAGGGGGAATTTTGCTCTTTTTTATTCATAATAAACGAACCGTACATGCCTATTTGTTCTTGCAAACCACTATGGCTGTGGTACCAATGCGTCCCGTTTTGAATGATTGGGAAACGATAAATATGTGTGCTATTGGGCTTGATGGGCATCTGCGTTAGGTTAGGAACGCCATCGTATTTATTGGGCAAAAATAGGCCATGCCAGTGCAATGAAGTAGTTTCTTTAAGCTCATTATGCACATGAATTTCTGCGGTATCGCCTTCGGTAAATGTCAATGTAGGCATTGGAATTTGTCCATTTACGGCTATGGCTCTTTTGGCTTTGCCAGTAAAATTTACCATTGTATCACGTACATATAAATCGTAACGTACCACTTTTTGGGCAAAAGAATTTTGAGCAAATAAGATAATAGCGCAAACAACACCAAGAACTATTGCTTTCATTTTTAAGTTTTTAAGAAGTTTTTACTTTCAATAATTTTGCATTGATCGCAACCACTATTGTGCTTACGCTCATCAATATTGCACCTGCTGCTGGTGTCAACATTATATTCCATTTATAGAGAACTCCTGCGGCTAATGGCAACGCAATTATATTGTAACCCGTTGCCCAAATTAGATTTTGAATCATTTTTCGGTGGGTGGCTTTGCCAAATAAAATTAAGCTGGCAATGTCCTTTGGATTGCTATTTACTAAAATTATTCCTGCTGTTTCGGCTGCTATGTCGCTGCCACTGCCTACGGCAATACCTATATCGGCTTGTGCCAATGCAGGTGCATCATTCACGCCATCGCCCGTCATGGCAATAAATTCCCCTTTGGCTTGCAGTTCCTTTATCTTTTCTAATTTTTGGTCTGGTAATACTTCGGCAAAATATCCATCCATTTTTAATTCGTCACTTACACTTTTTGCTACAATTGCATTATCGCCAGTTAGCAAAATAGATTTGATATTATTATCGTGAAGCGTTTGTATGGCTTCAGCTGATTCAGGTCTTATTTTATCTCCCAATGAAATGTAGCCTGCCAATTTCTCATTCACAATTATGAAAACAATGGTTTCGGCATTATTGCTAGCATAGTTTTTGGGCAAGGGTATATTGTTTTCTTTCAAATAACCAGGACTAACCACCTTGATGTTTTTTCCTTCCAGATCTGCTTCAATTCCTTTTCCTGTAATCGCTTTAAAATTATTTACTTCGGATATTTCTATGGAAAGTTCCTTTGCTTTTGCAAGAATTCCCGTAGCAATCGGGTGTTCAGAGTTTTGTTCAAGTGCTGATGCAAGGCGAATAAGTTCTTTTTCGTCAAACTTCACCCCCGACCCATCTCCTTCTGTGAGGGGAGTAATTCTGGAAACTTCAAATTTTCCAATGGTGAGTGTGCCAGTTTTATCAAATATGATGGTTGTGATTTTTCTTGCGTTCTCAAATGCCGTTCTGTTTTTAATAAGTAAACCATGCTTGGCAGAAAGAGAAGTTGAGATGGCAACTACCAGCGGCACGGCCAATCCCAAAGCATGAGGACAACAAATCACTATAACTGTTACCATTCTTTCCAGTGCAAAAACTATAGGTTCTTTTGCCATGAGCCACCAGAAAAAGAAGGTGGCAAATCCCGCTGCTAAGGCAACGATAGTTAAGATTTTTGCTGCTTTATCGGCAAGCAACTGTGTTTTAGATTTTGTTTTTTGCGCATCATCAACCAATTTAATTACCCGTGACAAATAAGAATCTTTGGATGCATGTGTCACTTTCACCTTTAGCGAACCATTGCCATTGATAGAACCTGCAATTACTTTTTGGTCTTTGGATTTTTTTACAGGAACTGATTCTCCCGTGAGCATGGATTCGTTCAAATAACTTTCGCCTTCGTAAATTATGCCATCTGCGGGCACTTTTTCTCCCGGCTTTATTAATATTGAATTACCTTCCTTGAGCGAATCGGTTTTTACATCGTGCACCATTGTTGGCATAATCATGTGTGCATCCGATGGCATGAGCTGCACCAGCAATTCCAATTCTTTGGATGCACCTGCCACAGATTTCATTTCAATCCAATGGCCTAAAAGCATAATTAATATAAGTGTGCAGAGTTCCCAAAAGAAATCCATGCCTTGCAAACCGAAAACGGTGGCTACACTGTAGGAATAAGCGGCCGTAATGGCAACTGCAATCAAAGTCATCATGCCAATTGCTCCATTTTTTATTTCATCGACTAAGCCTTTTAAGAATGGCATTCCACCATAAAAAAATACTACAGTCGATAGTGCAAAAAGCACATAATTAGAGCCTGAAAAAGCAATTTTGAAATGAAACCATTGCTGAATCATGGGTGAAAGCAGCATTACGGGAACCGTAATAGCTAAAGTCACATAGAATCTGCGTTTGAAATCATCAATCATCATTTTATGGTGGTCGTGACCTGCCATTCCCATCGGTGCTTTGCCACGGTCCATTTTGGAATGATCCATTTTTTTCATGTCCGTTTTGGCCGTATCCATTATAGAGTGATCCATTTTAGGCATTGCCTTTTCAGGAGCTTCTAGACTTGGTGCCGTTTGTTCTTTCATTTCCATGGGTTTAGTTCGATTATGCCAGATATTTCATTTCTAAATTTTCGAGTGTTTCAACAATCTTTCTTCGCTCGCTTCAGGCGAGTGCGGGATATTTAATTTTTGTAAATAAATAGCCTACGGTTTAAACCATGAACTATTTATTTTTGAGCAAACCGAATCGGCAAATTGTATCGGATAAATTTTACTTCTTTTCAATCAAATCCATTCCACATTTTGGGCATTTGCCTGGTTTGTCATTCGTAACTTCAGGATGCATCGAGCAAGTATATGCCATTGCCATTTCTCCTTTCGTTTCATTAGAGCTTTTACCGTCCAAATTCATCCTTTCACATTTGTCCATTTTGCCATCCATATCCATGCAATCACCATTTTCCATTTTCATTTTAGTTCCGTCTTTCATGGTGCAATCGCCATTAGTCATACACTTAGTGCCATTTTTCATGGTCATGTGTTTTTTCATTGGCATCATTTTACCGTCTTTCATTTGCATCATTTTACCTTCTTTCATCATACAACAATCCTTCATTTTCGACATGTCTTTGGACTGAGCAAATGAGTTGGTTGAGAAAATACACGCCATTAAAAACAGCATAGATGCCAAAATTGTAAAGTTCATTTTTCTAATTTTCATAATTTTAAGTTTTAGTATAGTGAGAAAATTATTTTTTTATGCGCAAGCTTCAGCACAGGCTTTGCAGCACTCTGCACATTTTTGGCAATGGTCGTGGTGGGAAGCATGTTTTTCGCATTCAGCAGCACAGGCTTTACAAACTTCGGCACACAATTTGCAAAGTGCGGCACAGTATTCAGAATCTCTGGCACTTAATTTTACGCACAATGCGCAAATGTCGGCACAATCGCGGCAAAGAACAATGCAAGGCAACATGGCCTTATCGGCATGATTTATACAGTGTGTGGCACAAATTTCGCAGTCTACCGTACATCGCAGGCAGGCATCAATACATTCTTGTAAGTTTTTCATTTTTATTAACGGTAATGGCGAGCAGAGTTGTTGGCATAAATAAAGGTATGAGTTATCCTTTCAAAGAATGTTACAAGAAAAAATTTAAGTATTGCATAATTCGCACCTCCTTGCATGAATTGAGATACCTAGCGAAGATGCTTGAAATGATTCCCACCTCGCTCGTGGATTCATGGATCGAAAAGCAAAACGGTGCAATGCAAATGATTTGTGCACGAAACACCGCACAATGAACAATTATTGGGTCAAACTTCAGTACCATCCAGCTGCTTTTAAAAAAAATGGATTCTAAAATGCTATTTTTTATGCCATTTTTTTTTGTGCGAAACATCAAAATCAAGCCATTCATTTTTTCTAGCTATTATTCAGAATGGCACAATTTTTTTAAGAAATATGAAGAACAATTTATTTAAAGTTTAGCAATTCAAACAAATAGATAATCGAAAAATGAAAGGTAAATTAATGCTCTCAGCAACTGTGTTCGCAGTCATTGCCATCACATATGTAAAATACGCCACCGCTCAAAAAACGACCTCTTCGACAAAAGAAAAAACTGTTTCATCACCCATTGACGAGACGAAAGGATGGTCAGAAGCCTCAAAGATGGCAGCGATAACGATGAAGAAACAATATGGTGAACCGGATGCAAAAACTGCAGATATGATGATGTGGAAAAACACCGGCCAATGGACTAAAACCGTTGTCTATGGTAAAGAATCTAAGCATGATTTCCCGATGCCGCACACAGATGAGATGCAACAATGGATTGAGTTCAAAGTGCCCGCTGAAAAATTTAATAAGATTGCTATGTTTGACGGCAGTATAGTTTGCAACCGCACTAACGGTGACATATCAGCAAGGTGTGACAAAGAAGGAGCAAATGTTCTTGCCATCAATCTTGCCAACGATGTAGTAATAGGAAATAAAGATTACAAAACTGCGAGAGATTTTTATGCTACCACTGTTAAAAAATTTGTGAAAGGTGGCACGCTTGAATACATGCAGAAATTGCAATTTGATGTATCCAACGCCAATACAGCAGATGCTGATTCCCCTTCTACCATCATTACAGATGGAGACATGGTGAAAGAAAAAAAATGGGAGAAATGGTATAAAAGGAGATGAAGTAAATGTAATTCTTTAAAACGAGAGAATTCTCAATAGTAAATCCCGATTTTATTTTTGGCAGCCAACAAGCTTAAACAATGTTGGCGGCATGGGTACATACTTTTTTGGGGAACAGCCAGGAGTTAGGTGCTTAGATTGAAATAATTTACAAAATAGAATTAGCAAAGGAATTTGAAGAAAAATGATTTGCAAACTCATTCTCGATAAACAGGAAAGAAATATCCAATGGCAAAAACTAACAAAGATAAAGTTACTGCGAGGAATAATAAATTGCTCAAATGCCCAACAGGGATCAAGGGTTTTGACGAAATTAGCGAAGGCGGGCTTCCGCAGCATGGGGCTACTTTAGTTTCAGGAAATGCTGGTTCAGGAAAAACCCTTTTTGGGGTTGACTTTCTGATCAGAGGCGCGACCGACTACAAGGAGCCCGGAGTTCTGATGTCATTTGAAGAGACAGAAGAGGAACTTTTTAAAAACGTGGCTTCGCTCAATATGGATTTGCAGGGTCTGGTGTCGCAGAAAAAAATTGTGCTCGAACATGTTGTTTTAGACCGCAAAGACATGCAAGAGACCAACTTCAATTTGGAAGGAATATTCGTTCGCTTGGAAGAAGCCATTGATTCCATCGATGCCAAACGGGTTGTTTTAGATTCTATAGAGTCTCTTTTTGCTGGTATTACAGATGTTGGCATACTTCGATTGGAGATAAAAAGACTTTTTCGATGGCTTAAAACAAAAAAGGTAACGGCTATATTTACGGGCGAGCAATCGCAAAGCGATTCTTTTACACGCCATGGC
>Ga0163144_10017749_pt1 | contig 14467 bp, 4 predicted proteins | sample OliLak19BULKMAT1_FD_123175 | JGI IMG/M metagenome (GOLD analysis project Ga0163144, IMG submission 123175) | Freshwater microbial mat bacterial communities from Lake Vanda, McMurdo Dry Valleys, Antarctica - Oligotrophic Lake LV.19.BULKMAT1 | ecosystem: Environmental > Aquatic > Freshwater > Lake... | reverse complement strand
TAAAATCGAAGTTACAACTGGCTTGCCGGTTGATTCCTTAAATTTGACTAGGTCGCGACGCATTAGATCGCAGGCCGTAACGCTTCCGCCGGGGCTATTCAATCGAATCAACACGCCGCGAATTTGAGGATCGCGCGCGGCCGCGTTGAGCTTTTCGTGGAACAGGGCAACTGGGTTTTCGCCGAGCGATTCCATACCCTTAAAGTTTTGATTTAAGAGCATGCCGTCGACGTCAATGATAGCAATCTTAGCGCAATGCCTTGAGTCACCAGCGATCGTTCTCTCAGTGACCGGCTTGGCGGTGTTGTCAGGAGGCATTCTGGTGATGACGTCACCAGTGATGTTCCCATTCATTGCCACTTTCATCGGGTTTTTACAGCCCAGAAATGCGCATGCGAGAGCTATCAAAAATACCGCGATAGTAGAATGACGATTCACTGCGGATGCGGTCCGTGGAAGACTTCCCTGCCTTTGGCCTTTTTGGAGTCGTAGCATGATGTTCCCGGTATGAGATTAAGCATTCTCCAGGTCTGTATCGGTCGCGCGGCTTATTGTGCTTGCAGTTATTTGCTGTTTTTGAAAATCCCCCCGACTCAGATGCGATCGGCGCGGCGAATCGCGAAACATGGCGAGCTCCGGCGGGCTGCGTCGTTTGCATGCATGGCGAGTGTTGTCGATGGCGGGGTTCGAGTATAGTGTTCAGTCGAGTTTAGTTTTAAAAGCTTAGGGCACTGCGGGAGTAAAGATAGCGATGGATTTGTCGTGGTTGCTTGAACCAGCACGCATGAAGTTTTGTGAGACGACTTTGGTTGATTCGATCATAAAGCACCCGGCGGATACCTGGACGAACATAGGTCCTTTTACCGCTGGCGTTTTGATTCTCACCAAAGCAGATCGACCGCTTTTGCAACTTCTTGGACTTGCATCGCTGTGGACCGGAATTGCGTCCTCTTACTTTCACGCTTCCAACACCATTCTGGGTGAAACGCTCGATTTGAGCGGAATGTTCTTGTTCATTTTGAGTCTCGCAGCGCTGCAGCAATACCGCGCGACGCCACGATTCAGTCAAGCGTTGTTCATCGCAGGTGTGGTCCTGCTGTCAATCGGATTTACGGTCCTCTCGACCATTTCAGCGGTGCTTGCGAGTCCGATGTTTGGTGTGATCGTTGTCTTCGTGCTAGGGCGTGGCGTGTACGATGCGAAATTGGGTCCTTGGGCGTGGGCGATGGTGTGGACGTTTGTGATCGCTTGGGCTTTTTGGTGGTTGGACATTCTCCATATTTTGTGCATCCCTGGAAATCACATCCTCACCGGTCACGGTATTTGGCACTTGTTGAATGGGCTGGTGTTCTGGTTTGCATTTCTCCATTTTTCGGCTTCGATAAAGTCGAACACAGAGCCGGTAAGCGGTATGCGGTAGTCGCGGCGAGGGCGCGAGCTGATAGAGAGTCGGCGGGGCGGTCGAGACTTTGCTTGTCGGCGCAGCTACAAATCTCGTGGGTCTAACTCGGCTGAATCGTCAACCATGCTGCTGGGATTGGAATCGTTAGCTGGTGTGCTCCTTGGCGGCAGAGTATGCTCAGAACCTTGGCGTATTGTCACTTGTTTCTCGCTGATACCGAGCTGTGGCTTTCTATTTGCTTCCTCCAGCAAAGTCTATTGCAATGTCACTTCGTTTCGTAAGACTTTTGGTTTTACTTGCTTTATCAGTCGGGTTCGGTTCTAGAGCCCTTGGTCAAGGTGATGTGTTTCGCCGAGAGAACTTGGTGGCGTGGTGCATTGTGCCTTTCGATAGTCAGCACCGAACGCCGCAGCAACGGGCGGAGATGTTGGTCAAGCTGGGTATCCATCAGTTGGCTTACGATTACCGTGCGGAACATATTCCGAGTTTCGATGAAGAGTTGGAGCAACTGAAGAAGCATCAGATCAAGTTGCTGGCTTGGTGGTTCCCGACGCAACTGAACGACGAAGCGAAATTGATTCTTGATGTGATCGCTCGGCATCAATTGCAAACGCAATTGTGGGTGACTGGTGGCGGGGCGGCGACGAAATCACCTGAAGATCAAATGGCGAGAGTGGCAGCGGAGGCGGAGCGGATTCGTCCGATTGCTGAAGCGGCGGCGAAGATCGGTTGCTCGGTGGGGTTGTACAACCACGGCGGTTGGTTCGGAGAACCTGAGAATCAATTGGCGATCATTGAATATTTGAAGTTGCCAAATGTCGGTATCGTTTACAACCAACATCATGGCCATGAGCACGTCGAGCGGTTCGCGGAATTGCTTGCCAAGATGAAGCCGCATTTGTATGCGCTGAATCTGAATGGGATGGTTCCGAACGGTGAGCAGATCGGTCACAAGATTGTGCCGCTGGGCGCGGGAAGTCTCGACGAGCGATTGCTGAAGGTGGTTCGCGAAAGCGGTTATCAAGGACCGATCGGTATATTGAATCACACCGACAATGATGCTGAGGCAAGGTTGCTCGATAACCTCGAGGGGCTCGATTGGTTGCTGCCACAGTTGGATGGCAAAGCGGCGGCGGAACGTCCTCAATATCGAACTTGGACGGCTCCAGCGACTCAGGCGCGTGCGCCGATGAAGCCGAGCGCGTCGCAGGTGGTTAATGGAAAAGAAGCGTATCGTCGACCGCCGCTGACCATTTTGTGCGCTGCGAAGTTATCGCTTCCCAGTGTGTACAACATTCTAGTAGCTTCGGATACGAAAGCGAGCGGCGAGCATTGGGAGCTTTTCAGTACAGCAGGCTCTGGTGCACTCGCTTGTTATCTTCCGGGGCATCGACCTGATCTGATAAGCAGTTCAATGAATGTGTGCGATGGCAAGTCGCATCGATTTGGAATGATCTACGAGGCGAACAGAGTGCGTTTAGTGCTCGATGGGAATGTTGTTGCGGATCAAGGGATCGAGCGGACGGATAGGGCGGCGGTCCCGGGTGCTTTGGCGCTCGGTCGGTTGGTGGAAGGTGGTTTGCAGTGCTTTGGTGAGATCGGAAGTGTCCGGTTGCTGCGCGGGGCGGCTGATGTGAGCAAACTGAACGACGCGAATTATTTGGCGGGCTTGGAAGTGATCGGCGAGTGGCAGTTGTCTGCTATGGAAGCGGCAGATGCTGAAGAAAGTGCGGCTGATTCGAAGGCGACAAGTGCTAAGGCGACTCAGCAGTATGATGCGGAAGCGATGGCTGATGTGACGGCCAGAGCGATCGGTAGTGGCAATGCGGCGCGCGGGGTGGCTCTGTTTGCGTCGGCCAAGTCGGCTTGTGTTTCCTGTCACAAGATCGGAAAGATTGGCGGGAGTGTGGGGCCGGAATTGAGTGGGATTGGTAAGCAACGAACGGGTGCGCAGTTGGTCGAGTCGGTGTTATGGCCGAATCAGCATGTCGAAGAGAAGTATCGCGTGACTCAGGTGTTGACGAGCGATGGTGGGGTGCAGCGAGGTTATGTGGCGAGCGAAGACGCGCGGCAAGTGCTGATGGTTGATCCGGCAACGGGTGTTACGCAAACCATTGCTCTGGCCGATATTGAAGATCGTAAGCCGCTTCCATCGTTGATGCCTGAGGGGTTGGTTAATGCTTGGTCAGTGGAGCAGGTGGCTGACTTGGTTAGTTTCTTGATGGATTTGGGGGTGCATGAACGCTTGCGACCCGAACTGGCTGAATCGGTTTTGCAGCATGCTCAGGCGCACGAGCCAGCGACGTTTGCTTTCGATCGCAAGCCGCTAAGTGAACAGGCGTGGCCGAATTGGCAAGCGCCGATTAACCGAGAGCGGCTGTACGATTTTTACACGAAGCAGGCGAACCACTTTCGAGTTCATGACCGCGACCAGCGACTGTTGATGGAATTCCCGGGATTGGATGGAGGCACGTTTGGTCATTGGGGGATTCAATCGGAACCGACTTGGGCTAGTGATGAATGGAATCAGACGATCTTGGGGAGTGTGCAGAGCGGCGTGTTCACGGGTCCGAATGGTTTGACGGTTTCACGAGGTGTGTGTTTGCAATTGGGGGACAACCACGAGTTGTTTGCGTGTTTTGATCCAGACACGTTGACCTATCCGGCCGTTTGGCGCGGGAAGTTCATCAAGTTTTCGAGTGTGCGACATGGTTTCGTAAATGGTTTAACGCCAGATGGTGAGATGTTGGCGAAACCGGAGATTGCGGCGCCGAAACAGCGTTTCAAGTATCACGGTTTGTATCGTGTTGGGCGGCGGACAGTGTTCGCTTATCGGATCGGTGATATCGAATACTTGGATGCGCCTTGGGTCGAGAATGGCAAGTTCGTGCGCGAGTTCGCGCCGCTCGAGCAGCATTCGTTACGACCGCAGCTCGAGCACGCCGCAGCGCAATCAACTGCAGCGCTTGAAACAGCGATTCAATTAGGTGATCAGCGGCCTTATGCGATCGACACTGTGCAGTTGCCGTTGAAAAATCCATGGAACGCGCCGATGTATTTCGGCGGACATGATTTTTTGGAAGGTGGATCGGCGCTGGTAGCGACGATGCAAGGCGATGTGTGGCAAGTCTCGGGCTTGGGTGGTAGTAAGGCAACGTGGCGTCGATTTGCTACTGGGTTACATCATCCGTTGGGTGTGAAGGTGGATCGCGATGGAATTTTTGTACAGTGCCGCGATCAACTGACTCGGCTGCATGATTTGAATGGTGATGGTGAAGCGGATTTTTATGAATGCTATTCGAACGCGTTTGAGACTTCGCCTTCGGGCCATGATTACATTTGCGGATTGGAGCGTGACGCGGAAGGGAATTTTTATACAGCGACCGGCAATCAAGGTTTAGTTCGCATGAGTCGCGATGGTTCCGTAGCGGAGGTTGTGGCTGAAGGTTTTCGAAATCCGGATGGTTTGGGGATTTATCCGGACGGAGTGGTGACGGTGCCGTGTTCGGAAGGTGAGTGGACTCCGGCGACGATGATTTGCGCTGCGGAGTCAAAGGCTTCGAGCAAGCCATTTTTTGGATATCGCGGAGCCAAGTTTTCAAAACGCGAAGTCGCCAAGCCTGAGTTGCCGATGGCTTATTTGCCTCGCGGTCTTGATAATTCGGCGGGTGGCCAAGTGTTTATTGACAGCGACCGTTGGGGGCCGCTCAAAGGCAATATGATCCATCTATCGGTTGGCACCGGATCGCATTTCTTGTTGTTGCGTGATCGCGTGGGAGAGCAATTGCAGGGAGCAGTGATTCCGTTGCCGGGCGAGTTCGCATCGGGCTCGCATCGCGGCAGATTCTCTCCGGTCGATGGGCAGCTTTATGTTTCAGGGATGAATGGTTGGGGGAACTATGCGACGGAGCAGGGGTGTTTTCAGCGAGTTCGGTACACAGGTGAACCGGTTCAGCTTCCCATCGGTTTTCATGTGCACTCGAATGGCGTTGCGATTCAGTTTCCATCGAAGTTAGATGCAAAGTTCGTCGAGCAAGCGAATGAACACTTTGCTCAAGCTTGGAATTATCGGTACAGCGCGGCTTATGGTTCGGCTGAGTATTCGACGTTGCACTATGGTGCGCGTGGTCATGATCGCTTAACGATAACTTCCAGCAGAGTGTTGAATGATAATTTGCAGGGCGATGGGGCAAGGGGTGAGGGACGCACTTTGTTCTTGGAGATACCGGAACTTGTGCCATGCAATCAATTGCACCTTCAGATTGCTGTGGCGAGCGGGCAACGCGTGGATATGTTTGTGACGTGCAACCAACTCGATGAAGCTCGGACTGAATTTACTGGTGCACAACCGCTGGTTGAGAAATCGTTCGCGCATCCGCTAACGCAAGACATGGCGATGGCGACTAAGCGAGTTCCCAATCCTTGGCGGCATGCGATAGTGGGAGCTCGGGAGGTACGTATTGCAGCGGGCCAAAATTTGAGTTTTGACACGCGTGAGTTTCACGCAAAGGCGGGTGAAGCGATCAAGTTGGTGTTCGTCAACCCTGACGTCGTGCCTCATAACTGGGTGTTGATCAAGCCCGAAAAATTGCAGGCTGTGGGGGCGGAGGCGAACAAGTTGGTGGCGGATCCGGAGGCGTTGATTCGACATTATGTGCCGCAGACGAGCGACGTGATTTGTTTTACGGATATTGTGGATGGCAAGCAAGAAACAGCAATTCAGTTTCGCGTGCCGAGCGAAGCCGGACGGTATCCGTATCTGTGTACGTTCCCAGGTCACTGGATGGTGATGAATGGAACGTTAGTGGTTGAGTGAAAGCTGAGGCCGCTTTCTATGGGAAACAAAATGAGTCCACGTAGGCACTAAATCCACAACCCGCTTTCGCCGCTCCGCGCGTGTTGCGTGATGCCGGAACGGCGCGGTGCTTGTCCCGGCGTACGTAACTGGTGGACGGCGCGAGAGTTGCTTTTGCAAGGCGTTGGTGCAGTTAGAGTGGTGAGACACCAAGCTGCAAGTTTCTTCGCCCATTTGCAGAACAACTGGATGTGTTTCACTATTAAACCAAAAGTTTGCATACGCCGCGCGGTTGATAGTCGATCGGTTTGGTTGATGCGCGCGCAGCCAGCGACTGTTGTGGTTGCTTTGTTGGTTATCAGCTTAATTGGAGGTTGCCAGCGCGAGCCTGAACCTGGCGCGAAAGCAGGGAATGAGAACAAACTCGAGATTCCGCCGCCCGAGGTAGGTGCGGTATCGCCGGTTCAGCGGAAGATTAAGGACTATCGTGAGTACACTGGTCGCACGGCGGCGGTGGATATTGTTGACGTTCGTCCGCGAGTGAGTGGCTATATTCTTGAAACGCCGCGTTCAACAGCTTCCGAGTATCAAACTTCAGCTAGCCAAATATTAGAAAGTTCGACAAGTGAAGGGGCTTCAAGTGAGAAAACTTCGACTGAGAAAACTTCGCAGGTGAAGGTGAGCGAGGGAGGGGTGGTTAAGGAAGACGAGTTGCTTTTCCTGATCGATCCGGAGCCTTATGACTTGGCGGAACGGCAAGCGACGGCGAGCATTGCTGCCGCTCAGGCTACTCTTACTCGAAATGAAAAGGAGTACGGGAGGCTCAGACAACTGCGAGCTTCTAATTCAATCAGTCAAGCAGAGGTGGACGAGTCGATTGCGGCTTTGGAAGAATCGAAAGCGCAAGTTGAAAATCTAAACGCGGCGAAAGAGCGTGCTGAACTCGATCTGCGATTCACTCGCGTGTTAGCTCCGTTCGATGGGCTGGTGGGGCAAGCGCTGGTGACGCGTGGCAACTTGGTTGTTGCTGACACAACGGTGCTGACCACGGTTGTCTCGACGGATCCTATTTATGTCTACTTTGATGTCGATGAAGAGTCGCTGCTCGACTATCGCCGACGCATTCGTTCAGGCTCGGTTGAAAGCGCTCGCGACGCTACTATCGAAATCTCTATGTCATTAGCAAACGAGACCGACTTTGTGCATCAGGGCTACATCGACTTTGTCGATAATACGACGGACCCTGATACTGGAAACACGCGAATTCGGGGGACGTTTCCTAATGCAGACAATGCGTTGTCGCCGGGTTTGTTCGCTCGAGTAAAGGTACCTTTCACGGCAGAGTATCCGGCGCTGATGGTTCCAACGCGAGCGCTAGGGATGGATCAGCAAGGTCGTTTTTTGTTGGTAGTCGATGATGAGAGTGACGCGCGTCGGCGTGCGGTCGAAGTTGGTACCGAGCGCGAAGGGATGACTGTAATTTCGAAGGGCTTGAAGCTTGAAGATGTGGTGATTGTCGAGGGGCTTCAGAAGGCGCGGCTGGGTGCGCCGGTGAAAGTGGTTCCGTACAAGGAAGATGTGTCAGCGGCGAAGATGTCCGAGGGGGCTGCTCCTTGATCTCCGACTTCTTTATTCGTCGACCTATCGCGGCTAATGTGATCGCCATCATCACGATGATTTTGGGGATCGTGGCGCTGCAAATTTTGCCGGTCGAACGCTATCCGAACATCACACCGCCGACCATTCAGGTTACAGCGACTTATCCAGGCGGCAATGCGCAAGTGGTGACCGATACTGTGGCTGCGCCGCTGGAGCAGCAGATCAATGGCGTGGAGCGGATGTTGTACATGTCGTCGACTTCGTCGTCGAACGGCGCTTATTCTTTGACGGTGACGTTTGAAGTTGGAACCGATTTGGACACGGCTCAGGTGCTGGTGCAGAATCGTGTATCACTCGCGGAGCCGTTGTTGCCGGCTGAGGTGAGGCAATTAGGGATTACTGTGAAGAAGCAAAGTACCAGCATCTTGTTGGTCGCTTCGTTAACTTCGCCCGATAAGACTTTCGATAGTTTGTATTTATCGAACTACGCGAACTTGAGGTTGCGCGATGAACTCAGTCGGGTTGAAGGAGTTGGGGAAGTAACGGTCAGTGGCAGTGGTGCGTACAGCATGCGGATTTGGGTTGACCCAACGCGGTTGGATGCGCGCGGGTTAACGTTTCAAGATTTGTTGGGGCAGTTGCGGCAGCAGAATGTTCAAGTTGCGGCGGGGCAGATTGGTCAGCCGCCGATGGCAGGTGCGGGTGATTTTCAATTGACCGTAACGGCGCTCGGTCGACTGTCGGCACCGGAAGAATTTGAGAACATTATTGTTAAGTACGGTGACAATGGGGGGCTGACTTATTTGCGAGATGTGGCGCGTGTGGAGTTGGGTGCGCAGTCTTATGATAGTTTCGCGCAGCGTGGTGGTTTGGATTCGGCGAGTGTTTTGATTTACCAGTTGCCTGGTGCGAATGCGTTGGCGGTAGCGGATCGTGTCCGCGCGGCGATGGAGAATTTGAAGCAATCGTTTCCGCAGGGGATGGCGTACGACATTCCGTTCGATATTACGGTCTTTGTGTCAGCGGCCATTTTTGAGGTTTACAAGACGCTGCTGGAAGCGGGTGCGTTGGTTTTGATTGTGATTCTTGTGTTCTTGCAGGACTGGCGAGCGGTGTTGATTCCAGCGACGACGGTGCCAGTGACGATCATTGGTGCGTTTGCCGTGATGCCGTTAATTGGGTTTTCGATCAATTTGTTAACGCTGTTTGGTATCGTGCTGGCGATCGGAATTGTGGTGGACGATGCGATCGTGATTGTGGAGAACGCGGCGCATCATGTGGAGAGAGGCAAGTCTCCGATGGAAGCGACGCAGTTGGCGATGCGTGAGGTGACGGGACCGATCATAGGCATCACGGCGGTGTTGATGGCGGTGTTCATTCCGACCACTTTTTTGAGCGGTGTGACTGGGCAACTGTATCGACAATTTGCGCTGACGATCGCGTTTACTGCGTTGCTGAGTGCGGTGAATGCGTTGACGTTGAAGCCGGCGCAGTGTGCGAGCTGGTTGAAGCCACCGAAAGAGAAGAAGTTCTTTTTGGCGAGATGGTTCAATACGGCTTTTAGTTGGGTGGAGGCTGGTTACGTTGCGATCGTGCGAGGGTTGTTGCGAGTTTGGTATCTGGTGCTGGTTGTGTTTGTGTTGACGGTGGGCGGGACGGTGTGGTGGTACTCGATACTGCCGACTGGATTTCTGCCAACTGAAGATCAAGGATATTTGATCACTGCGATTCAGTTGCCGGACGCGGCATCGCAGGAGCGAACGCGCGAGGTTATTGAGCAGATGAATCAAGTGCTGGCCGATGTGGAAGGTGTTGAGACTTGGTTTACGCTCGGCGGCCTCTCGCTGCTGGAAGGAAGTCAATCGTCCAACGCAGCCACGATGTTCATTCGGCTTAAGGACTGGGAAGAGCGCACGACTCCGGAACTGCAACAACCGAAGCTGGTTGGGGAGCTGATGCGACGGTTCGGTGCGATCAAAGAGGCTTTCATTTTGGTGATTACACCGCCCGCGATCCAAGGATTGGGGGTGAGCGGTGGTTTTGAAATGGAGATTCAAGACCGTGGCGGCGCGGGGCGCGAGCAACTGCAAGCGGCGGTGCAGAACGTCATTATTTTAGCAAATCAGAATCCGGCTCTGGTGCGAGTCAATACTTCCTTTCGTCCTGGCGTGCCACAGTTGTTCGCGGACGTCGATCGCGCAAAAGTGCTGAGTATGGGAGTGCCTCTGGGCGATGTGTTTAGTACTTTGCAAGCCGCACTTGGGTCCGCTTACGTGAATGACTTCAACAAGTTTGGCAGAACTTATCGCGTGACAGTTCAAGCTGATGCGCCTTATCGGAACAGTATTGATAGTATTCGTCGATTGAAAGTGCGGAACGATAAGGGGCAGATGGTATCGTTGCAGAGTCTGGTGAAGATGGAAGATTCGTTTGGTCCGCAGATCATTCGCCGATTCAATCTTTACCCTTCGGCAACGATCACTGGTTCTGCAGCTCCGGGGCACAGTTCGGGCGAGGCGCTCGCGTTGATGGATTCGTTTGCAAAGAAGTCACTGTCGAGTTCGATGGGATATGAATGGAGTGGAGTGTCTCGACAAGAGAGCGAAACGAAAGGTGGCGAGTTTGCAATCTTTTTGTTGGCGGTGCTGTTAGTGTATTTGGTGCTCGCGTTTCTTTACGAAAGTTGGTTGTTGCCGTTGTCGGTGATTTTGGTCGTGCCGCTCGGGTTACTGGGGACGGTTGCGTTGGTGTGGTTTTTGGGGATTGAGAACAACACTTATGTTCAGATTGGCATCGTGTTGATTATTGCGTTGGCGAGTAAGAATGCGATTTTGATTGTCGAGTTTGCGAGAGACTTGCGGCATAAGGGATCGTCCATTCGTGAGTCGGCTATCGAGGCGTCGCGGATGCGATTTCGGCCGATTCTGATGACCTCCTTTGCATTCATTCTGGGAGTGTTGCCATTGGTCTTTGCTGAGGGTGCGGCGGCGGCAAGTCGCAGGTCGTTGGGAGCGGCGGTTTGCGGTGGCATGTTGACGTCAACGATCTTGGCGGTTTTCTTTACACCGGTGTTCTTCGTCGTGTTCCAGTGGCTGAGCGAAAAATTTTCTCGCAAAGAGGTGCAAGCTTCGTCGGACTCAACTGTTTCTACTTAGCTGACTGTGTTAGTTGACTGTTGAAAAGTGCATGTGGCGTGTAGGCGTTCTACAGGGATGTTTGACCGCGTGTGGGCTTGGCCTGGGTAGGATTCGTTAAGCTGGGTCGACTGGGCGTCTTTTGTGGCTATTACTGAAGTGGTTGTAGTCGTTGCGCAAGCTTTCCTGGGTTTGAACGTTGCGGTACACTAACGCTTTGATGCTTGATGGCAACGCGAAAGGCTGCGGCGGTCGGCGGTCGGCGCAATGTTCGTTGCGACTGCGGGTTGTTCGCTATGGAACAGTCCCGTAATAGATTCCCTCTTTGCGCGGGACGTTGCAAGCCGTCCGGTGTCTAAGAACCGGAGGGCTCGCGCCCTACCGCTACCATTGAAATGCGGAACTTAATTCGGGACTGCTCCTAAGACTGCGGGTCGCGAGCATCAATCAACTTGGACTGGAATGGTCCAGGTTGTCGAAGAGCGCCGAGAAAAACGGAAAACTTGGAAAACGGATGATTAGTAACATGCTTAACGTCACTCGCTGCATCGGCTTGGTTGTAATTCTGCTGTGCACTAGCGTCTTGGTGCCAGCTCAGGATAAAAAAGCTGGTACTGGCAAGCCTGCCGCTGGAACATCTGCTGGTGGCAAGGCTGGGGCGGATAAAACGGCGGCGGACAAAGCAGGCCAGGCTTCGAGTCGCAAAGCGGTCGGTTTCTATGCGGATGCGGCTAACTATCAGAACAACGGCGCGTTTCCTTTAGCGATTGAAGAGTGGAAGAAACTGCTTAAGGATTTCCCGAAGGATCCGTTGGCGAGCAAGGGTTGGCATTACTTAGGTATCTGCTACATGCAATTGGAGATGCCCGATTATGAGTATGCGGAAAAGGCATTCGCGGAGGCGCTGAAGGATGAGAATTTGGACATCCGCGAAGAATCGCTACTGCAACTGAATTGGTGTTTGTTCTCGCGAGCCAAGTTGGAAGAAGCGGGTTCGGCGAAGCAGAAAGCGATGTTGGAAACGGCTCGCGATCGGTTGACTGAATTTCTGAAGATGTATGCGGACGGAGCTTCGGCGGATCAAGCGATATTCTATTTGGCGGAGATCGAATACACGCTGGGGGCTCGCGACAAAGCGATCGCGCGTTACGAATCGATGCTGAGGAATAAGGCTTACGCAAAATCCTCCTTGCGACCCGACGCTCAGTACGCGTTGGGGGTCGCCTACGAGGAGGCTCAGCAGTTAGTCAAAGCCAACGAAGTCTACAACGATTTTTTGGGCGAGCACAAAGAACATCGGCTGCGTAACGAAGTGCAGATGCGGTTGGCGGATATTCTGATCACACAAAAGAATTATGAAGAGGCGACAAAGTTGTTGCGAGCACTGTCGGCGGACGACAAGAACCCGATGGCGGATTACGCGTTGTTGCGGTTGGGTTATTCGTTGACGCAGCAGAACTTAGTGGATGAAGCGACTGCGAAGTACGACGAATTGAAGACGCGGTTTCCTGAGTCGAAGCATTTGTCGACGGCGACACTGGCTGCGGGACAAGCGGCGTTTCGGGCGCAGCGCTGGGACGATGCTGGAGCCAAGTTCCGCAGTTTGCTTAGCAGTAAAGAGACTCGATCGGCCGAAGCGGCTCATTGGTTAGCGATGACTCTGATGCGTCAGAACAAGTCGGCTGAGGTGATTCCGGTGCTGGAGGATGCACTTTTGTGGACAAAGGCTTCGCCGTTGGAGGTTGCGTTGAGAATGGATTATGCCGACGCGTTGTACGAGCAACCTGCGCAACTTGAGAAAGCTCGTGCGGCCTATGAATTGATTGCGACGGAGCATCCGGAAGACCCTTTGGCCCCTCGCGCGGCTTACAACGCGGCGTTCAGTGCGTTGCAATCGCAGAAGTTAGAGGCGGCGCGGAAGTGGTCCGAATTGTTTTTGAATAAGTATCCGCAAGATCCTTTGCGAAACGATGTGGCTTATGTGGCGGCAGAGACCTTATTGCAACAGGGAGAGCATGCAGCGTCGGCGGAAGCATATGGCAAACTGATTCAAGCCGATGCGCAGAATCCAGCTCGCGGCATGTGGACTTTGCGTCAATCGATGGCGCATTATCTCGGCGGCAAGTATCCTGCGGCGATCGATTTACTGAACAAAGAGTTGGCTGGACTTTCGGATGCACGTCAGAAGGCTGAAGGGCAATTTATTCTCGGCGCGTGCTACCTGTTTCAAGAAAAGTTGGATGTGGCCATTGAGCAGTTCCAGGCGAGCCACAAGACGAGCAGCACTTGGTCGCAAGCGGACGAAACGCTGATGTTGCTCGCCGAGGCTTATCAACGCAAGAAAGATGCAGCGACGGCCAAGAGCACGTTGGAAGAATTGCTGAAGAAGTATCCGAAGACGCGGCTGAAACCGCAAGTTGAATATCGTCTGGGGCAGATCGCTGCATCGACTGGTGAGTATGATGACGCGATCGCACGCTACCGCAAGATTGTGTCCAATGAGGCGGCGAAGGGCTTTCATGGTTTCGCGCAGTATGGCATTGCTTGGAGTTTAATGCAGCAAGAGAAATACGGACCCGCACGCAAGGAACTCGAGCCGCTGCTGGTTGCTGGTCGCAATGATTCGATTAGTCAGGAAGCGTTGCTCGCCGACGGCGTTTGTCTGCGAAAGCTAGGTAAGCCGACGGAAGCGATTGCAGGGCTTGAGAAATTTCTTGCTGCGAAGCCCACCGGTGCATCGCTGGCGAATTGTCTTTACGAGATGGGGATGGCCTACGTCGATGTGAAACAACCTGAAAAGGCGCAAGCACAATTCGAACGTATCGCCGTTGAGGTACCTGATTACGCAGCGATGGATAAAGTGCTTTATGAACTTGGTTGGTTAGCGGAAGAGCGAACGGATGGCGCGGCAGCGGCAACGTACTTTGGTCAACTGGTGGAAAAGTACTCCAGCAGTGAGCTTGTGCCTGAATCGCTTTATCACGTTGGGCAGAGTCAATACAACGCTGAGAAGTATGCTGAGGCGGCTAGGTCATACACCAGTGTTATCGACAAGGCAAAAAGCGACGGTTTGAAAGAGAAGGCGATCTACAAGTTAGGTTGGAGTCTGTTTCAGCAAGAGAGTTATGAAAAGGCTGCAGAGCAGTTCCGCAAGCAGGCTGAGAGTTTCCCGCAAGGTAACTTGGCGGTGGATGCGAGTTTCATGCAGGCGGAGTGTTTCTTCAAACGCGATAAATTTGCCGAAGCGTTGCCCATGTATGAGGCCGCAAAGAAGTCGTTGGAAGCGGCCGGGGAAAACACTGCTGCTTCAGACCAAGTGAAGACGCTGATTTACTTGCATGGTGGGCAGTGTCATCGCGAACTTAAGCAATGGACGGAATGTGAGAAATGGCTGCGGCAAGTTGTCGATCGCTATCCGAACACTCCATACTTGGCAACTGTGATTTATGAAATGGGATTTTGCGCTCAGCAACAAAATAGATTCGAAGACGCTCTGAAGTTGTATGCCGAGGTGGCGAACAAGTACCGCAACGAAAC
>Ga0163144_10017747_pt1 | contig 14469 bp, 17 predicted proteins | sample OliLak19BULKMAT1_FD_123175 | JGI IMG/M metagenome (GOLD analysis project Ga0163144, IMG submission 123175) | Freshwater microbial mat bacterial communities from Lake Vanda, McMurdo Dry Valleys, Antarctica - Oligotrophic Lake LV.19.BULKMAT1 | ecosystem: Environmental > Aquatic > Freshwater >... | reverse complement strand
GAACAGCGCTTAATGGGTAAAGGTATTTCGGCCTGCGCCACTTGCGATGGATTTTTCTTTACAGGCAAACATGTTGTCGTTGCAGGTGGGGGTGATAGTGCTATGGAAGAAGCTCTGACACTCGCGAAGTTTGCGAGTAAAGTAACAATTGTGCATCGTCGTGATGAGTTTCGAGCAAGTAAGATTATGCAGAAGCGTGTAAAAGAACATGAGAAAATTGAAATTATCTGGAACAGTACTATTACTGATGTACTTGGCAAAGATTTTGTAGCCGGAGTTCGGTTAAAAGATACTCTTACGAGTGAAGAAAAAGACTTTGCTTGTGAGGGCTTGTTTGTGGCTATTGGTCATACGCCAGCAACTAAGTTATTTTCTGATACTTTAGATTTGACTGAAAAAAGCTATATTGTGACTGAGCCGAGCACAGCTACCAAAATACCTGGCGTATTTGCGGCAGGTGATGTGGCTGATGCGCGTTATCGTCAGGCCATCACTGCGGCTGGTGAAGGCTGTAAAGCAGCTCTTGAAGCTGAACACTTTTTACAGAATATCTAGATCTAGACTGTAGTATACTGTTAGTAGTGATGCAAACTACAATAAAACAAATTCCTATCTATCATGGTGGCAGACTACGCACACTTTTTAGTACTGCTCTCGAAAAAGATTTTGCGTATTTTTTACCAGACTATCGCACTGGTATTCGTAATGCCAATAGCCGCACCCGCTTGCAACTTGCTACAGTCCACCCTCGTAGATTAGTGCTCGGGCTTTACTCACAGGGTGAACTGATGGGCTATAGTATGTCTGGCTTACATTCTAATGATCAGGCATTTCTTTTTTGGCTATACATTGCACCAAATATGCGTGGCAAAAAACTTGGTTATGAATTGTTACAACAAACAGAAGACCATCTCAAAAAACGAAATGTAGATAGTATTGAGCTTATTACTCATAATCAACAACATTTTTATGAGCGTCATAACTATGAGATGAAAAAGATTATGCGTGAGATAGCTGCAGGTGTAGATATGTACGTTATGACAAAGAGCTTATAATGAGAGAAACTACACATAATGTGGCTAAAAAACCACAACCTAAACCAGAAAAATCTCATAGAACAAAAACATTAAATATTTTGCCAATGAAGAAAGATACTCCAAAGATAAATAAAAAACTCATTCTGCTTATTTGTGTAGAGGTTTGTATTGCACTTGCAATTTTCGGCTGGCTGAAGTGGCAAGATTATATTCTAAACCATAATCAAGTTGTTATTACTGCAATTAAGCAAGTTGAAAAAACTCAACCACCTAGTGTGCAGACAGGAAAAATTCTCAACGCAGAAGCCCCGCAGAGTTATTCGACCACCCAAACAACTGAGCTTATAAAGCAAACAAATAAAAATTTTGATATGCCCGTTACAAACGGAATTTCTAAGCAAGTTATTCGCTATACAAGCTCTGATGGACAGTCAAATGATGTGCCTATATACGCGCGTGTCTATATGCCATTATCACCAAACAAACAATTGCCAGTTCTAGCCTTTGCACCGGGCACAACTGGTTTGGGTGATGGGTGCGCGGCAAGTATTGAGCAACCCCAAAAACGTAATTGGGCCAACTATGATAGCTTGATGGCTGCCTATGCTAGTCAGGGTTATATAGTTATTATTACTGACTATGAAGGTATGCGTGACCCGGCTAGAATTCATCATTACATGGTTGGAGATGTAGAGGGTCGAGCAGTACTCGATAGTTTGAGGGCCGTAAAAAATTTAGATTCTACACAAAAAATTGTTGATGAAAGCGCATTATTTACGGGTGGGTATAGCCAAGGAGGCCACGCTGCGTATTGGGCCGATGCAATTGCATCAAAGTATGCGCCAGAGATTAAACTCAAGGGGGCGATAGGCTTTGGGCCAGTAACAAGTGTTAACGAAACGCTTACTGATGCTATAACAAATAATGCCAATATTAATTGGTTTGGCCCATTTGTGATTGTCAGCTATCAAGATTGGTACAAACACACATATCCAGTTGATAAAATTCTTATTCCGCAACTTGCTAAAAATCTGCGTAGTGATGTTTTGAGAGAATGTATTGATAGCGCAACACACTTTTGGCCCAATAATATTGGTGGTAATAAATCGGCGGGAGTGTATACTGCAGAATTTATTGCCGCCGCCAAGACAGGTAATATTGCCAATAATAGTGCTTACATGCAGTTTGCAAATGATATGACCGCGAATATTGTTGGTACGGTAAAAACGCGTACTCCAAAGCTCATTAACCAAGGTCAATATGATAATGTTGTTTTATCTCGTCAAAGCAGAGCTGGTTATCAGCGGATGTGCTCTAGTGGTAATAGTACAAACTTCAAAGAATACTCTACAAGCCCCTATGCAATTCAGGTTTATAACCCAAAAGGTTTGGTTGATCATTATCAAACAATGAATGCCAGTTTTAAAGATACTCTCGGCTGGATGCAAGCTCGCATGGTCGATACACCGCTTGTAGGTAGTTGTCTATAGATAGTTTTTATGCTAATATTATTTTCACAACTTTAAGAGGAAAGTTGTTAAATTGCTAATAAATTAGCAATTTAAACGAGTATGAAATAGAGGAATTATGGACCCGGAAATCAACTTTTCTAAAGGGGTAACCGAAGTTGTGCCACTCGGTGGTGCACATCCGTCTGGTGGTGCAAAAGCTGCAGACTATGCACAGCGTTCGTTTAGCTCTGCGCAAGATGAAGCTCAGAGTCAATTTGAATACACAGGTGATGGTCATCAGTCAGATGTAGTAGACCTAGGCGAATTCCGTCGATCACGAGAGGACCAGTAACTGTTGCTTTAACCTTTACTGATATTAATCGTTCTAGGCTTCTGGACTAAGTAAACTCAAAAGGGGGTGTTATATTCCGTCTCGTTATTTTATGAGACGGATTTTTTAAATGTTCAAAAAAACTCCTATTTAGGAGTTTATTGACACTGAGGAATATGATTATTGAAGCAAATTAGGCTTTGATGTCAGTAATAGTAATAGAGCTATACTTTTGTCGATGTCCTGTTTTGACTGATTGTCGCTTTTTAGCTTTGTAATGTAAAATTACAACTTTTTTACCTTTAACGACTTCTGGAGCAACTTCAGCTTTTACAATAGCTCCATCAACAATTGGCTTGCCAACTTTAATGTTTTCGCCATCGATTATCATAAGTGGCTTGAATTCGATTGTAGATTTTTCAGCATGCAAAAGCTCTACTTCTAGAGTTTGGCCTTTTTCTACAATATATTGTTTTGAGCCGGTTTCAATAACAGCTAACATAATTTTTAATCCTTATTTCTCATTTAGAGTTTCAATACCGTATTGTAGCAAAAAATCTGTTAAATGTAAAGGTAAATGCTTGACTATACTGTTTGTTTGTAAATTGTTCGGCTCTAGGAGGTAGTGGTGATGGAGAATTGATGATTGTTATGGTAAGATTGTAGGTATAACTAAGTGGAGAAAACGTGGCACATATTATTGCTGTAGCAAATCAAAAAGGTGGAGTTGGTAAGACAACAACTGCAATAAATATTGCGGCCTATTTGAGTAAACAGGGCAAGAAAGTGCTATTAGTAGATCTTGACCCTCAGGGTAATACCAGTAGTGGGCTAGGAATTGATAAGTCAGCTCTAACACATACTCTCTATGACGTTTTGTCGGGCAGTATAACGGCTGTTAATGCTGTATTATCAACTGCTTATAATGGTCTAGATATATTGCCGGCCAGTAATGTGTTGGCAGCGGCCGAAATAGAAATTAGTACCCGTCAAAAAAGAGAGTTTATACTAAAATCTGCCCTGCATGGTCTTGAATATGACTATATATTTATTGATTGCCCGCCATCACTTGGTCTCTTAACCATCAACGGCTTAGTAGCAGCTAATATGCTTCTGATACCCGCTCAAGCTGAATATTATGCTCTAGAAGGCCTTGGCCAGCTAATAAACACTGTTAAGCGTGTACGAGCTGCTTTAAACCCTCAGCTTAGATTACTGGGCGTGGTGGTGACAATGTATGATGGCCGTACCAGCCTGTCTGGTGCAGTTATGGATGAGTTGCATAAGCATTTTGGAGAGTTGGTATTTGACACTACTGTGCCACGCAATATACGATTAGCAGAAGCACCCTCGCACGGTAAACCAATTTTTGCGTACGATAGGTTCTGTCGAGGGGCATTTGCTTATAAAAAACTGACTAAGGAGGTAGCTCGTCGTGTCGAACCCGTTAAGTAACAATTCAAATAATCGTCTTGGTAAAGGCCTCGATGGGTTGATTCCCACAAATCTTGATGCTATTGATGAGTTTGCAGCATCAAGTCTTCCGGATGAGGTGCGGGTAAATGAAAAAACTGTTTCAGAAATATCTGTCGACTGTATTGATGTTAACCCTTATCAGCCACGGACAGATTTTGAACAAGATGAATTGCAACAGTTAGCTGATAGTATTAAGCAACACGGCATTATCCAGCCACTTATTGTTATGGCTGAAAATGACTGGAAGTTTCGACTTATTGCAGGTGAGCGTCGCTTGCGGGCAGCCCGCTTGGCTGGTCTTAAGACTGTACCAGTTATCACGCGTACTTTTAATGAACAGCAACAGTTAGAGGTAGCTTTGATCGAAAACGTACAACGGTCAGACTTAAAACCTCTTGAACAAGCCGTTGCGTATCAAAAACTTGTTGACCAGTTTAATCTAACTCACGAAAAAATTGGTGAACGTGTCGGTAAAGCACCTTCAACTATTACAAATATCTTACGTTTACAAAAACTGACTCGCAAGGGCAAGCTTGCTCTCAACTCAGGAATAATATCGGAGGGTCATGCTCGTACTCTATTGTCTTTGACAGATCCGGCTCAGCAAGATTTATTCTTGGCATATATTATCAAACATAATTTAACTGTTCGTCATGCCGAGACACTAGTGCGTGAATTTAAGGGTGGAGTAGAGATTAAGAAGAAAAAAGTTGTAGAGGCTGAGGCTCCTCAAGTGCAGCTAACCCAAAATTTGGGTAAATACCTTGGTACAAAAGTTAGTATTTACAAAACTGCTAAGGGCGGTAAGTTGCAGATAGAGTACTATTCAGATGAAGAATTAGCGCGAATATATAGTCAAATTACCGGTTTAGAGCCAACTGTATAGATAAATAATCGTAGTTTTCGTTCTTGAATATTCTAGCATTTGAACTCATCAGACTTACATAAATTAAGTGAACTGCAACTGGTTTTTATATGAGAACCAGTCAAAAACTCGTTATTTATTTCCAGGTACTGGGGCGTGACAAAATGTCAGGTACCGCTGAATCCCAATTCTCGTGCCTGTCTACTCGGCCTAGATGGACACTGTGCTGAGCAATCTCTTCAGGTCTTGGATTGAACAGAAAGAGGTTTTCTACCATGTGCAGACTACCAAGAATTTCTAACCGGTCATCAACAAAGTGCGTAATGCCAAGCTTGGCGGCAATTAGTGCCTTACCAGAGTGTTCACGACAGAATCGTACATTGACATGCTGAATTCCTGTACGCTTAAAAAAATTGGTGTGCTCGAGCCAACGCAGAGTACGTTGCTCGGTCTTTTCGCCACACTTCGATACAAGGTAGACTCGATCTTCAAACTGTGCCTGCACAAGCTCAGCTAGAGCCTCAAATACGCCAGGTACCGCAGTGGTTGAGAGGTAATTGTCACCAAAAAATGATGTATCAGTGTTATCGTTGACCCTGTCGATAATAACACCACCGACATCAACTCCAAGTACCGCTACCTTTGTCACTTCAGCCTCCTAATTAGGCTTGATTGGAAAGTAAAAAAAATGTCACTAAGACACATTAATTATAGCATAAATATATAATACTGTAAATAGTATTTACTGATTAGGGTATGTAGGCAGTGTAATAAATTCAAATGAGTTGATAGGGAGTAATCTGAGTATTGCAAAACCTGTAATGTTGCCTTGAGGTAATTGACCCCACTCACGTGAGTCAAAGCTGCCACCCGGGCTACGATTATCTCCACCAACAAATACCTTACCTTGCTCTACAATTTCATCAATATCACCTTGAGTAACGTATTGTGGGTCAACATAATCTTCTTTGAGAGCAAACCCATCTGGATGTTCTTTGTTGTAGATGGTATAGACGCCATTTTTTAATGTTACCCTCTCTCCGGGTAGGGCAATTGCACGTTTAATGAAAAAAGTTTCTGGGGCATTTGGGTAGCGGAATATAAGTACATCTCCTCTATGAATATCCATATTTTTTTGGCCAAAGAGGTGTGTGATATAGAATATGCTAATAGGAATTTTAGAAATAATAAGATAGTCATTATTATGAAAGTCTGGTTCCATACTACTACCAGACACATAAAAAGCTTGAAAAATGAAATTTTGAATAATAAAGATAATGGCAATTGTTACGCCGGCCCAAATGATTAGCTCTTTTATGATGGAGTGTTTTTTGGGCTCTGGTTGATTGAGTTGATCGTCATTTGTAACCGATTCTTTTAAAGACTCGAGATCTTTATTGTACTGCAAGTGATCTGATTTGGCAGCTTGAGCTTGAGCCTCAGTAGTAATATGTTCTTGCTCTGACTGTGGCTTGATGCTCGTACCCGGCTTAAGTAGATCTTCTTCTGAAAGAAGGGTTTCAGATTGTTCTTGTGGTTCTGTTTGTTCGTCCATTACTAGCATTATACGCAGGTGTGCACCACTACCACAAGCAATATTACATACTTGCTAGTCAAAAGTGCGATATAATGTATACTTATGGATCTAAAGCCGCCCAAGAAATCACCTAAACAAAATAGCACGAATGCGTCTAATGAGGTTATTAAGAGTAATATTACTGCAGAATCCTCGGCTAGTCAGACCCATCAACAAAGTAATCTTATGATAGAAAAACCCAAAAAAAAGAAAAAACGCTGGTGGCTGCGCATATTACTTGCAGTACTATTTGTTGGCCTTTGTGTAACAGGTGGTTTTGCATATAAAACATACCGTTCACTCAATAAAGTTATTCAAAAAAACACTGGTCAGACTGCCGAGGGCTTAAAAACTGAAAATGTTGCTCTCGATAAATTAAAGGGTGAGGGCGATGGCCGAGTAAATATTTTGCTCTTAGGCGTTGGTGACCCTGGGCATGCTGGTGAGGAGCTTAGTGATACGATAATTGTAGCTAGCTATGACCCAAAGACAAAGGATGTTGCTATGCTTGGTATCCCTCGAGATTTGTATGTCAAAATTTCTGGCAATGGATTTAGTAAAATTAATGCTGCATATGCTTTTGGCGAGCAACAAAAAAAGGGGAGTGGACCAACACTTGCCAAAAAAACAGTTTCTGATCTACTTGGTATCCCCATACATTATTATATAGTTGCTGACTTTACTGCTCTAAAACAAGCCGTTGATACAGTTGGAGGAGTTGATGTTACAGTACCAACAACTTTAGTAGATCCAGACTATCCCTGTGGGCGCAATGAAGGTAAGGTGTGTGGCTTTAGCTTACTAGCTGGCCCTCAGCATCTTAATGGTAGCGCTGCACTTAAGTATGTACGTTGCCGAAAAGGTGATTGTGGTGATGATTATGGTCGTGCCAAACGACAACAAGAAGTTTTGGTAGCTCTTCGACAAAAATCTTTAAAATTAGATATACTTACTAACCCAGCAAAGATAGGGGAGCTTCTTGATATTGTAGGTAATAATGTACGCACTGACTTACAGCTGGGTGAGCTAGAACGCTTAGCACAAATAGCTAAAGAGGCTGACCCAACTAAAATCACCAATAAAGTACTCGATAATAGTACGACTAATCTTGTAAAAAATAGTCAAATTGGTGATGCGAGTGTAGTGATTCCTGTAGCCGGAATTGGAAACTATAGCGCAATTCAGACCTTTGTACGTACTATTTTTGTGGATGGCTATATTAAGCAAGAAAACGCCAGTGTGCAGGTAGAGAATGGTACCCCTGCTCCAAACAAAGGAAAGCTAGTCACAGACCTATTAAAAAGCTATAATTACAATGTGATAGCAACGGTGCCAGCAGATGCAACTACTTACAAAATAACCAAAATCTTCGACACAACTGGCGGTAAAAAACCTTATACCTTACAGTATCTCGAAAAACGTTTTGGGGTTAAAGCAGTTGTTGTACCTGTAGATCCAAATATCCCTGCGCCAGCTGATATACGAATAATTGTAGGAGCCGATTATAAAAATTTCTGACCAACTCAAAAGAATAGAAATATTAACCCATGATCAACGACTTATTGTTGTTGCTAGTGTTGGTATTACTATTAGCGCAATTGCCCTCATGTATTACTCACCCTATCAGCTACTAATTATTCCGCTGGTTCTTTTATTGAATTATTGGGTACTTTCAAAGATATTAATAAGTCGTAAACGTGCCCATATTTTAACGAAATTAATTCGCCCTAGCTTATGGCTACTAATAATGTATGGATATATCTTTACAATTCATGTGATTTTTTTGATTCCTATTACTTGGTTTGTGATTCTTAATATTCTCATAGGGCTAGGCTACGTGGCATTATTACTACAAGAAGTACGCCAAGAACCCCAAGTAATGGTAGACAATGCATTGAGTGTACTCTTACTTATTATTGGCATGAGTCTAGCCAGTCTCATGCTTGCCTACTGGCACTGGCCGACAGTACTTGTGATGATTGGAGTTTGGATGTTAACCTTGTTTGTTGCCTTGAGCTGGCTACTTGATTTTACTAATAAGCCATATGTTATTGCCAGCGTTTGGGGGCTAATATGTGTAGAAATATTCTGGATTACCAGCCGCTGGATTAATTTGTATCATGTACCGCAAACCTCATTGCTTTTGAGTCAATCAGCACTTATTGTTGCCGCTTTAGCCTATGGCTTTGGTGGCTTATATTATCATTACAAAAACAAAACCCTTAAGAAGAGTTTGCTGTTTGAATACATTGCTGTCACGAGTGTAGTTTTTATTGCTTTAATGCTCTTAAGTAAATGGGCGGTAGCTGTTTAGATTCAGCTAATTCTCAGATAATTTTTTTACACTAATTTTGTTACTTATATATTATGCCTGAAAAATCATCTCAACCATCTTCAATAAATAAGCAAAAAAATCTTATGTCTTTTGGGGTGGTTATTAGTGTTGTGCTACTCGCTCTTGTAGCAGGTTTTGGTGGCGCATGGAGCTATCAGTGGGTTAGCTCGCGTAATCCATTCTCAAAGCTTGCAAATACACAGAACAAAAATATTGTAATCAGCGAGCAAAATGCCACAATTAGTATTGCCAAAAAAGTTGGCCCTAGTGTGGTGAGTATTACGACTTCTGCTAGTGGGCGAGATGTGTTTGGTCGGTCTTCACAGAGTGAAGGGGCTGGAACGGGAATTATTATTTCTGCTGATGGGCTTATATTGACCAACAAGCATGTTGTTAATGCAGGTACGTCATTTTCTATTATTACATCAGACGGAAAAGAGTATACTCAAGTAAAGCTTGTTGCAAAAGACCCAAGTAATGATATTGCGTTTTTAAAAGTGGAGGGCGGGAGTGGATTTACACCCGCCGAACTGGGTGACAGTAGCACTGTAGAGGTAGGAAGTTTTGTTGTAGCTATCGGAAATGCCCTGGGGCAGTTTCAGAACACCGTTACAACTGGCGTAATATCAGGAAAGGGCCGTCCTATTTTAGCCTCTGAAGGCAGTGGAGCTGAACAACTTCAGAATCTTTTCCAGACAGATGCTGCTATAAACCCAGGTAACTCTGGTGGCCCCTTAGTAAATATAGATGGCCAAGTTATTGGTATAAATACAGCTGTTGCTGGCCAAGGTAGTCAAAACCTGGGCTTTGCTATTCCAATCAATGAAGCTAAGCGTGATATCGCTTCAGTTGCCCAAAATGGTAAAATCACTCGAGGGTTTTTAGGGGTGAGCTATGTTCCGGTAACTGCCCAACTAGCTAAAGCAAATAACCTTAGTGTTGATTACGGTGCGTATATTAGTGGAAATAATGACAGTAGTGGAGTGTTAGCCGGTAGCCCAGCCGCAAAGGCAGGGCTTAAGTCAGGAGATATTATTTTACAAGTAAACAGCTCAAAGATTACTTCTAGTACAGGTCTATCAAGTCTAGTTGGTCAATATCAGCCCGGCGAAACTGTGACTCTGACGATTTATCGTGACGGTAAAGAACAACAGCTCAAAGTACAGCTTGGTGATTCTCCGCAAGCTACACAGTAAAGTATTTATTTTTGAAAACCAAGTATAAGGTATTCTTCTAGAATTGGTTTGAGACCAGCAGATTGTGCAAGGTTTTTTAACTCTTCGTGTTGCCAGGGGTCTGATTCGTGGTAAACCAGAGAACCATCTTTGATATGAGCTGGCAGGTCTTTATAGAAACGACGGTACAAATCTAGACCATCGCCGCTTCCCCCAAAAAGAGCGACGGCTGGCTCTTTTTGTACTTCTGGCTTCATGTTAGGCAAGTAATCACGAGACACATAAGGTAGATTAGTTACGACTGTATCAAACATACCCTCTACGCCCTTGAAGATATCGGCGATGATGAATTGTATCGTGTTATTTTTACCGAGAATTTTTTTAGCATTAAGTATAGCTACCTCAAGGGCGTCTTTAGATACCTCTGTGGCGGTAATTTCTAAATCGGGACGATGTTTGGCGATAGCTACAGCTATAGCGCCACTACCAGTACCAATGTCGATGAGCTTTGAGTTTTTTGGCGCATTTTTTATAGCTTGTTCTGCAATTAGCTCAGTTTCAATTCGTGGCGAAAGCACTCTATTGTCGACGTAGAAATCTAGCTCATAAAACTCTAACTTGTTTGTAATGTAACAAACGGGTTCTCGGTCTAAACGTCGTGAAACAAATGTAGTAAATTGCATCATTTCACCATCTGTTAGTATCTGGTCATTATGACTAATAATATATTCTTTTGATTGCAGTAGTGTGTGAGCAAGGAGAATCTCAGTATCAAGGCGAGCCGAAGGGATACCAGCTTTTTTAAACTGATTAGTGGTTTTGGTGATAAGTTGTTGGATTGTCATAATATTCTATTTTTCCGTCATTCCCGTGTCAACAGGAACCCAGGCTTTTTTTCTGGATCCCCAATTCGAATAGTGATTACATTTTCGGTTGAGGATGACACAGGAAGGAGTATGATGTTTACCCGGCTTGTTCATCAAGCGCCTTGGAGACAGCTGCTTCACGTAGTGCATCTAAAATACCATCAATATCACCATCCATTACCTTGGCAATGCCGTGGGTTGTATAGCCAATACGATGATCGGTAATTCGGTCTTGCGGGTAATTATAGGTGCGAATTTTCTCACTTCTGTCGCCCGTACCTATTTGATCACGTCGTGCATCACCAAGTTTTTGAGCTTCTTCTTGTTGTTGCATATCAAGCAGGCGAGAGCGGAGTACGTTCATGGCTTTTAGTTTGTTTTTGAGTTGTGACTTTTCGTCTTGGCAGGTTACAACAATACCGGTTGGTATATGCGTGAGACGTACGGCACTATCAGTAGTATTAACACTCTGTCCGCCATTACCGCTACTACGGTAAACATCAGTACGTACATCGGCAGGGTTAATCTCAATATCGGTTTCTTCGGCCTCGGGTAAGACTGCTACAGTAGCTGTACTAGTATGAATACGCCCAGCAGATTCAGTAGCCGGTATGCGCTGCACTCTATGCACGCCACTTTCGTATTTGAGAGTACCATAGGCATGTGCGCCACTCGCAACGATAATAACTTCTTTGTAGCCACCACTTGTGCCTTGGCTTTCGGTGAGTAACTCTGCTTTGAGATTATGTGTTTCACAAAAACGCAAATACATGCGTAGCAAATCACCGGCAAATATTGAGCTTTCATCACCACCAGCTCCGGCGCGAATCTCTATAATGGCATTTTTATTTTCATTGAGGTCAGTAGGTATCAAGGCTACTTTAGCTTCGGCCTCTAGCCGTATAAGCTTTGGCTCTAGCTCGGCAACTGTTTCGTTTGCCAGTACTTTCATCTCAGGATCATTCAGCATGGTTTTGGCTTCAGCGATGTCGCTTGTAACTTTTTGAAGTTCTGTGAATAAATCGAGTTTTGCCTTCAGCTCACGCTGCTGTAAAACCAGCGTGGCACTTTCTGGGCTTGCATAAACCGCAGGGTCAGTGAGTTTTGTCTCAATTGCCCTTAATTCGGTTTGCATTTTAGAAATTGTAGTATCGTCTATCATGATTATATAGCCTTGAATTATGTAAAAAAATACTGCTGAGTGTATATGTATTATACGCTAAAGCAGTATTTTAAGAATAGATTAGTTATTTGTCGTCGGGAGTAACTTCAGTCTTAGTTTCAGTTTTTGTTTCGGTCTTAACTTCCGTTTTTGCTTCAGTCTTAGATTCGGCTTTTTTAGAGTCTTTTGTAACTTTTGTAGTATTTTCTTCAGTTATTTCACTATTAGCTTGTAATATAGCAGTGGCCTCAGCTTTTGTAAGGGCTTTTTGGCCTTTTTTTACAAGAGCATCTTTTTTAGCATCAGCGGCCAGTTGGCGTGCTTTGAAGCGATCAACTCGACCAGCGGTATCGACAAGTTTTTGTTTACCTGTATAGAATGGGTGACACATACTACAAACATCCACGCTCATTTCTGGCACAGTACTCATGCTCTCAAACGTAGTATTACAACCAAGGCAAGTTACCTTGGTTTTCATATATTCTGGGTGAATTGTTGCTTTCATAACTAGGATATAGTAGCACAAACCCTCAGTCATATCAAGTAATAATTGCTTTTTTGTATATGGTTTGATACGATTTTGCTTGTATTTGTATTTCACCCTTTGAGAATCGAGTATACTTATGCAAATTTATGAGCAAGCAATTCTTGAGACTCAAGCAAGAGCCAACGCACTTATTAATAAGTATTTGAACTTATCACAGCCCAATGCAGATTTTGCTGAAAATCTTTTTACGATGCTTTATACGTTCTTTTCTAGAACATTTGAAGTGATAGAATGGCTCGATTCACAAAATTGTCTACCGAATGGTAAAATCATCCTAATAGGAAGATATTCAGTTCGATCAACTCCTGATGGCGAGCATTTAATACTTTCTCGAAGAGGCTTAGAATATGATGGCAAGTATTATGTTATAGATCGAATTGTTGGAGCTGAAAATCTTGGTAGCTATGTAGAGGCGGGGTTTCTTAGTGATTGCATCGAGGCTATGACTCAATTTTCACAACTGCTAGACTTTCTTTTGCATGCTCAAGATCGGCTTATACAGAGATCGATATAATCCTAGGTTACTCTAGTTCATTCTAGAGTTTTTTATTTGGTTGTTTCTGTTTTGCCAATTTTGGCACTTAATACGACGGCTCGAGTTTCGCCAAAATCATCAGTAAAAGAAGTTTCGTTGGTTTCGCGGTAATAGCTAACCAAGTAGTGGCTCAGAATTTCTTGTAAGTCTTTTAGCTTGAGACGTTCGTCATCAAGATCAGCACTGACTTTTTGGTAGTCTTTGTCTTCCATGAGGGCTTTTTTGGCCATAAGACGCTTATCTGAGAGTTCTTTGATTTGATCAGCGAGTTGCTTATACTCGTCATTTTGATCCATTACGTCTTTGAGTTGTTCGCGTAAATCTTTGAGTTTTCTTTGAGTATCACGCATTTCAGGCATGAGATTATGAATTGCCTCTATGGTGGTTTTTTCTTCAGTTACTTTCGTTTCTTCTTCCATAATTTTGTTTTTCCTCCGTTATATATAAGTTGAATTAGTAGATCTGTATTATAGCAAAGCTTAGCTTTCAAGCCTAATAAATATAAGGGTATTATATTACCTTGACGATTGAGTTTGATTAGCATAGTATAGTCAAGCATCAATACAAGCAACTCTACGAGGAGCGATGAATGATTACTGTTAAGGTAACTGCAGTGCATGAAGCGCGTGTTATGAAGGTGTTGGCAGGTCATACAGCTGAAAAACGTTTTTCTGCTCCAGCTGACGCTGATGTGTTTCTTACACCTCTCACAAAACAAGAATTGGTTGAACGCGTAGGTATTACTCCTAGAGTAACGCGTCGAGCGTTGACACGCCTAGTGAATGAAGGCCCTGTTCTGCAGAATGGGCAAGTAATGACCAATGACGCAGTTGCTGGTATGTGTGTACAGCCACGCTACTCACTTGATATGAATAGGCTTGATGAGATTGCAAACTATCTCATGATAGATACTGGTAAAACAGCCTAGTCCACGCTAGGTAAAATTCAACTCAAACAGAAATGTTTGAGTTTTTTATTTATACTCGCATTTGGGCATTGCGCGCAATGTGCATGATGGTATCTAAGTCGTCCGTGATAGTGTAGAGGCTAGTATCTTCTGGGTCAATTGTCATCATATCTGGAGCAAGCATGGTGGCCGTATGAATGCCTTGG
>Ga0163144_10017745_pt1 | contig 14469 bp, 7 predicted proteins | sample OliLak19BULKMAT1_FD_123175 | JGI IMG/M metagenome (GOLD analysis project Ga0163144, IMG submission 123175) | Freshwater microbial mat bacterial communities from Lake Vanda, McMurdo Dry Valleys, Antarctica - Oligotrophic Lake LV.19.BULKMAT1 | ecosystem: Environmental > Aquatic > Freshwater > Lake... | reverse complement strand
CCGACATGAACCGCATCTTCAGCAGCGCCTACTCCTACAATAAGGCATCTTGGGTGCTTCACCAGTTGCGACACCTCATGGGCGATACCAACTTCTTCAACGGCCTTAAGGAGTACCGCGCCCGGTTCCAGGGTTCCGCCGCGACCACCGAGGATTTCGCCGCGACGATGGGCTTCGTCGCCGGTCAGGATTTCACCAACTTCTTCCAGCAATGGATCTACGGCATCGGTGCGCCCGATTTCGCCGCAGGGTATCAGTCGGTGGTCATCAACGGCCAGAACTTCTTGAAGTTGAGCCTGCGTCAAACCCAGAACGCGGCGTGGCCGGGCACGGGCACGCCGGGCGACGCCTTCGCCATGCCGGTTGACATCCGCGTGGATCGCACCGGCGGCAGTACCACCTACGCCGTCAACAGCAAGGCCCGCACCCAGCACTTTGTCATTCCCATCAGCGCACCCGCCACGGGCATCGCCGTCGATGAGTTCAACTGGATTCTGACATACAACAAAGTCACTGAGGCATACGTGAACGGCCCGGCCAAGGTGGTCGCCACAGGCCCCGCCCCGGGCGCATCGATCGCGCAATCGGCCGCCACGACCGCCGCCACAATTACCTTCAGCGAGGGCGTCAACGCTCCTTCAACCGCCTTCTCCGTCGCCGGCCCCACCGGCGCCGTGCCTTTCACCTATGCCTTCGCCGCGGCAAACTTCAGAAGCACCCTCACGTTCGGTTCCGCTCTCGTCGCGGGAACCTACACGATCACCGTGCAACCCACTGTCACCACGACCGCCGCGGCCATCGCCCTCGATGGCGAAATCGCCGCGGCCAACCCCACGCTCCCCAGCGGCGATGGCCTGCCCGGCGGCGCGGCGGTGTATTCCTTCACGGTGCAGGGCATCCCCTGCTCGGCGGACTTCAATCAGGATGGCGGCGTCGATGGCCAGGACATCGAAGCCTTCTTCGTGATGTGGGAGGCTGGCAACGCCTCGGCGGATGTCAACTTCGATGGCGGCGTCAACGGGGACGACATTGACACGTTCTTTAGGGATTGGGAAGCGGGCGGATGCTGAGCCAAGGATGACTTTGGATGGCCCGATCTTCCCGAAGGGGCGCTCCGCTTTCCCCTTTCGCACCATACCTCACCGGTAGATATCAAAGTTCCCGCGAACGACGACCAGTGGGGTACACACGCCGAACGCGCCGTGCCTGTACCCTCATTTGGGACGAGCGGCTCTACTTACTTGCTTAATTTTCACTAATCTTGCCCCTTTGGGTTGCAGGATTCAGTTCCATGTGGCATATTTAAGGTGGACTTGCGGTCTCTAGGGGACCGGGAAGCGCCCGTGTGGGTGATTCCGTAGGGGAGATCATTCTGGAAAGACCCTGACCCGCTCCCGCGCGGCAGGGACCCCACGGAGTCGTGCTTTCAGGCCGAAAGCACGTGATCGCTATGAGTGCGCTATCCCGCAAGTTCGACATTCCACTTTTAACCACCGACTGGCAAGCCGATGTCGCCCAGCTTCTTGATGAAAGTCATCTCGTGGCCTGGACCGACCTCTCCGCACGCCGGACGCAGTTCGCGGTCTCACTGGCGCACTTTCTCGGTTCGCAGCGCGACACCGAGGTGTGCGTCTTCTATGGCAAGCACATCACCGACCTGGATTCCTTCTGCTACCAACTTGAGCGGTGCCTCCCCGGCCCCACCCTTGATCGCCGCATCGATGGGCCGCGGGGCGCGGTGAATCTTCTGCGCAATCGTCCCTCGTTCCGCGGCAGGGTCGCCGCCAAGTTCCGCTACTACATCTGGCACGACGCCGATGTTCTCCTGCGTGCTGACCATGTGCTCTTCGGAAGAATCGTGGATGCGATGTCGGGCGTCGCGGCGGAGGCTGAATACGTCAGCGATGACCTCCTCCTGCTGCACCGTTCGATCTACGTGGGCGGCTCGATCCTTGATGTCTACGCCGAAGACCCAAAGGGCCAGTTCCGCTCATGGTTCAGGGATGAGCACGACGATCCATTCTGGCGGGTGGTCACGGGGCTGGTGGAACCCGCGTTCACGCGGTACGCGATTGATTCGATTGCTCCCGAGTGAGCGGCGCGGACAACGCGAGGCCCGCGATTATTCTTCGCTTTCGATCAGGTACTCGGTGACAGCGCGGCGCATGGTGGGTGTCACCGCGGGGTCGGACAGGATGGACTCATACGCCTTGATGCGCGGGTCGGCTGGTTGCACGTCGTTGAAGAGGGTGAGTCTGCTCGAATCGGGCGAGAATTCTTCGCGAAACATGCTCAAACGTTGCGTGAAGAGCGCTTGGGCCCGCTCCATGAGGCCGATGCGCTCTGCGAATGCCCGGCCAGAGTCGGTGGAAATAGTTTGCTGCGCGAGCGAGGCGTGGACCAGCACCGCGCGATCGTCCTCGCCGCTGCCGGGCACGAAGCCCGCTGCGATTACCGGGTCTCGCAGTGAGAAGGGCCACTGGAGGAGTACACGCCCGGTCTCGGGGTCCAGGACACGCGAGAGGCCGGACATCAATGACGCCCCCGAAGTCAGCAGACGCCGTCCGTCGCGCGTGAAGGACGCGCTGTAACGCAAACCCGTTGACCGATCCCCCGATTCTCTCCACAACAAAGACCGGGTGTTGAGACTCCAGCACGCCGCGGCACCGTTTTCCCAGTACGCCGCGGCCTTGGTCTCATCGGGCGAGAAGCACACGGTTGCGGGGCGAGCCGCACCACCCACCATGTCGAGTCTGCCCAATGCCTTGCGCGCCCGGACATCAAAGACCCGCACTCCCGCGGCGGCAACAACTCCGAGCAATCGGCCCGACTCGGAAAACGCCATCGGCGAGAGTGTGGTCGCGTCGGCTTTCTGCCGCCACTCCTCCGTGCCGCTGGCGGCGTCGAAAAGAATGAGCGTGCCATCGCCGGCGACAACCGCCGCGAGTTGGCCATCAGGCGAGAGCTCGCCGCCGGCAAAAGCGGGCGTGTGCAGAGGATAATCACGGATGATCGCACCACTGCCCGCATTCCACACCGTCATCCCCCCATCGCTGGTCAGTGTCATCGCGGCGGATCCATCGGCGCTGATGGCCACGAACCACACCCAAGAACTCTTGGGCGCTCCGGGGCGGACAAGTGGAGTCGCTTTGGCGGCCGAGCCGCTCAGGTTCCACAGCGTCACGTTGTACGCCGCGTCCATGGCGATCATGCGCCGAAGGTCAGCGCTGGCGTGTGAATAGATCGGCCGGTTTTTCGCGCCGATGCTCAATGGGCCTTCACGCGCTGATGACAAGTCCCATCGCCTGACCGCGCCGCCGCCGGCCGTAAGAAGGCTGTTCCCGTCGGGATCGAACGCCGCGGATGCCTCGGACATCTGCCCCGCGAACGACCGCAGGAGTGCCCCGCTCGCGGAGGCCCACACGTTGACGACGCCATCCATCGAGACAGACGCGATCTTTCCGCCGTCGGAACTGAACGCAACCCGCGCGGAATCGTCCCCTTCACCCACCAGCACGTTGCGCAACTGCCAATCGTCGGTGTTCAGCACCTGCACGACGGGCTTGCTCTGAAGGCCGACGACGGCGCTCTTCCAATCGGGGCTGAATGCAAGCCCCCACGCGGCCTCCGCGAGTTGCACGGTGCGAATCACTTCGCCGGTTGCTGCGTTCCACACCTGGAGGGCGGCGTCGTTGCCCGCGGCCGCGATGATCGCATCGTCCTTGCCCCACGCGGCAGCGCGGCAGAAAGTGGCGGTCGGGAACTTTCGCACGCTCGCGCCCGTCGCGACATCGAAGACCTGCACGACCCACCCGCTGACGAGCAGCCGCGATCCATCCGTGCTGAACGAAATATCGCCCTGGGCCTTCTTTACATTCTCATTCACCTCGGGGCCGACATCCTTGAACGTCGTGAAGCGTCGCACCAGGCGACCGGTTGCGGCCTCGTACACGTCCACGGCGTCGTCGGTGATTCGCGCGGCGGCGATGAACTTTCCATCCGGGCTGTACGCGAGGCTTCGGAAGCTTCTTCTCGTGCTATCGGTGACCCCCGCGGCGAACGTGAGGCCGGGCCGCCGCGTGAGGGCGTCCCAGATCGTGAGCCGGGTCGAGCCGACGAGAATCGACTTGCCATCGGGGCTGTAGATCGCCACGCTGGGCTTTTCGCCGGGTTGGAAGAGCGTTTCGATTGATTCATCAAGGCGCGAGGCCAGCGCGTACCACTCCCAGCGGCGCATCGATTCTTCGCAGCCGAGCAGTTCGGCTTTGACGCGCTTTACATCCCAGCGCTGCATCGCGGCGTCGGCGCTTGAGAACCGCAGGCGATACTGCAGCTGCCCGAGTGTTTTCTCCCCTTGCAATACAGCGTTTTTCTGTTCTTCGGCCTGCGTTCGCGACGCCTCCGCCAGTTGCCTTTGCTGCACAGCGTCCGCCTCGGCTTCCTTCGCCCGGGTTGATTCCCTTTGCGCAGCGCTCGCCGAAAACACGGCGGCCTGCCGATTAAACTCCGCGGCGTTGCGCTCGCGCCGGGCCTGGACGAAGCCGAATGTGGAAACAACCAGCCCCGCGATCAGCGCGAGGGCAACCGCGCACCCGCCGATGATGACGCCCCGGTTGCGGCGGGCGAACTTGCCGAATCTGTAGATCGTCGAGGGCGGCCCGGCCAGCACAGGCTCATTCCCCAGGTGCCGCCGCACATCCATCGCCAGCGCGCTCGCCGTTTCGTACCGCATCGCGCGATCCTTCTCGATCGCCTTCATGATAATCCAGTCAAGGTCGCCGCGGATTTCCTTGAGCGGAAGATCGGCGCGCCCAGGAGGCGGGGGCGGGACCGGCAATCGACACTCAACCGTGCTGATCGAGCCGCCGTCCGCCGTCGTGCCGGCCGGTGCCGAATTCCCCGACGGGGCGGGGCCGGCGGTGGGATGCTGGGGCGGGCGCAGGAATGTCTGCGGCTCCAGCCGCGACGCTGCGCGCCGATGCCTCGAAGTCTTTCCCTCCTTTCCCTTCACGGCGTCGCTGGGCTTGAGCGGCGTCACCCCCGTCAGGGTCGCGATCACGCCCGCAAAGCCGCTCGCCCGCAGCGCATCTGAATCGAACGGCAAAAGGCCCGTGACCAACTCGTACAGAATCACGCCGAGCGCGTAGATGTCGGTTCGCGTGTCGATGTCTGCGGCGTTGGTCCCCGCCGCGGCGGCCTGCTCTGGGGACATGTATTCGGGCGTGCCCATCAGCCGGCCCGCGCTGGTATGCAAGGGCTGCTCGGTGAGCGATTGGCTTGTGGCCTTGGCGATTCCAAAGTCGATGACCTTGGGGGTCGGCCGGCCATCGATCACGGTGATGAGGATGTTGCCGGGCTTGAGGTCGCGGTGGATGATGCCCTTCTGGTGGGCGTGTTGCACGGCCTGACAGACATCGATGAAAAGTTCAAGCATTTGGCGGAGGGGAAGGCACTCCTCCTCGCAGTAGCGCGTGATGCTGCGCCCCGGCACGTACTCCATCGCGAAGTAGGGTCGCCCCGTTTGTGAAACGCCTGCATCGAAGACCCTCGCCACGTTTGGGTGGTCGATCATCGCCAGGGCTTGGCGCTCGGCCTCAAAGCGAGCGAGCACTTCGTACGAATCCATGCCCGGCTTGATGACCTTGAGAGCCACCCGCCGCCGCACAGGTTCCAGTTGCTCCGCCAGGTAGACCGCACCGAATCCGCCCTCGCCGATCAGCTCGATGATTCGGAATGGGCCGATCTCATTCCCCTCGCGTTCCGCCATCAATCCCGCGGCGTCGTAAATGCGGTCGATGGCCGTAGGCGATCCGCCCGGCCGCCGCGGCGGCGGGGCGTTGGGATCGAAGGGCATCGTGGGCGTGTCATCGCGGAAGTGGTCCACTGGGAAGGGTATGAGGGGAAAGCGCTGAGCCCTGTTTGGTCGGGTACTTAGAAACAAATGATCAACGGAAAGGATAAGCGCAGCCGACCACGCAAGACCGCTCGACTCCGGGCACGAACGACATCAGCGAAGCGGTCGCGAAGCCGGACTCTATCCGTTCATGTTCTTGGCAATCCCTGGCGCGCTTGACCCCGTCGGGGCCGGTTTTCATGCGTGCCGAAACTTTGCTAACACCCGCCCGCCTCCCAATAGAAGAAGAAGACATCCACGTCGGCGCCATCGATGCCGCCATCCTGGTTGACATCCGCCTGGGCTTGGCCCGCCTCCCACGCGAGGATAAACGCATCCACATCGGCGCCGTCGATGCCGCCATCCATATTGAAGTCAGCCGGGCAGCACGATTGCACATCGAGCACCGCGGCGGAACTGGTCCTGGTTCCGCAAGCGTTGGTGACAACACAGTCGTATGCCCCCGAATCAGAAAGGGCGACCGAAGCGATGGCGTATGTGGGCGCGTTCGCGCTCGGAATGTTCACAGTGTTCTTGCGCCATTGATACGAGCGTGGAGTAGACCCCGTTGCACCCACGGAGAATGAAGCGCTGTCGCCGATGCACGGCGAAGCGCCGGATGGGTTGGATGTGATGGTGGGCGTGGTGTTGACAAAGAGCGAGGCGTCGGCGGTTGTAGCCGTGCCGCAGGTGTTCGTAAGCACGCACCGATAAGAGCCGGAGTCACTGGCGCTGACCGAAGCGATGCTGAGCGTCGCGGAGGTAGCGCCGGCGATGTTCACGAGGTTGCGCTGCCATTGGAAGGTGGGAGCGGGGCTTCCCGAGCCGGCGGCGGTGAACGATGCGCTCGTGCCGGGGCAGCGGGAAATGCTGGAAGGACTGGTGGTGATCGCGGGGGCGGCGTTGACGGTGAGCAGCGCGCCGGTCGTGGTCGCCGAACCGCAGGTGTTGGTAAGAACGCAGTCGTACGTGCCCGCGTTACCCGCCGCGACGGACGCGATGTTAAACGTGCTTGAAATTGCGCCCGCGATGTTGGTGGTGTTGCGCCGCCACTGGAAGGTGGGGCCGGGCGAGCCCGTGCCCGCAGCGGTGAAGGAAGCGCTCGTGCCCGTGCAGCGGATGAGCGGGATCGGGTTGGTTGTGATGGTGGGAATCGTGCATCCACCCGTAACCGTAAGGATACCGGCAGCCGAAGATCGGGTTTGGCCGTCGGGGTTGGTCACGGTAATGATGCGCGCTGTGGACGCCGCGCCCGCCGTGACGGAGACGTTGAGGGTCGCCTGCGTGGCGCTGATCCAGGTGGTGCTGTTGACCGTGACTCCCGTACCAGCAATCGAAGAGGCGATGTGGTTTGGAAAGCCAGCGCCGGGATCAAAGAATCCGCTTCCCGCGACCACCGAGCCGGTGAGGGTGATGTTGACGTTTGAACTGCCTTGGGCGATCGTCGCGGGCGAGCAGGAAAGGGGCGTTGCGGGCGGCGGGGCCAGAAGTTTGGTCGCGCGAACGGCCCAGGAGTTGGTTGCGTCGCAATACTCCTGGATCGTCCACATGGTCATGTCGTCGGAGGGATCGACCGCGGTGTACGAATAGTCGCCCCAGCGGTTGCGTCCGCTGCCGAAGTCAACGGTGTACGAACTGACTCCATTGATGATGACGGCGGGCGCCTGGACCGTACCCAGCGTGTCGCCGGAAAGGCGGCCCGCGGTGGCGATGCCGATGAACTCATCGGTCGCGGCGAATGATGCGCCGATCGCGGCGTGCCCCTGGCCGGACATGTTGACCGACCCCATCCAGTAATACCGCGGCGACAAGGCAGCGCTGTCGAAAAGAGTGCCGGATTGAAGAACCGATGGGGTCGCTCCGAAGTTCTGAATCTGATACCAACGCATGCCGTTTCGGCCGCCTGAACTAGACGCCGTGCCGCTGGCGTTGACCTCGATAGCGTGGGCGGTCCACAGTGTCGAGACGCCGGTGATACGGTTTTTTCGGATCGCCGCGGCGAAGAGGCGGTCATCGATCGCTTCGAGGGAGATCGTGCTTCCCTGGGCAGGAACCGGTTCGGGATTCGAAGTGGTATTTACGGTGAGGTTGATGTTGGCGGAAATTGTCGGCGTGCCCCCCGGTGTCGAGATGCGCCGCAGGACCAGTCGGCCGAATATCCCGACATCAGCGCCAATGAAATAGCCTTGGGTCGCGGTCGAATCGTCGTTGTTGACGCCGCGAGGGCCATCAATACCCGCCCCGCCCGAGGCCAGGCCGCGGAACGCCGTGACAACAATCGGCCCGCCTGAGATCATGCTGCTCTTGCGCACAACCCAGCCAGTGGTGTTGTAGAAGTTGGTGTTAAACATTCGGCAGCCGATGTAAAGGGCGTTCACATCGACGCCCAGAGTGCAGTAGTCAGCAAAGGTTCCGGTGTCGGCGTTGGGCGTGGCTCCCACCAGGTCCTGTTGGAACTGGAAGAACGTGAAACTCGCGGTGCCGGTGATCGGGCCGGCGCTGCTGACAGCCAGCACGATTCGGTTGGGAGTCGAGACGTTGATCCCGATGACGAACCAGCGGTCGGTGATGCGGTCGTACCGCACGATGGGATCGACGACGCTTGAAGCGTTGCGAACGGTGTTGAAGAAGGTGTTGGCGGTCGTGTTGAGCGCACCCACAACGCCGCTCTTGTTAAAGACCTTGATCCGTCCGTTTGTGTGGAAGAGAATCTGCGTCGTGCTGACGTCGCCCATGGTGTCGGGTGGAACGTACCCCGAATCTGCGAGGCCCACACCGTTGAAACTGGTTCCGATGGTCTGGGGCGCGCGAGCGGAATAGGCGTTCTGGACCGCGCTTACTCCGGGCGGCAATGGCGGGTACGCGGCGAGCGGCAGGGCCGCAGGATCCTGCGGGTACCCGGAGCGATCGGGGCTGATCCGCAGCGGCTTGCCGGAGCCGTGCGGAGGGAATACCGGGGGGAACATGCCATCGCGGGCCATGATCTGGTCAACCGTCTCCGTGATGCCGGCATCTCCGGACCAGGGAAGTGGATCATTCTGCTGAGCGCGGGCGACCGTCGCCGCGAGTACGAGCATCGTCCCCAGCGCAAGGGCAACCACATGCTTTGCACGCGAAACCAAGAAAGAGAACGGATTAAACAGACTGCTCATGCTGCGGACCTCCCACGAGAGAATGCTGGTACAAGCTTTGGACTTCAAGCGAGAACGCAGCGCTTGGCGCGACTGCTCATTCTCAAACCACTGTCCCAACTATACACCGCCGCGGTCGGTTGCATAAAGAGAATTGTAAAGCAAAGCCCTATAAGCGTGGGGCTGCTGACCGGAAATGCGGGGACATAACAGCCCGCTTCCCAGCGGATGAAGAAGAACTCGACATCCGCCCCGTTCACGCCGCCATCCTGATTGAAATCGCCGAGGCACGTGGGGTTGAGGGCGATGCGGATGAGCGAGACATTAGCCCCCAGCGAAGACGTTCCCGCGGCGGTGGCTTTCATGCGGGCGCCGACATAGAAATAGCCAGCATTGCTGAGAAAGCAGTGGTCGCGGAAGGAGTGGATGAAGAGGGTGTCGTTGAACTGGCCATGGCCGTTGAGGTCAACCGGATCGCCGGAGTTCGCTCGTCCCGGAAACGTGTTGATTCATGCGACTTTTTCCCGCAATACGGTGACAAGATGAAAGTTTGTCCACGTTCCGCACCGCACGTTACGCGGTGAAGGTCGCCTTGTACGCACGGATGGCGGCTTCGAGTTTCTTCTCGAGTTCGCTGTCGATGGCCTTCTTGGCCTTGAGTTCATCGTACACGGGTTTCGCCGCGGACTTCATGTAGTCGGCGAGGCCCTGCTCGAACTTGCGGACGGCGGTGAGGGGGACATCATCGAGAATGCCCTTGGTGCCGGCGAAGATGGAGACAACCTGGTCGGTGACGGGGAAGGGCGTGTACTGGCCTTGCTTGAGAAGTTCGACCATGCGGCGGCCGCGGTCGAGTTGGCGCTGGGTGGCCTTGTCGAGTTCGGTGCCCAACTGGGCGAAGGCTTCGAGTTCGCGGGCGGATGCAAGGTCGAGGCGGAGCGAACCGGCAAACTTCTTCATGGCCTTGATCTGGGCGTTGCCACCGACGCGGCTGACCGAGATACCGACGTTGATCGCGGGGCGGACACCGGAGAAGAAGAGTTCGGGTTCGAGGTAGATCTGACCATCGGTGATCGAGATCACGTTGGTAGGGATGTAAGCGGAAACATCGCCTTCCTGGGTTTCGATGACAGGGAGCGCGGTGAGCGAGCCGGCGCCGTTCTCATCCGAAAGTTTCGTGGCGCGTTCGAGGAGGCGGGAGTGCAGGTAAAACACGTCGCCGGGGTAGGCTTCGCGGCCCGGGGGACGGCGGAGGAGCAGTGACAACTGGCGGTACGCGACGGCCTGCTTGGAAAGATCGTCGTAAATGCACAGGGCGTGCTTGGGGGTCTTGTTCTTCATGCCGTTCCACATGAAGTGCTCGCCCATGGCGCAGCCGGAGTACGGTGCGATGTACTGCATGGGTGCCGCGGCGGAGGCGGAGGCGACAACCACGATGGTGTAGTCCATCGCGCCGTGTTTGCGGAGGGTTTCAACGACCGCGGCGACCGTTGATTCCTTCTGGCCGACGGCGACGTAGATGCAAACCACGGCTTCGGGGGTGCCCCAGTATTGCTTCTGATTGATGATCGTATCGAGGGCGATGGCGGTTTTGCCGGTCTTGCGGTCGCCGATGATGAGCTCGCGCTGGCCGCGGCCGATGGGAATCATGGCGTCGATCGACTTGATGCCGGTCTGCAGGGGTTCGGTGACGGGCTGACGCTCGGCGATGCCGGGGGCGATGATGTCGACCTTGCGGAACTCGGTGGTGACGATGGGGCCGAGGTCATCCATCGGGCGACCAAGGGGATCGACCACGCGGCCAAGCAGAGCCTCGCCGACGGGGACTTGCAAGAGGCGTCCCGTGGCTTTGACCACGTCGCCTTCCTTCACGGAGAGGTAATCGCCGTAAATGACCGCGCCGACGGTGTCGAGTTCGAGGTTGAAGACCTGGCCCATCACCCCGCCCTTGGCGGTCTGGAATTCGAGCAGTTCACCCGACATGGCCTTCGAGAGGCCGTAGATGCGGGCGATGCCGTCGCCGACTTCGACCACGCGGCCGACTTCCGAGACTTCGAGTTGAGCGGAGTACTGCTCGATTTCCTGCTTGATTACGCTGGCGATTTCGTCGGTTTTGATCTTCAAGGGAGTTGGCCTCGGGAAAGGTCATCGGGAGGAAGGAAGGGAAGCCCGCAAGGTCTGGCGCGGGGGGGGCAAGGATAGGAGGCATTTGGGGGGAGGGGAAGTGGGTGGCTGTGTGAGAATGCGGTGGGGGAGGTAGGGGAGGGCCGCGGGAGACGGGTGAAGGCGCGATGGCGATTGAAGGGTGCAAGAACGCATTATTTGCGCGCGCACAATCTTGCAATGTTGGACGTGGGATGGGATGTCGGATTGGCGCTGTGATTTCAGGGTGAAATAGTGGAAACTGCCTGACAAATAACCATGCGGCGTGCGAGGGTTCTACATTATAGGACGTTGCTGTTGGGCCGGTACGCGCGAGGAAGCGAGGCACGATCTGGATGTCCGGATAACTGCAAGTGAGCGCGTTTACGATTCGAGACCAAGTACCTGCGGGAAGCGGGCTGTCGGATGTGAGTGATCGCGTCGCCATATACCCTATTATATGCCGATCACGGTGTTTGGGTTCTATCATAATTTGCATTTTGTCTGGATATTTCGGAGCGCAGGATCTGGACCGACGATCCCGAAGATGCATCGCGCTCATCCTTGCGCTGTCAGCCATCTTCTCTGACCAACGAAAATATGATCAGGTTTGGCTCGAAGATTTCACGAAACTCGAAACAGGGCGGCTCAAAAACGTCGCCGCGTGGAGCAGTTCGATGAACACAAAGCCTGCGAAATTCTCGACCGAACTTTCGCGCACATGGAGGATCACGTCGCCGCCGACCGTCATCCTGGGCACTCTCATTTCGAGCGGTGCTGCATTCGCTTGGCACCAACCCAGGGAGGCTCGCTTGGAACAAACTCAGATGAACATTGGCGCTGAACGCGCGTTCGCGGCCCCACCGCGCATTGTTTCCGGGGGAGCCGAAGGCGGCCAGGTCGCCGAAGACCGGCCCTGCATCCGTTGCTCCTACAACCTGCGTGGGCTGCGATTCGAGGGGAATTGCCCGAAGTGCGGCGCGTTGGTGGCGGACTCGTTGATGGGAATTCTGCTCCAGAACGCCGCGCCGGAGTACATCAACACGCTGCGCCAAGGGTTCTCGTTCATTCTGAACGGTATTCTTTTGCAGATCGTCGCGATGATGGCGATGGTGGGAGCGGGATTCGTTAGCGGTGGTGCTGGTGGGCAAGGCGCGACAATTATCATGGCGATTGTGATCGTGGCGGTCTCGGTGCTGGTGCTGATGGGGTATGTACGCGCGACCGAACCCGATCCCGGGTTCGTTGGGGTTGAAAAGCCGGATTCGGCTCGGGTTGTCGTTCGGGCCGCGGCGTCGGTTCAGATCGGGACGGGCCTGGTGAGCGTCATTGTGTTGCTGATGGGCACGGCCCTGATCCCCCCGCTGATTTTGGCCGCGACAATCGGCGCTTCCATCATCGGCAACGTCGCCGGCGCGGTGACTTTCTTCGCCATGATGCGCTACACGCGGTGGCTGGCGAAGCGCGTGCCAGACAACATGATCATCAAGCGAACTAAAACCTACATGCGGCTCCTGCCGCTGCTGTACACCGTGGGAATCTTGATTGTGGGTCTGGGACCGATCATCGCGCTCGTGCTCTATTGGAACCTTCTTGAGCGAATGGGCAAACACCTCAAGGCGATTGTGGCCACGGGCAAGCCCGCGGTATTGCCGGGGATGCAGCCAACGGATGTGGCCGCGAGTCTGCCCGTTACGCGTTGAATCACACCGCGGCGGGCAATCGCCCCGGCGGCACAGGCGGAATGCCAACGGGCGGCAAGTTCGTCCCTCCACTATCGGGGCCGGGAATGTATTTGAGTTTGGTCGCGTACCAGCCCGCGGCGGCGGTACACATCTGCGTGATGAACCAGATGTTGATCGAGGCGCAGATGCCCGGCCCAATGAACGGGGCCGCGCCGCCGATCGCCTTCCCAAGGTATTTTCCGACGAACTTGGCGCTCACCTTGGCGCCGACCTTTCCGCCCAGTTTGTTGCCCACGAGCATGCCTGCGTGTTTGACGGCCATCTTTGCAAAAACGTTGCCGAGCGGTTGGGCCGCGAACATCGCCGCGCCGACGCCGGACATTTTGGCGATGGCGGCGTCGCTCACCGAATCATCGCCCGACCAGCGCGCCAGGATTGCCGCCATGTCTTCATTTTCGAGAATATACCCATGACCGTTTGCCTTCGCCGCGATCGCACCGATCCCGTAACTGCACACCGCCATCCGGTTCACGAGAAAGGCCGTGTCGGCGACGAGGCCCAGAAGGTGAAGGCCGGGGATGACCGCGGAGCAGGCGCCGCTTGCGCCGACCGCCGCGGTGTGGAGCGCCTGCCAGCCGTCGGCTGAGTAGGTGCGAGCATGTGCATCGATCCTGTGAAGGTCGGGGGTGAGGGTTGCGAAGCCGTTGAGGACTGCTTCGGACAGTTTTTCTTTGAGATCATCCAACCATTGCATTGAAACGCTCCCTTCTTGGCAGCACAGAGGATTTACACGAAGTACTGGTGAGGAAAGCGGAGTTTGCGGGGCGGGCCTTCACGAATTATTCTTTCGATCAAGTGTGGCAATTTGAGCGGGGTGGATTGTCCAAACTGAAAGGCGGGCCGAGGAGCGTGTCGCAAATAAGTTCTGACGGCAATATGGGGGGCAAACGCCGCAACCGGTTGGGACAACCGGGCCACCCAAAGCGTCGCATCCACGAAAACACACCGAGGACCAGACAGTCCTCGGTGGCACGATTTTGCAGGAAATGACGATTCTGGCCGTTTGCACCGAGGTCTTAGAGCAGACCTGGGTGGCACTATTCAGCAGCCGCTCGCCCAGTGAATAAAGAATGTCTCCACGTCGCCGCCGTCGACCCCGCCATCCTGATTCACGTCCGCTCGCTGCTCGCCGGTCTGCCACACGAGGAAGAACGACTGGATGTCGCCCCCTTCGACGCCGCCATCGCAGTTGAAGTCGCCGATGCAGACGGTGAGGGAAGCGGGATTGGTTGCAACGCTTCCACACGCGCTGGTTGCCACGGCGCGGAACTGGCCGGGATCGAACCAGTTGAAGGGAGCGGTGTCAACGGTGAGCGCCGCGGTGGTGCTGCCTGCGGCGTTGAAGAGGAACTGGCCGTTGATGACGTTGGGGCCATTGGTGATGGTGGTCCAGTCGACGGCGGGGCCGCCCAGGTATTGCCAACGGTAGAAGGAGACGGTTGAAGTGGAACCCGTGGTGAAAACAACCGCACCGCTGGGGCATGTGGTGGTGCTCATGGGTTGAGTGAGCGAGAGGGTCGGACTGCGGACGATGGAGCCCGCCCCACCGGCCTGAAAT